>Ga0209156_10000607_pt1 | contig 30412 bp, 25 predicted proteins | sample GraSoiAngelo_124_FD_185881 | JGI IMG/M metagenome (GOLD analysis project Ga0209156, IMG submission 185881) | Grasslands soil microbial communities from the Angelo Coastal Reserve, California, USA - 14_0927_05_20cm (SPAdes) (version 2) | ecosystem: Environmental > Terrestrial > Soil > Grasslands... | reverse complement strand
CGTGGCGAGCACCGCTTCGATGTGCCGGTAGTAGCGCTGGTTGTCCTCGCCCTTATGGGCGTAGACGGGGATCTCGTAGACGTCCACGAGCGCCGCCGCCGTCTCGTCCTGGGTCGAGAGGGGGTTCGAGGCGCAGAGCGCGACTTGGGCGCCACCGGCCTTGAGCGTGAGCATCAGCACGGCCGTCTCGGTCGTCACGTGCAGGCACGCGCCGAGGCGGATCCCCTTCAGCGGCTGTTCCTTCGTGAACCGCTCGCGGATCTGGCGCAGGACCGGCATGGATTGCTCGGCCCACTCGATGCGCAGACGACCCGCCGCCGCCAGCGAGAGGTCTTTCACGTCGTGCGTTGCCATCGGATGCGTTCCTTTCGGGTGGACGGGACACGCGCGCGGGCGCCCGGCGACGTCCGACCGGACGCTCCCGGGGCCCGGGGAGCGGCCGCGGCCGCTACACTCCGGCGTCGTCGCGGAGGTCCTTCACCCGGTCCGTGCGCTCCCAGGTGAAGGCGGGCTCCGAGCGTCCGAAGTGGCCGTAGGCCGCCGTCTTCTGGTAGATCGGCCGGCGCAGGTCGAGGTACTTGATGATGCCCGCCGGCGTGAAGTCGAAGTGCCGGCGCACGAGCGCTTCGAGCGCGCTGTTCGCGATCTTCCCCGTGCCGAACGTTTCCACCATGATCGAGACGGGATCGGCTACGCCGATCGCGTACGCCACCTGGACCTGGGCGCGCTCCGCCAGACCCGCCGCGACCACGTTCTTCGCCACGTGGCGCGCCATGTAGCAGGCCGAGCGGTCCACCTTCGTCGGGTCCTTCCCGGAGAACGCGCCGCCGCCGTGCGGGCAGGAGCCGCCGTAGGTGTCCACGATGATCTTGCGTCCGGTGAGCCCGGTGTCCCCCATCGGACCGCCGGTCACGAACCGGCCCGTCGGATTCACGTGGAAGACGCACTTCTTCCGGTCGAGGAGCTCGGCGGGGATCGTCGGGACGATGACCTGCTCGATGAGCTCCGCGCGGAGCTGCTCCGTGGTCACGTCGGGGCTGTGCTGCGAGGAGATGACGACCGTCTCGACCGCGCGGGGTTTGCCGTCCACGTAGCGGATGGTGACCTGCGACTTGCCGTCGGGCCGGAGGTAGTCGAGCGCGCCCGACTTCCGGCGCTCGGCCAGGCGCATGACGAGCTTGTGGGCGAGCATGATGGGCAGCGGCATGAGCTCGGCCGTCTCCGTGCACGCGTAGCCGAACATGAGGCCTTGGTCGCCCGCGCCGAGCTTGTCGACCCCCATCGCGATGTCGCTCGACTGCTCGTCGATCGCCGCGATGACGCCGCACGTCTCGTGGTCGAACCCGTACTTCGCGCGGGTGTACCCGACCTGCCGGATGGTGTCCCGCGCGATGCGCGGAATGTCGACGTAGCAAGACGTGGTGATCTCGCCGGCGACGACCACGAGGCCCGTCGTCAGGAGGGATTCGCAGGCCACGCGCCCCGTCGGATCCTGGCTGATGATCGCGTCCAGGACCGCGTCGGAGATCTGGTCGGCGATCTTGTCGGGATGACCCTCGGTGACCGACTCCGACGTGAACAGGTACTCGTCACGCGCCATCGGCATCCTCCGCTTCGTCGTCGCCTCGCTCGAGACGATTCAAGGTGCGCTCACTGTAACACGGCCGCGCACGGGGCCTCAAGGCACCAGGGAAAGCCCTCAGACGAGGCGCCGCTTGACCTCGTCGAGGAGGGGCGTCGGCCAGGGATCCATCCCGCGCGCGAGGGCAAGATAGTAGCTCGTCCACATCCCGACGTAGACGAGCGACAGGAGGCGCGCCGGCCGCCCCACGCCGCGCGCCCGGCACTCGCTCACGCCGCCGGCGGCCGGCGCGGCGAGGTCGCGGAGCACGGCAAAGCGCCGCGCGATCTCCGGCGGCTCGCCGTCGTCGCGCAGGAGCGTCATGTGCAGCGTCTGCGCCGCGGGCGGCCGCCACGCCTCGATCTCGTTGTGGTTCATCTCCGGGAGCGCACCGGCGAGCGCCATGACCTTGGCGTTCTCCTCGAGGTCGGTCTTCCAGCGGTACGCGACGCCGGCTGTCGTCGGACCGCCATAGATCGCGGGCATGCGTCCGTCGAACGCCTGGGCCAGGCGCTTGGCCTCGTTGGCGGCCAGCGGGCGCTCCGGCCCGAGCTCCCCCGCCAAGACGTGCAGGACCTCGACGGCCTCGGCCAGCTCCGCGTCGCTCGCCACGGGCAGGCCGACCCGGGCGAGGATCCGCACCGTCGGCAGGAACAGGTACCCGAGGGCCATGCGGGGCATGAGGCCGGCCGGCAGCTTCACGAGCGGGAGCTGCCGCGTCAGCGCCAGCTGCGCCAGCCGCCCGCCCGACGTGAGCGCCGCCACGGCGGCTCCCCGCGCCAGGGCGGTCTCGACCGCCGAGAGCACCTCGGCGGTCTCACCGGAATAGGACGACGCGAGGACGAGCGCCTGCTTGGAGATCGCGGCCGGCAGGCCGTACCCGCGGTGGACGACCACCGGGACACCGAGGTGCTCGGCGGCGCACGCGGCGAGCAGATCGCCCCCCACGGCCGAGCCGCCCATGCCCGCGACGACGACGAGCGTGGGGCGCGCGCGGCGAACAGGCGGCTCGGGGACGAGCGCCAGCGCCTCCCGGCACTGGGTGGAGAAGGCCGCCAGGACCTCCCGCACGCGGTGCGGATCGCGCTCCTCGTAGAGCCGGGGCTCGTCGAGCGTCATCTGGGTCCCACCGTGAGCTCGACGCTCAGCTCCAGTCCCTCCCCCGGTGCCAACGCGACGGGCCACGCCAGGAGGAAGGCAGTGCCCTGGTAGATCCGCTCGAAGCCCGCCTCGGAGACCGAGACCGTTTGGACCGGCGCCCACGCGAGCTCCGCGGCCGGCCTCCACGCAAGGCACGCCGTGACGCCGATCCATTCGTCGACGAGCGACACGCTGGTCAGCCCTCGCGCACGGCCCGCGCTGCCGAGCGAGGGCCGATCCGGCAGCGTGAGATAGCGGCCCTCGGCGTCGCCGGCCGTCAGCGCCAGGTTCCACTGGACCGCGAAGCGTCCGTTGACGCCTCCGCTCTCGACCGAGCGAAGGCGATAGCGCGCCCCGAGGGACGCGCCCGCGACGGTCACGAGCTTCTCGACGCCGACGGGGCCAGGTGCCGCGCCCGCGCGCATGAGGGAGACTGCGACGCCGCCCTCGACCGCGCGCCCGGCGCAGTCGAGCCGTTCACCGAAGAGCCGCAGCCGCGCGCCCTCCCAGGGCGCCAAGGGGTCGAGCGGCGTCTCCGGGCCGTCGAACCAGGCCTCCAGGAGCGAGGCACGGCGCAGCTCGTCGTAGGCGAGGCTCGTCTCGAGCCCGGCCACCTTGGGCGCCGGCGTATCGTGAATCGTCCGGACCTGCGTCCCCTCGGGGGAGCGCGAGGCGGCGCGGACCTGGTCGTGATAGGCCTCCGGCCGCCGGGCGAGCACGTCGGCCACGTCGAGGGGAGCCGGCAGGTAGCCGATCTCCGTCACGGCGCCGCCGAGCTCCGGGTTGAGCGTCACGGCGAGGGCGCGCGTCCGGACGAAGACCTCCCGGCGGCCGTCGCCGTTGCCGTCCTCGCTCGACCACGCGGAGTCGGAGCCGCCCTGCGCCTCGGCGAGGCGCCGCTCGCAGTCCAGGAGCGCGCTCTTCACCGCGCGGCGCAGGTGTGGCAGGTAGCAGCCCCCGAAGACGCCGTGCCAGTAGGCGTCGTTCGCCTGCCCGCGCCAGAGCGCCTCGCGCGCGGCGAGCAGGCGCGCGTCGCCGGGTGTCGCCGCCAGGGCGGCGTGGACCTCGCGCGAGAGCCTCAGCATCTTCCAGTAGGTGTCGGCGACCTCCGGGTACTTCACGAGAAAGCTCCGCCAGAAGCCGCCCCGCAGGAGCGCCGTGAACCGCTCACCGTCGGGAAGCGCAGCAAGCGCGTGCTTGGCCCGCTCGAGGAGCTGGCCCGCGTCAGGGGGCAGCGCCCACTCCCCCATCTCTCGATAGGACGCCGTCGGCAGGTAGACGCGGCCGGTCGCCGGCATGCGGTCGCACACCTCCCCCAGCGTCGCGAGCTCGAGCCATTCGGTCGCCAGGAGCCGGTCGAAGAACCGGTCGAGCCAGCCCTTCTCGAAGACGTGCGCGTGGGTGCCCGGCCAGGCGCCGAACTTCTCGCCGTCGTCCACCATCGTGACCGCGGGCACGCGGCCGCGCCTCTCCGCCAGGTGCTCCAGCACCGCCTCGACCTCGGCGAACGGGATCAGGTAGCGGAGCCGCTGGCTGATCGGAAACACGCGCACGACCGCGCCCTGCTCCTCGGTCAGGTAGTAGCCGCCGAGCGCGTCGACGTCGAGCCCCGTCAGCGCGAAGTGGCTGTCGTCGAGCAGGACGTACTCGACGCCGGCGTCGGCCAGGATCCGCGGCAGGTGCGGCTCCCACACGCGCTCGGCGAGCCACATGCCGCGCGGGCGGACCCCGAAGTGCGTCTTGAGGAACGCGCTCAGCCGCTCGATCTGGCCGCGCTTGTCGGGGTCGGGTAGGGTCGCGAGGATGGGCTCGTAGAAGCCGCCGGTGAGCAGCTCGACCTGGCCGCGGGCCGCCAGGGCGCCGAGCAGATCGAAGCTCCCGGGCGCGTGCGCGCGAAGCCACTCGAGGAGGCTGCCCGTGCAGTGCACGGAGAGCCGGACCTCGGGGCGGGCGTGGAGCCGATCGAGGAAGGGCCGGTACGCGCGCTCCGTTGCGTCGACCAGGACGTGGTCGAAGTTCCCGATCGGCTGGTGGTCATGCACGCCGAAGCAGAAGCAGAGCCGCTCGCGCCCCACGGCCCGCTACTCGCGCTCCAGATCCCGGTGCACCACGCTCGGCGCATAGCCCAGGTCGTCGAGGAACCGCTTCAGCTCCTCTGCGAGCGTCACCGACCGGTGGCGGCCGCCGGTGCAGCCGATCGCCACGGTGAGGTAGGCCTTGCCCTCACGCTCGTAGCGCGGCAGCAGGAACTTCATGAACGCCTTGAGGTGGTCGAGCATCTCCTGCGCCTCGGCGTCCTTCATGATGAACTCGCGCACGCGCCCGTCGCGCCCGTCGAGGGCGCGCAGCGCGGGAACGAAGTGCGGGTTCGGCAGGAAGCGGACGTCGAAGACGAGGTCGGCGTCGAAGGGGACGCCGTGCTTGAAGCCGAACGACACCAGCGACGTCGTGAGGCCGACGCGGGCCTTCGGCGCCACGTAGAGCTCGACGAGCCGTTCCTTGAGCGCGTGCACCGTGAGCCCCGAGGTGTCCACGATCCGGTCGGCGATCTCGCGCAGGTTCGACATCGCCTTCCGCTCCGTGCGGATGCCCTCGAGGACGTTCCCCTCCGCCGCGAGCGGGTGGCGGCGGCGCGTCTCGTGGTAGCGCCGGACCAGCGCCTCCTCGCTGGCCTCGAGGAAGAGCACCTCGACCGCGTGGCCGCGCGTCCGGAGCTCCCGGATCGCGTCGAGGAGGTGCGAGAGGTACTCGCCCTCGCGCACGTCCACGCCGAGGGCGACGCGGCGGCTCGTCTGGCCCGAGCGCGCGATCAGGTCGGCGAAGGTCGGGATCAGCGTCGTCGGCAGGTTGTCCACGCAGAAGAAGCCCATGTCCTCGAACGACTTGATCGCGTAGCTCTTCCCGGCGCCGCTCAGCCCGGTGATGACGACGAAGGAGAGCGGCTCGTCCATCACCGCTTGCGCGGCGCCAGCCTGCGTTGGTGCGACGGGAGGATGCCGAGCTCTTCGCGGTACTTCGCGACGGTCCGGCGGGCGATCGTGAGGCCGCGCCCCTTGAGGATCGCGGCCACCTCCTGATCGGACAGGGGCTTCGCGGCGTCCTCGTTCGCCAGGAGGTCCTGGATCATCTTCTTGACCGAGACGGAGGACACCATCTCCCCGTCGCCCGAGGCGATCCCGCTGTGGAAGAAGAACTTCAGCTCGAACAAGCCCTGCGGTGTCTCGACATATTTGTTGGTCGTCACACGGCTGATCGTGGACTCGTGCATGCTGACGTCCTCGCCGACGTCGCGCAGCGAGAGCGGCCGCAGGTGCGCGAGCCCCTTGTCCAGGAAGTCGCGCTGGAACTTGACGATCGACGTGGTGACCTTGCGGAGCGTGCGCTGCCGCTGGTCCACCGACTTGATGAGCCAGAGCGCCGAGCGGAGCTTCTGGTCCACGTACTGCCGGGCGCCCTCGTCCTGGGAGTTGCGCAGCGAGCGGTAGAGTGAGCTCACGCGCAGGCGCGGGATCCCGTCCTCGTTGAGGACCACCGTGTAGTCGTTCCCGAGCTTGTAGACGAAGACGTCTGGCACGATGTACCGCGTGTCCGTGCCGCCGAAGCTCCGCCCGGGCTTCGGCTCGAGCCCCATGATCTCCTCGACCGACTCCATGATCCGGTCGAGCGGCCGCTTGAGCGCCCGGGCGATCTCGGGGTAACGGCGGCGGCTCAGGTCCTCGAAGTGCTGCTCGACGATCTCCTCCGAGATCGGGTCCACGGGTGGATTGGCCCGGAGCTGCAGGAGGAGGCATTCCTGGATGTTCCGCGCGCCCACGCCGATCGGGTCGAACTTCTGGACCACCTGGGTCAGGACGCGCTCGACCTCCTCCACGGTGTTCTGGCAGCGCGCGGCGACCTCGCCGAGCTCGGCGCGCAGGTAGCCGTCCTCGTCGATGTTGCCGATGATCTCCTCGCCGACCCGCCGGGCGCGCGGGTCCTCGAGCGCCAGCCGGAGCTGGTCCTCCAGGTGGTCGGCGAGCGACGACGTGGTCCGGACCATGTTCTCGAACGGCAGGTCCTCCCGGTCCTCCTGGGCGACGAGCGAGCGCTCCTCGCGGGCGTCGAACATGACCTCGAAGGGGTCGTAGGGCAGATCGTCCGTCTGCCGCTCGGCGACGGGAGGCTCCGTGGCGATCGGCTCGACGGTCGGGGTCGGCGGCGCGTCGGGCGTCGCGGACCCGTCCGGCGTGTCACTGTTCTCGGGCGGCGTCTCCTCGAGCAGCGGGTTCTCGAGGAGCTCCTTCTGGACGACCTCCTGGAGCTCGAGCGTGGAGAGCTGCAGGAGCTGGATCGCCTGCTGGAGCAGCGGGGTCATGATGACCCGCTGGCTCTGCTTCAGGGAGAGGCGCGCCTCCATAGCCATCGCTCGACGCTCCCCTGCCTAGAGGGCGAACCGCTCGCCGAGATAGATCTCGCGGGCGACGGGGTGGCTGGCGATTTCGGTGGCGGTGCCCGACACGAGGATCTTGCCGTCGTAGAGGATGTACGCCCGGTCGGTGATCGCGAGGGTCTCACGCACGTTGTGGTCGGTGATGAGGATGCCGATCCCGCGCTCGCGTAGGCGGCCGACGATCCCCTGGATGTCCGTGATCGCGATCGGGTCGATGCCGGTGAAGGGCTCGTCGAGGAGGAGGTACTGGGGCGACGTCACGAGGGCCCGCGTGATCTCGAGGCGCCGTCGCTCGCCGCCCGACAGCGTGTTCGCCGGATAGGGCGCGAGCGCCGTCAGGTCGAGCTCGGCCAGGAGCTGGCGCGCCCGCTCCCGGCGCTCGGCGCCGGAGAGGTCCAGCGTCTCGAGGATCGCCAGGAGATTCTCCTCCACGGTGAGCTTGCGGAACACGGAGGACTCCTGCGGCAGGTACCCGACCCCCAGCCGGCACCGCTGGTACATCGGCAACCGCGTGATCTCCGCACCCTCGAGGAAGATCTGCCCGCCGTCCGTCGGCAGAAGGCCGACCATCATGTAGAAGGACGTCGTCTTGCCCGCGCCGTTCGGCCCGAGCAAGCCCACGACCTCGCCGCGCTGGATGTCGAGCGACACGCTGTCCACGACCTTCCGGCTCTTGAACCACTTGACGAGTCCCTGCGCCACGAGCCCTTCCATCGCTCAGTCCAGGCCGCTCAGTTCCGGCACGGCTCGCTCGCGGTGCTCGGGGGGCCGCCCTTCTTGCTGTCCTCGCGCGGGTAGAAGACCGCCTTCACCCGCTCCTGCTGGGCGCCCTGGACGATCGAGCGGTCCTCCGAGAGGTAGATCGTGATCGTGTCGCCGCTGACGACGTTGTCGTCCTGCCAGACGCGCGCGTCGCCGACGAGGACGACGCGCTGCTCGAGCTCGTAGTACTCCGCGCGCTTGGCCGTGCCCGTGCGGCAGTCACGGGTGATGATGCGGACGCCGCCGGTGGAGATCGCGCGGACCACGCCGTCGCCCTTCTCGTCGAGATAGACCTCCATCCGATCGGCGTACTGGACGGCGTTGTCCTGGCGGGCGATGACGTTGCCAATGAAGACGACCAGGCTCTCCTTGCCGTAGCGCTCCATGCGGTCGGCGTCGACCGTGAGGGGCTGGCTGCGGTCGCCCTTCGCCGCCGCCCGGGGTTCGGCCGGGGCGCCCGCCGGCTGGGCTGCGGCACCTCCGCCCGAGAGCGCGAGCGCGGCAGCCAGCAGCGCCACGGCGAGCCGGCTCATGGGCCTGGCGCCTTCAGGAAGGTCGCGTGGACCCGCCCGGCCAGCGTTGTCATCTCGTCCCTCATTCTGACGTCGAGTGCGGTTCCGTCTGCCACCGTGCCGTCCCGGGTCATCTTGACGGGCGCATCGGTCCAAAGCCGCTTCTCGACCCCCTGCCATCGGAGCACGCTGGTCTCGAGCCGCAGCCCGTCGCTGGCCGTGAGGACCACGTTGCGCCGGAGCTCGACATTGCCCGTTTCCTGGAACAGGTCTCCCTCGTCGCCAACGATCGTCCAGGTGCGGTCACGCTCGAAGACCTGAACCGAGATCCGCTCCAGCGCCGTGCGCCCCTCGCCCTCGAACACCAGCGCCTGCGCCGCCTTGAGCCGCCACTTCACCCCCCCCGAGACCTCTTCGACTTCCGGTTCCTTGATCCGCAGATCGGCGCTCGCGGTGGCCGGCCCCAGCGACTCGACCTCGACCATCCGGCTCCGGACCACGAGCGTGACGGCCAGGATGACGACGAACAGAAGAACCGCGGCAAGGATGGCGCCGGCCACGCGGCGAACGTCACGAACTCCGGGCTGGCGTGATTTCACAGTCCGCTCACAATTCTCAGTCGGGTTGCCTGCGCGGTGCAATTTCGGTACCAGCAGCCTATCACAGGGCCCGGGAAACGGGGAAGTGAAAAGCCGGCGCTAGACGATCTTCGCTCGCAGGATGTCGTGCATGCGGACGAGGCCGATGGGACGATGCTCGCCGTCGACGATGACCAGGCTCGTGATCTGGTTCGTCTCCATCACCTCGAGCGCTTTGGCGGCGAGCTCGTCCGCCCGGATCAGCTTCGGCGCGCGCATCGCCAGCTGGCCCGCCCGCGACTCGGCACCGGGCTCGCCTGCGAGGTGAACACGCCGGAGGTCGCCGTCCGTGAAGACCCCGAGCAGGCGCCCCGCGGAGTCCACGACGGTGGTCATGCCGAAGTTCTTGCGCGTCATCTCGGCGATGACGTCCTTGAGGAGCGCGTCCTCCCGGACAACCGGGACCGCGTCCCCGGTGTGCATCAGATCGGCGACCCGGAAGAGCGCGCGCCAGCCGAGGGTGCCCCGGGGGTGGAGCGCCGCGTAGTCCTCAGGGCGGAGCCCGCGGAGCTCGAGCAGGACCATGGCGAGGGCGTCACCGGCGGCGAGCGCCGCGGTGGTGCTCGACGTCGGGGCCAGGTTCATCGGGCACGCCTCCTCGAGGACGCTCACGTCGAGCACCACCTCGCACTGGCGCGCGAGCCTGGAGACGGGGCTGCCGGTCAGGAGGACGATCGGGACACCGAGCCGCTTGAGGGGCGGCAAGATCGCGAGGACCTCATCCGTCTCGCCCGAGTTCGAGAGGGCCAGCACGACGTCGCCGCGGGCCACCATCCCGAGGTCGCCGTGGACGCCCTCGGCGGGATGCAGGAAGTGGGCGGGCGTGCCCGTCGAGGCGAGCGTCGCGGCGATCTTGCGGCCGACGTGCCCCGACTTCCCCATGCCGGTCACGATCACGCGGCCGGCGCAGCCGTGCAGGAGCTCGACCGCCCGGTCGAAGCTCGCGTCGAGCTTCGGGATGAGGCCGAGGATCGCCTCGGCTTCGAGGCGCAGCACGCGCTCCGCGAGCCGCCGGAGGTCGCGCCGGCTCACGTGCGGAGGGCCGCGTCGATGGCGCCGAGCTCCTGGAGGAGCCGCGGCAGGTCGTCGATGCGCAGCATGTTCGGTCCGTCGGAGAGCGGGCGACCGTCGGGCAGCGTGCGGTCCGGGTCCTCGTGCATCTCCATGAAGAGGGCGTCCACGCCGAAGGCGACCGCGGCGCGCGCGAGCGGCGGCACGTAGCGCCGCTCCCCGCCCGAACGGTCGCCGGCGCCGCCCGGCAGCTGGACCGCGTGCGTCGCGTCGAAGACCACCGGGAAGCCGAGCGCCCGCATGTCGGCGAGACCGCGCAGGTCGACCACCAGGTTATGGTAGCCGAACGACGTCCCGCGCTCCGTGAGGAGGATCCGGCGGTTGCCGACCGAGAGGATCTTGTCGACGACGTTCTTCATGTCGCCGGGGGCGAGGAACTGGCCCTTCTTCACGTTCACCGGCTTTCCCGTCCGGGCCGCCGCGACGACGAGGTCGGTCTGGCGGCAGAGGAACGCGGGGATCTGGATCACGTCGAGGACCTCGGCGGCGGGCTCGACCTCGGCGACCTGGTGGACGTCCGAGAGCACCGGGATCCCGAGCGTGGCGCGCACCTTTCGGAGGATGCGGAGTCCCTCGGTGAGGCCCGGCCCGCGGTAGCCCTGGAGGGAGGAGCGGTTGGCCTTGTCGTAGGACGACTTGTAGATGAACGGCACATGGCGCTCGGCGGCGATCGTCGCCAAGCGCTCGGCCGTCGTGAGCGCGTGCTTCTCGTTCTCGATGGCGCACGGGCCTCCGATCAGGACGAGCGACCCGCCGCCGCCGATCTGGATGCCGTCGACCTCGACGACGGCCGTCGCGGGCCCGCGTGAGCCCGGGGCACCCGCCGGCGGCGCCCGGCGGGGCCTGCCCTCACCCGATCGGCCCGTCTGGCTCATGCTCCCTGGTGCTCCAGGGCGGCCTTCACGAACCCGGCGAAGAGGGGGTGGGGATCCCACGGGCGCGAGCGGAACTCGGGATGGAACTGACCGGCCACGAAGTATGGGTGCTCGGGGACCTCGATGATCTCGACGAGCTGTTTTTCCGCCCAGACACCCGAGACCCGCAGCCCGTGCTTCTCGAGCTTCGCGAGGTAGTCGTTGTTGACCTCGTAGCGGTGGCGGTGGCGCTCCTGGATGATCCCCTGGCCGTAGAGGCGCGAGGCGAGGCTCCCCTCGCCCAGCACGATCGGATAGAGGCCGAGCCGCATCGTGCCGCCCTTGTCGGCGACGCCCCGTTGCTCGGGCAGGAGGTCGATCACCTTGTGCGCCGCCTCCGCGTCGAACTCGGCGGAGTTCGCGCCGGTGAGGCCGCAGACGTGGCGGGCGAACTCGATCACCGCGCACTGCATGCCGAGGCAGATGCCGAAGTACGGCACGCCCTGCTCGCGCGCGTACCGTACGGCCTCGATCTTCCCCTCGATGCCACGGTCGCCGAAGCCGCCGGGCACCAGGATGCCGTGGACGTCGGCGAAGTGGCGCGCGGCGCCCTCGCGCTCGACCTGCTCGGCGTCCACCCAGCGGACGTCCACGCGCGCCTCGTTCGTGATCCCGCCGTGGGCGAGGGCCTCGATGAGGCTCTTGTACGAGTCCTTGACCTCGATGTACTTCCCGACCACCGCCACCCGCGTCTCGGCGCGGGGGGACTTCACGCGCTTGACCACGGCCTCCCAGCGCGACAGGTCGGTCGGCCGCGGGGTGAGGCCGAGGAGCTTCGAGACCATGTCGTCGAGCCCCTCCTTGTGAAACACGAGCGGGACCTCGTAGACCGTCTCGACGTCCTTCGCGGTGATGACCGCCTCCTCCTCGACGTCGCAGTAGAGCGCGATCTTCGACTTGATCCCCGGGGGCAGGAAGCGGTCCGTCCGGCACAGGAGGATGTCGGGCTGGATCCCGATCGCGCGCAGCTCCTTCACCGAATGCTGCGTGGCCTTGGTCTTGAGCTCGGCGGCGGCCTGCATGAAGGGCACGAGCGTGAGGTGGACGTAGAGCACGTTCTCGCGCCCGACGTCCTTCTTGAACTGGCGGATGGCCTCGAGGAACGGCAGCCCCTCGATGTCGCCGACCGTGCCGCCGACCTCGACGATCACGACGTCCGCGCCGCGGGAGACGCGCGTGATGGACGCCTTGATCTCGTCCGTGATGTGCGGGATGACCTGGACCGTCCGGCCGAGGTAGTCGCCCCGGCGCTCCTTCTGGATCACGGAGAAATAGACCTTCCCGGTCGTCACGTTGTGATCGCGCGACACGCGCCCCGCCGTGAAGCGCTCGTAGTGGCCGAGATCGAGGTCGGCCTCGCCGCCGTCGTCGGTGACGAAGACCTCGCCGTGCTGGTAGGGGCTCATCGTGCCCGCGTCGACGTTGATGTAGGGGTCCAGCTTCTGGAGCGTGACGCTGAAGCCCCGCGCCTCCAGGAGCGCACCGATCGACGCGGCCGCGAGCCCCTTGCCGAGGGACGACACGACGCCGCCGGTCACGAAGATGTATTTCGGCGACACCTCAACCTCCTTTCGTCATCCAGTCTCGCACGTAGGCCACCTCCATGGCGCGATCGTGCAGGCGCCCGTCCAGGCGGCCGTCGCGCAGCTCACCGAGCAGGCGCGCCACCGCGGGCCCCCGCGGGACGCCGAGCGCCACCAGGTCGTCGCCGGTGAGCGAGACGAGGCTCCGCGGGAGGCCGAGATACCAGTCGAGCGCCGCGCGCACGCCGGCGCCACCGATCAGGCGGTGCCACGCGAGCTCGAGCGGTGCAAGCACCCGGAGCTCGCGCGCCCGCGCGCTCGGCGCCGTCGCCGCTGCGAGGCGCCGCGCCAGCGCCTGGTGCTCGTCGAGGCAGCGCGCGAGCCGCGTGAGGGGCTCGCCCGCGAAGGCGAGCCGCGCGAGGGCCGCCGTCGCCACCTCGCGCGGCTGGTCGGCGACGAGGACGAGCACGGTGAGCTCCACGGGTGCCGCCGGAAGCGAGCGCGCGTGTGCCCACGCGAGCGTGGCCGTGAGCTCCGCACAGCGGTGCCGCGTCAGCGCGGTGAAGCGGTAGCGCTCATCGAGCAAGGCGAAGACCCCGGCCCCACCGAGCCGCGCGAGTGCTTCGTCGGGCCGCGCCTCGTCGAGGATGAGCCCGAGCTCGCCGGTGAGGCGCTGGCCGGAGAGCGCGGGATAGGGGACGAGCCTCAGGGCCAGCGCCTGCGCCGCCAGCGTCGCCCGGTCGGGCGTGAGGCCGAGCCTCGCGCCGTGGCGCGCGGCCCGGAACAAGCGCGTCGGGTCCTCGACGTAGGCGAGCGGATGGAGGACGCGCAGGCGTCGCCGCGCGAGGTCTTCCCGCCCGCCGAACGGATCGAGGAGCCCCCACGCGCCCGAGGCGAGCTCGATCGCCATCGCGTTCACGCTGAAGTCGCGCCGGCGGAGGTCTTCCTCGATGGCGGCGGGCATGACGCGCGGCAGCGCGCCCCGGGTCTCGTAGCGCTCGGTGCGGGCGGTTGCCACGTCGATCCGGCCGGCGCCGGGCGTCTCCACGGAGGCGGTGAGGAACCGCTCGTGCTCGCGCAGCGTGCCGCCGAGCGCCTGGGCCAGGCGCCGCGCGACGGCCGGCCCGTCGCCCTCGACGACCAGGTCGAGGTCGCGGGGGCTGACGGGCGCCTCTCGCCAGACGTCGCGGACCATGCCGCCGACGAGGTAGGCGCGTGCGCGGTGCTCCCGCGCCAGCCGCCCGATCGTCGAGAGCAGCTCGCGCGTCTCGGCGGGCACGCCCCGCGCGACCCGCGCCGCCGCCGATGCGTGGGCGTCGAGCACCGAGGCGCGGCCGGCAACCGCGCCGACTGCGCGCGCCCGCTCGCGCACGATCACGAGCGGCGCGCCGCCGGCGAGGCGCCGCCGCACGGCGACCTCCCCCGCTCCGGCGTCGACCACGGGCAGCGGCCGCGCCACCGACGCCGCGGGGAGGTCGCCCGCGTCGAGGAGGCTCGCGCGCGCGAGGTCCTCGCGCAGGACGTAGCGCGGGCCCACGGAGAGGACCGCCGCGTCGCGCTTCCGCGCCAGCGCGAGCGCCGCGCGGACCGCGATGGACGACGGCGCAGCGACGACCGCCACGTCCACGACGTCGCCCGCGACGACGCTCACCTGCGGATACGCGTGGGCACGCTTGGCCACGTCAGGCTCGCGGGTGGAACTGCCGGTACATCCGCGTGAGCGCGGAGGACGGCAGGTGGGTGTAGATCTGGGTGGTCGTGATGTCGGCGTGGCCGAGCATCGCCTGGACGGAGCGGAGATCGGCGCCGCCCTCGAGCAGGTGGCTCGCGAACGAGTGGCGCAGCATGTGGGGCGAGACCCGGCCGCGGACGCCGGCCCGCGCCGCGGCGTGCCGGACGATCGCCCAGAGGGACTGGCGCGAGAGCGGCCCGCCGCGCGGGTTGACGAAGAGGCGGCCCGAATCGCGCCGGCGCGTCCAGCGTGGGCGCGCCTCCTCGAGGTAGCGCGTCACCCACCGTACCGCCTCGGCGCCGACCGGCACCAGCCGCTGCTTGCGTCCCTTGCCGGTGCAGACGAGGTACCCGGCCGTGCGGTTCACGTCCTCCCGCGTGAGGTCGAGGCACTCCGAGGCACGCATCCCGGTCGCGTACAGGAGCTCGAGGATCGTCCGGTCGCGGACGCCCTGGGGCCGACTCACGTCCGGGGCCTCCACGAGCGCGGCCGCGACCTCGCGGGGGAGGGCGCGCGGCAGCGTCCGGCCGCGGCGCGGCAATTCCAGGTGCTCGGTCGGATCGTGCGCGAGGTCGCCCTCGCGGAGCAGGTGGCGGTAGAAGCCCCGGAGCGCCGAGATGCGGCGCGCGACGCTCGAGGGCTTGAGGCCTCGCTTCCGCAGGCGCTCCAGGTAGTCGACGATATCGTCGGGCCCCGTCTCGGGCAGACCACGGCGCTGGTCACGGAGGAAGTCGGTAAAATCCAGCAGATCGCGCCGGTACGCGGCGAGAGTATTTCGGGCCGCCCCCTGCTCGGTCTGCAGGGACCCGAGATACTCAACCACCACGTCGGTCATAGAGTGACCACGTCGAATCTTATCACGGCGGTCGCGATCCGCGAAACCCGCGCCGGCGCGCGGTTTCACGCGCGGCTGTTACGCGCGGGGCTCGCGTGGCTTGCGGTGCTGCAGCATCGCGAGGAGCGCGGTCCGCTCGGACATCCCGAGCGCGACGCTCGCCCCCCAGAACAGCGCGAAGCCTCCGGCGACCGCCCCCGCGAGCCAGAGGAGCTCCCGCGTGAGGGCGGGCCGCGCCGGCCAGAACGCGAGCGCCCCCCAGCACCAGAGGGCGAGCGGCACGCAGGCGGCGAGCGTTCGGAGCGCGCTCACGAGGAGCGCCCGGCCGCCGAGCGGTCCGAGCCGCCGGCGCGCCACCCAGAGCAGCGCCACGAGGTTCACGTACCCGCCGATCGAGGAGGCGGCGGCGAGCCCCGCGTGCGCGAGCGGGCCCATCAGGAGCAGCGCGGCCACCACGTTCGCCGCGACCGAGACGATGCCCCAGCGGACGGCGGTCCCCGCCTGGCCGAGCGCGTAGAATGCCTGCGCGGCGATCCGTGACGCGCCGAACCCGGCGAGCCCCACCGCGTACCACGCGAGGGCCTCGGCGGTCGGCGCGGTGTCGGCGGACCCGAAACGCCCGCGCTCGAACAGGACGCGCACGATCGGCGCGCGGAGCGCGACGAGGCCGACCGTGGCCGGCATCGAGATGAAGAGCGCCAGGCGCAGTGAGAAGGTCAGCGTCGCGGCGACCGCCCGCGTCTCCCCCGCCGCGGCCTGGCGCGCCATCACCGGCAGCGACGCCGAGGCCAGGGCGATCCCGAACACCCCGAGCGGGAATTCCATCACGCGGTCGGCGTAGTAGAGGTACGAGATCGAGCCCGGGCGCAGGAGCGAGGCGAGCAGCGTGTTGATGAACACGGTCACCTGCACCGCGGCCAGGCCGAAGACGGCGGGCACGAGGAGCCGTACGAGCCGGCCGAGGGCCGGGTGATCGAGCTCGGCCGAGGGCGCGACCAGGAGCCCAGCGCTGCGGAGGCTCGGGACCTGGACGAGGAGCTGGCCGAGCCCGCCGGCCAGGACGCCGATCGCCAGCGCGAGAATGGGCGGGTCGACGCGCGCCGCGAGGAGGAGCACCCCGGCGATCATTCCGAGGTTCAGTACCGCGGGGCCGATCGCGCCGGCGAAGAAGCGGCCGTGCGCGTTCAGGACGCCCGTCGCGAGCGCGGCCAGCCCCACGAGCACCAGGTACGGAAACATCGCGCGCGTGAGGAGCGTCGCCAGGGCGGCCTGTGCTGGGTCAGACGCGAAGCCCGGCGCGATCACGCGGAGGATCCACGGCGCCGCCAGGATCCCGAGCAGCGTCGTCAGCGTGAGCGCGAGCAGCGCGAGTGCCAGGACGGCGCGCAGCATGCGGAGGAGCTCGCGCTGCGGCCGCGTCACCGTGTACTCGCTGAAGACCGGGATCATGGCGGTCGAGAGCGCGCCCTCGGCGAGGAGCCGCCGGAGGATGTTCGGGATCCGGAAGGCGACGAAGAACGCGTCCGTCACGGGGCCGGCGCCGAAGGTGAGGGCGACGATCATGTCACGCGCGAAGCCGGCGATCCGCGAGACGAGCGTCGCGCCGCCGATCGCGCCGAGGGCCTGGACCACCTGGCGCTCCGGCGCGTTCACCTTGAAATCGCCCCGCCGTTCGGGCATGATGCAGCGCGGACCCGAGACCGGATCAAAGGAGCGTCGACGTGGCGAACACGAAGTCCTCGATCAAGCGCATCCGGCAGAACGAGCGGCGCCGGCTCCGCAACCGCGCCATTCGCACGGCGGTGCGCACCGCCGTGAAGGCGGCCCGCGCGGGCGAGGGCGCGGCGCACAGCGCGGCGATCCGTGGGGCCATCCGCGCCCTCGACAAGGCCGTCTCCAAGGGCGTCATCCACGCCAACACAGCCGCCCGCAAGAAGTCCGCACTCGCCCGCCGCCTCGCGGCGGCCTCCTAGATCATCGAAGGGGGTCTCGACGGCCCCCTCCAGGACACTCTCAGGAAAGGTTGCGCGGGCGGAGCCCGCGCGCGAACGGTGCTTACTCCGACACGCTCCTAGAAATGTCTCGGGTTGTCGAGGGGCGCCACGGCTCCGCCGGGGCGTCCCGAGCCACCCGGGGGGCTTGGGGGCCGCCCCATGTTCAAGTAGACGACCGACCGCCATCATCGGTCGCTCGTCCCGTCGCACGCTCGGGCCCCGGTTGTCGCGGGCCGGCTCCGCCCTGCGAGACCTCGGAGGAGCTCGGCCGCCGTGGTCGCCAGACACTCGCCCGCCCGCGGGCCGTACACCGTCGCGCAGGTGACGTAGGCCGGGCGGCTGTAGTCCTCAGCGGTCACGAAGTAGCCGAGGTAGTCGTTGGAGACGCCCGCCACGAACGCGTGCCTGAACAGCGCCCGCGCCTCGCGCTTGATCTCGAGCCCGAGTGCCGCCTGGAGCTCGCCGGGTATCGTCACCCAGGCCGTGCCGCCCAGCGCGACCGCGGTCAGCTCGGCGTCCTGCGGCAGGGCGCGGCCGAGCGGCACGGTGACGGACGCCGGCACCCACCACCCGGCGCAGTTCCTCACGGAGAGCCGGGGCGGTGGCAGCGCCACGCGCGCGCGGCGGATGGCGAGGCCGGGACTCTCGCGCGGCCCGGCGTGGTCCCACGCCGCGCGCGCGGCGCGCGCGAGCTCGGGCGCCAGGCGGGCGAGCGCCGCCTCGCCGTGGGCCACCGGGCTCACGTCACCCACGGCGCCGTTGACGAACAACACGGGGATGCCGAGGTCGCGCTCGAGCTCGCGCGAGGCCACGCCCATCACATCGCCCGACAGCCGGAGGTTCCGCGCCCCGAGCACCGTGCCGTGGATCGCGAAGTTCCAGACGAGCGCGATGGGCGCGCCGGACGCCCTGGTGATCCTGAGCGCCACGAGCTCGGGATCGAGTGCCTTCGCGAGGCGACTTCTGGTGACCCCGTGCACGCTCACGCTCGTCGCGGCCACGCGCGCCTCCACCGCGGCGGCGGCCGCCCGCTCGATCGTCGCGACGACCGTCTCGACGAGGGCCCCCCGCACCGTGGCGTCGAGACTGTCGAGCGCGATCCAGCCCATCAGGCGCGACTCGACGAAGGCGCCGGGCCCGGAGTGCGTGTGGCTGGCGGAGACGAGGACCGTCGCCGGCCCGATCCCGTCCTCGAGGCGCCGCTCGACGGCACGCGTGAAGGCCCGGTCCACCGCGATCAGGTCCACGCTCACCCACGCGAGGCGCGCCGACGGCGTCTCGAGCACGAGCGCCCGCGCCGCGACCGGGTCGAGGTCGCCCGCGTGGGGCTTGAACCAGAACGCGTGGGGATGCCGACCCAGGAGGTCGGGGAACAGGAGGCGGCGCTGGACGCTGCCGTACCCGGCGAGCGGCGTGCCGTCGGGGATGCTGAAGGCGCCGGTGGCCGCCCCCGCCCTGAGCGTGGCCGCGGCGGCGGGCCGCGCGGGCGCGAGGGTGAGCGCGGCGAGGAGTGCCAGGGCGAGCGCGCCGCGCCTCACCTCGCCGCACACAGGTCGGTGACCAGCGCCGTCAGCTCCGCGCGGGGCTCGCCGCTCGACTTCACGCGCCGCTCGACCTCCCAGCACCGCCGGAGGTCGGCCGCGAGCCGCGCCGCCCCGCCCCCAGCGGCGAGCGCCTCGACGACGCCGGGCGGGAGCCTCAGCATCCGCGCGATCTGGTCGACCGGCTGACCCCGCTCGCGCCAGACGCGAACGGTCCACGCGAGCCGGACGTCGCGCGTCAGGATCGACAGGACGCGCATGGGCTCCTCCGTCGCGAGGAGCCGGTCGAGCGTCCGGAGGGCCAGGCCGAGGTCGCGGCGCTCGACCGCGCGCGTCAGCTCGAACACGCCCGCCACGCGGTGCTCGCCGACCACCGCGCCCACCTCCCTCACCCCCACCGTGCGGTTGTCGGGGCCGCCGGCGAGCGCCGCCTTGCGCGCCTCGCCGAGGAGCGCCGCGCTCTCCTCGCCGATCCAGTCGACCAGCATCCGTGCGGCTTCGTCGCTGAGCGAGAGCCCCTCGAGCGCCGCGCGCTGGCGGAGCCATCCCGCGAGCTCACGCCCCTGGCGCGCGGGCAGGTCCACGACCTCCGACGGGGGCACGGCGCCGAGGAGCCAGTGGTCGCCTCGCCGCTCGCGTGACGCGCGCAGGCCCTCGTCGGCGAGGAGCAGCAGGCGCGTGCTCGGATTCGGATCGCGCGCGTAGGCGGCGAGCGTCGCGGCGTGCTTCGCCGGGAGCGCCTGCGCCCGACGGACCGCGACGAGCCGGAGGCCCGTCATGAGTGGGAGCGTCGCGGCGGTGTCGACGAGCGCCTCGACGCTCGTGTCGCCGCCCTCGAGTACCTCACGGCCGAGCGCCGCGTCCGCGGGCTCGGGGAAGCAGCACCGGGTCACGAGCTCGAGCGCGTCGTCCAGGAGTTGGACGTCCGGGCCGTGCAGGAGCAGGACCGGCGGAAGTTCGCCGCGCTCGGCGAGTCGGAGGAGCCCCCGATAGTCCACCCGGGCGGCGCTCAGAAACGATCGACCGCGAGACTCACGATCGAGCGGGCGATGTCCATGGCGGCCGACCGCAGGGCCGACTCCTCGCGCGAGATCGTCTGCGCCACCGAGCCGATCACGCGGAAATCGGCCTGCTCCTGAAACCGTGACTCCTCGAACAGGAGCGTGTCGCGCCGCACGTCGCGGAACTTGAGGTGCATGGTGACGACGAGCCGGTACTGACGGATCGACGCGCGCGGATCGAAGGCGAGCGTCTGGACCTCGTAGCCCACGACCTCGCCCTCGAGGACGGCGTCGGCCTGCGCCGCGTTCACCACGCGGAGACGCCCGTTCGTCGCGAACGCCTCGACCACCGCCTGCGTCAGAAAGCTCTCGATCGCCGGCTCGGCGGTGCGATTGGTGAAGACCGGCACGGCCACCGTCCGCACGTGGTCGGGGAGGTTGCCGTGGAGGGAGTACCCGCAGCCAGCCAGCAGCGCCATGACGGCCGTCCAGGTCCGCGCGCCGTGTCTCACGCGATCGTCACGATGTTGACGAGGCGGTTGGGGACCACGACGACCTTCGCGACGCGCCGCGACGCCACCCAGGGCCTGACCTTCTCGTCGCCGAGGGCCAGCTGGCGCACGCGCTCCTCGGCCGCGTCCACGTCGACGGTCAGCCGCCCGCGAACCTTCCCGTCCACCTGGACGACGACCGTCACTTCGTTCCTCCGAAGCGCCTCGGCGTCAGCACTCGGCCACGGCTGCTTGAACAGGCTCGTCGCGTGGCCGAGCTGGGACCAGAGCTCCTCCGTGACGTGCGGGCAGAAGGGGCCGAGGAGGAGCAGCACCGTCTCGACCGCCTCGCGGAGCAGCCGCCCGCGCTCGCCCGCCGGCACCCGGTCGAGCGCCGCCGTGTCGAACGCGTAGAGGGCGTTCACGAGCTCCATGATCGCGCTGATGGCGGTGTTGAAGTGGAAGTCGTGCTCGATGTCGTCGGTGACGCGCTGGATCGTCGCGTGGATCGTCCGCCGGAAGGCCCGGCCGGTGTCCGACGGCGGGTGGGCGGCCTCCGACGGGGCCGAGCGGAGCTCGTCGAGGTGGGCGAGGACGAACCGCCAGACCCGGTTGAGGAAGCGCGAGGCGCCCTCGATGCCCTGATCGTTCCACTCCAGGTCCTTCTCGGGCGGGGCCGCGAAGAGCTCGAAGAGGCGCCCGGTGTCGGCGCCGTACTTCTCCCGGATGTAGTCGTCGGACACCACGTTACCCTTCGACTTGGACATCTTGGCCCCGCCCTTGATCACCATCCCCTGCGAGAGGAGCGCCGTGAAGGGCTCGTCCACGTTGACGAGGCCGAGGTCGCGCAGGACCTTGGTGTAGAAGCGCGCGTAGAGCAGGTGCAAGACAGCGTGCTCGATGCCGCCGATGTACTGGTCCACCGGCATCCAGTACTCCGCCGCGCGCCGCTCGACCATCCCGCCCTCGTAGCCCGGCGAGCAGTAGCGGAAGAAGTACCAGGACGACTCGACGAAGGTGTCCATCGTGTCTGTCTCGCGGCGGGCGGGGCCGCCGCACTTCGGACATCGCGCGTTCACGAAGTGGGCGACGTCGGCGAGCGGCGAGCCGCCCTTGCCGGAGAGCTGGACGTCGCGGGGCAGGATGACGGGCAGGTTCGCCTCCGCCTCCGGCACCATCCCGCACGCGTCGCAGTAAAGCACCGGGATCGGCGCCCCCCAGTAGCGCTGGCGGCTGATCCCCCAGTCGCGCAGGCGGTAGTTCACCTTCGCCTCGCCGAGGCCGCGGCCGACGAGCCAGTCGACGGCCTTGCGCTTGGCCTCGGCGACGGTGAGCCCGTCGAGAAACCCCGAGTTGATCTTCACACCCTCGCCCGCGTAGGCCTCTCCCATGAACCCGGCGGGCCGCTCCACGGTCTCGACGATCGGCAGACCGTGCTGCTTGGCGAAGTCCCAGTCGCGCTGGTCCTCGCCCGGCACCGCCATGATGGCGCCGGTGCCGTAGCCCATGAGGACGTAGTCCGCGAGGTAGAGCGGGACCTCGGCGCCGGTGAACGGGTTGACGACAGGCACCTTGAGACGGAACCCGCGCTTCGGCCGGTCGGCGGCGAGCCGCTCGATTTCGGACTGCTTCGCCACTTCCGCGCGGAACGCGGCGACGGCCTCCCGCTCGCGCGCGTCGGTGACCAGCCGGTCCACGAGCGGGTGCTCCGGCGCGAGGACCGCGTAGGTCATGCCGAACACCGTGTCCTGGCGCGTCGTGAAGACCCGGACCTTCAGGTCGGCGCGGCCGGCGACCGGCAGGTCGAACTCCGCCCCCTCGCTCCGTCCGATCCAGTTCCGCTGCATCGTCAGCACGCGCTCGGGCCACCCTGGCAGCTTGTCGCACCACGCGAGCAGCTCGTCCGCGTAGGCCGTGATCTTGAAAAACCAGCCGTCGATCTCGCGCGGCGTCACCTCCGAGTCGCAGCGCCAGCAGCGCCCGTCCTCGACCTGCTCGTTCGCGAGGACGGTCTGGCAGGACGGGCACCAGTTGACGGTCGAGCGCTTGCGGTAGGCGAGGCCGCGCTCGAGCATCCGGATGAAGATCAACTGCTCCCACCTGTAATAGGCCGGATCGCAGGTCGTCACCTCGCGGTCCCAGTCGTACGAGATGCCCATCTTCTGGAGCTGCCCGCGCATGTAGTCGATGTTCTCGTACGTCCAGATCGCCGGGTGCACCCCGTGCTCGATCGCCGCGTTTTCGGCGGGCAGGCCAAAGGCGTCCCAGCCCATCGGGTGGAGCACGTTGAAGCCGCGCATCCACTTGAAACGCGCGAGGAGGTCCCCGATCGCGTACACCCGCACGTGGCCCATGTGGATCCGGCCCGAGGGGTACGGGAACATCTCGAGGCAGTAGAACTTCGGGCGGCTGGGGTCCTCGGTGGCGCTGAACTGCTTCCGCTCCTCCCACACCCGCTGCCACTTCGCCTCGATCTCACGGAACGGATAGCGGTCAGTCGACATGATTACAACAAAGTTTTACATAGTTAGACGACACAGACAAGAAGCTTCGGGGTTGTGGACAGGCGCTCGCGCATCTTCGACGACACGCGCGCGAGCGCCTGCACCGAGGCACCGAATGACTACTTCTTGACGCCGAGCGCTGCGAGCGCCTCGTTCGCCTCCGCCACGGATTCCGCGTGCTTCCCTTCCTTGTGGAGCGCCTCGGCCTTGTCCAGCATGGCCGTGGCCTTCTTCACATTCTCGCTTTGCATGTCCATCTTCGCGGCCGCGTCCCGGCCCTGCTTGATCAGCGTCGGGCACTGGAACGCCAGCGCCGTCCCGGCGCTGACCGCGAGCGCCGTGATCACGGCGGTCGCTGCTATGAGCTTCCTCATGGGTCGATCACCTCCTTCCGGTGCCTAGTTGGCCTGATCGTTCAACTGCCATCGCCCCGGTCGGGTTCCGGAGCCCCCCCACCGCGGAAGTGCTCGTAGATTCGCTGAGCGAGCTTGGGCGTCACCTTCGGCACCGCCGCGAGCTCGGCGACCGAGGACTCGCGGATGCGCCGCGCCGAGCCGAGCGTCTTGAGCAGGCTCGTGCGGATCGTCGGCCCGACGCCCGGGATCGTGTCGAGAACGGATTGTAGCGTACGCTTCGCCCGCAGCTTCTTATGATACGTGATCGCGAAGCGGTGCGCCTCATCGCGGATCTTCTGGAGCGTGTGGAGCGCGGCGGAGGTGGGATCGAGGAGGAGCGGATGGAGACTCTCGCCGACGTAGACCTCCTCCTGCTGCTTGGCCAGCGCGATCACCGGGAGGTAGTCGAGGCCGAGGTCCTGGAGCACCTTGAGCCCGACGTTGAGCTGGCCGCGCCCCCCGTCGATCAGAACCAGGTCGGGCAGCGGCGTCCCCTGCTCCAGCGCCTTGGCGAACCGCCGCGTGAGGACCTCGGTCAGCGACGCGAAGTCGTCGGCGCCCGCGACGGTCCGGATGCGGAAGCGCTTGTAGTCGTCCTTCTTCATGCCGCCGTTCTCCCACACGACCAGAGACCCGACCTGCTCGGTGCCCTGGATGTTGGAGATGTCATAGCCCTCGATCCGGTTCGGGAGGGAGGGGAGGGTGAGCGCACGCCGCAGCTCCTCTAGCACGACCTGCTGGCGATCGTCGCGCGACAGGAGGTGGTTCTGCAGCGCCAGCGCCGCGTTCTCCTCCGCCATCGCCACGAACTCACGCCGGGCGCCGCGCTGCGGGGCCAGGATCTGGACGCGCCGCCGCGCGAGCCCGCTGAGCCACTCGGCGGTCAGCTCCGCCTCGGGCAGCTCCTCGGAGACGAGCAGCTCCGGCGCTGGCGTGACCGACTTGCCGTAGAACTGCCGGACGAAGGCCGACAGGATTTCACCGTCGCGGGACCCCGCGACCTTGTCAAAGAAGAACGGTTCCTGGCCGACGAGCCGGCCCTTGCGGACGAAGAACAGCTCGACGCACGCGTCGTTCCCCTGGCGGACGACGCCGAGCACGTCCTGGTCGAGCTCTTCGGTCGAGATGATCTTCTGGCGCTCGCGGACCTTGTTGAGCGACTGGATCTGGTCCCGGAGCACCGCCGCTCGCTCGAACTTGAGCTCCGCCGCCGCCACCTCCATCTCCTTGGTCAGGCGGAGCGCCAGCTCGTCGTCCTTGCCCTCGAGGAAGCGCGCCACGTCGCGGACGGTCCGGCCGTAGCCCTCACGGGTCTCCCAGCCGGTGCACGGGGCGTTGCAGCGCTGGATCGCGTACTGGATGCACGGGCGCTCGAGGCGACCGTCGATCGTGATCGAGCACGTCCGCAGCGGAAAGAGCTGCCGCGTGAGCCGCAGCGTCTCGCGCATCGCGGTGGCGGGATAGAACGGCCCGTAGTACACCGCGCCGTCGTCCTGCACGCGCCGCGCGACCAGGAGCCGGGGGAAGTCCTCGTTGGTCGTCAGCTTCAGAAACGGGTAATGCTTGTCGTCTCGCAGAATGATGTTGTAGCGGGGCCGGTGCTTTCGCACCAGGTTGGCCTCGAGCATGAGCGCCTCGAGCTCGTTGTCGGTCACGATGTACTCGAGGTCGCGGGTGTGGCGGACGAGGGCGTCGGTCTTCGGATCGCGCGGCCGCGACTCCTGGAAGTACGAGCGAACGCGGCTCCGGAGGGACGCCGCCTTGCCGACGTAGAGGACCTGGGCCTTCGCGTCCCGGTACATGTAGACCCCGGGGCGGTCGGGGAGCCGCGCGAGCTTCTCCGTGAGCGTCATCGTAGCTCGAGCTTCCGGAGGCCCTTGATCCGGTCGCGGAGCTCCGCGGCCTGCTCGAAATCGAGGCGCCGCGCGGCCTCCTTCATCCGCGCCTCGAGCTCGGCGACGCGCTTCTGCAGCTCCGCCGCCGACTCGAACCGCTCCTCGACCGGCGCCTCGACATCGACGGTGTAGTAGTCGCGTTCGTAGACCGTCTGGAGCAGCTCGCGGATCGACGAGCGGATCGTCTCCGGCGTGATCCCGTGCTGGTCGTTGTAGGCGGCCTGGAGCTCCCGGCGGCGCTCGGTCTCGCGGATCGTCGCCGCCATCGAGTCCGTCACGCGGTCGGCGTACATGATCACCTCGCCGTTGACGTTGCGCGCCGCGCGGCCCGCCGTCTGAATGAGCGAGGTCCCCGAGCGTAGATATCCCTCCTTGTCGGCGTCGAGGATCGCCACGAGCGACACCTCCGGGATGTCGAGCCCCTCCCGGAGGAGGTTGATGCCGATCAGGCAGTCGAACTTCCCGAGCCGGAGATCGCGGATGATCGCGACGCGATCGAGTGTGTCGACGTCCGAGTGGAGGTACCGCACCCGGAGCCCCACCTGCTGATAGTACTCCGTCAGGTCCTCGGCCATCCGCTTGGTGAGCGTCGTCACGAGGACCCGCTCCTCGCGCTCGGCGCGGGTCCGCACCTCGGCGAGGAGGTCGTCGACCTGGTCCGTCGCGCGCCGGACCGTGATCTTCGGATCCATCAGCCCGGTCGGGCGGATCACCTGCTCGACCACCGCGTCGGCCGCCAGCTCGAGCTCGTACGCGCTGGGCGTCGCCGACACGTAGATGGTCTGACCCGTCGCCCGCGTGAACTCGTCGAACGTCAGCGGCCGGTTGTCGAACGCCGAGGGGAGCCGGAATCCGTACTCGACCAGCGCCTCCTTCCGCGAGCGGTCGCCGTAGAACATGCCCCGGATCTGCGGCACCGCGACGTGGCTCTCGTCGATGATGATGAGCGCGTCCTTCGGGAGGTACTCGATCAGCGTGGGCGGCGGCTCGCCCGGCCGCCGGCCCGTGAGGTGGCGCGAGTAGTTCTCGATCCCGTGGCAGTAGCCGAGCTCGCGAAGCATCTCCATGTCGAAGAGCGTCCGCTGCTCGAGCCGCTGCGCCTCGAGGAGCCGGTTCTTCGGCCGGAGGAAGGCGAGGCGCTCCCCGAGCTCCTCCTGCACCGTCGCCAGCGCGCGCTCGAGCTGTGAGGCCTCGGTCACGTAGTGGCTCGCCGGGTAGACGTGCACGTGCTCGAGTCGCTCGAGCACCGAGCCCTTGAGCGGGTCGATCCGGTGGAGCGCGTCCACCTCGTCGCCGAAGAGCTCGACGCGGAGGGCCAGCGACTCCTCGTTGGCCGGGAAGATCTCGACGACGTCGCCGCGGACGCGGAAGGTGCCGCGGTGGAAGTCGTAGTCGTTGCGCTCGTACTGCACCGCGACGAGCCGCCGGATGATCTCGTCCCGGTCGATCCGCTCGCCCGTGCGGAGCTCGAGGTGCAGGCCCTGATAGGTGTCGGGCTCGCCGATGCCGTAGATGCACGAGACCGAGGCGACCACGACGACGTCGCGCCGCTCGAGCAGGGACTTCGTCGCCGAGTGACGCATGCGGTCGATCTCGTCGTTCACGAGCGCGTCCTTCTCGATGTAGGTGTCCGACTGCGGGATGTACGCCTCCGGCTGGTAATAGTCGTAATAGGACACGAAGTACTCGACCGCGTTCTCGGGGAAGAAGGCCCGAAACTCGCTGAAGAGCTGGGCGGCGAGCGTCTTGTTCGGAGAGATGACGAGCGCCGGCCGTCCCGCATGGGCGATCACGTTGGCGATCGTGTAGGTCTTGCCCGAGCCCGTGACGCCCCTGAGGACGGCGTGCCGGCGCTCCTCGCTGATGAAGCGGTCGAGGGCCGCGATGGCCTGCGGCTGGTCGCCGCGCGGCGAGTACTCGGAGGCGAGCCGGAACACGGCTCTGGACTGCGTCAGGAGGGCGTCGGGACGGCCAGGAGGTATTTCCGCCAAGAGTCCAAGAGGGAGCTCGCGTGCGGGTGCCGGAGCATGTGTGTCGAGAACACGAACTTCGGGTGCACCGGCTCTCGACAGAGCCGCATCCCGGCCTCGTCGGGCAGCCGGTTCCCCTTGCGCAGATTGCAGCGGAGGCAGGCCGCGACGACGTTGATCCACGTGGTCTCGCCGCCGCGCGAGCGCGGCACGATGTGATCCACGGTGAGCCGCTCGCCCCGCCGGTTGCAATACTGGCAGGTGTAGCCGTCGCGGCGGAGGATGTTCTTCTTGTTGAACGCGACCCGATCGAGGAAGGGCTTGCGGATGTAGATGGCGAGGCGGATGACGGCGGGGAGCGGGAACGCCACGGATGGTGACCTCACCACCCGTGGCGAGGCTTCGACCGCCTCGGCTTTTCCGTTCATCAGGAGTGTGATCGCCCGGCGGGCGTTCGTGAAGTGCAGCGGCTCAAAGGTATAGTTCAGCACCAATACGGCGACTTCATCCATACTAACGGCTAAGGATAGACGCGGCCTGCGGCAGTGTCAAATCAGGCACCTACGGGGCAGCGTCCGCGGCCGCGGCCAGGATGCCTTCGCGCAGCCCTGCGTCGCTCACCACGATGCGATCCGCGCCGACCTCGTCGAGCGTCGCCAGCACGACCGCGATGCCCGGCAGGATGAGGTCGGCGCGTCCCGGCTCGAGGCACGGCAGGTCCGCGCGCTCCGCCGCGCTGAGGGAAGCGAGCCGTACGCGCTGGGCCTCGATCGCCGCGCGCGAGAGCGTGTGGCCCTGCACGCGCCGCGGATCATAGTGCCGGAGACCGAGGTCGAGGGCGCCGAGCGTCGTGACGGTCCCGGCGGTGCCGACCAGGTGGGCGGGACGGGCCCCGCGGATGGCCGCCGGCAGCTCCCGCGCGAGCCGGCCCCGCACCTCGCCGAGGAGCCCGGCAAAGCCGTTCGGGTCCACGCGGCCCGGGAACGGGAACCGCTCCGCGAGCGGCACGACGCCGAGCCGCAAGCTCACGGCGGCCAGGATCCGGGGGCCCTCGGCCAGGATGTATTCGGTGCTGCCGCCCCCGATGTCGAACACGACGACGCGGCCGGCGAGCCGTCCGAGCCCGGAGCACACGCCGCGCAGCGTGAGCCGTGCCTCGTCCTCACCGCTCACCACCTGCACGCGCCGGCCAGTGGCCCGCTCGATGGCGTCGGCGAAGGCGCGTCCGTTCGCCGCCTCGCGCATCGCGCTCGTGGCGACGATCCTCACGTCGACCGCGCCGAGGTCGGTCGCGCGCGCCACGTAGTCGACGACGACCGCGAGCGTGCGGCCCATCGGCGCCTCGCCGAGCGCGCCCGAGGCCGCGAGCCGCTCGCCGAGCCGGGTGACCGTCTGGTGCTGCGTCACCACCCGCCAGGCGCCCGGTCCCTCCACGTCGGCCACGAGCAGCCGGACGGTGTTGGTGCCCACGTCGATGGTCGAAACGCGCATGCCTCAGGACAAGCGAACGCCCCGCCGCGGGGGCCGGCGAGGCGTGTCGGACGGCGACGTCGCTCTCGTCTACTTGCCCTTGAGCGTCCGGATGTAGTTGACGATCTCCCAGCGATCCTTCTCGGGCAGGTGCTTCCAGGGCGGCATCGCGCCACGGCCGTTGGAGATCTTCCAGAAGATCTCGCCGTCGATCTGCTTCTGCACCGCGTCCGAGGTCCAGTTGGCCGGCTTGGGCGGCGGTAGCGCCGCCGCCGCGGGTCCATCGCCGTGCCCGCTCGCGCCATGGCACGAGACACAGTTGGTCTCGACGTTCTTCTTCGCGTCGCCGACGCCCTTGACGGGGTTCTTCATGTTCTTCGCCTCGGGCGGCGCGACCCACGGGCCCTGCGCCGCGGCGGTCACGACGCCCCCGACGCTGAGGGCGAGTCCCGCGATGGCGGCTGTCACCGACTTCCCGAACGCGCTCATGGCGCCTCCTCTTGGTTCGCTGGTCGTGATGGCCTTCACAACGTCGCCATTTAACACACGTGGGACGAGGCTGGTCAAGCCGATATTCGCTCCGGCGGCCGCGGCGCGCCCCACGCCGCGAGCCAGCAGATCGCCGCGACGGCGCCGTAGGCACCGGCCAGGCGCTGCGGCAGCGCCGCGGACGCCGCCCAGGGCCAGAAGAGCGCGCCGTCCGCCAGCGGCGAGTGGATCACGCCGAAGAGCGTCACGAGGCTCGCGAACGCGCAGAGCGCACCGGCGACGCCGAGCCTCCGCTCGATGATCGCCACGAGCGTCCACCCCCACAGGAGGGCCGTGAGGATGAAGCCGTTGCCGAGGACGCGCAGCGTCTGATGGGCGAGCGCCGCCTCGCCCGTGAGCGACGCCGGCGACGCGCCGAGCGCTGAGAGCAGGCCCCCGGTCTCGATCAGGACGACCGCCGCCGCGACGGGCACGAAGGCGAGGGCCACCGCGGCGCCGTGGCGGGGCGGTGAGGCCTGGAATCCCTGCGCCGTGATCTCGAGGCCGACGAAGACCAGGATCGGCGCGATCGCCGCCTCCGGGAGCACGGACACGAGGACGGACAGCGCGCCGAGGGCCGCGCCCGCGCCGATGGCGACGCCCGTCGCCAGCGTGTAGCCCGCGCGCGCGCCCATCGCCTTGTACGCGGGATGGCCGATGTAGGGCGTGTTCTGGATGACGCCCCCGCAGAGCCCCGTCAGGATCGTCGCCGCCGCCTCGGTGAAGAGAATGTCGCGCGCGCGGTATTCGTCGCCGGCCGCCGCCGCGCTCTCCGTGTTGTCGATCCCGCCGATGATCGTCACGAGCGCGAACGGCAGCGCGACCGCGAGGTAGGGCAGCGTCGCCGGGAGCGCGTCGAGCCAGGCGAGCGTGGGCCACGGGACGGCCAGCCGCGGGGTGCCGATCATGAGCGCGGCCCGCGGGCCCGCGTCGAGCCACGCGCGGAGCCAGAAGATCGCCGTGCCCGCGGCGGCCGCGGCGAAGGCGCCCGGCAGGCCGAACGGCATCCTCACGCGCCCGAAGAGCGCCAGCAGCATGACCCCGAGCGCGACCAGGCCGACGAGCGGGTCACGGAGGATCTTGAGCGTCGGGAGGAACGCGATCAGGAGGATGGCGACACCCGCGATCGAGCCCAGCAGGGCCGCGCGCGGCACCGCGCGCCTGGCCCAGTCGCCGCCGAACGCGAGCCCGACCTTCACGAGGCCGATCGCGACGGTCGTGGCCATGCCCACCTTCCACGCGAGCACAGGATCCGCAGTCGCCACCATCACGGGCCCGAGGACGCCGAAGACCATCGCGAAGAGCGTCGGCGTGTCGATGCCGAACGGCATCGCGGTGACGTCCTCCCGCCCCGTGCGGCGCATGAGCCGGACCGCGAGCCACGTGTAGGCCAGGTCGCCGACCAGCACGCCGAGCGCCGTACCCGGCACCATGCGGAGCAGCACG
>Ga0209156_10000600_pt1 | contig 30661 bp, 34 predicted proteins | sample GraSoiAngelo_124_FD_185881 | JGI IMG/M metagenome (GOLD analysis project Ga0209156, IMG submission 185881) | Grasslands soil microbial communities from the Angelo Coastal Reserve, California, USA - 14_0927_05_20cm (SPAdes) (version 2) | ecosystem: Environmental > Terrestrial > Soil > Grasslands... | reverse complement strand
GGTCGGTGATGCGCGCCCCCACCTCCAGGCAGCCGCCGCCACAACGCCGCCGATGCAAACGGCCTCGATCGCCCACATCCACAGGAAGCGGGTATCGGTCCCGGTGCCGATTCCGTGGATCACGGCGACCGGCCACATCGCGTAGGCGAGCCAGTGCACCGCCCGCCAGGCCTGGTAGCCGAACAATGGGCGTAACAGGCTGGTGATCGTGATGGCCAGCAGCAGATAGACGGCCACCACGCCGAGCCCCAGCCAGAAACGGCGGTAGGAAGAAGAAAAAGGAATGAGTGCGGCGTTCCAACCCAGTGCCGTGAAAGGATCGACGACGGCCGTGATGATGTGCAGGGCGAGGAAGGCCAGGGTCGTCAGCGCCAGGTTGCGGTGGAAGCCGGTGGTGAGGAAACGAGGCCAAGCAGGAGTTTGCCACCGCATGCTGGAGACGATGCCGAGCACGACGACCCCGCTGAGGAGGATGAGCGTGACGACACCGGCGCCGCGGGTCGCGTACCAGAGGATGGTGTCACTCATGCCGCCCCGCCATTCGGATCGGGCCACGGTCCGATGTAGTGGATGGTTCCGTCGTTTTCCACCAGCCTCGCCGGCAGGCCATGGACCGTCAGCCAGTCGATGGCGGCCTCGCCCTGCACGATGGCGGCGGTCGCCGCGATGTTCGCGTCGACGGCGGTAGCCGCCACCACCGTGACGGTACGCCACGGCCCCATGGTGGGAAGGCCGGTCGCGGGATCGATGATGTGATGCAGGACGGTGCCCCCGCGCGTCCAGCGCCTCACGGTTGTGCTCGACGTCGCAACCCCGCCGCTGCCGACGCAGATCACCTGTCCATCGGAATCGGGCGCCACCCGGCTGTCTTCGGCGATCAGGATCCGCCAGCCTCCAGGCGGTGGCGTGCCTGCGGTGGCAATGTCGCCACCAAGGCTGACCATCACCCCACCGGCCTTCACCACGCCGTGGGCAGCGCCGGCTGCCAGGTCGGCGGCAAGCGCCTTGCCGGTCGAGCCGAGGTCGAGCTCGACGCCCGCCGGGAGGAGAACCCTCCGCGACACAGCATCGAAGCGGACCGTGCGCCAGCCGGCGATCCGCCAGGCGCGGAGCGTGATCGGGCCACCGTCTTCGACGATCTTTGAGAAGTCGTCGTCATAGCCCGCCAGCCTGACGGCGGCGCCGACCGTCGGGTCCACTGCGCCGTTGCTCAGCCGCGCCGCCCGCAACGACGCGGCGAGCGCGGTGGCGAGCAGCGGACTGACGCTGACGGGCCGGCCCGCACTGGCGTTGAGGTGAGTGAGCTCGCTATCCGGGCGGAAGCGGCTGTAGGTTGAATCCACATCCAGCAGGACGTCACTGACTGCCACTTCGGCTCGGCCCAGCGCGGCCTCGTCCGTCGTCACGACATGCACCGAGGTGCCGAGGGCCTTCCAGCTCTTGAGCGCGACCGCCATCATGAACCTCCGCTGGTCACCGTGCCGCTGCCGTTGCCGGCCGTGGTCGGTGCCGCGGTGGCGCTTGGCAGGCTGTCGCTGCTCGCCGTCGCGCTCGGGCTCGCTGAGGTCGTGGAACTGCTGTCCGTGCTACTCGATGAGGAGGAATTGAGGGCGGTGCTCGATGCGCTCGAGGACGTTCCGGCGTACGAGGCTGCCGCCACGTAGCTGACGCCGAGGACCGCCACCGATGCGCCGGCCGCCGCGGCGAACGTCAGCCGCTGCAGCCGCTGCAGCCCCCGGTCTCGTTGGGTCGGGGTTAGAGAGTTCATATCGACATGCTGCGCCCCGCTACCTTGCAGATCCGTGATAGGCGGGTAAGAAAAGGGTGAGGCGCGCTTAGGCGTCGAGCGACGCCAGCGGCGGGATCTCGGGTGATCCCGCCCGGTTCGATGCCGGCCGGCCGAGCAGCCGGGGCCAGGTAACCGCCATGCTCGCCCCGCCCGACGCCGACGCCCCCACTTCCCATCGACCGTTTGTGGCCCGAACCACGGCATCAGCGATCGCTAGACCGAGGCCGGCGCCACCAGCCTGATCGGTCTCGCGATGGAATCGTTCAAAGATCTGGGTGCGCCGCTCCGGTGGAATACCGGGGCCCGAATCGTCGACCGCGAGCAACACTTTGCCGCCGTCGGCCGCCACCCGCAGGTCGATCGTGCCGCCGTCGGGCGTGTACTTGCACGCGTTGTCGAGCAGGACCCCGATGAGGTGGTCGAGCCACTCGGGGAGGGCCGCGATCACGTGAGAGTCACCGCTGAGCCGGACACTGAGCCGCTGATGGCGGGCTTCCGCAATGGCGGCAAAGCGGTCCGCCGCCTGCCGCGCCATGATGGCCACGTCGACCGGTTCCGTCTTGTTCGGCGGCATCGCTTCGAAGCGAGCGAGCCAGAGCAGGTCATCCACCATGACCCGCATTCGCTTGCTTTCTTCGTTGACTCGCGCGAATGCCCGCTGATACCAATCGGCGTCTCGCGGGTGGGTCAACGCGAGTGACGTCTGCGCCTGGATCACGGCCAGCGGCGTGCGCAACTCGTGCGACGCGTTGGCGGTGAAGTCCATCTGCCGCTGGCGCGCCTGCTCGATCGGCGCGGCGACGCGACGGCCGATTGCAAAGGCACCGAGGAAAACCACGAGCAAGAGCACCGGTCCGATTAGCACCTCAGCTTGGATCAGATTGGCGCGGGCCTGGTCGACGGTGGCCATGCTTTGCCCGACGACCGCCCAATCGTCGCCGACCACCCCGCCTTTGACACGAAAATCCACGCCCGAAATCGTGATCGTTTCCGGGTCCTTGATGCTGGTCGGCGAAACCGGCAGGTTGACGTTCTGGGTTTTGGCCTCGCTGCTGCTGTCGGCGTAATTGCCGTCGGGATGATACATCCACCACAAGACGGGAGCCTCGAAGCGCGGCCCTCCCGGAGGACCTGGATATCCCCTGCTGACCTGGGATCGATTCGCGTCCATTGACGTCAACCACTTCGACAGCGTGCCGTCGACGTTGGAGGTCAGGTTGTGCGTGACGATCAGCACGACGGCCACCGCGATCAGTAGATAGAGTCCACCGACGATCCCGGTCGCCGCCAGCGCCACCCGCTGAGCGCCTGACCGAACCAGGTCGACACGAGGCGTGCTCAACGTTCCTTTCACCCGATCCTATCCTGCTCCCGCCTTCCTTTCGTTTTCATGACGCTACCAGTGTCGCGTAGCTGATCGGCGCAAGCGCGAGTGAGGGGCCGGACGATCCGACCCCTCCCCTGCCCCAGGATCCACCCTATGGGACCGTCGGGACCTGGCCAGCATTCTCCTGAGCCTCGCGTGCCGCGCTCTCCCCCGCTTCATGGGTCGGATCTTCGTTCGGCACGAATTTGCCCGAGTTGGCGCTCGGCGACGTGGCGGCTGCCGCCGTGCTCGGGGTCGCGGCACTCGCGGCCAGCGGGCCGGCCAGCGCAGCACCGATAGCCCCGCCACCCAAGAGCGAGCCGGCGATCGCGGCGCCGACAAACATCTTTCGCATCCGGTTCATGGTTGATCACCTCCTCGAATCGTGATGACCAGAGGATGAGGCCGGGTGCCTTTCGAAAGGATTACGGACCGGAGTCGATCAAGACTGACTTGTTAGGCTGAGATGAACCCGTGACCGAAATGGCGAATCCCCGACAGATCACTGATTTCCTGCGTAGTCTCCGGGCGGTGCGCGAGTTCAAGCGGCAGCCGGTTGCTGATGATGTCGTGCAGGACATTCTCGAGGTGGCGCGCTGGTCGGGCAGCGCGAGTAATCGCCAGTTCGCCCAGATCATCCAGGTTCGCAAACCGGAAAGCCTGCAGGCGTTGGCCAGCGTCGGCGGATATGCGGGTCACCTGCGCGGTGCGGCACTGGCCATGATCCTGGTGATGCCGGGCGAATGGGCCGAGGGCGAAACCTTCGACGAAGGCCGGCTGGCGGAACGAATCATGCTCGCCGCCGCCGCTCATGGCCTCGGTGCTTCGATCGGCTGGTTTTCGCCGGAAGGGCGCGCGAAGGCCAAACAGATTCTGGGGGTGCCCGATCCGAAAGTGGTGCGGACGGCGATTTCGATGGGATATCCCGCTCGCGCCCCGCGGCGTGGGAAGCGAAAGCCGGTCAGCGATCTCGTCCTCGAGGAACGCTACCGATCCTGAGCGAGCCACGACTGACCCTCAGCCGTCGCCTCGGCCTGACGATCAAGGACCCCATCGAGTGCACCCATCGATGACGGCCGAGCGCTTGCGATGGAGACCGCCCGCGTCCGCGACATCTACAACCGCATCCGACCCCACCAGTCGCTCGGTGACCTGACACCGCGCGACGCCTACCTCGGCATCACCGGTGGGGCGTCCGTTTAGGGCACGGTTACCGAGACACAGCACCGGGCGGGCTTACGGGACCGTGCGCCCTCGGGGGCTCCGCAGCTGTGCTGGAGGCTCGGCGCAGCATCCGCTTGGCGCGGTGATCAACCGGCCCTCGGTGTGGTCTGACCGATGAATTTTCCGCGCCGTGTTGGTCTGTACGCCGAATACCCACTCACGGTAGGCTGACGCCATGCGGAAACTGACCTTTGGCATGAACCTGAGCCTGGACGGCTACATCGCCGCGTCCGGCGACGACCTCGGCTGGAGCGTGCCGAGCGACGAGCTGTTCCAGTGGTGGTCCGACCGGGTGGGGGCGACGGGCCTGGCGCTGTACGGGCGCAAACTGTGGGAGACGATGAGCTCCCACTGGCCGACCGCCGACCAGCAGCCTGGCGCCACACCGGCGCAGATCGAGTTCGCCCGCCGCTGGCGGGACATGCCGAAGGTGGTGTTCTCCTCGACGACCAGCGCGGTCGACTGGAACGCCCGCCTGGTCACCGGCGACGCTGTCACCGAGATCACCCGGCTCAAGACTGAGGATGGCGGTCCCATGGACGTCGGCGGCGCCACCCTCGCCGCGGCGGCCATGCGGGCCGGGCTGATCGACGAGTACGCGATCGTCACCCACCCGGTCCTGGTGGGCGGCGGCACGCCGTTCTTCACGGCCCTGGACAACTGGGTGAACCTGAACCTGGTGGAGACCCGGACGTTTCCCGACGGCGTGCTCCTGACCAGGTACGAGACCAGGCGCTGAATACCCGACCTCGGATCGGCGCGGGCTCGGGCCACCCAAGGATCCCGTGGCCGTTAGGGGATCGGCTTGCGACACACGCCGACCCAGCCAATTTCTTGACTCAAGACAAAGATTTTGTATTCGCCAGCGAGATGAGACAATGCCGTCGTGGTCACCGCGATCGTCCTGATCGAAGCCGAGCGTTCGGCAATTGCCGGGCTCGGACCAGCGCTCGCCGATGTGCCCGGTGTCGCCGAGGCCTACTCGGTCACGGGTGAGTTTGATTTCGTGGCCATCCTCCGGGTGAAGGACCACGAGGAAATCGCCGAGATCGTCACCACCCGCCTCTCGCAGATCCCGGGCATTCTCAAGACCCGAACCCACGTGGCCTTCAAGGTCTACTCGAAGCACGACCTTGAGGCGATGTTCAGCGTCGGCCTGCAGGAAGCCAGGTAGGGTTAGCGCCGCCTCGCACGACGCGCCCTGAGGACGACCACGGCGGCAAGGACGGCGGCGATCACCGCGCCGATCGCCAGTCGAACGAGCAGTTGATTTCGCTGGGACCCGAGATCCGCGACCGCCGGCAGAGAACTGGGCGCCGGCCGCGGCGAATTCGCGCGGATGACGAGATGGCCTTCGATGTGTGCCGATGTGCCGGTCGAAACGATCACCGTCGACGTACAACTCTCCGCACAGCGAACGTCGATGGTCAAGGCGCCACCTTCCGCAACCACGACGAGGTCGCCATCACGAACGCCGGCAGCGAGCACATCGCTCGCCGGCATTCGCAAGAGGTTGTCGGTGCCCACATGCGGGTTGTTCGGGGTGGCCCGGTCGGAGACGTAGGCCGTGCCGCCATGAGCCGTGAAGCCGGAGGGCACGAATGCCGCGCTCTCGACCCCGATGTCACCGCCATGTGGGATGCCGGAGGCAACGAGCAACTCGGAGCGGCCGGTCGCACTGACGGTCCAGATGGCGCCACTGTTCTCGTCCGGGGCGACCAGCTCGCCGGCGTGCGTTCCGAATCCCGCCGGTGCCACCGCGAACCCGCCCTCGAGGGATGGCGCCGTGCTGGTGATCGTCACGACCCCACCCTTGCAGTCAACGGCGACGATCGTGCTGTGCTGATTGCGCAGCCCCGAAACCAGTAGTCGATGATCGAACCGGCCAACGGTATCGAACACGATGCCGTTGAGGCTGTCGACACCGGTGAGATCCACGAAGTTGGTGGCATGACCCTGAGGATCCACCCGGGTGATACCGATGGGCGGCGTCGGCCTGATCACGAAGACGTCGTCGCGCGCGAAGTTGCAGTTTGCACTTCCGACATGAAGCCCGGGCGAGACATCGAGATACGCCTCTGGGCCGGACGCCACCTGATAGCCGCCCTGACCATCGGCAAACGGCGCGATGGCGCCATCGGTGGCCACCAGGAAGAGACGGCCACCGGCGGCCGCCACCAACCGCCCATCGCTACGGGGCCCGGCGAGATCGAAGACCCCGGACAGATGCTGCCATGGCTGCCAGCTGACGGTCGCCGAAACCACGGCGAACACGTATGCCCAGAGCGTGATCATCGCCCGAATCTAGCAGCCGCCGACGGCCGCCCGGAAGTGGGGAGGGTAGGAACGGCTTGACGCACGAACATTTGTTCGATACTATCTGAACAGCCTCAGCGTCTGATCCTGCGTCCCCGGGGAGGCTTGATGTCGCCGCGGTTCTGTCGTCATCTCGAGCACGGGGCGTGATCAGATGTCGGATCGTCTTCAACAAGCGATTACGGTGCTCCAGACCCGTTTTGGGAGCGCCGCGCCACGGCCCGCGGCCCCTCCATGCCCGGCGCGCTCCTCCGGGATTGCGGAAGTCGATGACATGACCGGAATTGGCGGCTGGCCGGTCGGGCGACTGAGCCTGCTGGCTGGGCCCCGGGGTTGTGGCAAACGAACGCTGGCTCAGCGCAGCGTGGCGGCCGCCAGCCTTACGGGACCGGTCGTCTACGTCGATTTTCCGAGGCGGCTCGATCCGGAGTTCGTCAACCACTTCGATGCGCGGCTCGATCGCCTGCTGGTGGTGCGACCAAAATCACTAAAGGAAGGGATGGCCAGCGTCCGGGTGCTGGCGCGCGCCGGCGTCGACCTGATTTGTATCGACCTGCCTCGAACGCGATCAGCCGGGATCGATGCTGAACTGCCGCACCTCTTGCACCGCGTGGCGGAGGCCGACTGTACCTTGCTGCTGATCTACGACGCTGAGGCGGATGACGCGATCCGTTATTACGCGAGCATGATCCTGGCGTTCCAGCGCAGCGCCTGGGTTTTCCGCCGCGACGGCGACCTCGAAGGATTGCTGGTCGATGCGACGGTCGTGAAGAACCGGCTGGCGCCGCCCGGCCGCAACTGCCGCTTGCTCATTCCCTACCCGATCCCTTGATCTGCTGTGTCCGCGCGCCGCACCCGTCCCTGATTGCCGCATGGCTGAAGGCACCTGCGCTGCGCGGTCACCCATTGGTCATCGGCGGGCTCGCCCACGAGCGCGCGTCGGTGACAACCGCTTCCGCCGAAGCGCGCGCGCAGGGCGTTGTAGAGGGAATGAGCCTCAACCAGGCTCAACAGTTTTCACCGGACGCCATCTTCCAACCGGTCGACGAGGAGGCCACAGCCAGGGTTCGCCAGTCTCTCCTCTCAACCCTGCACCACTTCACCCCTGACGTGGCTGTTGGTGAGCTTCCTGGCTGTGTCTTCCTCCGGCTCGACCGGCTTGTCCTGCGCTGGCCCGACCGTTCGCTTTTACTCGCTGCCATCAGCCGCGCTGTCGAGGCCGTCATCCGCGTGACGCCGACGATTGGCGTGGCGTCGTCGATGTTCGTCAGCAAGATCGCAGCAGACCACGCGACGGCCGCTGTTCCCGTGATCGTCGAGCCGGAGAAGACACGGGCCTATCTCGCGCGCTACCCGATCGATGTCCTCCCACTCGACGACGACCTGCGCGAATACCTTGAGCTCCTCGGGCTCAAGACCATCGGCCGCCTGCAGACGATCTCGCGGCCCGCCTTTCGTCGCCAGTTCGGCCCCAAAGCCCTCGAGGTCTATGACCTGGCGCTGGGAGATGACCGACGTCGGTTGCGACCCTGGCGGCCCGCAGTCCGGATCGAGGAAAGCGAGCCACTGGATCCGCCGGTCGATAACACGGAAGCGCTGCAATTCATCGCCCGGGCGCTGGCCGAGCGAGTCAGTGCGTCGCTGCTCGCTCAAGGGCTGGGCACCCGAGCGATCCGGATCAGGCTCGACCAGGAGGCCGCGCCACCGATCGGGATCGAGGTGCGCTTTGCCTACCCGATGACGACCGCGGGCGAGCTCTTCGACGGCCTCCGCCCGCGACTGCTGCGGGCGACGATCGCTGCGCCGCTGGAACGGATCACGTTGCGCGCCGGCAGGCTCGAAGCGGCGTATGTTCGACAGCCCGGCTTGCTGATCCGACGCGACGGCTTCAAGGAATCGATCGCCGACGCCGTGGCGCGCCTGCAGGAGGAATACGGTTCATCATTGGTCCAGCGCGCGGAGGTTCACGCGGACGCTGCCCCGCTTGTGGACCACCGGATCCTCTGGAAACCGGCATGACCGAGTTGTTGTCGCCGGCACGTCCGATCCGGGTGCAGCTTGATCCGGATGGGGTCCCGACCCAGCTCGAGTCGGCGGCGGGATGGCAGCCGGTCACGCGTGTTCTCAACCGCTGGCGGATCGACTGCGACTGGTGGCGCCGGCCCGTCTCGCGCGAGTACTGGCGGCTGCTGATCGATGACGAGCTGGCGATCGAATGCTATTGCAACCGCGCCAATGCCGAATGGTTTGTCGAGCGGGTCTATGACTGAATCGATGACGAGCGCCTACGCCGAGCTTCACTGCCACTCCAACTACTCGTTCCTCGAGGGCGCGTCCCATCCTGAGGAGCTGGTGGCCCGCGCCCGCGACCTGGAGATGCCGGCGCTGGCCATCACCGATCGGAATGGGCTCTACGGCGCAGTCAAGTTCTTCGGCGCGGCTGAGCGGGCCGGCATCCAGCCGATCGTCGGTACCGAGCTGACCATCGACGACGGCTCACCACCGCCCAAGGACCGGGTGGACTACGACCACTGGGGGGACAGGCTGCTGCTGCTCGCCGAGGACAAGGTCGGATACATGAACCTCTGCCGGTTGATCAGCGCCGCACAGATGCCGAATGCCAAGGGAATGGCGCGGCTACGGGTCGACGAGCTGACCCAATCGCGCGATGAGGCGATGGCTCCGCTGAGCCGCCACCTGATCGCGCTAGTCGCTGATCCCAAAGACCGGTTGCCCTTTTACCAGGAGGTCTTCGGACGGGACCGGGTCTTCATCGAGCTGCACGATCACCTCGCGCCGGATGACCGCTCCCGCAACCAGGCGCTGCTCGACCTTGCCGAGCGTCATGACGCGCCACTCGTCATCACCAATGAGATTTTCTACGCCACGCCCGAGCGTCACCGATTGCACGACGTCCTCACGGCCATTCGTCATCGCACCACGCTCGACGAGGCGCAGCGTTATCTGAACCCGAATGCGGAGCATTACCTCAAGTCGGGCACAGATCTCCGGCAGGTCTTCAGCCGATACCCCCCGCAGGTCGTGGAGGAGGGCATGGCGCACGCCGCGGAGATCGCCCAGCGCTGCCGCTTCCGATTCAACCTGGTCGGCGCGCGCTTTCCAGGCTTCCCGGTTCCGGCCGGCGAGACCCCATATTCCTTTCTGTATCGCCTCTGCCAGGACGCTGTCGTTAAGAAGTATCTCCCGGTGACGTCCGAAGTGGCCGCCCGTCTGCAGAAGGAGCTCGACGTCATCAACAAGACCGGTTTTTCCGAGTTCTTCTTGATCAATTGGGACCTGATGCGGTTCGCCCGATCCCGCGGCATCCCCGGCCAGGGGCGCGGGTCGGCGGCGGACAGCATCGTGGCCTACCTGCTTGGGATCACCCGAGTCGATCCGATCGAACACAACCTGCTCTTCGAGCGCTTCCTGCATGAAGAGATGACGACGACACCCGACATCGACATCGATTTCTCGACCGCCCACCGCGAGCAGGTGATCCAGTACATCTACGAAAAATACGGACCGGAACGCACCGGCATGGTCTGCAACGTCGTCACCTACCGCCAGCGGTCGGCCATCCGCGAGGTGGGCAAAGCGCTCGGCTTCAAAGAAGAAACCATCGACCACCTGGCGAAATCCGCCTCGGCCTGGCACCCGGAGAGCCCGGAAACGATCGCGCAGGCAGCCGGCTACCCGACGGCGAATGCCACACAGCCCTGGCAGCAACTCTTCGACCTCGCCACCCAGATTCTCGAGTTCCCCCGGCACCTTTCGATCCATGTTGGCGGGATGCTCGTCACCGGCGAGCCCCTGATCGATATCGTCCCGGTCGAGCGCGCCACGATGCCCGGTCGGATGGTGGTCCAGTTCAACAAGGACGATGTCGAGGAGCTGGGCCTGATCAAGATGGACATGCTCGGCCTGCGCATGCTGTCGGTCGTGGCCGAGGCGCTCGACCTGATCGAAGCCGATACGGGAATCCGCCCTGATCTCGATGCGCTCGACCTGAAAGATCCCGAAGTCTACGAGTTGTGCACGGAGGCCGACACCATCGGCGTCTTCCAGATCGAGAGCCGGGCGCAAATGCAGACGCTGCCCCGTTCCCGGCCCGAGAACTTCAACGATCTCGTGGTCGAGGTCGCGATCATCCGCCCCGGCCCGATCCAGGGCGATGCGGTGCATCCCTACCTGCGGCGAAAACAGGGCAGGGAGCCGGTCATGTACATCCACCCGCGCCTGAAACCGATCCTCGAGGAAACGCTCGGCGTCGTGCTCTACCAGGAACAGATCCTGAAGATCTCGATGGAATGTGCCAGCTTCTCGAGTGCCGAAGCCGACCATTTCCGTCGGGCGATGAGCAGTCACCGCTCGCACGAGTTGATGGGGGCGATCCGCGAGCGCTTCCTTAACGGCTGCGCCTCAAACGAGATCCCACAGCCAATCGCCGAGGAGATCTTCTCCAAGCTGGCGGCCTTCGCGGAGTTCGGCTTCACGAAGTCGCATGCCGCTGCCTTCGCCCGCACCTGCTACGAGACCGCCTGGCTCAAGCTCCATCACGCGGCGGCGCTGTACGCCGGGTTGCTCAACCACCAGCCGATGGGCTTCTATCACCCGCACGTCATCGTGGAGGATGCCAAGCGCCACGCCGTCAAGATCCTGCCGGTTGACATCAACAAGAGCTACATCCGCTGCACGGTTGATGGCGGCGCTCTGCGGCTCGGCTTCAATTATGTCCATGGCGTCGGGGACAAGGCGCTCGAGGTGCTGGCCGAGGCGCAGCTCAAAGGGCCGTTCACCTCACTCGAGGAGTTCTGCCGCCGCATTCGGCTGACGACGCAATCCCGGCAGGGGCTGACCAAAGCCCAGGTGCAGAACCTGGTGCTGGCCGGCGCATTCGATACCCTGGAGCCGAACCGCCGCGAGGCAGTCTGGCACTTCAATGAGCATGCCGACGACTGGCAGCGCTCGCCGATGATCGCCGAGCCGTCGGAGGCGGTGATGCTTGAGCCCATGACGCATCGCGAGCGCGTGGCGACGGATTACCGGTTGCTCTCACTCTCGACAACCGACCACCTGATCCATTTCTACCGGCCACAGTTCAACCAGCTGCGCGTGATCGACTCAAGGACGATCCGGGCCAGCGTCGGGGATGGCGCGAAGGTTCGGGTCGGCGGCCTGGTGATCACGCGCCAGTCGCCCTCGACCGGCAAGGAATTCAAGTTCTTCACGCTCGCCGACGAGTTCGGCCACGTCGATGTCATCCTGCGGCCGCCGATCTATCAGCGCTACCGGCAGGTGGCGAACCTGGAGCCGATCCTGATCATGGACGGCAGGCTGCAGAAACAGGATGGCGTCCTCAGCGTGCTCGTCGACCATGTCGAGGCCGCCCCGTCCTTGCCCGAAGAGGACGTCTTTCCGACGTCTCGAAACTACCGATGACCCATATACTGCCTCGAGGGTTTGGTAAGGCAATGCCTCAGTCTGCGGTCGCCGTAATCTTCCTGCCGGGCGTGATCATGCCCTGCGCGCTCCGCTACGCCGCCCTGCTCCGAGAGCTGGATAACGGCGTCCGGGCTATTACCAAGGACCTCGAGCTCTACGCGGGACCTGGCACCCCGCCGCAGGGGTACGACATCACGATGGAGCTCGACGGCATCAATGAGACCGCCGAGGATGCCGGCTGGGACCGCTTCCATCTGTACGGCCACTCCGGTGGTGGCGCCGTTGCGCTCGGCTACGTCGCCGCCCACCCTGAGCGCGTCCTCAGCCTGGCGGTAGACGAACCGGCATATGACTTCCTCGACTCGACAGAATCCCGCGGCTACTGGAGCGAGATCGATGCGGCCGGCCAGCTGCCAGCGGCCGATCGGATGCCGGCATTCTTGAAGTTGCAGCTTGGGCCGGGTGTTGCCTTGCCACCGGCGCCCGCCGGCACGCCGCCGCCCTGGATGACGAGCCGTCCCGCCGGCGTGCGCGCTCTGACCACCGCGCTCAAGCAGCATCACGTCGATCCGAGTTCGTATCGCCGATATGCCGCGCCCGTCTATTTCAGCCATGGGACTCTCAGCCACCCCTACTGGCTCTCGATGCGGGATCGGCTGGCTGCGCTCTTCCCGGACTTCACAGCGGAGCGATACGACGGTCTGCACCATCTCAACACCTCACACCAGGCCGAGCCGGCGCGGGTGGCGCAGGCGCTGCGCCGTCAGTGGAGCCGCGCCCTGGCAGTTCCGAGCAACAACTAAGGATCCATTTGAAGCGTCGCCTTTGCGGTGCCATGTCGCGCTTCCAGCCGGGCTGGCCGGCCGCGAACGTACAGACGATCGACTTCGATGGCCTCCCATCCTTGGGGGAGCACGACTGGACGCGTGAACCAATCTGAGGGATCCGCCGGGCTAAGCTCTAGACCGGCCAGGCCGTAAAGACAACTCATCAAGAAGCCCCCCAGGTTGGCCATGAAGGGACCGACGCGCGGCTTGTCGGGAAACCGCCTGCGGCTGAACTCATTGGTTTCGATAAACGGATCTTCGATGAAGTCGGCATAGCCTTGCTCGAACCAGCGGAGCGCTGCCGGCCGGTCACCAAGCCGCGTCGCGTAGACCCCTAGCAAGGCGGACAGCATGGGATAGCCGACGAATTCGCCGACCCGTCCCAGATAGAACTCGATAGTGCGCCGCTCCGTCGTACCGTCGACGGCGTAGTTGACGGGGAACAATCCCGCCAGCGCCTCCGGGGTGGCTTCAGCGACGCCCTTGGCCTCGGGCGAATAGCGGTCATGGTTGAGGATGATGCCCCGGCTTTTGTCGATCGGCACATAGATGCTGCTGGCGATGGCGTTCCACCGATCGGCGTCTGGCCGCTTTAAGCGATAGGCGAATGCCGCCGCCTCCTGCAAAACTCGCGTCGCAGCCATGTTCACGTAGGCGTTGTTGTCGACCGGATCCGTCTGCTCGGCAATGCCGATAACCCGTTTGATTTCATAGCCGCGCTCGGTTTTGACGGCGCGGCTGCCTATCCAGTTGGCTACGCCTTCCAGGACCGGCCAGGCCTTCTCGCGCAGATAATCGTCGTCGCCCGTGGCGTGGACGTACCGGGCGAACGCGTTCGCGACGCTAAGACTGATGTGCTGCTCGAAGACCAGGTGCGGCGCGGAGAGCCGGATCGCCTCTTCGCCGTGTCGTGGCCCGCTCGCCCACGGAAACTGGAGTCCGCGGTATCCGAACATCGCGGCGTTGCGTTCCGCCGCCTGCAGCCGCTGCACCCGGTACTCGAGCAGGGCATAGGCGGACTCGGGTGCCGTCAGCAGGAGCGTCGGGAAGGTGAAGGCCTCGATGTCCCACATGACATGACCGCGGTAATAGTGGTAGTTGGGCCAAAAGGCCAGCCCGAACATGGAGGTACTGAAGAGGGACGACGAGTGGGCCGATGCGTGAAGGTAGTAGAAGGCAGCGTCGGCGAGCGCCTGCCATCGCTCACCGGCGCCGACAAGCTTGATCCGACCCTTCCAGATCTGCTCCCACGCCTCCCGGTTCTCAGCGCGCAGATGCTCGAAGCCGCGCTGCGCGGCCATGCCGACAAGCCGAGTGGCCTGACGATGGGGTTCATGATGGGCCTGGCTTGGGACGAGGCTGGTGTACTGACGCAGGACGTAGCTTCGCTCGGGTCGTGCGTCGAGGCTGTACGAGGTCGATAGCGGGGCGAGTACATCGTGTTCTGCGCGGCGGCGCTCGACCCCGTCGCCGCCTTCGAAGTGTGTGATGTAGGCCGCGCCGCAGGTCGAGAGCCCGCCATGCGTCTCCCAGAGCATCGATCCGTCGACCACAGGCTGGTCCGCATCCGGCGTCGTCGTCTCGCGGGAACGCCAGGCTCCGGAAATCCCGGTCGGATCAACCTTTGCGCTGATTACCAGCCGGCACGGCCGGTCGACACGCACCTGGACTTCCTGGAGCACGACGGAGGGCAGCGAGCGGCTGCAGAACGTCAGAACGTCGACCGTCGCCGTCGCGTCGGTGGGATGGAATGAGAAGCGGCTCGATAGCTCACCACAGGCGAAGTCATAATGTTGCTCGACCAGTACGGCTTGACCTGGTCTGCGACTGAGCTCGGCCCCGTCGACCTCCAGGTCGCCGCCGATCGGGTAGGGCGCCCGGGCAAGTCCTTCGCCCTTTTCGACCGGGTCGATCGCCGCCAGCCCATTGACGATCGCCACGCCCTCGATGAGGGGAATGGGGCCAGCCCGCAGCCCGATCACGCCGTTCGAGAGATATGCCGGAATGTACTCAGGAAGCCACCGGCCAACCGGCGGCGGGCTGATTGGCATCGCGCTCAGCCGCTTACTTCTTCTTCTTCTTTTTCTTGGCCTGCGCGTTGCTGATGGCCGCGGCGCGGCTTTTCGGCATGCCTTTCTTCTTCAGGCCTTCGTAGGTCTTGGGGTTCTTGATCGATGAGCTCTTCCTTTTCCCGGGCATTGGCAACCTCCATTAACCAGTTTCGACTGTAACGTTTACAACCAGTAACAGTATAAGGCCTGAAGTCCCCGGGACAAAAGCTGTGCTAGCGTGGGTCCGCCGTGATCAGTCTCATCGGCCTGCTCGCCATCGGCGGCGTCATCATCCTGGTGGTGGTGGTTGTGATCATCCTCGTCCTGCGGGACTGAGCCTCAGGCGATACGCCGGCGAAGCGTTGCGGCGCTGGCCAGGATGACCAGGAGGCAGAAGCCGAGGACGACGCCGAGGTCGAGCTGCAGCGACGACCAGCTGATATCGGCACCCTTGATCATGATGTTGCGCATCCCCTCGACGGCGTAGGTCAGCGGCAGCACCCGGGACAGCACCGTAAGCGGTCCGGGCTCGGTGCTGATGGGAAAGATGATGCCGGAGAGCAACACCTGCGGCACGATGACCAGGGGGATGAATTGCACGGCCTGAAACTCGGTGCGGGCGAACATGCTGAGGAAGATGCCGAGGTTGACGGCCGCGATCGCCATCAGCGCTTCGAGCAAGAAGATCAGCCCCACGTTGCCCGCGTTGTGCACGTGGAGGATCAGCAAACAAAAGGCGAGCACCTCCACTGCCTGGACGAGGGCGAGCACTGTGAACCCCAGCATGTAACCGAGCACGATCTCGCCCCGTCGCAGCGGGCTCGCCATCAATCTCTCGAGCGTTCCCTGGCCTCGCTCGCGCAGAAACGCCACGATCGTGACGACAAACACGAGGAAGAAAACCACCAGTCCGATGAAGGCCGCCCCAAAGTAGTCGAGCGTATCGAAGCTCGGACCGCCGTACAGGAACGTGACCTGCGGTGCGAAGCGAACGCCGCCGGCCTGGCCGGCGAGCGCCGCGAAGGACTCGCTGACGGCCTGCACCATGGTCTGAGACAGTCCCGGCTGGCTGCCCTCGAGATGGATCTCCGGCGAAATCACGCGGGACTGTTGAGCGCGGCTGGAGAAATCTGAGGGGAGAAGCACATACCCGGCAAGGTCGCCGGAGCGTAATTTCGACTGTGCTGCGGCGCGCGACATCGTCGATGCCGACACGGTCTTCGATTGTTCGAGCTGGGAGGCAATCGCAGCGCCAAGCGGCCCATCATCGAGGTTGACGACACCCATCGCTGGTACGGAACCGCCGCCGCGAAGGAGATAACCGAGCAGCCCCAGAATGACGAGCGGCGCACCAAAGAGCAGCGCGAGTGTCCGCCGATCGCGGCGGAACTGTTGGAGCAGGCGGCGCGTGATGGCCGCGACCCGCCGGCCGCTCATTTCCCGGCTGCCTCCGAGAGCTTGAGAAAGGCATCCTCCAGGCGGTCCACGCCGGCAGTGGCCTTCAACTCGGATACCGTTCCCTCGGCCAGCAATCGTCCGAAGCGAATCAGCCCGAGCCGGTCACAGCGCTCGGCTTCGTCCATCACATGGCTCGAGACCAGGATGGAGGTGCCGTCATGCGCCATCCGCTGAAAACGATGCCAGAGCTGGACGCGCAGCAGAGGATCGACGCCGACGGTGGGCTCGTCGAGCAGCAGGAGGTCTGGCTTGTGCACGAGCGCGCACGCCAGCGAGCATCGGGTGCGCATTCCGCCGCTCAGGCTGCTCACGACGGACCCGCGGCGGTCCCAGAGCTCGACGAATTCCAACGCCTCGCGGACTCCGTCGTGGGCGCCGTTGATGGCCGCGAAGAACGCCACGTTCTCTTCCGCCGAGAGGTCGGGGTAGAGCGCGGCCTGCTGGGTCATGTAGCCGACCCGGCCCAGGACATCGAGGTTGGGCGCTCGGCGCCCGAGGACCGTCACGGTCCCGCCATCGGGAACGACCAATCCGACGAGCGCCCGGATCAGCGTCGTCTTGCCGGCACCGTTCGGGCCGAGCAGTCCGTAGACCTCGCCGCGGCGGATGCGAAGCGTGGCGCCGTCGAGAGCGCGCAGCGATCCGAACCGCTTGACGACGCCATCGACCTCGACGGCGTAGGCTTCCGCGGCCATCAGTCCGCCGACTCCGGGCGCATCCCGCGCAGCCAGAGGTTGGCAAATTGGGTCACGACCTCTTCGCCATTGGGGCCATCCACCATCGCCTGGCCCAGCAGCGGCCCAATCAGCACATGGAACATGACGCCGCCCACAAGGCCCTGCCCCGCGACCATCGGATGCATCCGCCGGAGCCGGCCTGCCGCCATCTGGGCAGCCAGATACTGGGCCAGCCTGCCGAAGGCCCGCAGCGCCGTCTCGCGAAATGCCTGCTCGAACTCCGGCGACCTCGAGGTGGCCTCAAGCAGCAGGGTGCGGGCGATGCCAGCTCGCCCGGCAACGGTGCGGTAGGCAGTGAGCACCAGTTCGGGGACGACGTCTTCGGGCGGGCGGTCCTGCAGGCGATCGAATAACGCCATCACCGGCTCAAAGGGCGAGAAGGCGATCAGGATGGCGCGGAACAGGGCCGTCTTGCCGGGAAAGAGGCGGTAGAGGTTGGCGCGCGAGATGCCGCTCTCAACAGCGAGCTCATCCATGGAGAGATTGGCCAGGGTCTGCGTGCGCAGCAGTCGAAGGGCTACCTCGAGCGCGCGCTGGCGGGCGCCTGGTTCGGGCGCCAGTTCGAGCGCTTCGAGGAGTCCGGCGCGCGATGGAAAGGTGCGGTAGAACGTTGTCCGCGAAACGCCGGCGGCCTTTGCGATGTCGGCCACCGACGGTTGCGCCCCGTGGGCCAGGATGCGGGTGGCCTCCCGGATGATCCGTTCCCTGGGTGGCCCCGCGGTTGCCATGTGGGACGATACTAGATGCGACGTCCAGTCTTGTCAAGTACCAGCCGGCCCCGCAGCGAGATGAACGCCGCTCCGCTAGCCTGTGGAGCTATGCCCGAACTGCCCGAACTCGAGGTGCTTCGCGAGTATCTCGGCCCGCGGCTCGAGGGAAAGCGGATCGCCCAGGTCTGGACGTCACCGAAACTCAGCTTCCTGCTGCGCACCCCCCCGGACGAGTTCGCGCGCCAGCTCGCAGGCGGCACCTTTGAGCGGACCTGGCGCCGCGGCAAGTTCCTCATCTTCGACATCAGCGGCCAGCATCTGGTCATCAATCCCATGCTGGGAGGCCGCTTGCAATGGACCAGTGCTGCCGAGAAAATGGCGGCCGCCACCGTTTTCCGGATCACGCTCGACGGCGGTGATGAGTTGCGCTTCCTGGATACCGTGAAGATGGGGAGGGTGTACTGGGTCGTGCCCGGCGCGCTCCCGACGATCCCCGGATGGGCCGAGCTTGGCCCGGACGCCCTGACGGTTGGCCTGTCCGAATTCTCCCAGCGCATTCGACGCCATCCTGGCGAGCTGAAAAACCTGCTGCGCAACCAGGCGTTTATCGCCGGCGTCGGCAACGCCTACTCCGATGAGATCCTTCACGAGGCCGGCTTGCTGCCGCTGCGCAAGCGAACGACACTCAAATCGGACGACGTCGGCAAGCTCCACGCGGCGACCGGCAAGGTATTGCACACGGCCATCGAATCGATTAAGGCGCAGCCGAACTATGAGGCGCACAAGCAGGATCGAAGTTTCATGGCGGTCCATGGCAAGGCGAAGGAGAAATGTCCGCGCTGCGGCCACCGGATCTCGGAGCTGACCGCCCGCGGCGAGGCGACGGATTTCTGTCGTGGCTGCCAGCAGTAGCGCATGCACCTGAACAATGCCCGCGTGGTCATCACCGGTGCCTCACAGGGCATCGGTCGGGCGATTGCGCTGGAATTCAGCGGACGGGGGGCCCGGGTCGCTCTCGCAGCCCGCAATCGGCCGGCCCTCGATGAGCTGGCGAGCGAAATCCGCGATCGGGGCGGCGAAGCCGTCGTGATTCTGACCGACGTGACCATCCCCGACCAGGTCGAGCGAATGACGACAGAAACGATCCGAGGGCTGGGTGGCATCGACGTGCTGGTGAACAACGCCGGCGTCGGCCTCAACGCGAGCATCGCCGATGCGGAGGCAGCCGATGTCGAGGCACTATTTCGGCTGAACGTGCTGGCGGCGGCGAGCACGATCCGGGCCGTGATTCCGATCATGCGGGCGCAGCAGTCGGGGATGATCATCAACATCTCCTCGGTCGCCGGCCGCATCGTCGTGCCCCGAATCGGCTATTACTCGGCGAGCAAGTTCGCGCTGGCCGCGATCGGCGACGCGCTGCGGATGGAGGAAGGCCACCGCGGGATCCGCGTGATGAATGTCTTTCCCGGGATGACCCGGTCGAACTTTGGCCAGAACCGGCTCGGCGCTCGCGGCCGCCTGGCCCACCAGCGAGTCCCGGCGGTGCCGGCCGAGAAGGTCGCCCGGCGCATCGCGGCGGCAGTCGAGCGCAACCGGAGAACCCTCTACGTGTCGTGGTTTCCCGACCGGATGGGGGTTGCTGCTAACCATCTGGCCGGCTGGGCCGTTAGCGGCGTGCTCCGGCGTTGGGCTCGAAATACAGATACCGGAATCGACAACCGCCCGCCCCGTCCCTCCCCCACGAGGGGAGAGGGAGATTCCGATCTGGGCTAGCGAACGCTGGCGGCTCCTTCGCCGGCGGCAGCCCGCGCCTTCTCGATATCCGGCGCGCCAATGACCACGCGCGTCTTCGTCGCCAGGTAGACCGCATTCAGATTGACGCCGGCATCGGCGATCTTCCGGGTCAGCTTTCCAAGCGATCCCGGCTTGTCCTCGATGTCCAGAACGAGCACGTCTTGCTCACCGGTGACGCGTGCGCCGGCACTCTGCAGCGCCTGGCGCGCCTTACCGGGGTCCGCGACCAGCACGTGGCCGACGCCCTTTCCGCCGACGACGAACCCGCAGATGCCCTCGATGTTGACGCCGGCCTTGCCGATCGCTTCAGCCGCAGCCGCCACGCTTCCGACCTTCTCATCGAGCTCGATCGTCAGATCCTTCAAATGGTGTGCCATGTGTCGACCTCCTGATCACCGATTGCCGCCTGATCAGCCGTCATTCTAGGCGCGCAAGCGCGGGTCGTTCAGCCCGATCAGATCACCCGGTTTGGATCATACAGCCAGTTGAGGCCGATGCCGAGGACGGCGACGGCAAAGGCCATGACGAGCACCAGGAGCAGAATGCGGCTCGCGGCACGACGCCTCGCCGGTTGTTGTTCGAAGGGCCGGGATTTCTCGTACCAGAGCGTCCAGATGGCGACGGGGAGCACAGGCAGGCTGCGCAACACGATACGGACCAGCGGGACTGGGGCTATGAATGCCTCGATGACATAGAGGCCGGCGACCGGGACCAGGACGACGGCGATGAGAAGTTGAACCGGGGGCCTAGTACGCCTCCAGGTAGGCGTCGAGCTCCCACGCGCTGACCTGCTTTTCATAGCTCTGCCACTCCATCTCCTTCGCCTCGATAAAACGTTCCAGGAGGTGGACACCCAGCGCATCGCGCATGACTTCGTCCTGGCGCAGTTCGCGCAGGGCTTCTGCGAGCGAGCCGGGCAGCTGGCCGAGCTGGTGGCGGGCCAGGCGCTCGGGGTCGAAGGCGTACAGGTTTTCCTCGACAGGAGGCGGTAGCGGCAGCTTCTGGCGGACCCCGGCGAGGCCAGCGTGGAGCATGGCGGCGAACGCCAGGTAGGGGTTGCACGAGGGGTCCGGCGCCCGGAATTCGACCCGGATCATGGCCCGGTCGCCGCTGCCGGCACGGGGCACTCGGATCAGAGCCGACCGGTTCATCTGCGCCCAGCTGATCGCGACCGGCGCCTCGAAGCCGGGCACGAACCGCTTATAGGAGTTGACCAGCGGCGCAACCAGCGCGCACATGGCGCGGGCATGCGCCAGCTGTCCGGCGATGAAGTGCTTGGCGACCGTTGACAGGTGATACTGGTCGGCGCGGTCGTAGAACGCGTTGACGTCCTTGCCCGCCTCGTTGAGCACCTGGTGGGTGTGCATTCCCGAGCCGGCCGCGCCGAAAATCGGCTTTGGCATGAAGGTCGCCAGCAGGCCGCGGCGTTGGGCGACCGCTTTGACCGCATGCTTGATGGTGACCAGCTGATCCGCGCTCTTGAGCGCATTACTGAGACCGAGGTCGAGCTCGTACTGGCCGGCCGCCACCTCGTGGTGGCTGGCCTCGATGGTGATGCCGAGGTTGTCCAGCCCGTCGACGATCTCCTGCCGGACTTCGCTGCCCAGGTCGACCGGATGATCGAAGTAACTGGCCCGGTCGTGCCGTCCTGGACGCGGCCCCCCGGCCGGGTCAGCGTTCAGGAGAAAGAATTCCAACTCGATCGCGACCGCGTAATCGAAGCCCAGCGCCCCCGCTTCTGCCAGTGCCCGGGCGAGTACGCCGCGCGGGTCGCCCGCAAACCGCTCCCCCTCCGGCGTCAACAGGTCGCAGATCACCTGGGCCCCGGGAACGGTATCGCCGGCAGCAATGGTGAGCGTTTCCAGGTCTGGACGGAGGAACATGTCGCTCTCGAAGACGCGTGCGAAGCCTTCCACAGACGAGCCATCGAACCATTCGCCATTGCGCACGGCGTGGGGCAGCCGTTGGGTCGGGATCGTGATGCTCTTTACCGTCCCCAGGACATCGACGAAGCGCAGATCGAGGAATCGAATGCCGCGCTCGGACAGCCGATCCAGCGCGCGTTCGACGGTGATGGACGCTGTGCGGCCGGCGGCCGCCTCAGTCTTCGGCGTCGGGGACTCCTTTGTGCTCGGAGTTCGAGGGGGGCGTCTCCTCCATCCAGGACGGGCCGGGACGCGGATGATCGGCCGGTCTCCAGGGCTTGTCGTGTGCTACCGGATAGTCCATACGCTGCTCCTCTTCTGCCTGATCATGAGGCGGCTGCCAGGGCGAGTGGCAGCCGCCAATGTCGAACGCGCGATCCGACTAACGCAACGAATTAGATGTCGTGGTAGAGATAGAACTCCCATGGATGTGGCCGCAGCGCGATCTGGTCGTACTCACGAACACGCTTGTAGTCGATCCAGGTTTCAATCAGATCATTCGTGAAGACGCCGCCGCGTGTGAGGTACTCGTTGTCGATCTCCAGCGCGTCGAGCACTTCGGCCAGCGAGCCTGGCGTGCTCTTCACCTGGCGCTTTAGCTCGGGCTCCAGCTCGTAGAGGTCTTCGTCGATCGGCTTGGGTGGCTCGATCTTGTTGATAACCCCGTCGAGACCGGCCATCAGGCAGGCGGCGAACGACAGATATGGGTTGCAGGACGGGTCAGGCGTCCGGAACTCGAGCCGCTTGGCCTTCGGGTTGTCGAAGTACATTGGGATGCGCACGCAGGCGCTCCGATTGCGCTTCGAGTAGATGAGGTTGATGGGCGCCTCGTATCCGGGCACCAGCCGGCGGTAGGAATTGGTCGTCGGGGCGGCGAAGGCGAGCAGCGAGGGCGCGTGCTTCAGCAGTCCGCCGATGTACCAGCGGCACATGTCGCTGATGCCCGCGTAGCCCGCCTTGTCATAGAACAGCGGCACGCCATCCTTCCAGAGACTCTGGTGAGTGTGCATGCCGGACCCGTTGTCCATGAAGAGCGGCTTGGGCATGAACGTCGCCACGAAGCCGTTCTGGGCGCAGACGTTCTTGACGACGTACTTGTACATCATCACTTTGTCGGCCATGTTCACCAGAGTGTCGAAGCGCATGTCGATCTCGGTCTGGCCGGCGGTCCCGACCTCATGGTGGTGAACCTCGACGTCGACGCCGGCTTCGATCAGCTTGAGGACGATCTGGGAGCGGAGGTCCTGGAGCTTGTCGGTCGGCGGGACGGGGAAATAGCCTTCCTTGTATCGGGGGCGGTAGGCCTGGTTCGGCTCGGTATTCTTGCCGGAGTTCCAGATGCCTTCCACCGAATCGATCTCGTACATGCCCGAGAACTGGTTCTGGTCGAAGCGCATGCTGTTGAAGATGTAGAACTCGCATTCCGGGCCAAAGTAGCCCGTGTCAGCGAGGCCGGTCGAGAGCAGGAAGGCTTCCGCCTTCTTCCCGACGTAGCGCGGATCGCGGGAGTAGGGCTCGCGGGTGATCGGGTCGATCACATCGCAGTTGATGCTCAGCGTCGGCACCCGCAACACCGGATCAACGATGGCGGTCGATGGATCCGGAATCAGCAGCATGTCGCTCTCATGGATGTGCTGGAAGCCGCGAATGCTCGAGCCGTCGAAGCCGATGCCATCCTCGAAGAGGCCTTTACTCAGTTCCTGGACCGGGATCGAGAAATGCTGCCAGGTCCCGATCAGATCGATGAACTTGAGATCGACAATCTTCAGTCCCTGCTTGTGAGCCAGGTCGATAACGGACTGGGCATCCGCCCTGGTTTCCTTCTTCGAGCGCACGCCCTGGTCAATCGCCATAGACAATTTCCCTCCGTTGCACGCGGAAATACGACTTGCCCCGATCCTAGGGACGGCGGTCCGCCACGTCATCGGGCCGCAAAGACGAGTTGCCGGGGTCCTTTTTGTGCGCCGTGCCTAAGGTCGGCTAGGGGCTGGAAGCCGGGGAGGCAGAGGGGGAGCCCAACAGATTCGGATTGATCCGGTCGACGGTCAGCGCGTAGCTGCCGGAACTCGGGTCGAGGTCGATCGAAACGATGAACGTGCCTTTGACGAAACGGGCGGTGGTGGTGGAGGCCGAGCTGGCATCTTCGACCCAGCCACTCTTCGCCAATTGCACCTTGTAGAACGGGATGACCGCGTTCAGGTCCTTGGCCTTGATCTCCTCCGAGATGCTTTCGGTGTCGGCAAGACCGGGCTGCTCATTGAGGACCGTCGCGCCGGGCGGGCGCGGGAGTGAATCGATCAGCGGTTTTGTGACGCGGACATCCGCGCCGCTGATCTGAGCGGCGAGCTGGGCGCTGTCCGCCAACTCGATGCCGGCCACGCCGCCCAGGAGCGTCGCCGCCAAGGCCGCGCCCACCCATCCCAGGGCTCGGCGGTCCAGGCCCTCGCGATATCGGCGCCATGCCGTCCTCGACAGGAGCACCACAGTGGTCACCGACAGGGCGATGACGCAAGCAGCCAGCAGGTTGAACCAGGCCCCCGGCATGAACTGCACGATCTGGTCGATCGCGAGCAGCGCGGCCGCGATCAGCGCGGCGTAAACAAGCGAAACCGCCGGGCGCAGCAGCGGATGGTCGGCGCTCGCCACCGGCCGTCCCGGTCGGGTCGAACGCCTCACGCGCCGGTCTATTCCCCGGCGGCTTGCTCCCACTCCTGGTACAGCGCTCGCAACCGTCCCGAGGCGTCTTCGTGCGCGCGGGCCAGCTCGGCGACGCGGGCGGGGTCGTCGTAGGTCTGGTGATCCGCCAGCTGTTCTTCGATCCGGCGCACCTCCCCTTCCAGCTCGTCGATTCGGTCTTCCACCCCGGTCGTCGATGACCCTTCGGCTTGGCGGTCGACCGGTCTTACCTGATCCGCGCGGCGCGGGCGCGCCGCCTCGCCCCCGGGTCGCGGCTCGCGCTGGCGGCGCCGCTCCAGGTCGCTGTAGTTGCCCAGGTGCAGCGTGACCGCGCCGTCGTCGATCACCCACAACCGCGTGGCGATCGCATCGATGAAGTACCGGTCGTGGGAAACAAAGACGATCGTGCCTTCGAAGTCCTGCAGGGCCTCTTCCAGCATCTCCTGGGCCGGGATGTCGAGGTGATTCGTCGGCTCGTCGAGCAGCAGCAGGCCGGCATCGTCGAGCATCAATTTGGCGAGCGCCACCCGGCTCTTCTCGCCGCCGCTGAGTGAGCGGATCGTCTTGAAGGCGTCATCGCCGCTGAAGAGCAGTCGGCCGAGGAAGGTGCGCAGAGTTTCCTCCGGCAGGCCGAAGGCGTCCTGCAGCTCGGTCAAGACGGTCTTTGACGGATCGAGGTCCGCGAGATGCTGGTCGTAATAGCGCATGGTGACCCTCGGTCCGGTCTTGACCCTCCCCCGGCGAGGGCGGAGCTCGCCGAGCAGCGCCTTGAGCAAACTGGTCTTCCCCGAGCCATTCGGTCCGACGATCGCCACCCGCTCCCCGGCGGTCACCGTAAAGCCAGGGACCGAGAGCCCCCAGCCCGAGCCTTTCCCAGATGGCCCGGGGTACACGAGCTCGAGACCATCGCTCTGAAAGATCAGCTCGCTCGTGCTGGAGGCCTGCAACCGGATGCGGATCTGCTGGTCGTCGGCGGGAGGCGCCAGGCGTTCCAGCCGGTCGAGCTTTGTCTGGCGACCGCGCGCCTCGCGCGCGCGCTGCCCGGCTTTGTAGCGGCGGATGAACTCTTCGGTGCGCGCGATGTAATCCTGCTGCGCCTCATACTCTTTCTGCCGCACGGTCCGCCGTTCGCGGCGCAGCCGAAGGTACTGCCGGTAGTTGCCGGGATACCACTCGCCGGCCGCTGCCTGCAGCTCGAGGATGTCGTCGGTGGTGTGTTCGAGGAAGCGGCGGTCGTGCGAGACGATCAACATACCCGACCGTGACAGGCGTAAGAAGCCCTCGAGCCACTCGATCGCTTCCAGGTCCAGGTGGTTGGTCGGCTCATCGAGCAGGAGCAGGTCAGCGTCCTGGAGCAGCAGCCGGGCGAGCGCCAGGCGGCGCCGTTGTCCCCCGCTGAGCGCGCTCGGGGGCAGTGCCTGGTCGGCCTCGGTCAGCCCCACCCCGAAAAGGACCTCGGCGACGCGGTTGTCATACGCGTACCCATCGAGGCGCTCGTACTCGTGCTGGATGTCGCCATATTCCTCAACCAGGATCGCCAGCGCGGCGCCGGTGGCACCGGACATCGCCGTCTCAAGCCCGGTCAACCGCTCCCTTCGCTGAATGATGTCCTTCCGGCTGTGTAGCGCGTCCGCGTACACGCTTTCATGGGGACTGGCTTCCAGCTCCTGCGCCAGGTAGGCGGTCCGCGCGCGCGGCGACAGGGTCAAGGACCCAGCGGCCGGCGTGAGCTCGCCCGAGATCGCCCGCAGCAGGCTCGACTTGCCGCTGCCGTTGGCGCCGACGATCCCGAGCCGTTGACGCGGCTCGACCTGGAAGGTCAGCTCCGCGAGCACCTCCGTGGCGCCGTACATCAAGGTCAGGTTTTCGACGCGGAGCAGCGGCATGCCACGAAAGTGTACGGCGGCATTGCCGCCTCCCAGCCCGAAACGGCGCCAGGGCGTAAGGGAATAAATGCGGGAAGGAATCGGTTTGCGAGCGTGTAGTGGTAGTTTTTGTCGGCATGAAATGAGGGTTCGCTGATGACAGGATTACTTGCCCAAACCAACGCCTACATCCGTAACGCCGAACGGCACCATCGAGACTTGAAGGCTCGCCAGGACCAGCTTCGCCGGCCGGTGCAAATGATCGACCGGCTGTTGGAGGAGCTGGAGGAGCTGAATCTCAAGGGAATGAAGCGCGTCCCGGTCTCCTACGAGCCGCGCCTCGAAGAGATCCTTACCCTGGTCGCCCCCATTCAGTCGGGGCCTGACCAGCTGGTCAACATCAAGGTCAAGGTCGGGATCCCGAAGTTGATGGACGCGCTGTTCGCCGTCGAGGAAGCATTGTTCACCGAGCGTCGGGGCTCACCACTCGATTCCGACATCGAGCCCTTCGACAACAATCTGATTACCGCGGCGTAGCCGCCTTTTCGTCACTCGCACCGGCGCGGCAGTACCATAGCGCCGTGCCGAATGCGGCTGACCTGATGTTGCGGCTGGTGATCGCGCTCGTCCTTGGTGCGGTCGTCGGACTGGAACGCGAGCGCCAGGAGCGTGCGGCCGGGCTGCGCACGGTGACCATGGTGTCGCTCGGATCATGCCTGTTCACGATTGTCGGCGCTTACGGCTTCAGCCAGACCGACCCCTCGCGGGTGGCCGCGCAGATTGTGACGGGCATCGGCTTCCTGGGCGCCGGGACGATCTTCTTACGCAAGGACCTGGTGCGAGGGTTGACGACGGCCGCGACCATCTGGGCGGTGGCCGCCATCGGTATGGCGGCGGGAACCGCGCGCTACTTCGAAGCGGTCTTCACGACGCTTTTGATCCTGGCGGTATTGATGGTGTTGAAACCAATCGAGAAGCGCTTCTTCAAGCGACCCAGCGAGGCCACGGTCAACCTGATCGTGTCCCGCGGCGCGGATGAGATCGAGCGCGTGCGGGCGGCCCTGGCGGGAATCGGCGCCTATCCAATGTCGATCCGCATCCATGAACTGAATGACACGGATGACCGCCTCGAGATCGACGTCGGCCTGCCGCACCAGCGGACGACCTCCGACCTCCTGCGACAGCTCCGCACCATCGAAGGGGCGCGTCAGATCCTGATCTCCCGCGACCTGGTTGAAGATCGGATCCGGGCGGGCAACTGATAGAATGGCCGCCTAAGGTCTGGGAGGTGGTGCCCATGGCAAACGTTGATTTAAGTGAGAGCGGCGGGTAACACCGCCGCTCTTTCGTTGTCTAGCCTTTGAAAACCGGTTTGCGCTTCTCCAGGAACGCCCTGATCGCCTCCTGGGCATCGGGTGTTCTGGCCGCACGCGCCTGAAGCTGGGACTCCAGCTCCATGACCTGCTCGAGATCACCTGAGAGCGCCCGCTCCATGCCGGCCTTGATCAGGGCGTAGGTCCGTCGCGGCCCCTGCGCGAAGCCGGTGGCGCGCGCCATGGCCGTCGTCATCAATTGTTCGGCCGGCACCACCATCGCGATCAGGCCAAGCGTCACGCCGTCCTCGGCGGTCAGGGGGTCAGCGGTCATCGCCAGCTCGGTCGCCTTGCTCAGCCCGAGCATCCGCGTCAGGAAGAACAGGCTGCCCGCATCTGGGACGAGGCCCACCCGCGCGAACACCACGATCAACTGCACGCCGGCGGCCGCGATCCGAACGTCACAGGCCAGCGCCACGCTCAAGCCCGCACCGGCGGCAGTTCCATTGAGCGCGGCGACCACCGGCTTGGGACATGCACGGATGGCGCGGATCATCGGGGCATAATTCGCACGAAGGTCTTCACCGAGGTCGGTCTCGCCCGCCTGGGCGCGAGCCGCGACTTCCCTCAGGTCGGCGCCGGCGCAGAACGCCCGCCCCGCTCCCGTCACGATGATCGCACCCACCTCAGGATCGCGCGCGGCCGCCTCGAATGCTGTCGTCAGCGCCCGCGTCGTCTCGCGGTTGAGCGCATTGAGCGCGTCGGGCCGGTTGATCGTAAGGGTGAGGACCGCGTCGTGACGCCCACTCAGAAGTACGTCGGTCATCGCCCGGTGAATCGGCCCGGGCGCTTCTCAAGAAAGGCTCTCATGCCTTCCCGCTTGTCATCCGAGGCGAACAGCAGGTAAAAGAGTTTGCGCTCGAACTCGAGCCCGGCCGACAACGGCACCTCCATCGCCTGGTTGACGGCTTCCTTGCCGAGGCGCACGGCAAGTGGTGGACGGGCCGCGATCAGGTTGGCGAGTCGAAGCGCCTCATCGAGCTGGGTGCCGGGGGGCACCACCCGGTTGACCAGGCCGATCCGTTCGGCGTCGGCGGCGGCAACCGGCTCGCCGGTGAGCACCGCCTCCATGGCATGGACCTTCCCCGCCGATCGAGTCCAACGCTGGGTCCCGCCCGCTCCGGGGATGATCCCGATCTTCACCTCGGGCTGGCCGAACTGCGCGGTCTCGGAGGCAACCACCAGGTCGCACATCAGTGCCAACTCGCAGCCGCCGCCGAGGGCATAGCCGCTCACCGCCGCGATCACAGGCTTGTGGATCGCCCTAAAGCGTGCCCATCGCGCGAAGTTGTCGTCATCGAGCACGTCGACGGCGCCGGCCTCGACCATTTGCGAGATGTCGGCGCCGGCGGCGAAGGCCCGGTCGTCGCCGGTCAGGATCATGCAGCGGATCCGGTCGTCCCCGTCGTACACGTCCAGGGCGTCGACCAGCTCAGCGATCGTCTGATGGTTCAGCGCATTGCGGACCTGCGGCCGATTGATCGTGACGATCCCTACCGGCCCCCGAACCTCGGTGAGAACGAATTCGTACGGCATGCTTGCCGAGTTTAGCGCCAGCCGAAGGCCCGGCCGTCGTTATAGGGTCGTGAAACGGCTGGCGCTGGCCCTCGCTCCCAGCATCCTGGCCATGCTGCTGTCGCCGCTCGCCGGCCTGGCGGAAGATCAGCCCTACAAGACGGTGGTTGACGGCACCGTGCCCAAGATCAATGGCCTCACCATCGTGGGCGGAACCGGCGGCTGCGACCTGCTGTTGCAAAACCTGACCGGTCAGACGGTGACCCTGTTCGACATGAGCAAGCCGGCGAAGGCCTTCACATGGGCGTCCCAGCCCAGGGGTGCGTCGCCGAAACCGCCGATCGCGGCTCATCTACCGGCCAACGGCATCTGGCCCTGCGCGAGCCTCCCGGCCGTCACCGAAGACCAGCGCTGGAACCATGCCGAGGACACCGTCCTCGGCTGGACGGTCAAGGGTGCCGCTGGGGCGGTGACGTTCGTCCTCAGCGCACGCACGGTGTACGACCCGGTCCTCGATCCGTCGGCGGAGTGGACCTTCTATCTCCGGGTCGCGGTCGGCGCGCTCATCGTCGGCGGCCTGCTGATCGCGGCGCCCTACCTCTTCAAGCGCCGCCGCGATATCCTGGGCAACAGCAAGAACGCGGCCTGAGCGCAAAGGTCGGGAAACTTGGCTCTGGACGGAGCATAAGACTGCTCATATAATCCGGGCAGCCTCATGGAGGGGAAGCTGGCGGTATACGAAAGGCGCCATTTCGGCTGTTGCTTTTCTGATATACGCGCTGTAAAGTCGGATCAGTGATCGCGGAAGTCAGCGGGGCGGTCGCTCGGAAGGTGGGCGCCATGGGGCGCAAGCAGGTCTCCACCGGGAAAAAGGCGGTTATTCTGGTCGGATTCTGCACCGCTCAGCTGCTCGATATCGCGACCACCCACATCGGGCTGAGCCAGGGACACCAGGAGCTCAACGGGATCGCCGCCTGGGTCATCGCTCACAACGGCGAGCTGGCGGTCTATGCCATCAAGCTGGCCCTGGGCACCGCGCTGGTCGCCTTCCTGCTGATTTTCGGACGACGGCGCGCCGGCATCTGGAACGCGTATCTCGTGGCCGCCTGGATCACGACCTTCGCCGTCGTGAATAACCTGTACCGAATTCTGAGCTGACTATTGCGGCCATAGTTACACGGTGACTTGAACCGGGCGGGTGCGCCGATCAGCGTCCCATCACGCACTCGGCCGAAATCACGACGGCCTCGTGGGCGTGGTACAGGACGCTGCTCGGCGCCCGCCCTGATTCGCCCGAAAGGGCGGCGGCCTGAAGGCCGCTAAGACTAAATTGGTCGGGTGATTCCTGCGGCGATTACTTTTGGCGAGATCATGACGCCGCTGTTCTTTTACGTGGTGATCGCTGCGTACATGGCCTTCGTCCTAGCATCCGCATGGCAGTTCTCGCGCCGGCCCGAGCCCGGTCGAACGATGCGCGGCATCAACCTGACCCTCGTCCCGCTCGGCGTACTGGTCGCGCTCGTTGGCGTTCTCGCCGCGAGCTTCAACGCCTTCTCGCAGACGGAGGGAACCCCGACGACGAACTGGGCC
>Ga0209156_10000598_pt1 | contig 30679 bp, 27 predicted proteins | sample GraSoiAngelo_124_FD_185881 | JGI IMG/M metagenome (GOLD analysis project Ga0209156, IMG submission 185881) | Grasslands soil microbial communities from the Angelo Coastal Reserve, California, USA - 14_0927_05_20cm (SPAdes) (version 2) | ecosystem: Environmental > Terrestrial > Soil > Grasslands... | reverse complement strand
CCGGCCTCGGATTCGGCTACCTGTTCCTCCGGCATGGAGTGGGCGCCGGAATCCTCGCCCATTTCGTGAATGACTACGCGCTCTCCCTTTCCTACGAAGGAATTGGTGGCGTGGGCCTCGAGGTGGTCCTCACCCTGCTGTTCCTGGGCCTCGCGATCGCCGGGGCGGGATTCCTCGCCTGGTACGTGATCGACGCCTGGCGTCACCTCTCAACGCTGTTGGCCCGGTTCCGCCCTCCGACGCGCGCCCCGGTCCAGCCGCCGCCGACGCGGTTCGCGGCTCCGAGCCCTTCGTCCTACGGCGTCCCTCCGACCCCGAGTCCGAGTCCTCCCGCGGGCGCCTGGTCTCCCGTGCCTCCGGCGGCGTCGCCCGGTGTCGCGCTCCGAGAGCCTGGACGGATCCCGCGGGACTACACGCCCTCCTACGTGCCGCCTCCCTATGGGTACCCGCCGGTCCGGTTCCAGTGTCCTTTCTGCGGATGGGTCGAGGCGCGCTACGACGCGGGCCGGTTCACGTGCACTCGATGCGGGCGGACGGCCTAGGCCCTTCCTTCGACCGTGCTCTCCGCCACGTCATCGATCACCGCGGCCAAGTCGTCCGATTCGATTTCGACGACGATGTCTCCGAGGGGGCCGCCGGAGGCGAAGTTCACGACGCCGACCGAGGCCGCCTGCTTGCTGAGGCGGACGATCGACCGGTCCCCCTGTCGGCCGGAGAGGAGTTGGCGCCGGGCCGTATCGCGAATCCGCTGTGTTCGGATCCGCTCCCGGAGACGACCGAGATTGCCCGTCGTCCCCACCAGGACGCCGTCGCGAATTTCGATCTGGGCATCGGGGAAGAGATTTTGGACGGCCGCGGACACCGCTTCCGGCGATTCCGTCGGGCGGCACGGCGTCTCGACGCGGACGCGGAGCACGCGGTCGCAATTCGCCGCGGCGCCTTTAATTTTCTTGAGAGGTCGCCCCGAGTCGACGAAGGTTATTTGTGGACCTGCTGGCCTGGGCCCCCGGATGCGTGAGGAGCTTTTGACATTCGTGAGCCAACGCGGAACGCTCCTCGAGCCCGACGCCATCGAATTCCTCCTCGTCCAGCAGGATCCCATCGCCGAACTCGAGGGATTCCTCCGGTCATGCCCCGAAACGCCGTTCCTGGTGACCCTGGCGGACATCCGCCACTCGGCCGAGATCGCTCGGACGGCGGCCACTCGGGTTCGGCCGGTTCCCCCATCGACCAGGCGTTCGGCGGCATCCATCCCCGCGTCGTTCCGACGACTTGGCGAGCGCGCCGCGGACGCAGGGCCCAATGTGCGGATCCTGCGGGACATCACCGGCCGGTCGACGTGCGAAGGCACCCTCGAGGACTTCACGCGATACTTCCGCCACCGGTTCCAGGTCCTGCGGGAAATGTTGCGCCGCCACCGCGAACTCGGCGGGGCCCAGGACATCGCCAAGGCCCAGCGGTCGACGCGGGAGATCCGGATCATCGGCATGGTCGCCGACGTCCGTACGACGAAGAACGGTCATCGGATCCTCGAGCTCGAGGATGACACGGAGCGGGTCCCCGTCCTCCTGCCGGCCGATTCCCCGCTGGCCTCGGAAACGGTCGTGCCCGATGAGGTCGTCGGCATCGTCGGCACCGTGAACGGAAAGGGGCTCGTGATCGCCGCCTCTCTGGTCCGGCCGGACCTGCCGACCACGAAGGCGTTCCCGGGCACTCCAGGCCATGCCCGCGTCGCGTTCATGTCCGACATCCACGTCGGGAGTCGGACCTTCCTCGACGAAAAGTGGTCTCGGGTCTCCGAGTGGCTGGGCGGCGCCGACGAGGTCGCGCAGTCGATCCGCTACCTGGTCGTGAGCGGCGACGTCGTCGACGGAATCGGCGTCTATCCCCGCCAAGACGAGGAGCTCACGATTGACGACATCTACGGTCAATACGAGGCCCTCGCGGGGATGATCAGCGCCCTCCCGGACCGGCTGGCCGTGGTCCTGCTCCCCGGAAATCACGACGCCGTCCGGCCCGCGGAGCCGCAGCCCGCGTTCCCGACGTCGATCCAGAAGCTGTTCGACTCGAACGTCATCTTCGCGGGCAACCCGAGCGTCCTGAGCATCGAAGGCGTCCGAATCCTCGCGTACCACGGACGGAGCATGGACGACCTGGTGTCATCGATTCCAGGCCTGAGCTATCAGAGGCCCCTCGACGGGATGAAGGCGATGCTCCGCATGCGGCACCTCGCGCCGATCTACGGCGGCAAGACTCCGATCGCGCCGGAGGCGGAAGACCACCTGATCATCGAGGACGTGCCCGACATCTTCGTGACGGGGCATGTGCACGCGGTCGGCGTCGATCAATACCGAGGCGTGGTCCTCGTCAACGCCTCGACGTGGCAGGCGCAGACTCCCTACCAGAAGATGCGAAACATCCAGCCGGCACCGGCCCGGCTCCCGATTGTCGACCTCGCGACGGGCCAGGCGGTCATCCGCGAGTTCTGAAAGGCCGGAAAGCTTCATCGAGACGACGCGCGTTCGAAGGCCGTAATGCGCATCGCGGCGGTCGGGGACATCCACGGTCGCGAGAGCCTCGGGGCCGTCGCGACCGACCTAGACCGCCTCGGGCCCGTCGACCTGTTCCTCCTCGCGGGGGACACGACGGACCGCAACGACCTGGAGGCCTACGACGCCGTCCTCCGGACGATCCGGGACCGGGTCGCGGCCCCCATCGCGGCCGTCTTCGGGAACAACGAGTATTCGGACGATCATCCAACGTATCTGTCCCGCTTCGCCGACCGATACAAGGTCCGATTCCTCCAAGATGACGACGCACGGTTTTCCACAAACGGAACCGAGGTCCGGGTCGTCGGCAGCCTCGGGTGCCTCGACCGGCCCACCTGGTGGCAGAGGAAGCACATGCCCCACCTCGCGGAAGAGTACCGCCGGCGGATCGGGACGCTAGACGACCTCCTGGCGGGAGACGACCGCCGGATCCTCCTCACGCACTATCCGCCGACCTACGTCACGATGGGCGGAGAGAAAGAGGAATGGCGTCCCGAACTCGGATGCAAGGCGCTCGAGCCGGTCCTGCTCCGCCGTCGGCCGCGTCTCGTGATTCACGGCCACATCCACAAGGGGATCGCGGCGGCAGAACTGCGGCCGACTCGGAATCGGCTGGACGATTTCGCGGACGCCGCCGAGCCGGTCCCGGTCCACAACGTGGCGTATCCGGTCCGCCGGACGATTTCGACCTTCGACGTCTAGAGGCCCGCGCGGGTTTATAGACGCGCGGCCCCTTCGCCGCACGCGCCATGGCTCGAGAGCGACAGGACCGCGAAGACGACGAGCCCGAACACTTTTGGAGGGATCTCGCCAAGGACGCGATCATCGCGGGCGCCATCGTCGCCCTATTCCTGGGAGGCCTCTACGTGTACTCGGGGGTGTGGCCGCCCCTCGTCGTCGTGGAGAGCTCGTCCATGTCGCACAGCGACGCCGAGTCCAAGCTCGGCGTGATCGACACGGGAGACATGGTCTTCCAACAGACGGTGTCCGGCCGCGCCGCCGTCGTCACGTACATCGAGGGGCGGGTGACCGGGTACGCGACGTACGGGGACTACGGAGACGTGATCATCTTCCGGAGGGCCACCTCGGCGACCCCCATCATCCACCGGGCGATCATGTACATCGAGCTTCATCCGGACGGGACGGCGAACATCCCCGACCTTCTACAGCTGCCCTTCGGGGAGTGGAGCGCACGGAATCGGACGGCCTCGACGCGGGTTCCCGAGAATCTGACATCGGTCACGATCCATCACATGGGGTTCGAACAAAACATCAACATGACCTTCTCCTTCGGCGGGTTCGGCCTCACGCAACGCTCCGGCTTCGTGACGATGGGGGACCACAATTCGTGGTCGGAATGCCAAGGGACGGTCAGTGACTGCCGCGTCGGCTACGATAGCATCGGCACGATCCCGCGCCTTCAGGACATCCAAGGGAGAGCTCGAGGGGAACTCCCCTGGATCGGCCTCATCAAGCTCACGCTGCAACCGACGGACACGTGCTGCCCGCGGGGTTGGGGGACCTCAGGACCGGACGGGGCCCCCAAGAACAGCTGGGACAACCTCCTCGTCACCTTGGTCTTCCTCGCCGCCCTGCCGTTCATCCTCGAATATGCGAGCCGTGGCTGGACGAGGTTCGTCTCGCCGCGCCTCCCGGAGATCCGGTGGCCGTGGGGGCGGTCGAGGGCCGCCAAGCCGGGCCCGGAATTCCTCGACGATCCCGCCGAGGACGACGGGATGCCCCCTAGAGGAGGGTTGTCTGGACCTTGAGGCGGTAGCCTCGGGCTTCGGCCAGGATCTCGTCCTTCTCGAGGACTTTCTTCACGTCGAGCGGGGGCACGGACGCCTGGATCTCCTTCGTCCGGCCGCCGCGGCCGAAGGACCGGACTCGGGCATGCACGAGGCCGAGCATGTCCAGCTCGGAGATGAGGTCCGTCACGCGGCGCTGGGTCAGCGGGACGATCCCCGTCTTGCGGCACAGCTCGCGATACGTCGTGTAGACTTCGCCCGTGGTGAGCTTGGCGTTCCCGATCTCCTCGTTGAGCAGAATGCCGAGCAAGATGACCTTGGATTGCGTCGGCAGGCTCTTGACCGCCTCAATCACGGTGTCCAGCTCGATCTTGTTCTTCGCCCGCTGGACGTGCTCCTCCGTGATGTGCTCGTCGCCTTGCCGCTCCGCCAGCTCCGCGCTGACGCGGAGCAGGTCGAGGGCCCGCCGTGCGTCGCCGTGCTCCTGCGCGGCGAGGGCCGAGATGAGATGCAGGACGGCGTCCTCGGCGGTCCCGTTCTCGAACGCGAGGCGGGCGCGCTCCGACAGGATGTCGAACAGTTCCTCCGCGTTGTAGGGAGGGAAGACCATCTTCTCGTCCGCGAGGCGGGACCGGACGCGCGGGTCGAGGTATTCCGTGAACTTGAGGTCGTTCGAGATCCCGATCAAGGACACGCGGGCCTTCGACAGATCGTCGTTGATCTTCAGGAGTTGATAGAGGATGTCGTCCCCGTTCTTCTGGACGATCTTGTCGATTTCATCGAGGGCGACGATCACGACGCGCTTCTCCTCGTCGAGCTTCTCCCGCAGGAGGTTGTAGACCCGGTCCGTGGACAACCCGGTGAATGGGATCCGCTGGTGGAAATTCTCCATCAGCTTGTTGCCGATCGACTGGAGGACGCCGTAGGGCGTGTCGACGATCTCGCAGTTGAGGTAGAAATACTGGACCATCCGCGCGCCGTCCGCCTTGCGGAACTCGTTCTCGATCTTCTTGACGACCGCGGTCTTCCCGGTGCCCGTCTTCCCGAAGATCAGCACGTTGCTCGGCCGCTCGCCCTTCAAGGCGGTCACGAGGATCTGCGCGAGCTGGTCGATGTGGCTTTCGCGGTGAGGCAGGCGCTCCGGGATGTACGACGGGCGCAGTATCTCCCGGTCCATCTTGAAAATGGATCGCGTTCCTAGGTATGGTTGGAAGATGCTTTCTTCCATATGATCCCGCTCCCCCTAAAAGCGAGAAGGTCCTCGCCACGTTTCCCCGGAGGAATTCGTGTCTGAGGAGGCCCGTATCATGGGGACCCCACAAAAAGGTTTGCGACGTGCGAACGCGACAACCGATGCACTCCGATGGTCCGATTTTTATTCTTATTCGAGGATGATAGCACCGGTCGAGACCGGGTAAAAAGTTCACGCTCCGAGCGACACGACACGATGACGGGGCGCCTCGCCTTTGGACCGGAGGAGACATTCGTTTTCAACGTCGGATTTTGGCGACCGTATCCTTATCCGATGAGACCTTTGTCCCGGGCCCGTGCCCAAGCGACTCACCTTTGCGTACGGTCGCGCCCAGGCCCTGAGCCGCACCCTCCTCGTCGCGGGGCTGACGGCCGCCCTCGCCGTTTCCGTCGCGCTGAGTCCAGTCCCTCCCGGGCTCACCGTCGGGCTGATCGGAGTGGTCATCGCCGCGTACGCCCTCCTCTTCGTCGTCTCGCCTCTTTTGACGGAGCACTGGATGACGCGCTCTCGAATCATCCTCCGCCAGGGATGGTACTTCCGGGCCGTGATCCCCTTCTCCGACATCGAGTCCATCGCCCGATCGGAGGAGGCGAGCCGGACCCGGGTACCGCTGGGAATCCATCGCCCTCTCGGGCAGCCGGCCCTCTTTGTCACCGGCGGCCGGACGAACCTCATTTCCGTGCGGCTTCGACGTCCGCGGAAGTTCTGGCAGGCCTTCGGCCTCACCGCGACGGAGATCATCTTCGACGTGAACGATCCCGAAGGATTCCTCCGGGCGTTCGAGGAGCGGCGGACCTCACTCCCGCCAGTCAAGCCCCACGGTGCGCGCGCCGAGCTTCGGGATTAGGGGCATCTTCCGCTTGTGGACGCTGGTGCCCACGAGGGCCTGCACATGTCGAACGCGCTCGAGCGGGACCCCGGCCTTCTCGGCGATCGCCTCGGGGTCCATCTGCAACTCAATTCCCAGGAGGACTCGGTCCAGGTCGGCATACGGGATCCCGAGCTCCCCCTCGTCGGTCTGGCCGGGCCAAAGGCCCGCGGTGGGCGTCTTCTCAACGATCTCCGGAGGGACGCCCAGATGCACGGCCATCTCCCGGACCTGGGTCTTGTACAGGTCGCCGATCGGGAGGAAGTCCGCCCCGGCGTCGCCGAACTTCGTCGCGTACCCGGTCAGGATCTCGCTCTTGTTCCCGGTCCCCATGACGACGCGGTCCTCCGTGTTCGCGCCGTAGTAGAGGACCGTCATCCGCGTCCGCGCTCGGAGATTGCCCCTCGCGATCGGGTCCGCCCCGGATGCCTGAAGGCGCTTCTCGAAGGCCGTCGCGATCGGCCCGATGTCCACGACCTGGAACTCGATGCCGATCGACTTCGCGAACCGCTGGGCGTCCTTGAGATCCTTCCCGCCCTTCCCGTCCGGCAGCGCGAGGGCGAGGACCCGCTCCGGACCGATCGCGTCCGCGCAAAGCTTCGCGACCAGCGCCGAGTCGATGCCGCCGCTCAGGCCGAGGATCACGCCTTTTCGTCCGCTCTCTCGGACCGAATGGACGATGAACGCTTCGATGATGAAGACATGCTCCTCCTTGTACCGCGGCACCAGGTCCATGGCCGGCCTCCCAACCTGCCCATCCGGCATAAACCCTTCCGGGCCGCGAAGCCTTTATGATGAAACGTCGGATTCGTCGCGATCCCGATGAACGCGAACGAGGCCACGTTGCTCTACGTCGACGAGTTCAGCCGGATGGCCGAGGCGTACGATCGGAACGTGGTGCCCCGCTTCGAGGCGATCGCCCAGGAGGTCCTGCGCCTCGCGGACCCGAAGGCGGGCGAACTCGTCCTCGATATCGGCACCGGCACCGGACTGCTCGCCTGCCTCGTGGCGCCCTTCGTCCGGCCGCAAGGCGTCGTCGCCATCGACCTCGCGGACGGCGCGATCTCCGTCGCCTCCTATCGCGCCGGGAACGCGGGCATCCGGAACATCCGGTTCGAGATGCTCGATTCGCGCAACATCGTCTACCACGGCAAGCTGTTCGACGCCGCGGTGAGCAACCTGGGCATCCCCGTCTTCGGATGGGACCGCGTGTTCCAGGAGGTCCACCGGGTGCTCAAGCCCGGCGGTCGGTTCATCTTCAGCGAGTGGCCGACCGACAACCCGACGACGTTTGGGGTGCCCCGCCAACTCCTGGCGAAGTACGGGACCGCGACGCCGTCGAAAGACCTCACTCTCCTGCGGGAGGCGAGGCAGCTGGCTCGCGACGATCCTGAGGCCGCGATGCTCGGGAATCCGGCGGGCGTCCGCAAAGGACTTGCGAACGGCGGGTTCGACCGGACGGAAGCGGCGACGAAATCGTTCCCGATCCAGTTCCGAGATCTCGATGAGTTGTTGACCTTCACGGCATCGTTCGGCTGGCCCGAGCGGGAACTGCGCGAGATGTCGGCGGAGCAGCGCGATGGATTCCGGACGGAGCTCGCGGCGAGACTCGGCCTTCCGGAGGCGAAAGGCGGGATCGAGGACACGTGGTCGCTCAACTTCTTCTCGGCCTTCCGAGAATAGGAAGGTTGGTTGGGAAACACTAAATACGCTCGCGGGCCATCGAAACCGCCCCATGGCCGAGGAACCGATCATCCGCGGAATCGAGGCCCACAAGGTGTACAATTCCGGCGCGGTGACGGTCCATGCGCTTCGCGGCGTGAACCTCGCGATCCCGAAGGGCGAGATGGTCGCGATCATGGGCCCTTCCGGGTGCGGCAAGACCACGCTCCTCAACTGCTTCTCCGGCCTCGACGACCTCACGTCCGGCGACGTGCGGATCGAAGGCGTCTCCCTGCAAGGGATGGACGACGACGCGAAGAGCCGCTACCGCTCCCGTCGGATGGGGTTCGTGTTCCAGTCGTACAATCTGTTGCCGGTCCTCACCGCCGCGGAGAACGTGGAGTTGCCGCTCCTCGTCGCGAAGGCCCCCGCGAAAGAAGCGCGCCGCAAGGCCCTCGCCCTCCTCGGACAGGTCGAGTTGGACGGATGGGAGGGGCACAAACCGGCCCAGCTCAGTGCGGGGCAGCAACAACGGGTCGCCATCGCCCGGGCGCTCGTGAACGATCCCGCCATCGTGTGGGCGGACGAACCGACCGGAAACCTGGACTCGGAGACGTCGGCGCAGATCATGGACCTCCTGGTCCGGTTGAACCGCGAACAGCGCCAGACGCTCGTCCTCGTCACCCACGACGCGATCGTGAGCTCGCGGGCCCATCGCATCCTCCGGATGAGGAACGGCCAGATCGTCGAGGAGACCCGGGGGTCCTGAGGCGATGGCCGTTGCCGACCTCGCGGCCCTTGCGGTCCTCGTGGGGATCGTCCTCGCCGCCGTCGTCCTCGCGGGTCGCCCTCTCTTGGCCCGCCTCGCGGCGCGGAACATCCGCCGGCGAACGTCCCGGGTCTTGATCGTCCTCGCGGGGCTGCTCGTCGGCACCGCCGTCATCTCGTCGAGCCTGGTCGTCGGCGACACCTTGAGCTACATCTTCCTCGAGGACGTCTACGTCCGGCTCGGCGCGATCGACGAAATCGTGTCGAACGAGTTCAACGGCCAGCTGATCTCCTTCTCCGAGGCCAACGCGACCCAGGTTGCCGCGGACCTCGCGGCCTGGCGGACGCCGATCGACGGCCTCGCGCCGACGCTCCTGAAGGTCATGCCGGTCCGCAACGTCGCCGGCAACAAGGGGAATCAACAGATCACCGTGATGGGACTCGACGCGTCGCGGGAGACCGCCTTCGGGCCCCTGAGGGCCCGCGACGGTTCGTCCGTCACCACGGATTCCCTGAACGCCTCCGCCGTGTATGCGAACGAACGGGCGGCGGCGGATCTGAACGCGACCGTCGGTCAGCAGCTCACCTTGTTCTACGGGACGACGAACCAGACCCTCGTCCACGCGACCGTGGCCGCCATCGTCCGCGACGAGGGCACCGCGGCCTACGAGCACCGTTCGCTCCTCTTCATGGACCTGCGGAGGGCCCAAGTCGCGTTCAACGAGAGCGACGCAATCAACCAGATGCGCATCTCGAACATCGGAGGAGTCGCGGACGGCCTCGGGGTCGCGGACAATGTCACGACGAACCTCCGCCTGAGCATCGCGATCCACCACCTCGACTTGCGCGTCCACTCCGTGAAGGCGGACGGCATCGCCCAGGCCGTCCAGATCGGCCGCGATGCGACGGAACTGTTCCTCGTGATGGGAGCCTTCGGGATCCTCGCGGGCATCCTCCTCATCGTGAACATCTTCGTCATGCTCGCGGAGGAGAGGAAACCGGAACTCGGCATCGCGCGGGCCCTCGGCTTCCTCCGGAAGGACCTGCTGGCGACCTTCGCCCTGGAGGGGACGTTCTACGCGGTCGTCGCCGCGGCCCTCGGGTCCCTCGCGGGGGTCGGCCTCGGCTACGTGATGGTCTACTTCTTCGACAAGCTCGTGCCGCACGGCCAGGTCCCGGTCACGTTCCACTTCGACCCCTCGTCCGTCCTGACCGCGTTCGTCGCGGGGACCGCGCTCACGTGGGCGACGATCCTCGTCGCCTCCTGGCGGGTGAGCCGCCTGAACATCGTCCGCGCGATCCGGGATCTCCCGGAACCGGGCACCCGCGAGCGTTCGAGGGACGCCCTCGCGGCAGGCCTCCTCGCGGCCGCCGCGGGACTGGCCCTGACGGCCTGGGGCTTCTCGGCGAACACGGGCCTGGGGAAAATCCCGGGCCCGCCGCTCCTCTCCCTCGGCCTCGGCATCGCGGTCGCCTCCCGCCGACACGCCCGGGCGGCCCTCACGATCGCGTCCGCCTTCAACCTGGTCTGGATCCTCGTCCCCGTCGGCCTCCTGAACCAGCAGACCGACAACGTGTCGATCGCCTTCGTCATGACGGGCATCATCCTCGTGGGGTCGGCGATCCTCATCGCCGTGTTCAACGTGAGTGAGGCGCTGCGATCCCTCCTCCGGAGGGCGAACCGCGGCAGGGGGCGGCCGGTCCTTTCCACCGCGGTGTCCTATCCGGCGGAGAAACGCTTCCGGACGGGGATGACCGTCGCGATGTTCGCGCTCATCTTGTTCATGGTCACCCTGATCTCCATGGTCCAAGGGCTCCAGGCCTCGAGCCTCGACACGTTCGTGCGCCAGCAGTCCGGCGGCTACGATGTGATCGCCTACACCACGTCGTACGGAGAGATCCCGAACTTCCGCCAGATCTTGCGGGAGAATTTCACGGATCTCGATGGCACCCTCCTCGGAGGCGAGAACGGCGTCTCGAGCGCGAGCGTCCTGCCGGCCAAGGTCGAAACGGCGGGAGGGAATCGGTCGTATGACTACACGCTCTGGGGCATCGACAATTTCCTGATCCGGAGCAACGGCTACGGGTTCACGAGCTTCCTCCCGTCGTTCGTCAACGAGTCGACCGGCCGGAGCGAGTCGCTCACCGACCGGACCCAGGTATGGCTCTCCCTGCGGTACAATCACACGCTCGCGATCGTGGACCGGACCGCCGCCGGGCCGAACCAGTTCGTCCCGGACTCCAGCCGTCTCCGCGTCGTGCCGGGCGACCGGATTCGCGCCTTCGACGCGATGGGGCGATCGGTGAACCTCACGATCGTCGGCGTGCTGGAACAGGCGCTCCAGTTCACCTCGGGCGTCTTCGTGGACCAGGATGTCGTGCGGGCCGTCTTCCCGGCGCAGGAGCGCTACACCGCCTACTTCTTCCAAATGGCCCCGACGGCGGACGTCGGGGCGTTCCGCGCGAACCTCGAGCGCGTGTTCTTTGCCTACGGCCTACAGACAATCGACATCCGGGAGGAGATCGGCCGTGCCTTCGACGCGTCTCAGCAGGTCCTCACCTTGATGGAGGCCTACCTGGGGATCGGCCTCCTCGTCGGGATCGCGGGGCTCGCGGTAATCACGTTACGGGCCGTCGTCGAGCGGCGGACGCAGATCGGGGCCTTGCGTGCGATCGGCTTCACCCGCCGCATGGTCCTATTCGTGTTCCTCCTGGAGATCGCGCTGATCGCCGTCCTCGGCATCGGAATCGGCGTCGGCCTTGGGATCGTCTTCGCCTACAAGATCTGGGCTGTGTACTTCGCGGACATCATCGTGTTCCGAATCCCCTGGGACCACCTGCTCCTCATCGTCGGCATCGCCTCCGTCGCGGCGGTCGCAAGCACCGCTCAACCCGCCGTGCGGGCGTCGCGCATTCCTCCGGCCGAGGCCTTGAGGTACATCGAGTAAGGACGCCGAAGCGGATTCGTCGGCTGCGGTCCGGACGTACCTCTAAGTAGAGGTATGCGCGGCAATGAGGCCTTCGATCCTCGCCCTCCGACGTGCGAATTCCTGCTCGGCCCGGCGATGGTACGCGGCCATCCGACGCAGGAGTTCCGACCGGGCCCGCTCCGAGTCGACGCGGCCCACGTAGTCCTCGCGCCTCGTTGAGCGCCCATCGTCGCGCTCGTAGTGCCAGAAGTAGAAGTACCGCCGACCATCGAAGTCGCGAACCCGGGCCCCGCAACCGATCTGCATTTTCCGTACCTCTAAGTAGAGGTATGTTCGACGAGACCTTCGCCGTTCCCGATGGAGGTCTGCGAAACTACTCGGCCTCCCGCGGAACAATCCTTTTATGGCGCTCCCTCACTCGGACGGCCCGTCCATGGGAGAGCCCACGCTGAAGGAGAAGGCCTGGGAGCCCTCCTTCGAGGAATCGATCCTGGCATCCTGGAAGGCGGAGCCCAATCTGTATGCGTTCGCCCCGGCCCGTCGGCAACCCGTCTACGTGATCGACACCCCGCCGCCGTATCCGAGTGGCTCGTGGCACATCGGGGCCGTCATGGCGTACTCGATGATCGACATGATCGCCCGCGCGCACCGGATGCTCGGGCGGGCCGTGCTCTTCCCGTTCGGCCTCGATCGGAACGGGATCAACATCGAGCGGACGGTCGAGAAGAAGACGGGCAAGCCGCTCCATCGATGGGACCGGGAGGCCTTCATCGCGGAATGCCGCAAGGAGATCGAGGCGATCGGGAATGGGCTCTTGGAGGTCGCGATCCGCGTGGGGTTGTCAGCCGATTTCGCGCATACGTACTACACGGACTCGGACGAGTACCGCGCCTTCAGCCAGGCGATCTTCCTCGAACTTTGGCCGAGGGGACTCTTCTACCGTGGGGAGCGCCCGACGTTCTGGTGCCCCGTGTGCGAGACGCCCCTCGCCGAGGCGGACATCGAGTACGAAGACCGCGCCGCGAGCCTCGTCTGGATGAAGTTCCCCATCGTCTCCGGCGGAGGCGACCTGACGATCGCCACGACACGCCCGGAGCTGCTCGCGGCCTGTCGAGCGGTCATGGTCCACCCCGACGACACCCGGTATCGAAGCCTGCCGGGCAAGAAAGTGCGGGTCCCGCTGTACGGCCACGAAGTCCCGATCATCGCGCATCCGAACGCGAAGCCGGAGTTCGGGAGCGGTGCGGCGATGATCTGCTCCTACGGGGACATGGTCGACATCGCCATGTTCCGGGACCTCCGCCTCGAACCCGTCAAGGCGATCGACGAATCCGGCCGGATGACCGAGGCCGCGGGCTTCCTGAAAGGACTCAAGGTCGACGCCGCGAGGGAGAAGGCGATCGACGAGCTGCGTGTCCGAGGGGCCCTGGAGAAGGTCGAGGCCATCGTACACAAGACGCCGACTTGCTCGCGGTCCCTCAACCCGATCGAGTTCATTTCATCGGACGCATGGTACCTGAAGCAGCTCGAATTTCGCGAGGACCTGAAGCGGGTCGCGCAGGAGATGGAGTTCCGGCCGGCCCGGCACCGCCAGCTCCTCTTCGACTGGATCGATAGCCTGACGATCGACTGGCCGATCTCCCGACGGCGCTTCTACCACACCGAGATCCCGCTGTGGTATTGCAAGAAATGCGGGGAGACCCTCACGCCCCCTCCGGGGAAGTACTACCGGCCATGGAAGGACAAGGCCCCCTTCTCGGACTGTCCAAAATGCGGTTCGACGGAATTCGTCGGCGAGGATCGCGTGTTCGACACCTGGATGGACTCGAGCTGCTCGAATCTGTATCTGACGAAGTACCGCTCAGATGCGAAGTTTTCCGATGCGAATTTTCCCGTGTCCCTCCGGCCTCAGGGCCGCGAGATCGTCCGGACCTGGCTCTATTACACGACGCTCAAGTCCTGGCTCGTGCGGCGTTCGAAGCCCTTCCATCGCGTCTTCATCCATGGCCTCGGACTCGACGCGCGCGGTCGTGCGATGCATCGCACCCAAGGGAACGTCATCGATCCGTGGCCGCTGATCAAGAAGCACGGGGCGGATGCGATCCGCATCTTCGTGGCGAGCGAGACGAACCCGGGCGACGACTTCCGGATCAGCGAGGCGAAGGTCGGCGGCGCGGGCAAGTTCGTCACGAAGCTGTGGAACGTCGCGCGCTTCATCTCCTCCTTCGAGGAGCCGAAAGCCGGCAAGCTCGCCCCCGCGGACGAGTGGATCCTCGCGGAACTGAACCGGCTGATCGAGACCGCCCGCGGCTCGTACGAGGACCTGAACCTCTTCCTCCCGTCGAACCGATGTCGCGAGTTCCTCTGGAACCTCTTCGCGCCCCACTACATGGAGATGGTCAAGGCCCGCGCGTACGAGGACGACACGGGAGCCCGATGGACCCTTCACGCATGCCTGCGGGACTTCCTCCGGCTCCTCGCGCCGATCGCGCCCTTCTCGACGGACAAGATCTGGCGGGCCATGTACGGCGGCAGCGTCCACACCGAGACCTTCCCGGTGCCCCACGACGGAATCCCCGGGTCGCGCGCAGACTTCACCGACAAGATCGTCGCCTTCAACGCGGACATCTGGAAGCGGAAGCGAGACGGGGGCCTGCCTCTCAATGTCGAACTCCCGGGCGTCGCGGTCCCGACCGATCTGAAGCCGTTCGAGGGGGATCTTCGGCGGATGCACCGCCTCGGATCGTGAGAGGCCCGCGTTCGGACTTCAAGATCTTTCAGGCGGTTCAAACGCCCTATGTCCGCGTACCTAATCGGCCATCCGGCTTAATCGGAGGAGGAACTTTTCGATCCCGGTAGGTCGTCGCATACCATTCCGTGGTCTCCCGAAGCCGCTCCTCAAAGGAATGCGGGCTCCAGCCCAGTTCGCGACGAGCCTTCGACGCGTCCACGACGAGATCGACCGCCGCGAGGGCGAGCGCCGCCCGGGACAGGAGGGGCGTCCGATCCGAGAGCCGGGCGCGCGCCTCCGAAAATCGCGCCGCGAATCGAGCGAGTCCCATCGGCACGTTCGCGGTTGGCGGCTTCACCCCGACGGCCCGAGCTGCGTCTGCGTAGAACTCGGCGAGGGGCAGAATCCTGTCCCCGAGAAGGTACAGTTGGCCCGGCCGGCCGCGAGTCGCCGCAAGGATGTGTCCTTCCGCGATGTCCTCGGCATGCGTCCACGTGTTCGTGCCGAATCCTTTCGGGAGCCGCGGGAGCTTGCCGCGGACCAGGAGGGCGAGGCTCCGACCGAGCTGCCCCGTGTCGTGGGCTCCGAACACCGCGGCGGGGAGCACGATCGTCACCGGAAGGTCGCGGCCCATCTCCTTCACCACGAGCTGGTGCGCCTGGACCTTCGACGTCACATAGGGATCGCTCAAGGCGACCTGCACCGGGGAGGACTCCGTGGCCGGCCGCTCCTTCGGCGTCGGCGCGAACACCCCGGCGGTGCTCGTGAACACGAACCGGCCGACTCCCTGCTCACGCGCCATGGCTAGGACGTTGCGGGTCCCGAGCAGGTTGACGTTGAACATCGGTTGGACGTCCCGGATGCCCAATTCGAGCCAGCCGGCGGCGTGGAACACGACGTCGGCTCGGGCCATCGCGGCCTCGAACCCTGGACGGGTGACGTCGCCCTGCACGATCCGGGCGCCGCGGGCTTCCAGGTCCTTCGCCCTCGTCGGTGCGCGCGTGAGGACCGCGACCTCCCAATTCTTCTGGAGCAGGGCCTCGACGAGGGGCCGGCCGACGAGCCCCGTGCCCCCCGTGACGAAGGCCCGCACCTGTCACCCTTTGCGGAGCACGACCGTCAGGATGTCCGAATCCTTCAGCGGGTGATCGAGTCCGACCTTCTGACCAGGGAACTGGGCAGAGGGGCCCCACACATTCGCATATCGAAAGCGCTTGCGCCAGTCTCGATGGATCGCATCGCACACCATGCCGACGTCGGAGTTCGCTTTCACGATGAGCGGATCCGCCAGGTCCGCCTCCTTCCCCTGTGGCTTCAAGAAGACCCGCATGAACTGGAGGGTCTCGTACATTTCGTCCTTCAGTTTCGCGATCCCGACTCCTTTCTCCGCGGAGATGGGCACGAGCTTCCAGCGCGGGAGCTTGGACTGGAGACCCTTGACATAGTCCTGGGAGACGAGGTCGATCTTGTTCACCACGACGAACGCCTGCACGTAAACGCGGTTCCCGGCGAGGACGTCGATCAGCTGGTCTTCCGTGATGTCCTGGCGCACGACGATCGTGCCGTTCAGGTAGCCCCACTCCCGGCAGATGTCCGCGACCAGATCCTCGTCGAGTTTCGTCAGCTTGACCGTCGGGTTCACCCGGAGGCCTCCTCGGTTCGCCTTCGTCAGGGTGACGTCGGCGGGCCGCTCATTGAGCCGGATTCCCGCAAGGCGGAGTTCCTCCTCGAGGACGTCCACATGGGTCTCGAAGACGTCGATCATGAGGAGGATGAGGTCGCAGCCCCGGGCGACGGAGAGGACCTCCTTGCCGCGGCCACGGCCCTTCGACGCGCCGCGGATCAACCCGGGCATGTCGAGGACCTGGATCTTGGCGCCGCGGTGCTCCAGCAGCCCGGGGATCACGTCGAGGGTCGTGAAGTCGTACGCCGCGACCGCGCTCGTAGCGTCCGTGATCGCATTGAGGAGCGTCGACTTGCCGACGGATGGGAATCCAACCAGGCCGACCGTCGCGTTGCCGCTCTTCTTCACGGCGTAGCTGGGCCCTCCGCCGCCGGACTTGAGCCTCCGCGTCTCCTGCTCGTCCTTCAGGCGGGCGACCTTCGCCTTCAGTTTGCCGATGTGGTGCTGCGTCGCCTTGTTGTACGGCGTCCGCTGGATCTCTTCCTCGATCGACTTGATCTGCTCCTCGAGGGTCGCCATGGCCGGTCGCAATTGACCCAAGCTTTCCTTAAAGGCTTTCACGACGGTGGAGGCGGCTCACCTTCATGGGGAATCCTCAGGAAGACCGCGGGGTCCTAGGCTTCCGTCGCCAGCCGGAGGCGGCGATTGCCACGACCGCTCCGAAGCCTATGACGACTAGGAGGACGCCCCAATCGATCGGGCGGGGACCCGACATCCCGGGGGAGACCGGCGTGCCGGCGATGATCGTCGTGCTGAACGTTGCATATCCTCCGCCGGGTGAGTAGGCCGCGATCGATACGGAGACCGCCTGGCCCACGGGGAGGAAGCGCGGCAGCGTGACGCCCAGGGCGAAGGGTGAGGATCCCGATCCAGCGACGATGCGATGGGGTCCGAACGGACCCGCGGCAATCCAAGGGGCGCTGGATCCCGGGACTGCCGCAACGGTCACGTCCGCGGTCCAAGCGACCTCGTCCGGCGGAAAGACCCCGGAAATCATGAACTGCCAACCGTCCGCGCTGGACACCGTCGGTTCGAAGCGACTCATCGGGGAGAAGGAATCGTGGAAGACCGTCCAGGTCCCGGAAATGTTTCCGGAGATGCCGATCCTGACGGAATCGGGCGGCACGGTGAAGCGAACTTCGAACCGGCCGTTGTTGTCTGTGGTGACTCTCCCCGCCAGGACCAACCGGGACCAGGTCTGCGCGTAGACGAAGAGGTTCTGACCCTGCACGGGCGCGTCGCCACTCGCAAGGCGAAACCGGAGGACAGCCGCGTCCCCGGTAGCAAACGTGTCTGCCGCGTTTTCGCGGACGAGACGCGGTCCTGGTGGGGGAGGTGGAGGAGGGGATGCGGGTGGGACGAAGGTCGCGAAGAACACCTCACGATCGGGGCCGAGCGTCGCGTTCCCGTAGAGCTCCGTAGGGCGTGCGGAGGACGGCACGTCAAATCGAACCGCACCCGCGGCGTCGGTCGTCCCCTGGCGCACGAGGATGGGCCCGGAAGGAAATGCAGTACGAACCGAGACGGTCACATTCGGTAGGGGCTGACCGCCGTTGGAGGCGACGTCGAATTCGACCGTGACGTTGGACGCGCCGATCGCAACCGTTCGGTACCAGATGAGGAAGGGATCCGGAAATTCGACGTAAACGGGAGAGCCCACGCCAAACCCTCCTCCTGGGTTGACCGCGCTGGCTTGAAACGCTACGATCGCGTCCCGACTGATGTTGGGAGGGACTGTGTAATAGGCGGAGTACTGACCGACGGCCGTTCTCGTCGAGCTGATGTTTTCAGAGGCGGACCACGCCTCGAACGGAGCGTAGCCGATCTGCGCGGTGAGATTGAGCCAACGGACGTCCGTCAGGGCGTTGTGGTTGTCGCGAACTTCGACTCCGACGGAAATCCTCTCGCCGGCGGTCGCAATCATTTTCGATGGTAGGACGGCCACCGACAGCGATTTCTCCAATACTACAGCGGAACCGGAGTCCTGTACGCCTGCTACGGTGGCGTTGACCTTGACGACGGACGGATGGCTGCTGAAGACGAACGCGCCCCTGTACACCCCGAGGGAATTTCGATGCAACGTCAGAGGATCGATTCCCGGAAGCTTGTCGATCGATGCAGAAATCGCCGACGGATCGGAGGCAACGCCGCGATCGAAGATGAGGGCGGTTACATTGACGGTGTCGCCATACCGGGCAACAAACGGCGGGTCGACGAGGACGACCACGTCCACGCTTTGCGTCAGGCCACGGGAGGCGGTCGAGGCCATCAGGCCGCAGACGAGAATCCCGAGGACCGCGAATGCGGCGAACCGCAGAAGCATCCAAGTTCATCAGAAAGGGATCCACCTAAGAGACTTTCGTACGTACGACACATCCCAGCGGGTGTGCGTATATGGGAAAGCGGGCCCCGAACCATTGACGGCAGACTCACCACACCGTCCGGATCCCTTCCGGTTCGAGTCCCTTCACGGCATAAAGTACGATCCGTCGAGACCGTGCCGTGTACGCCGCGAGGTCCAATCCGCCGAGGACGCGGTGGACGAAAAGGCCCGCCTCCTCGAAGAGCTCTTTCAGTTCCGGGAACGTGTACGCGCGGACCGAGGCGCGGTGCTCCCGTGTCCCCTCCCGATCAATCACGATCTGTCGGGTCTCGTAGCGGCCTCTCAAGATGTCGAACGTGTCCTCGTAGAGGATCACACTCCGGTCGTCCCGGACCTGCCAGGATTGGGACGGCAGGGACGTCGCCAGGGATTCGCGATTGAACCGCTCCATGAGGAACTTCCCCCGCGCCTTGAGGGCCCGGGCCACGCGAGCGAGCACCGTGCGGTCGTCCTTGGGGTCCTCGAAGTATCCGAAGGACGTGAAGAGGTTGACCACCGCGTCGAACTCCCCGTGGTAGGGGAGATCGCGCATGTCGCCATGAACGAACGTAACACGGGCCGAGGCTTTCCGGGCCGCGGCCCGCGCGGCCTTCAACAGCGGCTCGGAGAGGTCGTATCCGACGACCTCCAGTCCCCGCTTGGCCAGCTCGACGGAATGTCGGCCTGCGCCGCAGGCGAGGTCCAGGACCCGACTCCCCGGGCGAAGATGGAGGATCTTCGCGACCCCCTCCACTTCTTGCAACGTCGTCGTGTGAGCGTATTGCTTCAGGTAATCCGGTCCGAAGAACGATTCGTACCAGGGCTTCGGCCTCTGCGCCACCTCTGCCTCCGGCGTCGTCATCGGCCCGTCGACGCAAGAATCTTGGCGTTCAGGCCTTCGAGATGGCCGTGCCCGCCTTCCCTTCGACCGCAGGCAGGAGATGGTCGAGGTCGGTCACGACCGCACGCTCGCCGCCTCGTTCGAGGAACGAGATCGCCGCCTCGATCTTCGGGCCCATGTTTCCGGGAGGGAACTGGCCTTTGGCGAGGAACTTCTTCGCCTCGGCCACCGGGAGCCGATCGAGGAACCGCTGCGACGGCGTGCCGAAATCGACCGCGACCTGCGGGACGTCGCTTGCGATGACGAGGTGCGTCCAACCGAGTCCGCGCGCCAGGACCGCCGCGGCCAGGTCCTTGTCGATCACGGCTTCGACCCCGACGAGCTTGCCGCCCTTCCGGACGACCGGGATGCCGCCGCCGCCCGCGGCGATGACGACCCGGCCGTCGCCGTCGGCCACGAGCCGCCGGATCTCTTCCGCCTCGATGACCTCCAGGGGCCGCGGAGATGGGACCACCCGGCGCCACCCTCCCCGTTGATCGTACACCATCTTCCACCCTTTCGCCTTCTTCACGACGATCTCGTCCTCCCGGGTGTAGTACGGCCCGATCGGCTTCGTCGGGTTGGCGAACGCAGGATCCTTGTCGTCAACGAGGACCTGCGTGATGACGCACGCGACGCCCCTACGGATCCCGCGGGCTGCGAACTCGTTGCGCAGCGCCTGGCCGAGGAGGTAGCCGATCTGGGCCTGGCTCTCCGCGCCGCACACGTCGAGCGGCATCGGCGGGACGATGTGGCGCGTTTCCTCGTTCTGCAGCAGGATGTTGCCGACCTGCGGGCCGTTGCCGTGCACCAAGACGACGTCGTGGCCGGCCGTGACGAGGTCCGCGAGGCGCGCGCTCGTCGCCTCGATCCGCTTCCGTTGGGCAAGGACGTCGGAAGGTTCGCCGGGCGGCAAGAGCGCGTTGCCACCGATCGCCACGACGAGCTTCGTCAACCGACGCCCTCCGGAGGAAGGCCGGTCCATTTTGGCCAGTCTATAAGAAGGTTCGGCCGTGGAAATGGGCCGCGCGAACGCGCTCCTCCAGGGGAGCGGCATATCTATTTATCAGCCGCCCGCATCGCCGCGCGATGTGAACCGCGAGGAGCTCCTGGCCTCCTTCAAGAAGTGGTTCCAGAAGTTCCGGGCCACCCGCTATTTCCGGATCACGTATCTGCTCCTGCTCGGGGCCGTGGTCGCCCAACTATACGTCCTGAGTCGGAGCACCGTCTTCTGCCTCGTCGTCCTCCTGATCCCCATCAGCATCTTCGTCGTCCCGTACTGGCTCGGCGAGCGGAAGCTGAAGCGATTCGCGGGGAATGCGCTCGTGGTCTTTCTCGTCGCCATCCTCCTTGCCGCGGGGATGTCGACGCAAGCTCTTCTCGCGCAAGGCCAGTCGTTGGAGCTGCGGAGCTTCCCGGATATCGCGAGCCCGACCATGGCGTTAGCGAATGGATCGGTCGATCCGTACCATGCGCCGCCCTCCACGTCGTTCGCTTTCCGCGTGAATCTGACGACCACTCAAAACGGGACTCCCGACGGATATCGAGTGTACCTGAACCTCACCGTCGTCCGTGGGGTGAACGTTGCGCAATCTTCGTACCGCATGGCGCCCAGTCCGGGGAACTTCAGTGGGGCGAACACGCGCAACGGCAGCCGGTACGAGGCCCGCCTCAGCAACTTGACGGACGCCGTCTACCTCTACGCTTTCAGTGTCTGGGACCAAGACAAGAACTGGACCTACACGACCGTGGACTTCGGTCCTCTCACGGCATCGGGCTGGGTGTATTTCGGCTTCTTCACGTACCTTTGGAGCGCGCTGTCCCCCGTCACCCTCGTTGCCTTGTTGACGTACTTCGCGATCCTCTTCCTCTGGTGGTACACCAAACGTTCCCGGGAGGCGCGGATGAAGACCCTCACCCGCGCCGGCGAGCTCCCGAAAGAAGAGAAGAAGACGGGCCCGAAACGGGAGACCTCTTCGGGGGGAAAAGCCTCGAAGGTCGCGGCGTTCACGTGCACGAACTGCGGCGCGGACGTCGATGAGACGGACACGAAGTGCCCGAAGTGCGGGGCCGTCTTCGAAGACTGATGGATCGTCACTTTCGCCGACCTCTTCCCCATAGGTTCATCCCCTTTCCCTCCCTAGAATCGCCATTCCGCGTTTGGTCAGGAAACCTTAAATGGAACTCCCCAAGATGCGGGGCCCAGGGATGGGGACGCCCCCCGTTCTCACCGACGCCCACCCGTGATGCCATGCCTTCGATCTCGATCGCGGAGGAACTCGCGAAGAAACAACGGGAGATCAGCGTTTCCGAGTTCTTCGAGCGGAACAAGCAGATCCTCGGATACGACTCGCCCACGAAGGCGCTCCTCACCGTCGTGAAAGAGGGAGTCGAAAATTCGCTGGACGCGACCGAGGAGGCCGAAGTTCTTCCGGATGTCCTTGTGGAAGTCAACAAAGTGGACAAGGACGAGTTCCTCGTCGTCATCGAAGACAACGGCCCCGGGATCGTGAAGAAGGAAGTGCCGAACGTCTTCGGGCGTCTCCTGTATGGGTCGCGATTCCACGCTCGCCGTCAATCACGTGGTCAACAGGGCCTTGGGATCAGCGGCGCGGTCATGTACGGACAACTGACGACCGGCAAAGCCACCAAGATCACCTCGAAGGTCGAGGAGGAAGACGTCGCCTACCAAGTGGAACTGATCGTGGACACGAAGAAGAACATGCCGAACAAGGTCCGAGAAGACCGCGTGATTTACGAGCGCGCCCATGGGACCCGCGTCGAGATTCCGCTCCGCGGCCGCTACGGGGGCGGCAAGCAATCCATCCCGGAATATCTGAAGGCGACCGCGATCGTCAATCCGCACGCACGGATCACCTACAAGCCGCCGGAAGGCGAGTCGATGGTCCTGGAGAGAGCCACGGAGGACCTGCCTCCGAAGACGAAGGAGATCCCCCCGCATCCTCACGGCATCGAGCTCGGCACCTTGATGCAGATGATGAAAGAAACCAAGTCCTACAAGCTCTCGGCGTTCCTCGAGGAAGAGTTCGTCCGAGTCTCTGCCAGAGTCGCCAAGGAAATCTGTGAATCCGCCGGACTCGACCCGGAGGTGAAACCGAAATCCCTCGTCCTGGGCCAGGCGAAGGCGCTCCACGAAGCGATGCAGTCCGCGAAGCTCATGTCGCCGCCGACGGATTGCCTCGGCCCGATTGGAGAACGGCTCATCAAACGAGGCTTGAAGAACGTCCTCGGGAACCTTCGGCCGGAATTCTACGCACCTCCGTTGACCCGCGATCCATCCGTGTATTCGGGCAACCCGTTCCAGGTGGAGGTCGGCATCGTCTTCGGGGGCGACTTGCCGCCGGACCAGCCAGTCGAGGTCTTGCGATTCGCGAACCGCGTGCCCCTCATGTACCAGGCCGGCGGGTGCGCTCTCACCCAGGCCGTTGGCAACGTTGATTGGAGGCGCTACGGGCTGGAGCAGCGGGGTGGCCAGGGCCTACCGTTCGGGCCTGCGATCATCCTGGTCCATGTCTGCTCGACGAAGATCCCATTCACCTCCGAAGCGAAGGAAGCGGTCGCCACCGTCGACGACATCATGACGGAACTGGACCTCGCCCTGAAGGAGTGCGGTCGCCGCCTCAAGACCCACCTTACGAAAAAGGCGCATCGCGCGAAGACGAAGGAGAAATTCGAGATTGTCCAGCTGATCCTACCGCGGATCGCAGAGAAGTCCGCGAAGATCGTGAACAAGAAGATCCCGATCCTCGATGCGACGATCACGAAGATCATGGGCGTCGTCTGGATCGATGAGACAATCGCCTACGACAAGAAGCAAAAGCGGCACAACGTGACGATTAACGTCCACAACTTCACTTCCGCGGGTAAGAAGCTGAACATCCACCTGCTCCTTCCGCGCGGACTCGAGGCGAAGTCGATGGACCCGAAGCCGGCCGAGATTCGGGACGACGGGAAAATCTCGTGGGAACTCAAGCGAATCGACAGCGTCGCGAAAGACTCGATTTCGTTCGTCCTGGATGGGCTCGATGAGGCGGAGTACGACGAGTCCGATCTCTACGTGAGCGGCATCAACCCGGGCCTCGTGATCGGCGCGGAACCGCTGCCCGGGGACTGGGAATTGAATTACTCGGATTTCGAGGGCGAGGAGGGAGCCCCGCCCGAGCCAGAAGAAGAGGGCGAGATCGACTACGACGAAACGGAGGAGTCGCTCGACGATGAGTAAGAAACCAAAGGCGGCCGCGCCCCTGTCGAACAAGGCGGTCGACGCGCTCTACGGGATCGCCGAGGAAATCTACGAGGAGCTCGACGGCGGACAGATCCCGAAGATGAAAATCCCGCTCCGGACGAAGGCGAACATCCGGTTCGATTCGAAACATGCGGTGTGGAAGTACGGCAGCCTCATGGGCGTGCGCAGCGCGAAGAAACTGAAAGGCGCACTCATGCTCCTTCGGACGATGCACGTGCTCGAGTTCATCCGGGACATGATCCGCGACAGCAAGTCGTCCACGCTCCGAGAAATGTATTACATCTCCGAAGGCTGGGACATCGCGAAGTTCCACGCGCAGGAAGAGTCCAACCTTCTGGCGGAAGACCTCGAGGTCATCACGCAGCTGCTCCGGGAGGACTTCAAGCTCCGACCGGAAGAGAGTGGGGCCAGCGTGATCGGAAACCTGACCCTGGAGGAGATCACCCGCAACGGAGATCGGAAGCGGATCAACTGCCGCGACGACGTCGGGGATGCGGGCTACACAATCCCCTACAACGTCGAGAAGGAAAAGGTGAAGCTCGTCGAATCGGACGCGAAATTCATCCTCGCAATCGAGACGGGCGGGATGTTCGACCGGCTCGTGGAGAATGGCTTCGATGAGGACGCCAAGTGCATCCTCGTGCACCTCAAGGGCCAACCGAGCCGGAGTACCCGTCGATTGTTAAAGAGATTAAATGAGGAATTGAAGATAAATGTGGCAACGTTCACAGATGGCGATCCCTGGTCGTTCCGAATCCATGCTTCCGTGGCCTACGGGGCAATCAAGACGGCCCACATCTCCGAGTATCTCGCAACCCCCACCGCGGAATTTGTCGGGATCACCGCGAGCGACATCCTGAATTATGACCTCCCCACGGACGCGCTCACGCCACGGGACATCGGTGCGCTCAATGCGGAGATGACCGACCCCCGGTTCAACGACGAGTTCTGGCGGAACGAAATCCAGGCGATGCTGCAGATCAACAAGAAAGCGGAGCAGCAGGCGCTTGCCAAGTACGGCCTCGACTATGTGACGGACACGTATCTGCCGGAGAAACTCGGGCCGCTTGGGCTCATGTGAGCATCTTCGTCGAGTTCGACCTACAGAACCGAAACCGCGGCAATGACGACGATGAACGTGGACACTTGGAGCAACGACCTCGCTCCGGACCATGTCGCGAATCGTTGATACAGGTCGCTGAGTTCCTTCTCCGGGAGGATACCTTTTCGCAAACGGAGGAGGTTCCGGGCCGATCCGATCGTCGTGAGGACGTGACCGATTGAGAGGACGGCTGCCACTCCAATCCAGGCCATCGCACCACCGGAGACATCTCCCCCCTGGAAGAGAGCCGCTGCCGCCGCCCATGTGAGCACCGGTGCGCCCAACCCCAAGGGCGGATAGAAGAATAGGCCCAGGCCCAGGTCCGTCGCTCGATGATACTCCGCCATCGCCCGAAGACCGATTTTCCTCCGGGCGGGGAGCTGAATGATCGCCTTCTCGAGGCTGGCCCCCGCGAGCAGCCCGTTCAAGATCAGGGTTGCCGCGAGGAGAGCCTGTTCCAGGGTAGAGACCATCGACCCCTTCCAGTTCGTTGCAGCCTTAAGCCTTCGGTCGAGCTCGAGCGTCACGGCGCCTCACGGAAGACCGAGCCGAAGGTCCCCCTCGACCCATCGGGATCGGACCGGGCGGGTGCCAGGAAGACGCCCCCGCTGGGATTCGAACCCAGGTCTCAGGCTCTCGACGGTCCTTGCGTTTCGACGCAACGACCTCCGCAGGCCTGTAGTCTGTCCAAGCTAACCTACGAGGGCGCACGGGTCGCATCGCGACGCCGGTATAACTGTTATGGCTTCGACTGAAGCTCTGAAATCGTGTCGCCTCCGGCATCGGTTCCAAGGTGGGCTCAGTCTCCCGGTTTCGAACGCGGAGATGCTCCGCCATCCCTCGTCTTCGAGGATCGCGCCAATGCGCCGGAAACATAGTCCTGGAACCCGGCATCGAACATCCCACGGGTCATCGTGTGGACATGAGCGAAGAGCGGATTCCGACACATGACCTCGATCCAGGTGACCCACTCCTTCCACGAGGCTTCGTCGATCCACTTCTTGTCCCGGAGGATGTAGACCCTCTCGAACAATCCGTACAACAGGAGGAGGTAGCTGCGGACAACCCGCTTCTCGGGAGGAATGGGCGGCACCTGGGACTCCACCGCCGGATCGGTCCTCCGAAGGTCATCCATGAGCTCGGCGATTTCCGGGCGGTCGATCAGCGTACGCACGATGTCCGTGTAATCGTTCAGGACGCCCTGGTAGGCAGCGTCCTTGATCGCCCGGGTCTGGCTGCGAAGCTGAACGATGAAGACGATCAGGGTGATCGCGAGCACGACCGTCTGCCCGAGCGTCGCAACCGTCACCACGTCGACGCCGTCCATGCTACCCACCTGAGGAGTTCGGGACGGGAGGCTCAGGCTTTGAGAGCCTCAATCGTCCGCTGGAAGATCTCCTCGATGAGGCCGCTCGCATAGACTTCCCGCAGCATTCCGCGGTCGCGGTAGTACTTGATCAACGGCGCCGTCTGTTTCTCGTACGTCTCAATCCGCTTCCGCACGACCTCCTCCTTGTCGTCCGCGCGGATGACCAAGGGCGTGCCGCACTTGTCGCACAGGCCGGGTCTCTTCGGCGGATTCATGAAGATGTGGTACACGGTGTCGTCCTTCGGGCACACCCGCCGGCCGGTATTACGTTTGATCAACTCCTCCGGCTCGAGGAACAAGCTGACGACAGCGTCGATCTTCGTGAGCTTGGACAGCGCTTCCGCCTGCGCGATCGTCCGCGGGAATCCGTCGAGGATGAATCCCTTCTTGGCGTCGGGCTCCTTGAGGCGGCGTTCCGTCATCGCGATCACGAGATCGTCGGGGACTAGCTTGCCCGAGTCCATGAAAGCCTTCGCCTTCTTCCCGAGGTCCGTGTTCTCCGCCACGTTGTGGCGCAGGATGTCGCCCGTCGAGATGCGCGGTACCCCGAGGTAGGTCGAAAGCTTCTCCGCCTGGGTGCCTTTGCCCGCGCCCGGCGGGCCGAGGAGGATGAGACGCATCAGGCCTGAGAGAACGAGGTCCCGGTCAAAAGACTTTGGTCAAAGAGATGGCGGGATCGCATCGGGATCTCTATCGTCTCAGCACGAGGAGCAAGCCGACGACGAAGAGCCCTGCAACAATCGCCACCAGGAGCAGGCCTTTCCAGCGGGATTCCTGGAAATAGCTCGGGACGCCGTCGCCCTTCGTCCGAACGGAGCGCCAGGAGAAAAGCAAGCTGCCCGCGGGAACCTGATCCGCGTTAGAGGGCACGGTCACAACATCGGCGCAAGTGAGCATAAGGCTTGTTGACCGGTTTGTCACCAACCGACGGCACCCGAACATCCATGGGAGGGGACGCGTTCGCCAAGGCAGTTTCGGAGGCGGTCCGACATGCGTATCGGCGTCATCGGAGCGGGACACATCGGCGGCACGGCGGCGAAACTGTTCGTAAAGGCAGGCTACGAGGTCGCCGTCGCGAATTCGCGCGGGCCCAGTTCCTTGACGTCGCTGGTCGACTCCTTGGGGCCGAAAGCCCGGGCCGCGTCGCCCGAGGAGGCGGTCAAATTCGGGGAGGTCGTGCTCCTGGCCATCCCCTGGAGGAGGAAAGAGGAGCTTCCACCGGGCGAGCTGTTCGCGGGGAAGATCATCATCGACGCGATGAACCCCTACAGCTCGATCGGCCAGAGCATCGATCTCGGGAAGTCGACGTCCAGCGAGGAGGTCGCGAAGCTGATGCCCAAGGCCCGCCTCGTGAAGGGCTTCAACACGATGGGCTGGAAGACGCTCGAGACGGGCTCCCGCCCCGCCGACCCGCCGCAGGACCGACTCGCAATCTTCATCGCAGGAGATGATCGGGAGGCCAAGGCCGTGGTCGCGAAGTTGATCGAAGGCATCGGCTTCGGCTCGATCGACACGGGCTCTCTGCGCGAAGGTGGGCGACGCCAGGAGCCGGGATCGCCGATCTATGGCCGGCCGCTCACCGGTCGTCAGGCCCGCGAGATCATCCGATGAGCCCGGCCCCTCCACGGTCCGCCTTCACGTCGCGGGAACGTCGCATCCTCGAGCGGGCGACGACGCCGGAGCGCGTGCAGCGATGGCTCGAGTCGCTCCCCTACAACCACGAGGAACGCGGGGAGACCCTCCGCACGTTCCGCGGGGTCGTCCGGACGGGCAAGGCCCATTGTCTCGAGGCCGCGCTGTCCGCCGCGACGATCCTCGAGCAGCAGGGATATCCGCCGACGGTCCTCGATCTCGAATCGAAGGACGACATCGATCACGTCGTCTTCTTGTTCCGGGAAGGAGGCAAGTTCGGATCCGTCGCACGATCGAGGGATCCAGGCCTCCACGGTCGAAAGCCGGCCTTCCGCTCGGTCCGCGATCTCGTGTTCTCCTACGTGGACCCATACGTGGATCGCACCGGGCGGATCAACGGATACGGAATCCTCGACCTGCGGACCCTGCGCGCGGACTGGCGGCTCTCTCCGAGGAACGTGTGGGCGGTGGAGCAGGCGCTAATCCGTTTCCCACACCGGTCGTTCCGGAGCTCCGACGAACGGTATCGGCGATGGCACGAGAAATATCTCCGGTACAAGGAACGGTTCCCGGATCGTCGGCCCGTCTTCTATCCCAATCGCCATCGATGGCTCTAGGCGCGCATAAGTTGCTGGAATTCGAAGCCTCCGAGCGAATTCCACCACGGCTCGATAAGACGTGATACGACACTCCGTCTGGACCCGAGTGGGGCGTCTCAGCCTTTGTTTTTGGCTTTTTCTTTTCTTGCATCGGCGAGTATCTTCTTCTGGGCGAGTTGAGGGTTCTTGATGTACAGGATGATAGCGTTGGCGTGACCGTGCCCCAGCCCGCAGTCCGACTTGAGCCAGGTAAGCAGCTCGCTGTGTTTCGTCAGGCCCTTCTCTTTGGCCAACGCTTGGAAGTATTGCGGATCCTTGCCGGTCTTGGCCTTGATGTTGTCGATGTACGCTTTGTAGGTCACGGTCGTCGCCCGATGAACGCACAGAACAATTGGATTCTTATCATTTTTCAAACTCGATCGGCGTAATCTTGCCAATCGCTTGGCCGACCCCGCTTACGACGATGAGGACGTCGCAGGTCACTGAGACTTTGGTCCCCAGGGCCTCACGTTTTCGGAGCCACCTTGCGAAAGGACGCATAGAAGCCGGCCACGAACGCTGCGTAGAAGGCCGTCGCGAGGAAAATCGGCAGGTCGTAGTGACCTTCCTGCATCAGGATTCCTCCGAAGACCGTGGTGATGCTGTTCGGGAGGCGCCAGATGATCGAGTTCACCGCGCTCGCGAGGCCCCTCTGCTCCGGCTCGACGATGCCCATCAGGAAGGAGTCCATGATCGGGGACGACATGTTCATCAGGGCCGCCCGGACGATGTAGAATCCCGCGGCGGCGATCGGGTCGATGAGGAAGGCCAGCGAGAATAGGAAAGCCGTCGCCGCACCGGTCGCCATGACGATCGCCCGGACGGGACCGTATCGCTTCGCGAGGGCCGTGCTCGCCACGGCGGACAGCCCGATCGTGATGCCCGCGAGCGCGAGGACGGGGCCGCTCCAGGTGTCCGGAATCCCGAATTTGAGACGCAACCACGTCGGCACGAGCGGGATGAAGAAACCGGCCCCCAGGCCGATCAGCCCGTTGAGGCCCGAGAACTTCAGCAGAGGCCTCCAGTCCATCCCTTTCGGTCGGGCCGCCCGCGGGCGCAAGGTCTCGCGGTAGCCGCGCAACAGGATCACGAGGACGACCGGGATGAGGAACGCGAATGCGTCCGTCACGACGAGGGTCCCGACATGGATCGCCTGGCTGTCGAGGCCCGTCTGCGCCTGGAGGAACGGGAACAGGATCGGCACCGCGAAGCCCACGCCGCCGGCCACGCTGCCCAAGATGAACGACAAGGCGAAGGCCGCGTTCCTCTGCTCCGCCGTCGTCTGGTCCGCGATCATCGCGTTCCATGCCGCCAAGATGCCGCCCTCCGACACGCCCGCGACGAGGGCGGCCAGGAGGAGCCACAACGTCTCCCTCGTCACGGCGAAGACGAGCGCCGCGAAGGGGAGGACCGTCGTCGCGGCGAGGAGCGGGAGCTTCCGCCCGTACCGGTCCGAGTAGAGGCCCAGCGGGATCGCGAAGGTGACCATCGCAGCCCCTTCGGCGCCGAGGAGCAGTCCGATCGTCCCCGGTCCGATCCCGATTTCCGGATAGTACCCGGTGATGAAGATCATCAGATAGCCGAAGCTGAGGCCGCCCGCGGCGTTCACATAGATGATCCACCGGATTTTTCGCGGGATCTGAGCGAAGCTGAGACGGCGCCGTTTCGGCGGGGGGACCGCTTTCGCCTCGGTGGCGGAGTCCATCCTTCGTTGCGAATTTGGCCGAGGGCTTTCTAGCTATGGGTTTACAGTTGTCAATCCCGTGAGGCCTTCATCTGCTTCCGTTCGCTCACCAGCAATACGTCCCGAATGTGCTGCGAATCCGTCGCGAGATCGAGGAGGGTCGCCGCCAAGTCGGCGCGTGTGATACGGTAGGGTCCATGAGGGAGATCCTTCCTGCCGGTCTGACTTCGGACGCGCCCGGTCGCGGGCCCATTCGTGAGGAGAGGAGGTCGAACAATCGTCCAATCGAGCTGGCTGGAAGCAACCAGCTTTTCCATCCGCGCGAAGTCCTTGTAAGGCTTCCGGAGGATCCAGCGGACCAGATTGATCGCGATCCAAGGACGGCGACCTTCGATCGCAGAGACGCTGACGGCCACCAAACGCCGGACGCCAGCCTCCTGCATTCCTTCCAGGAGCGCGCTCATCGCGTCGCTGACGACGGTCGTCGGTCCCCGCCCTTCTGGTGCGACGATGGAAATGACGGCGTCCTGTCCTTGGACGGCCCGCCGGACGT
>Ga0209156_10000594_pt1 | contig 30735 bp, 18 predicted proteins | sample GraSoiAngelo_124_FD_185881 | JGI IMG/M metagenome (GOLD analysis project Ga0209156, IMG submission 185881) | Grasslands soil microbial communities from the Angelo Coastal Reserve, California, USA - 14_0927_05_20cm (SPAdes) (version 2) | ecosystem: Environmental > Terrestrial > Soil > Grasslands... | reverse complement strand
AGTTCAAGCCGTACGCGTTTTCCATCGCCCGCGGCAATCAGTGGAACGTGATGACCACGGCCGATCTCGATCGGGACGGATGGCCGGACGTGCTCATTGGCGCCATGGATCTGAAAGACATCGCCCGGATTCAGCGGAGATTCCAGGGGCCGGCGTCGGAACCCACGGTGGATCCGGTCCTGCTGTTCGAGAATAGAGGGAGCAAGGTCCGTCGTTGATGGCGGGGAAGCCATATCCCGTCAAGAGGGCCGCACGGGTAGCGCAACTCCCCGGCCCGGCGTACGATTCCCGCCGCGCATGACCACACTCGCATTGTTGCTTGCAGCGCTCAGGGTCGGGGGAGTCGCGGGTTCGTATTCCCAGGCTGAAGCCTGGGCCCGAGATGCCTCTGCCCTTAAGGGCAGTGCTGTATCGGGCCCACCCTTCAGGGTGGGAACGTCAGGCCGCCCTTTTGACTCACAGATCGACACCGTGCCCCCCTACCTCGCCTTCCCGGAACCGGGGCTCGACGACCCCGCCGCCTACGAAGGCTACCAGACCCGAGTCTACCAGGACGCCGGCGGCAACGCGTTCCAGGTATACGTGAAAAGCACTGGCCGCGTGGTGAACGTGTGGGCCGACGCGGGCAACGAGAGCGTGGGGTTCAGCGTGCGCGACTCGAGCGGCAAACCGGCCGAGCTCGCTTGGGGCTCCTCCGGAGCCGTCGTGGAGCGGTCGCCGGCGCGCCGCACCCGCTCGGTGGCTTACAGCCTCGAGGCCCCCTCGACGGTCCGCATCGGTCTCTTCCTGCTGGGCTCGATGCGCGTCGAGCGGGACTTCGGCTACGGGGAGCGCGATTCGCTCCCGCTCGACGCGCCGGCGTTCACGCAGCACGAGCTGCTGGAGCTGATCGAGCATATCGCGAAGCTGAAAGGGGCCGAGCGCGCGCGTCACCTGGCGCTGCTTGGCGTGAAGTCCGTCGAGGCGCTGCGCGCGCGCCTTGCCCCGCGCATCGTACTCAATCCGTCGTCCCCCCTCTCCGCACCGCGGAGAGGGGGACAGGGGGTGAGGGCGGAGACGACAGATACCACGTGGGTAGTCACGATCGAGCAGCCGAGCTTCGACGGCAAGACTCACCTCTGGCTCTCGCTCCAGGGCGACACGCGGGAGACCGTGCCCGCCGTCTCCGGCAATGTCGTCACCATCCGCCGCCCCGCCGGGGGCGCGGTCCGGTGGAGCGTGCGCGTGACCAGCGACGCCGCCGCGCTCACCCCCCTCACCCGCAAAGAAATCTTCAACGACGACTTCGACAACTTCGCCGCCCAGGTCCGGGCCGACACCGCGCACCCGTTGCGCTGGCGTCGCCTGGAGCGCGAGATCCGGGGCGCCGAGCTCCTGAGTTATCGCGAAAAACTCATGGCGGGGCTGCCCAACTTCGCCACGTATTTCGGGCGCGACATGCTGATGACCGCCCTGCTCATGCAGCCGGTGTGGGCGCCGGCGATGCCCGAGCACGTGATCGCGAGCGCGTTGCAGAAGCTCGCGCCCGACGGAGACGTGAGCCACGAGGAGGCGCTCGGTGGCCAGGCGATCCGCGAGAACGCCGCCGAGTACAACCGGCTCATGGCGGCGGGCCAGGTGGCCCGCGCCCGCGCCGTGCTCGCCGATCTGCAGGCCACGCGCGAGAACCACAGCATGGTGGACGACGACTTCCAGCTTCCGGTGGTGGCCGCGCGCTATCTCGCCGATCCCGCGGTGCCGGCGGACCGCAAACGCGCCTTCCTGCGGGAGTCACACCGGCTGGAGCGCCTGATGGCCAATCTGGCGCTCGTGGCCCGGCGCACGGCGCCCTACGCGCGCGAGCCCGTGGCGACGAACCTGGTGAGCTTCCCACGTGCACCGGACGGCCACTGGATTTCGGCCAGCTGGCGGGACAGCCGGGTGGGCTACGCCGGCGGCCGGTTCGCGCTGGACGTGAACGCCATCTGGGCGCCGCACGCTCTGGATGGCATCGCGACTATCCTCGACGCCCTCAAGGGGCTCGGCTTGACACCCGCGCTGCCCGCGGGCCCGCTTGCCACTTACGCGCGCGATCGCGCCGCGCTCGCGCGGGCGGTAGGCGTCTGGAAGGGCGCGGAGCGCCATTTCAGGGTGTCGCTCGCGCCGGACGAGGTCGCCAAGCGGGTCGCGGCGCGGCTCGCCTGGCTGCCGGCCGTGGAACGCGAATACTGGGAAGGTGTGCTGCGGCGTGAGGGAACGGCGCGTGACACGCTGCGGTTTCTGGCCCTGTCGCTCGACGGCGCCGGACGGCCGATCCCGATCGTCAACACCGATCCGGCCATGGCGCTGCTGCTCGACTCGCTCGGTCGCGACCGGACCCTCGAGCTCGTCGGGCCGACGCTGCTGCCGTACCCGGTGGGCCTGTTGGTGGACGACCTCGGCCCGGTCACGGCGAACGACGCGTATGCGGGACGCGACGTGTGGGACGCGTTCCGCCGCGACGCGTATCATTCGCCGACCGTCGTGTGGGGGCGGGATGTGAACGTGCTGCTCGCTGGCCTCGCCCTTCAGCGTCGGGGTCCGGCTGGACCGGTCGAAGACGCGATCGGGCGGATCACTACCGCCGTGGACCAATCCGGACTGCGACATGCCGAGCTGTGGAGCTATACGATCGACCACGAACGACTGGTTCCATCGCGCTACGGAACCAGCTCGGACGTGCAGCTGTGGAGCCTTACCGACCTCGCCGTCCAATACCTCCTCGACCTCCACTAACCTCCACAACCTCCACCAACCTCCCCATGAGCAACCTGCACGGATTCGACATCGCGGTCATCGCCGCTTACTTCCTCGTGCTGGCCGGGATCGGGTACTGGGCGGCGCGACGGGAGAAGAACGTCAGCGCCGACTTTTTCCTCGCGAGTCGGGATGTAGGGTGGTTCGCGGTGGGCGCGAGTCTGTTCGCGTCGAATATCGGCAGCGAGCACCTCGTGGGCCTCGCGGGTACGGGGGCGGCGAGCGGACTCGCGGTGGGCCACTTCGAATGGCTCGCCTGCTTCATGCTGCTGCTGCTCGGCTGGCTGTTCGTGCCGTTCTACCTGCGGAGCGGCGTGTACACCATGCCGGAGTTCCTCGAGCGGCGGTTCAATCCGGCCGCACGCGGTTATTTCACCTGGGTGTCGATCATCGGCTACGTCCTGACCAAGATCAGCGTCACCCTGTTCGCCGGCGGCATCGTGATGCGCGAGGTGACTGGGTATAGCGTCTGGACCAGCGCCGTGATCTTGATCATCATCACCGGGATCTACACCGTCCTGGGAGGCCTGCGCGCCGTGATTTACACGGAGGTAATGCAGGCGGTCGTGCTGATCATCGGGTCCGCCACCATGACCGTGCTGGGCTTGCAAGCCGTGGGAGGGTGGAGCGGTCTGGAGGCGCGCGTGCCGGCGGGCTTCTTCTCCATGTGGAAGCCGATGACTGACCCCAGCTTCCCTTGGACGGGCATCATCTTCGGCGCGCCGATTCTGGGCGTTTGGTACTGGTGCACCGACCAGCACATTGTGCAGCGCGTGCTCGCGGCCAAGAACGTGAGCGCCGCCCGCACCGGCACCATCTTGGCCGGATTCCTGAAGATCCTGCCGGTGTTCATATTCGTGCTGCCGGGGATCATCGCCGCCGCGTTGTACTCGGACATCCGGGGCGGGTCGGCCGATGCGGCGTACCCGGCGCTGGTCACACGGCTCCTGCCGGCCGGGTTCAAAGGCCTGGTGCTGGCGGGGATGCTCGCCGCGCTGATGAGCTCGCTCGCGTCCGCGTTCAACTCCTGCTCGACGCTGCTCACGTGGGACGTGTACCGCAAGCTTCGGCCCGACGCGAGCGAGCAGCGGCTCGTGGCCGTCGGGCGCATCACCACCGTACTGCTGGTCGGATTGGGTCTCTTGTGGATTCCGTTCATGAAGTACATCTCACCGCAGATCTATATCTATCTGCAGAGCGTGCAGGCCTACATCGCCCCGCCGATCGCCGCGTGCTTCCTCCTTGGCGTGCTGTACCCGAGGCTGAACGGACCCGGCGCGCTGGCGGCGCTCTGGACCGGGCTCGTGCTCGGGACGGCGCGACTCGTGCTCGAGCTCGCGCGTGGCAGTCTGGCGAGCGGGACCGTATGGGCCTGGTTCGCTACGATCAACTTCCTGCACTTCGCGGCCCTGTTGTTCGTCCTGTGCGCGGGCATCCTGGTCGCGGTCAGCTATGCGACTCCGCCGCCTCCGCTCGTCAAGACCGCCGGCCTGACCTACGGCGCGCCGGAGGTCACCGCGGTGCCCGTACCGGCGGGGCCGCGCCAGCTCAACATCGTGCTCTCGGTGGTGCTTGCCGCGACGATCGGGATCCTCTGGATCGTGTTCAGATGAGAACGGCAAGGTTGGGGGAGGTTAGGGGAGGTTGGGGAGGTTGGAGGAGGCTGGTTCAGCTCGCCGCCGGACTCTGCGTGGCGGTCGCGTGCTCCAGGGCACCCTCCACAACCTCCCGAACCTCCTCTAACCTCCCCCAACCTGCTTTTTACAATCCCGCCCACGATCTCGGGTCCCTGTTTCAGGCCGTCCAGCTCTCGGGAATCTTCGAAGACTCGAAAACGTTCGCCGACGCCCGGCCGCGGTTCGCACCGCAAGACATCACCGCCCGCTACGTCTCCGCGCAACGCTCGCCGCAGTTCAACCTGCGGGAATTCGTGGCCCAGCAGTTCGAGCTGCCCCGGCCGGTTGGTGAAGGCTTCCGGTCGGATCCCTCGCAGACAATGGAGCAGCACATTCGGGCGCTCTGGCCCGTTCTGACGCGCCCACCCGACAGCGCCGACGCACGCTCCTCGCTCATCCCGCTCCCGAACGCCTACGTCGTCCCGGGCGGCCGCTTTCGGGAGGTCTACTACTGGGATTCATACTTCACGATGCTCGGGCTCATCGAGAGCGGCCGCACTGATCTCGTGAAGAGCATGCTCGACAACTTTGCCTACCTGATCAGAACGGTGGGGCATATCCCGAACGGCAATCGGACGTACTATTTGAGCCGCAGCCAGCCGCCATTCTTCGCCGCCATGGTCGGGTTGTACGCGCGGGCGACGGATACCACCCATGCGCTGCCATACCTCGACGCTTTGGAGGCGGAACACGCGTTCTGGATGAACGGGGCGGAGCATCTCGCCCCCGGGGCGGGCCAGGCGTACCGCCGCGTCGTGCGCCTCCATGACGGCGCGCCGCTCCTCAACCGCTACTGGGACGACCTGCCCGAGCCCCGGCCCGAGTCGTACCGTCCGGACTACGAGATCGCGCAAACGCTCCCTGAAGCCCGCCGCGAGTCGTTTTATCGAAACGTGAAGGCCACAGCCGAAAGCGGCTTGGATTTCTCGAGCCGCTGGTTGCGCGATCCGAAAGACTTGCGCTCGCTGGAGACGACCGACTTGATCCCCGTGGATCTCAACAGTCTGCTCTATCATGCCGAGCGCACGATCGCCGCGCTACGGGCATTCCGGGGCCGGGCAGGGGACGCAGAGGTCGCGGGGCAGTTTGCCCGGGCGGCGGAGGACCGCCGTCGCGCCCTGCTCGACGCCGCGTACGATCCCGCCACCGGGTTCTTCTACGACGTGCGCTGGCGTACCGGAGAGCGCGTGACGGACCGGCCCACCCTGGCGGCCGCATCCCCGCTGTATTTCGGACTCGCGACTCCGGAGCAGGGACGCGCGGTCGCCGCGCGCCTCGGGCGGGAGTTCTTGAAGCCCGGCGGATTCGTCACGACGTTGATCGCTTCGGGGCAGCAGTGGGACGCCCCGAACGGATGGGCGCCGCTCGAGTGGCTGGCGATCGAAGGCGTGCGCCGCTACGGGCGGGGCGACCTCGCCGCCCGCGCGCGCGACCGCTGGCTCGCGCTCAACCGCCGCACGTATAAGGCGACAGGCAGAATGACGGAGAAGTACGACGTGGTCGACTTGCGGCGGCGGGCGGGGGGCGGCGAGTACCCCACACAGGACGGGTTCGGGTGGACGAACGGCGTGGCCTTGGCGCTCGTGGCGCAGCACGTCATCCCACGCCGGCGGGTCGAGACCGTCGCACCCACCACGCGATAGGCCGGAGACGTCCCCCTCTCGCCGTCTCCGCGGCCGCCCGACCGGCGTTGGTCCGCGCCATGGAAGCGACCGACGTGAAGGCGCGGTTCTTCTTCTCGGATGAGGTGTAGCGTGCGCCATCTCGCGGTGCTCAAGGTCCTGGGTTCGGGCATCATGCGACTCGGGCGCCAGCAACGTCTGATCCTCGACGCGGTGCTACTCGGTGTCGCGGGCGCCGCCGCCGCCCAGGTATTCACCTACCTGCTACGCGGCGCAAGCTGGCTGTTCCTGGAGCGACTGGCGGGCTACCGCCCCCCGGGTCTCCCGGACGAAGGGGGCGTGCTGCGGGAGGTCGTCGGGTCTCACGGTCTGTGGCTGGTGCCGGTGGTCGTGGCGCTGGGCGGGCTGATCGTCGGGGTCCTGGTGCAGCGGCTCGCGCCCGAGACGGAAGGACACGGGACCGACACCGTCGTCCACGCCTTCCATCGCGCCGACGGCGTCCTGCGCGCGCGCGTCACGCCCATCAAGCTGCTCGGGTCCGCCATCACGATCGGCTCGGGCGGCTCCGCCGGCCGGGAGGGACCGATCGCGCTCGCCGCGGCGGGGCTCGGGTCGTGGTACGCAACGGCGATGGGGCGGACCGGAGCGGAGCGGCGCCTGCTGCTCCTGGTGGGGATGGCGGCCGGCATCGCCGCGATCTTTCGTTCTCCGGTGGGCGCCGCCCTCTTTGCGATCGAGGTCCTGTACGCCGACATGGAATTCGAGTCAGGGGCGCTGCTCCTGGCGATGCTGGCGTCGGTGGTGGCGTACGCGCTCAACGGGTTCTTCGTGGGGTGGCGGCCCCTCTTCCGCGTCCCGGGGCACCTGACGCTGCCGAACGCGCTCGACAACGGTTGGTATCTGGTCCTCGGCGTCGGGGCGGGCGTCGTCGCGACGGTCGTGCCGGTGGTGTTCTACGGCGTGCGCGACGGCTTCCGATGGCTCAAGCTCCCGCCGGAGTGGAAGCCGGCCCTCGGCGGGCTGCTGATGGGCGCGCTGGCGCTCGTCTGTCCGCAGGTGATCGGGGGCGGGTACGGGTGGATGCAGGAGGCCATCGATGGCCGGCTGGCCGTCGTCACGCTGCTCACGCTCGTATTCGCCAAGCCGCTCGCGATGAGTCTGACCATCTCGTCGGGCGGATCGGGCGGCGTATTCGCGCCGACGCTGTTCGTCGGCGCCATGTTGGGCGGTCTGCTCGCCAGCCTGACCCACCAGCCGGCGGCGCCCTTCGTGATCGTCGGGACGGCGGCCGTGTTCGCCGGGGCTGCTCACGTCCCCGTGGCGAGCCTCATGATGGTCACCGAGATGACCGGGGGTTACACCCTGCTCGTTCCGGCGGCGCTCGCCGTCATGGTCAGCTACCTGGTGCAGCGGCGCCTGGGGGCGCGCTTCAAATACCAGAGTCTCTACGAAGCCCAGGTGCCGACGCGCGCCGATTCGCCGGCGCACCACTCGGAGCACTTGAGAATCGCGCTGCGCATCCTCAAGGAGCGCCGCGTGCTCAACCCGGCGGATGTGGGACAGGTCGATCTGCTGTCCCTGCTGCGGGCCGGGATCCCCGTCGAGCTTCCCGGCGACCGGCGTCTCGTCATCGGCGTGCTGCGCCCCGACAGTCCGTACCGGGGAAACCCCGTTGGGACGGACCACGGCAAGTTCGGCGACAGCACCCAGATCTTCACGATCATCCGGGGCGAGCACATGATGGCACCGCGTCCCGACACGGTGCTCGAAGCGGGCGACCGGCTGATCCTGTTGACTACCAAGGCGGAGCTCGAGGGGCTGCAGCAGCACGTGGACAAGTGGTAGGTGCCTGAGGGGACGCACGCCCTGGTCGAGAAACGGAGGTCCCTCTCGTGACGACGGGGCGGGTCGTCAAAACGCCTGATCCCACCGTACCGACAAGCGGATCGCCGAGGCGATGAGGCCGACCATACTGTAGGTCTGCACGAAGTTTCCCCATTGCTCGCGCGTGTGGGGGTCGATGTGCTCCGCCAGCAGGCCGTGGCGGTTGCGGCAGGCGAGCACGGTCTCGAACAGGGCACGCGCCTCGTCCCGCTGCCCCAGCGCCGCCAGCGCGTTGATGTACCAGAACGTGCACACGAGGAACGCGTTTTCGGGTTTGCCGAAGTCGTCGTGTTCGACGTACCGGAAGACGAAGTCGCCGCGCTTCAGCTCGCGCCCGATCGCTCGTACGGTGGCGGCGAATCGGGGATCGTCGTCCGCGAGGAAACCGAGCTCGTTCAGGCGCAGCAGGCTGGCATCGAGCGCCTCACCGCCGAACGTGGCCGCGAAGCTGTCGCGTTTCGGGTTCCAGGCGCGCTGCTGGATGACGTCATGGATGCGGGCCGCGTGCTCGCGCCAATATGCCGCGCGGTCGGCGAGGCCGAGGTGGGAGGCGACGCGGGCCAAACGATCGCATCCGGCCCAGCACATCACGCTGGACGAGGTGTGCACGCGCGCCGCGCCGCGCAGCTCCCAGATGCCGGCATCCGGCTGATCGAACAGCTGGGCGGCCCGCTCGCCCAGCGCTTCGAGCCGGCGAAACAAGACCTCGTCTCCCCGCTGCACCAGCCGGCGATCGAAAAACACGTGCGTCGCCGCCAGGATCGCCGAGCCGTATACGTCGTGCTGGACTTGCCGGTACGCCTGATTGCCGACGCGGACCGGCCCGGAGCCGCGGTAGCCGGGCAGGGTAGCGACCTCCCGCTCGTCCGTGACGGAGTGCCCGCTCACGCCGTACAGGGGCTTCAGCTGCCCGTCGGCGCCGTCGGCAACGATGTTGAGGATGTAGCCGAGGTAGCGCTCCATCGTGTGGGTCGCGCCGAGCCGGTTGAGCGCGTTGACCACGAAGTAGGCGTCCCGCAGCCAGCAGTACCGGTAATCCCAGTTGCGCTGGCTCCCCGCGGTTTCCGGAATCGACGTCGTCACCGCGGCGATGACGGCTCCGGTGTCTTCGTACACGTTGAGCTTCAACGTGATGGCGGCGCGGATCACGGCGTCCTGCCACTCGAACGGAATGGCGAGGGAGCGGACCCACTCGCGCCAGTGCGCGGCCGTCTCCTCGAAGAAATGGGTCCCGACGTCGGCGACCGCGCCCTGGACGGTCTCGTCCGGGCCGAGCAGCAGCGTGACCGCATGCTCCAAAAAGAAGGCATTCTCCTCCACCACCGCCGTCACGGGAGCGTCCGTGGTGAGCCGTACCACGAGGTCGGGTCCGACGTACCGCACGTGGTTCGAGCCGCAGGTGATGGCCGGGCGCTCGCGTCCATAGTCGCGGGCGGGGCGGAGGCGCACGCGGATGCGGGGACTCCCGGCGAGCCGCCTCACCCGCCGGGCCAGCATCATGGGGCAAAACATCCGGCCGTACTGGTGGAAGCGGGGAGCGAAATCGGTGAGCTCGACCACGCCCCCGCTGCGGTCGTACAGCCGGGTCACGAGAATCGGTGTGTTGACCAGGTATTCCTGCTCGGCCCGGGCGCAATCGAGCAGGTCGACCGTCCAGAAACCGAAATCGGCGTCCGGCGTGCGATCGCGCAGCAGGGTGCAGAACAGCGGGTCCCCGTCGAAGCGCGGGAAGCACGCCCACACCATCTCGCCCTGCGGGTTCACCAGCGCGCCGAGCGTCCCGTTCCCCACCAGGGCGAGATCGAGCGAGGTCACGCGGCCGGCCCCCCCGCGCCGTGCTGCAGCCACCCGCGCACGGCGCCGACATCCCGCAGACGCCAGCGTGCTTGCGTCCGTCCCGGTCCGACCTTCACCGAATGGCCGCGCAGGCGGTTGACCGTCGCGAAGCCGTATTCATCGGTGGAATCGTCGCCGACGAACACGGGCGTCCGGCCGCGGAACGGGTCCTCGCTCATGAATTCGAGCACCGCCGCGCCCTTGTCCTTGCCCGCGGGCTTGATCTCGACGACCCGCTTGCCGGCCTGGATGCCGAACGCCTCACCGTTTCCGACCAACAGCGAGCGGGCCAGCCGGTGCGCATAGCCCGCCAGGCGCGGCGCCCGGCGGTAATGCAGCGCCAGGGACAGTCCCTTGTCTTCGAGCAGCAACCCGGGATGGCGGGCCACCGCGGCCGCGAGCCCCCGGCGCACGGTCTCCAGCTGCGGCGACCGCGACGCCTGGTGGGACACCCGGCCGGCGGCGTCGCGACGCTCCACGCCGTGCTGTCCCGCTGCGGGAAGACGGACATCGGGCACCAGCCGGTCGATGTCCGTGATCGAGCGGCCGCTGATGAGCGCCACCGCCCCGTTGGTCGCCCGGTACAGATCCACGAGGAGCCGCTGCACGTCGCCGTCGGGGCCCGCACCGCCGGGCGCGTCCGCGAGGTCCACCAGCGTCCCGTCGACGTCGAAGAAGTAGGCCCAGTCCGCCCGGGGCGCCGGCGGCTTCACTTTGCGCGGCTCGGCTCGCGGACGGCGGCGCGGCGCGACAGCCGCTCGGGACTCGCCGCCCGGTCCAGCAGGCGACCGCGGCGCCGCATACCCGCCGCGTCGATCAGCATGCGCCCCGCCCAGCGGTACACGTTGAACTCCTGAATCAGACCGCGCATCAAGCGGATTCTGGCACGCTGCTCTGCCGCGGGCATCGCCAGCGCCATCTGCAGCGCCGCCGCGCACTGATCCGTGTCGTAGGGGTTGACGATGATCGCCTCCGGCAGCTCGCGCGCGGCGCCCGTGAACTGGCTCAGGATCAGCACGCCGCGCTCGTCGTCGCGCGCCGACACGAACTCCTTCGCCACCAGGTTCATGCCGTCGTGCAGGCTCGTGACCATGCACACGTCGGCGGCGCGATAGTACTCGTAGATGTCCAGGGGCTGGTGGTGCTCCACCAGCAGCACGATCGGCGGGTAGGGGGCGGCGGCGAAGCGCTCGTTGATGCGCGTCGCCATGCCCCGCACCCGCGTTTCGTATTCCTGATACTCCTCGATGCGGTTGCGCGTCGGGGCGGCGATCTGGATGAACGTGAACCGGCCGACCCAGTGGGGCTCCACCTCCAGTAGCCGCTCCACGGCGCGCAGCCGCTCCTCGATCCCCTTGGTATAGTCCAGGCGATCGACGCCGATTCCGACCGCCTGCTCCACCGGCAGGCCGTGGCGCTGGCGCACATCCAGCCGGCAGCGCTCGACCGGCTTGGCGAGCAGGGCGGGCGACGGCGGCCATTCGATCGAGATCGGGTAGCGCTTGACGGCGGTCAGCTTGCCCCGGTAGGAGACGGTGAACACCTCGCGGTCTACCCTCGCTTCCAGCAGGCGGTCCACGGTGTCGACGAAGTTGTTGCAGTGAAACTGCGTGTGGAACCCGAGAATGCTCGAGCCCAGCAGGCCGTCGAGCAGCTCGTCCCGCCAGGGACAGATCGCGAACGCCTCCGGGTTCGGCCAGGGAATGTGCCAGAAGGAGACGATGGTCGCGTCCGGCAGCCGCTCCTGGATCATGCGAGGCAGCAGCGCGAGGTGGTAGTCCTGGACCAGCACGATGGGGTCGGGCGACTTCGCTTCCTCCACCACGGCTTGAGCGAAGGCGCGGTTGACGGTGGCGTATTGATCCCAATCGGACGTGCGGAAAATGGGACGCACGTGCGCGTTATGGCACAGCGGCCACACGCCCTCGTTCGCAAAGCCGTAGTAATAGCCCGCTTCCTGCTCGGGACTCAGCCAGACGCGGCGCAGTTGATACGCCGGCTGCTCCGGCGGCACGGCGACGTGCGCGTGCTCGTCCACCACCTCGCGGTCGGCGGACCCGCCGCCGTGCGCGATCCACGTGCCCGAGCAGGCGCGCATGATCGGCTCCATGGCGGTCACCAGCCCGCTCGCGGGCCGCCACAGCGCGATGATGTCGCCCCGCCGGACATGGATGTACGGCTCGCGGTTGGAGACCACCATCACTTCGTGCCCGGGCAGGTCGGCCCGCAGGATCGCCCGCAGCGTCTCCGGCGTCCAGGCGAGCTGGTCCTCGTCGCGCGAGCGGTGATCCGCCTCGAGGTCCCGGATCAGGGCGCGCAGGTCGCTCGCGATGGGCCGCAGCTCCGGCACCTCGCCCGGGTCGCGTCCGTCGGATGGACGCACCAGGCCCTCGCCCCGCAGCAGCGCCTGGAGGCCCTGGATCCAGCCGCGCCAGCTCAGCTGGGCGATGACGACCGTGATGAGGGCCACCGTGGCTCCCAGCCCGACGAAGAACAGAAACAGGTACTTGCGCGTCTCCGCGCTGCGACGCGCGATGAAGCTCATGTCGTGGACCACCACCAGGTTTCCGACGGGAACGCCGGCGGCTTCGAGCGGGCGCACCGACACGAGCAGCGGCCCCGTCGCGCTCTGCAGCAGGTGCCCCGAGGAGCCCGAAAACGGTTCCAAGTCCGAACACCGGACCTGGGCCGGCAGCGTCGGGGTGAGCACCGGCTGCCCTGGAGTCGAAGGACAGAATCCCATGGCGAACAGGCGCTCGTCTTTGGTGATGCGATTGAAGAACTGCAGCATGCGGGTGCGGTTGCCCGTCTGGATCAGGTCCTGAAGCGGCTCCTGCACGGTGCTCGCGATCAGGCTGGCGCGGATGTCCAGGTCGCGCATGAACCACTGGAGCGTGAGCCGGTCCACCAGCGGCACCGCCGCGTATGCGAAGGCGCCGAGCGCGAGGAACAGGGGGAGCACGAAGCGAAGGGAGAGCCGCATGCGGGTCCCCCCAAAATAAGCGGCGGCGTGTGCGCGGCGCACACCCCGCCGTTGCGTTACAGCACCGCTCGCGCGCAACATGGCACGCGCGCAGCGCTGTTGTCGGGGCACGGAGCCGTGGTACGGCGCTTGCCGCACGGCCCGGCGCCGGTAGGCGCGGGGAGGCACGGCCATGGACAAAACTGCCCAGGCAGCAGTCGGACTCGCCGCCGCGATGCTCGGCGTCTTCGAACCTGCGGTCGCGACGCTGGGCGCGCAGGGGCCGCCCCAGGGCGGCGTCGTGCGCATCAACCGGACCCAGCGACCCCCGGCAATCGAGGACTTCGTGTCCGGTGATCCACCGAACGCGACCCTCACCATCGCGGACTTCCGCCAGTTCGAGCCGGGTGATGGCGTGCCCGTGAGCGACTCGACCCTGGCCTACCTGAGCTACGACGACGCGAACCTGTACGTCGTGTTCGTGTGTCGCAGCGATCCCCGGCTGGTGCGCGCCGGCTTGGCCAAGCGGGAAGACATCCTGGTCGACGACGGCGTGGCCGTGTACCTCGACACGTTTCACGACCGTACCCATGCCTACCGCTTCCAGACGAACCCGCTCGGCGTGCAGCTCGACGCCCTCGTCACGGAGGGACAGGACGACGACCTGAGCTTCGATGCGGTGTGGCAGTCGGAGGGACGCCTCACCCCCGACGGCTACGTCGTGCGCATCGCGATTCCGTTCAAGAGTCTCCGCTTTCCGCGGGCGCCGATGCAAACCTGGGGCGTTGCGCTGGCCCGCTACATCCCCCGCACGAATGAAGAGGCCTATTGGCCGTACCTGACCAAGCGCCTCGCGGGGTTCGTCCCCCAGTTCGCGACGCTCCAGGGGCTGACCGACATCTCGCCGGGCCGCAACCTGCAGGCGATCCCGTACGGCACGTTCGCCGGCGCGCGCTTTCTGGACACCGAGGCGCCCGCCTTCCGGACCGCGAACGACCGCCGCCTCGGCCTCGACTTCAAGGCCGTGCTGCGCGACGCACTCACGCTCGACGCGACGGCGAACCCGGACTTCAGCCAGGTGGAATCCGATGAGCCGCAGGTGACCATCAACGAGCGGTTCGAGACGTTCTACCCCGAGAAGCGGCCCTTTTTCATCGAGAACGCGGGCTACTTCCAGACGCCGGTGAACTTGTTCTTCTCCCGCCGCATCGCCGACCCGGGCATGGGGCTGCGCATGACCGGCAAGGCGGGCCCGTGGGCGTTGGGCGCGATCGGCATGGACGACCGTGCTCCCGGCGAGCTGCCGACCGGGGCGCCGGCGGGGCGCCGGCGCGCCGGGGTCGGCGCGATCCGGCTGCAACGCCTGGTCGGGCGGGAGTCGTCCGTCGGCGTGCTGGCGAGCGACTGGACGCTGGCCGGCGGCTGGAATCGCGTGGCCTCGGCCGACGCCCGGCTGCGCCTCACCAAGACCTGGACGTTCGCTGGGCAGGCCATCACGACGCAGGCGGCGGACTCGAGCGGCAGCCGCTGGTCCGGCACGGGCTTCTCCGCCGAGCTCACGCGCGACGGCCGCAACCTGGACTACGACGCCACCTACACCGATCTGAGCTCCGGATTCGACGCGCAGCTCGGATTCGTGCCACGCGTCGGCATCCGGGAATTCGAGCAATCGCTCGAGTTGGTCCACCGCCCCAGCGGCGCCGTGGTGAAGGTGGGCCCCACGCTCTCCACCTTGTTCGACTGGGATCGCGATGGCCTGCTCCTCGACCGTGAGCTCGAGGCGGCGTTCGAGGTGAAGCTGGTCGGGGAGACGAAGCTCCAGCTGAAGCGGACCGAGATTTTCGAGCGGTACAAGGACCTGCCGTTCGACACGCACGAGACGGCGCTCGAGCTGGAGAGCGCATGGCTCAAGTGGCTGTCGGTGGCGAGCAAGCTCAAGGTCGGCTCGGCGGTGAACCACAAGCCCCCCGCCGGCCTGACCCCCTTCGTCGGGGATGCACTCGAGGGCGAACTGACGTTCACCTTCCGGCCGGCGGCGCGGCTGCGGCTCGATCACACGTTTCTCTATGAGCGCTTGAATACGTCCACCGCGCGGGTGTTCGCCGATCGTATCCTGCGAGAGAAGCTCAACTACCAGTTCAGCCGCGCGCTCTCTGTGCGGACGATCGTCGACTACTCGGCCGTGGACCGGGATTCGACGCTCTCGCGCGTGGATCCGGAACGCCGCTGGGCCGTGGACGTGCTGCTCACCTACCTCGTCAACCCCGGGACCGCGCTGTACGTCGGGTACCGGGACGGATACGAGAACCTCGCCATCCTGCCGGGCACGCCGCCGACCCTCTCGCGCACCGACGACCCGACCACATCGATCGGACGGCAGCTGTTTCTGAAGATGAGCTACCTGCTGCAGTTCTAGGGTCGCGCGTTCCGGCGGACGAACGTCCGCGCGCGCGGGTCGTCGCTTTCGCGCAACCGTCGCCACGCCTCGGTGCGGACCTCGCGGCTCGGGTGGTCTCGGGCGGCGTCGATCACCGCGGGAATCCCCGCGCCGCGCGGCAGCTCGGCCAGCAGCTCCACCGCCTCGGCCTGCACTTCGACATCGGAATCACGCGCCACGCGGTCGGTCAAGAGCGCCAGCGCCGCGTCCGGTGACGCGTGCTTGGCGTACTGCTCGGTCGCCTCGTCGCGCACGTCGGGACTGGGATGCTCGCGCGCCAGCTGCGCCACCCGCTGCAGCGCGCGGGGATTGTCCAGATGTCCGAGCGCCTCTACGGCCTCCTGCTGCACCGCCTCGCTGGAGTCGTGCAGCGCCATGTGCTCGAGCACGTCCGCCGCGCTGTCGGGCTGCCCCATCTCGCCCAGCGCCGCGACCGCCTTGCGGCGGACGTCGAGGGAGGGGTGGTGACGCGCGACGTCCAGCAGCACCGGGAACGCGCGGCGGTCGTGCAACTCGCCCAGCTCTTCCACCGCCTCGTGCTGGACGTGATGGTCGCGATCGTTGTGCGCGATCTCGGGCAGCACCTGCAGCGCCAGGTCATGAGGCGCCGTCCGGCCCACGGTCTCCACCGCCTCCCGGCGGAGGTCCTCGTTCGGGTGCGTCCGGGCGATGTCGATGAGGGCGGCCAGGGCGTCACCGCTGCGCACCTTGCCCAGGGCGTCCACGGCATCCTGCTGGTTGTCCACGGCGGGGTCGCCGTGGGCGATGGCGAGCAGCCTCGTCACCGCGTCCCGATCGCCGCGGCGACGCAGGATCCGTATGAGGTCGCGTGTGGCGCGCGGCGCGCCGCCCGCGGGGCCGGCGGTCGGGTCGCGTGCCGCTGCGGGCGCGTGCGACTCCGGCGACCCCGCTAACAGGGAGCCACCGGCGGCCAGCACGAGCGCGAGCATGACCGCCAGCGCGCCGGCGAGGCTGCGCGGGAAGATCTCCGCCGGCACGGGCGCCATGAGGCGCCGGACTCGCTCCACCAGGGAGCCGCCCGCCGCCGCCATGGAGAGGGCGGGCATCGGGTTGCGGAGCCGCTCCATGCCGAGCAGGGCCGTCGCGTAGAAGTGCGCGTCGCCGCACGCGGCAACGGCCACGTCGTCGCAGCAATGCTCGCGCTCGTCGCGCACGCGGCGCGACACCCACCACACGGCGGGATGGTAGAACAACAGCGTCTCGATTGCGGACTGCAGCAGATTCACGAGGTAGTCGTAGCGCCGCACGTGCGCCAGCTCGTGCGCCAGCAGGGCGTCCAGCTGCAGCGGGGTCAGGCCGGTCAAAGCGCTGGCCGGGAGCAGCACCACGGGCCGGAACCACCCGATCACCGCGGGAACCTGGACCATGGCCGACTCGAGCACGCGCACGGGCCGCGTGACCCGGAGGCGCACCACCAGGCGGGCGAGTGCGTCCCGGCAGGCGGGCGGCACCGGCCGCGTGCCCACGGTGCTCAGCCGCCGCGTGACCAACCACCCGGAGGCGAGGCGGATCGAGAGGATCACCACGCCGGCGAGCCACGCCACCACGATCCACGGCAACGCCGGCTCCAGATCCGCGCGCACGCGCATCGCGAGCGACGGGGCGGGCCGGCCGGCGCCCGGGATCGCAGGCGCCGTCCCCGCCCGGGTGGGAAGCGTCGCGACGAGGCTCGATCCGGGCGCCCGCGCGATCACGGCGCCGGCGAGCGGCCCCTCCGCGCGCAGTCGCACGGCCGTGCCCACGGGCGCGGCGAACATGAGGATCAGCGTGGTAACGGCGAGGGCGTAGCGAGTGCGCGCCGCGCGCGCCGGAACGATCGCGAGCAGGGACGCGAGCGCTCCCGCGGCCAGCGCGCATTGCCATACCGAATGCAGCAGGGCCCAGCCCAGTGCTTGAGTCACGTTCATGCGCGTGCTCCATTCTTCTGGTGCAATAGCCTGCGGATCTGGTCGACGTCCCGCGGCGTGGCGGGCGCGGTGGACAAGGCGTGCAGCAATAGACGCAGCGTCGAGCCGCCGAACGCCCGCCGCACCAGGTCGGCCACCATGCGCCGCTGCGTCGATGCCTCCGACACGGCGGCCGAGTACACGTGCGAGCGCAGCGACGCGTCGCGCCGCACCAGCCCCTTTTCCGTCATGATCTGGAGCAGCTTGAGCACGGTCGTGTAGCCGATGGGTTCGGCGCGTCCGAAGGACTGGTGGACGACGCGAACCGTGCAAGGACCGCGCCGCCACAGGACGCGCAGGATCTCGAGCTCCGCGTTCGTCGGGCGCGGTGGCGTGGGCCGTGGGATGGATCGCTTCGCCATGATCGGTACTCGGCTCGTCGCTGACGATGTACGAACGTATTCGTAGCCGAGCCCGTACTACCCCCGCCGCACCGCTCCGGGTTCCCTAAAAGGTCGCGGGGCGTGCGGGCGGCCGTCGGGGATGGCGCGCGCCCGGGCGTCGCGTTTGGGCGACAGTGCGTGGCGGGAGTTTTCCGGTTGGTTTACCCGAGATATTCGTCGCCGTACATCTTGATCAGCTCGAAGAAGTACGACAGGGCGAGCGGCCCGATCAACAGACCGAGGATGCCGAAGTAGGGCACGCCGGCGAGCGCGCCGATCAGCGTCACGAGCGGATGGATGTTGGCCCAGCGGCGGAACACGCGCGGCCGGATCACGTAGTCGACGTTCCCCACGATGCCGACGCCGCCCAGCGCCAGCAGCACCCCGGGCAGGGCGTGGTTGCCCAGCACCAGCGCGAGCGCGCCCGGCCCCCACACGAGGCCGCTGCCGACGACCGGCAGGATGGCGAACACCATGGTGACCACCCCCCAGAACACCGCGTTGGGCAGGCCGGTCAGCCAGAAGCCCAGTCCCACCATGCTTCCCTGGATGGCTGCGGTGAGCCCGGTCCCGATGATGGTCGCGGTGGTGACGTCGCGGAACCGCTGGCGCAGCTTCTCGGTGTTCTTGGCCGAGAAGGGGATATAGGGCTGCACGGCCTTCCATGTCTCGTCCGGCCGCAGCAGCAGGTAGAACAGGCCGAACAGCGAAATGGTGAGATTGAGCGCGAGCCGCGCCGCCGTGCCCACGAGCCCGAACGCGGACGAGCCGATCCAGGCGACCACGCTCGCTCCCAGGTCGGCGAGGCGGGGCCCGAGGTCGATTCCGCCCAGCCGCAGCTCGCGCAGGCGGCCGAGCAGCGGATTCCGGATCACGCCGGTGGCGATTTCCTGCGCCTGGCTCACGATGAGCCCGGCGAACGAGACGCCGGGCACGACGATGAGGAACAGCGCGAGCGCGACCACGAGACTGGCCGCGAGCTGGGGACGGACCCGCGTGCCCAGCCACACGTGGAGCGGCGCGAAGACGGCGTACAGGACGGGAATCCCGAGGAGGCCCGTGGCGTACGGCGTGAGCGCGATGACCAGGGCGACGCCCAGCAGCAGCACCAGCAGCGCGGCGCGCTGGTGATTCGAGTCGATCAGGGGCATGCGCTAGTCTAGGGTCGTCCGACCCCGCGCGCTACAGGCGGGTGGGCGGCGCGAGCGGCGGCGCCGCCACCGGCGCCTCGGGCTCGGGGGTGAAGTCCTCGCCGGGGTTGACGAACCGGTCCTGCTCGAACCGGTACTGCTTGTCGTACAGCTGGCGATAGCGCCCGTGTTTGGCGAGCAACTCCGGATGCGTGCCGTGCTCGACGATCTCGCCGCCTTCCATCACGAGGATCTGGTCCGCGCTGCGGATCGTGGACAGGCGGTGCGCGATCACGAACGTGGTGCGGCCGCGCCGAAGGGTGCGGAGTCCGTCCTGGATGGCCGCCTCGCTCTCCGAATCGAGGCTCGAGGTGGCTTCGTCGAGGATGAGGATACGGGGATCGGCGAGGATGGCGCGGGCGATCGACACGCGCTGCCGCTCCCCGCCCGAGAGCTTCACGCCCCGCTCTCCGACCACGGTGTCGTACCCGTGTTCGAAGCGGCGCACGAACTCGTCGCAGTGCGCGATCCGCGCCGCTTCCTCGATCTCCTCGCGGCTCGCGTGCGGTCGGGCGAACGCGATGTTCTCGGCGACCGTGCCGTCGAACAGGAAGTTGTCCTGGAGCACGACGCCCAGCTGGCGCCGGTAATCGGCGAGCCGCACGTGGGCGAGATCGCGCCCGTCCACGAGAATGCGTCCGGTCTTGGGCCGGCTGAAAGTGAGGACGAGACCGATGAGCGTGCTCTTGCCCGCGCCCGACGAGCCGACCAGGGCGGTGGTGGAGCCGGCGGGCGCGTGGAACGACACGCGCTTCAGCACCTCCCGGCCGGGCACGTACTCGAAGCTCACGTGCTCGAACCGCACGTCGCCCACGACCTCGCCCAGGGGCGGGCGGCCGCCGTCCGCGGCATCCTCGGTGGTGAGCCGCCGGATCTCGCGGATCCGGTCCAGGCCCGCGAACGCCTCGGTGATCTGCGTCCCGATCGACGCGATGTTGATGAGCGGCAGCGCCACCAGGCCGATGAACACACCGTACATGAAGAAGTCGCCCAGCGTCATCGTTCCGGAGAGAATGGCGTGCCCACCCTCGAGGATCATGAGGATGCCGATCGCTCCGACGATGAGCGTCGCGAAGGCGCCGACGCTGGAGATCCCGGTCATCGTGGTGGCGATGTTGCGAAACAGCGTGTGCGCCCCGCGCGTGAACACGAGACGCTCGCCGCGCTCGGCCCGGTAGGCCTTGACGATACGGATGCCGCCGAGCGTCTCGCCCAGCCGCCCGGTCACGTCGGCGTTGAGCTTGCCGCGCTCGCGGAACAGGGGGCGCAGCTTGGCGAACGCGTACGCCATCCCCCCGCCGAAGCAGGCGAGGATGAGGATCGCGATCAGCGTGAGCCGCCAGTTCAGATAGAACAGGACCCCCAGCGCGAGCGCCCCCGTCACCAGACCGCCCACGAGCTGCACCAGGCCGGTGCCGACGAGATTGCGGATCCCCTCGGCGTCGCTCATGATGCGCGAAATGAGGATGCCGCTCTTGGTCGAATCGAAGTAGCTGACGGGCAGGCGCAGGACGTACGCCTGCACCGTGCGCCGCATGTCGGTGATGGCCCGCTGGGCGGCGACGCCGAGCACCTGCGACAGGGCGAATCCGGTCAGTGCCTGCACCAGCGTGGCGCCGCCCGCCGCGAGCGCGAGCGGGAGCAGCAGCTCGGGGTGGTGCTGCCCGATCACCCGGTCGATCACCCATTTGGACGACGCGGGCAGGACCAGGCCGGCGAGCCGGTTCACGAGCAGCAGTGCGAGACCCAAGCCGAGGCGGCCGCGGTGGGCGTAGATGAGCCCGCGCGCCTCCTGCCACGCGCCCGGCGAGATCGTCTTCCGGGGCGGTCGGGTCTGGGGGGTCTGGGGGGTCTGGGAATCGGCCATGGGCGTGCCCGCAATCTACGCAGGGCGGGGGCCGGATGAAGTACTTGACACAGTCAAGTATTGACCGGACATTGGCGGCATGGGGGCGCGGGAGCTGGAGCGGCGCGTGGAGGCGGCCCGCCGCTTCAACCGGTTCTACACACGGCAGATCGGCCTGCTGCGCCGCGGGGCGTACAACAGCCCGTTCTCGCTCACCGAGGTGCGCGTGCTGTACGAGCTGGCACACCGCGAGAAGCCGACGGCCAGCGAGCTGGGCCGTGACTTGGGACTCGACGCGGGCTACTTGAGCCGCATGCTGCGCGGCTTCGAGCGGCGCGGCCTCGTCACGCGCACGCGCTCCCCGGCGGACGGGCGCCGCAGTCACCTCGCCCTCACGGCGCTGGGGCGCCGCGTGTTCGCGCCGCTCGACGCCCGCTCGCACGCCGAGGTGGCGGCGCTGCTCTCCGGCCTGGCCCCCGCCGCGCAGGCCCAGGTCATCGCTGCCATGCGGACCATCGAGCGGTTGCTCGGCGGCGACCGGGCGCCGCCCTCGCCCGCCTATCTGCTCCGCCCTCCGCAGCCGGGCGATCTGGGCTGGGTGGTCCACCGCCACGGCGCGGTGTACGCCCGCGAGTACGGCTACGACGCGCGGTTCGAGGCCCTGGTCGCCGAGATCGTGGCGCGGTTCGTCGAGCGCTTCGACCCGGCACGGGAGCGCTGCTGGATCGCGGAGCAGGATGGCGCCGTGGTCGGGAGCGTGTTCCTGGTCGCCCGATCGCGCACCGCGGCGCAGCTGCGCCTGCTCCTGGTCGAGCCGCAGGCGCGGGGCTCGGGTCTCGGCACGCGCCTCGTGGACGAGTGTGTGCGCTTCGCCCGGCGGGTGGGCTACCGCACCCTCATGCTGTGGACTCAGAGCGAGCTCTCCGCCGCCCGGCGGCTGTACCAGGCGGCGGGGTTTCGCGTCGTGCGCAAGGAGCGCAACCACAGCTTCGGGAAGGCGCTCGTGTCGGAGACCTGGGAGCTCGACCTGACGGCGATCGCTCTTCTCTAGGGCTCTCGCTTCTTTCTTAGATAGTGCTCGTCCCAGGCCACCTGAAACGCGCCGCTGCACCGCGCGCACGTGATGTCCATGGGGTGACCGCTGAGCGACGCCCGCGCGTGGCACGCGGGGCACACGACGTAGCGCGTGCCCCAATCGCTCGGCACATTCACCGCATCCTCCGGGAGCGGCACGATCGACCACTGGACCGGCCGGGAGAACACCGTCTGCAGCAAGCGGCGCGGCACCGGGACACGATCATCGGTCACTTCGAGCACGACGCGGTCTTTCGCGAGCCGCACCACCGGATACCATGCTCCCCGGCGCAGCCCGCAGTTGACATCTACGCGCAAGCGAGCCCATCGGGAGGGAGGATCGTGAGGAGACGGTCTCATGTGCCGTCGCAGGTCGTGTCGCCCACAACGTCGGGGCGCGCTCAGGCGGTGTCAACGTGAGGAGAGGACTCCACAGCGTGTTGTCACCCGGGCGACTGTCGCGCGGGCGTCAGAGGCGCGCCGCGTCCATCGTGCCGATGGTGTTCATCGCCGCGCTCGCCGTCGCCGCGTCGTCGTCGGGGCGGCCCTGCGCCGCACAGGCCGTGCCTGGACACGTCGACGAGCGCGTCACCAGCGCGAGCGACACGGCGCAGCATTTCGCGCTCTACCTACCGCCCGGTTACGTGACCGAGCGGCGCTGGCCCGTCCTCCTCGTGCTCGATCCCCGCGGGCGCGCCCTGCTCGGGCTGCACCTGTTCCAGGAATCGGCCGCCCGGCTGGGCTGGATCGTGATGAGCTCGTACAACACGCTGAGCGACGGCCCGCCGGAGCCCAACGTGGCGGCCGTGAACGCGATGCTCGCATCGGCGCAGGCCCGCTGGTCGATCGACACGTCGCGCCTCTACCTGGCGGGCTTCTCCGGCACCGCGCGGGCAGCGCTGGCGTTTGCCGTCGGGCTGCGCGGCCGCGTGGCGGGCGTGATCGCGGCCGGCGGCGCGGTGGGGTTCGAGCTGGGAGGTCCGGAGACGGCCTTCGCGGCTGATTCCACCTTCGCGTCGTTCGGCGCGGCCGGGACGCGCGACTTCAATTACGAGGAGGTGCTGGCGCTGGGCGAGCGGTTCCGGCGGACGCGCGTGCCGTACCGGGTGGTGACATTCGAGGGGCCGCACAGCTGGCCCCCGGCGGACGTCTGCGGCGACGCACTCGACTGGCTCGAGCTGCGCGCCATGCTCGGCGGCTTGCGGCCGCTGGACTCGAGCTGGGTCCGCGCGCGGCTCGAGGCGGACGTGGCGCGCGCCGCCGAGCTCGAGCGCACCGGTCGCTGGGTCGAGGCCCTGCGCCTGGACGATGCGATCGTGCGGGACGGGGCTGGCTGGCCGGGAGCCGGCGCCGCGGCAGAGCGGGCCGCCGCGCTGCGCGCCAGCCGGGCCGTGTCGCGGTACGAGGCGGAGGCGCGCCGCCTCGCCGCGCGCGATCTGCAGCAGGGCCTCGCGCTGCCGCAGGTGTTTTCCTGGGCACGCGCGCAGCGCGATCCGCCCGCGCTCGAAACGCTCGTGGCGAAGCTCGGGATCGCGGAGCTGCAGCGCACCGTCGAGCGGGGCGACAGCGTCGCAGCGGCGAGCGCGCGGCGCCTGCTCGCGCGCGTCCGGGTGAACCTGGCGTTCTACGAGCCGCGCGCGTATCTGGCGGCCGGCTCGCCCGATCGCGCGATGCGGATGCTCGAGGCGGCGGCGACCATCGGCCCGATCGAGGGAGAGGCGTGCGCCCTGCTGCGCGCGGCCCTGCGTGCGGCGACGGCGGAGCAACGCGCGCGGCTCGCCGGTCAGTGCGCGTCGTAGCCGACGGGAACCGACCGGCGTTTTGTTCGACGTATGACGCGCCTGTTCGACCCCCTGCGCCTGCGTGACGTCGACGTTCCAAACCGCATCGCGGTCTCGCCGATGTGCCAGTACTCGAGCGTGGACGGCTTCGCGACCGATTGGCACCTGGTACATCTGGGGAGCCGGGCGGTGGGAGGGGCGGGCCTGGTGCTCACCGAAGCAACGGCCGTGCTCCCCGAGGGCCGTATCAGTCCCCAAGACCTGGGGATTTGGAGCGACGCGCACGTGGAGCCGCTCGGGCGCATCGTGCGCTTCATTCACGAGCACGGCAGCGTGGCCGGTATGCAACTCGCCCACGCGGGCCGCAAGGCGAGCACGTGGCGTCCCTGGGAGGGAACCGGGGTGGTGCCCGAATCCGCCGGCGGCTGGGGGCGCGTCGTGGCGCCGAGTCCGCTGCCGTTCGCGGAGAGCTACGCCACGCCGCAGGCCCTGAGCGTGGCCGACATCGTCGAGGTGGTGCGTGGCTTCGCCGCGGCGGCGCGCCGTGCCCGCGCTGCGGGGTTCCGCGTCCTCGAGATCCACGCGGCCCACGGTTATCTGCTGCACGAGTTTCTTTCGCCGCTCGCGAACCGCCGGTCCGACCGCTACGGTGGCGCGTTTGAGAACCGCGTGCGTATCGTCGAGGAAGTGGTGACGGCCGTGCGAGACGCATGGCCCGAGTCCTTGCCGCTGTTGATCCGGATCTCGGCGACCGACTGGGCGGTCGGGGGATGGGATATCGAGCAGTCGGTCGCCCTGGCGCGCCGGCTCCAGCCCCTTGGCGTCGATCTCGTCGACTGTTCGTCCGGGGGTATGCTGCCTGGCGCATCGGTGCCCACAGGGCCGGGGTACCAGACGCCGTTCGCGGAGCGGATCCGTCGCGAAGCCGGTGTGCGCACGGGAGCCGTCGGGATGATCACCACGGCCGCACAGGCCGAGGAGATCATTCGGACCGGCCAGGCTGATCTCGTGCTGCTCGCGCGCGCCATGCTCCGCGATCCATACTGGCCGCTGCACGCCGCCCAGGAGCTGGATGAGGCGGCGAGCTGGCCGGCGCAGTACCTCCGGGCCGCGCCTGCGGAGACCCCGGCGCGCGTGCCGGTGCCCCCGCCGCCCGCGCTCGCCGATTCGGTCGCGAGCGAGATAGAGCGAGATAGTATAGATACCTGAGCGGTCGCGCTCGCCGAGCGGTCGCCGTATTGCCGTTTGCGCCGCTGTTCGCACCTTTCACACCATGCTCCCCCACGCCGACGCCCCGCCCGCGGCGGAGCGCGCCGTGACGCCGCCCTGGTCCCGGCCGGACGATGCAGTCCGGCAGGCGCAGCTCGACGCGATGAAGCGACAGGCCACCGGCCTGCTGGCGCTCGCGGGGGTGGTGTTCGTCGCGGCCAGCCTGTACGAACTGCGCTACCCCTGGCTCGGGTACGTGCGCGCCACGGCGGAAGCATCACTGGTCGGCGGCCTCGCGGACTGGTTCGCCGTCACCGCCCTGTTCCGCCATCCCCTGGGGCTCCCGATCCCGCACACGGCGATCGTGGCCACGCGCAAAGAGCGGATCGGCCGGATCCTCGGCACGTTCGTGCAGAATCACTTCCTGTCGCGCGACGTGGTGGCCGCCAACCTGCGGGCGGTGCGTCCCGCGGAGCGCGCCGCTCGCTGGCTCGCCGACCCCGAGCACGCCCGGGGGATCGCGCGCCAGGTCGCGGGCGGCGTGGCCAAGACGCTCGACACCCTTCCCGACGCCGACGTCCGCGCCCTGGTGCAGCAGGTCGTGAGCGCCCGCCTGCAGGCCACGCGCGTGGCGCCCACGCTCGGGAGGACGCTGGCCCTGGTGCTGGCGGACGACCGCCACCAGGGCCTGCTCAACGAGGCCGTCCGGTTCGCCGCCCAGGCGGTGCACGACAACCGGGACGTGATCCGCGAAAAGGTGCGGGCCGAGAGCCCGTGGTGGGTGCCGGGCGTGGTGGACGACCAGATCTACCAGCGCATCATCGTCACCGTCGAGGGAGTGCTCCGGGACATCGGCGCCCGGCCGGATCACCCGCTGCGCGCGGCGTTCGATACGGCGCTGCGGGACTTCGTCGACCGGCTGCAACACGCGCCGGACGTGATCGCCCGCGCGGAAGCGCTCAAGCAGGAATGGCTCGCCGATCCCGCGATCGCCGAGCTGTCCGCCCGCCTGTGGGAGGCGATGCGGCGCGCCATCGTCGCCTACGCCACGCGGGCGGACGGCGCCGCTCCGGGACCGCTGGAGCGCGGCCTGAGCGAGTTCGGAGCGGCCCTGCTCGCCAACGATCCCCTCCTCGCCGAGCTCGACGATCTCGTCATCGACCTCACGGCCTCCGTGGTGGAGCGCTACCGCCACGAAATCGGCGACCTGATCGCGCAGACCGTCGCCGGTTGGGACCCGGAGGCGACCGCACGGCGGTTCGAGCTGGCCGTCGGGCGGGACCTGCAGTTCGTCCGCATCAACGGTACGCTCGTCGGGGGGCTGGTCGGGCTCCTGATCTACACGGTCTGGCACCTCTGGCGCTGACGCCGGCTCATCGCGGCACCGGCAGTCCGCTCGGCACCGCGGCTGGAACGAGGGCCCTCAAGTCCCGGGCCGCGGGATCCGTCAGCGACTTGAGAAAGGCCACGAGGTCGCCCATCTCGGCGTCGGTGAGATGGAGCGGTGTCCGCAGCCGGAAATCCAGAGTGCTGAGCACGGAATCGGTGGTGGCGGCGTCGCCGTGGTAGGTGGGGCGCAGCGCCGGATCTAGCTGCGACGCGTCGTAGGTGGTCAGCGTGAGCGGTGCGTCGTTGTAGTGACGCACCACCGCCTCGAGTGTCGGGAACGCGCCGTCGTGCATGTACGGGGCCGTGAGCTCGACGTTGCGCAGCGGCGCTACCCGGAACGCGAACTGGTAGCCCTGCTGTTGGTCGGGCAGATCGGCGCGTCCCCGGTCGAGCGGCGGCGTCGTCGGGCTCCCCGGCCCGAGCTGCGGTACGCCCGCGTTCGCAAACCCATTGCCGCCGAGCAGCGGCCCGTTGTGGCAGGAGGAACAGAGCGCCTTGCCGAAGAACAGCCGCGCGCCGCGCTTCTGCTGCGTGGTCAACGCCGCGTCGTCGTGCCTCAGATACCGGTCGAACGGCGAATCGGTCTTGGTGAGCGCCGAAATCTGGAATGCCGCCAACGCCTGCGCCGCCTGCTCGAAGCGGAGCTCGGGGAGCCCGATCGTCGGGAAATCCGGGAAAGCGCGGTGGAACTTGTCGACGTACTCGGGGATGGCAAGGAGGCGCTGCATGATCGCCCGCCACACGGCCGCCGAATCGCTGTCGGCGATCGCGGCCAGCTCGTTCGGCGCCCCGAACACGTCGTGATCCCCCGCCTCGCCACGCATCTCGCGGCGGTCCAGCACGGGAAGCATAGCCTGTGCGCTGAGGACGTCCGGTTGGCCTCCCGGCAGCCCCTGGAGTGGCCCTCCGGCGGGGATGAAGCCGTTACCAAAGCGCGCAATCCGGCCGTCCCAGAACAGGTACGACAACCCGAGCCCGTCGTTGAGCAACGAGGGCGCGTTGCGCCGCACGAACTGGCGTCCCGGGCCGGGTGTGCGCGAGGGTCCCAGACCCGTGCCGCCGGTCCCGATGGACAGGGACAGGCCATCGCCCTCATGCGTCGACGGGTGGTGGCAGGTGGCGCACGCGACGTCGCGATTGCCGCTCAGGATCTTGTCGAACATCAGCGCCTGGCCGAGATCCACCAGCGCCTGGGGTTGAAAGGGCGCGGGCCCGATGGGGAGCACGCCCCAGCGGGACAGGTCCTGCCGCAGGGCGGCGTCGAGCGACGGCTCGGCGAGCGTGTCGCTGCGCTCGCACGCGGCACCGAACAGCAGGAGAGCGAAGCAGAACCTCTCGACCAAGCGGAACACGGCGCGCCTCCTTTCTCAGTGCAGCGGGAGCGATAGGGAGAACTGATGGGTCACGACGCTGACCCCCTCGAGCGTCAGTGGGCCGTTGGGCGCCACGAGCAGCCCGCCGGCGCGGAATGCGGCGGGGTCGTTCAGCACGAAGCCGTCGGTTTGCGACCTCGGGCGGCCCGTGCCCGTGGTGACGCGCCCGCTGTAACGCAGCTCGAGCTCCGGGAAGCGCAGCGTGAGGCCCCACGTGGGCGTCCACTCCACCCACCAGTCCTCCCGTGCCCGGCTCGCGTCCTGCACGTGGTCCTGCTGGTTCAGCCAGTAGTGGATGGTGTGCACCGCGACGCCGAGCTGCCAGGTGGCGGCGCGGGGGCGGCTGCCGATCGGCAGCTCGCGACCGACCCCCATGCGGAACAGGGCGTTCGAGAACCGGAAGCGGTTCTCGATCGTCTTGCCGCCGACCGGGATCGTGTCGCCCAGCGAGGTCTCGGTCGGTACCGCGGCCGCCGCGTACGTGTGACTCCAGATCGGCTCGTACACGGCATCGAGGCCGAACGTCGCCGGGCCGGTGATGCGCGAGACGCCGATGCCCAGCTGGTAGGCGTGCGAATGACCCGGATCGCGCGGGATGCTCATGATCTCGTAGTCGGGGATCTTGGGATGCGACATCAGATTGCCGGTGGCGATCCAGCCGACTCGCCAGCCGGACGCCGCCAGTGGCCGCTCGTACTGGAGGTGCAGGCCCCAGGTCTCGGTGCGCTCGAGCTCACGATCCAGGCGCTGCCGTTGCAGCGCGCGCTGCGTGCTCGGGTCCCAGAACAGCTCGGCGTAGGTCACGTCCTCTGACATGGAGAACCGGTTGTGGAGCAGGACCGCGTCGAGCGAGCGCTCTCCCGGCCACTCTTTCAGCAGGCCGAGACGCACGTCCACGGCGTGTCCGAATTGGTCGATGCCCTGGCTCCCCGGGTACAGCACCTCGACCCCATCCACCCCCTTGAGCCGTGCCCAGGAAAAGCTGGCGGCGAGCGAGAGCTGTGGTCCCGCGAGCGTCGTGCCCAGCAGCGCGAATGCGTAGGCGTTACCATGGGACTCGGGTGGTGGGGGCGGCTGCCCGGGGTTCGGCACGGCCACACCCACCACGCCGGGGGGCGGGAGCGGGCCGAAGACCACGTTGTTGGACGAAGTCGGGATCCGGCTCGGGTCGACCTCTTGGACCGCGAGCGACAAGCCCCCGTACCACGTACCGCGCTGCGCGAACGTGGCAAGCGGCAGGGTGCGCCCGCCGCCGCTCTCCTTGGAGATGCCGTAAAACGTGGGAGAGGCGAACAAGCGCGGCACGGCGAGCCGGGAGGCCCTGGCGGGACTTCGGAACGGATCGAGCAGCGTGTCCGCCAGGGCGATGGACGCGCCACCCATGCCGCGGTGGTGGGACGGGAAGATGTCGAACTGATCGCCCTGCGCGATGGGGACCGTCTTGATCGAGATCAGCTGGCCGGCGAGCGGCCGGGCGGTCAAGAGGATCAGGGTCGACAGGGCAAGTGCGCAGGCGCTACCACACCGCGCAACGGGGCCGGGGACGGTCATCGGGGACCTCGCTCGAGCATGAGGAAGGCTTTTAAAGAGCAATACCCCTACGGGCGCCCGGATCGTCACACGCTCCCGGGACCCCGCCCGCCTCACTTGCGAGGTGGGGCCGCCACAGGTGAATCTTGCAGTACTCAAAACCGGCCTGGACCGTGAGCCCCTGGCAAGAAACCATCGCACAGTCGCTCCGCGCCCTGCACCTGAACAGCCTGCGCTCGAGGCTCCTGGTGCTCGGCCTGGTCGCGACCATCATTCCGGCGGTCGCTATCCTCTCTTCGTACCGCCACGAGCAGCCGTCCCTCAGCGACACGGTGGCTCAGGAGCTCCGCAGCGTGAGCTCGGAGGCCGCCCGCCAGGCGGACGTGTGGCTGGACGAGCGCCTGTCCGACCTGCGGGTGGCCGGGGGGTCGTTCGTCCTGTCGGAGAATCTCGCCAGGATCCGGCCGGGGACGGGGGGCGCCCAGGCGACGGCCCGGCTGCGCGACTACCTCAACTCCGTGCGGGAGCGGTGCACGGGGTGCGAAGCCCTGCTGGTGGCGGACGCACGGGGACGCACGGGAGCAACGAGCATCGGCCGGACCAGCGCGATGCAGGTTCCGGAGGAGCGCCTGAACGGGCTCCGCACCGGCGACGCGTTCGTGGGCGACCCCTACTGGGACGCCGGAGTCGGCAAGGCCGCAGTCGTGCTGGCGGTACCGGTGCGCGAAGCGGATGGGCGGTTCTTGGGCGCCCTGGTGGCCAAGGTCAACCTGCGCTCGGTGGCCGAGATGCTGCAGCGCCTCGGCGCCGACGATCCGAAGAACGTCTATCTCATGACCGACGAAGGCAAACTGGTCATCAGCAGCCGGGGCAGCTCGGCCGAGCTCATGCGGACCCGGCTACCGAAGGCGATGGTGCAGACCCTGCTCGACAGGGAAGGACAGATCGTCGAGTACAAGCGCACTGACGGACAGGACGCCGTCGGGACGCTGCGGCGCGCGCCGCAGCTCCGGGTGGCGGCTGTGGCGGAGCTACCGCGGGCGGCCGCCATGCGCCCGGGTGGCCAGCCCCGGCACGGTGCGGGCCTGATCTTCACTGCCCTGCTCGCCGGCGTCGCCTTGATTGCGGGGGGTGTGGGGCTGCTCGTCGTACGCCCGCTCGGGCGCCTCACGCGCGCCGCGAGCAAGGTGGCCGCGGGCGATCTGTCTGTCGAGCTGCCGACCAGCGCCGGCGGTGAAGTCGGCGAATTGATGCGGGTGTTCAACAACATGGTCGTGCGCATGCGGGAGCGGGAAGCCCAAGGAGAGCTGGAGCGCCTCTCCGTCACCGACGGGCTCACCGGGTTGTACAACCGGCGGCACCTGATGGGCACGCTCGCCAACGAGGTGCAGCGGTCACGGCGCCTGCGGCGCACGTTTTCCGTGCTGCTGGCGGACGTGGACCACTTCAAGCAGTACAACGACACGCACGGCCACCTCGCCGGGGACGCCGTGCTCGTGAAGGTGGCGGAGATCTTCCGCAAGATGACGCGCTCTGTGGACTCGGTGGCGCGTTACGGCGGGGAAGAGTTCGTCGTGATGTTGATCGAAGCCCCCATCGCGATCGCGGCCACCGTGGCCGAGCGCATCCGGGCGCGGGTGGCGGGCGAAGCGTTCCAGGGCGGCGGCAAGATGTCGGTGAGCATCGGCGCCGCGGAGTACCCGGCCAACGGCGACACGCCGGAGGAGCTGATCGCGAGCGCCGACGCCGCGATGTACCAGGCGAAGACGGGGGGCCGGAATCGCGTCATGGTCGCCGTGGG
>Ga0209156_10000593_pt1 | contig 30736 bp, 26 predicted proteins | sample GraSoiAngelo_124_FD_185881 | JGI IMG/M metagenome (GOLD analysis project Ga0209156, IMG submission 185881) | Grasslands soil microbial communities from the Angelo Coastal Reserve, California, USA - 14_0927_05_20cm (SPAdes) (version 2) | ecosystem: Environmental > Terrestrial > Soil > Grasslands... | reverse complement strand
CCGGGCTCGCGGAGCTATTAGTGCTGCTCGCCACGGTAAACGCGCTCTGGTAGGGGGCGCTCGCGGGCGCCCCCGTGAACGTTACGGTCGGATTGATCTTGTCCGCCGTGGTGGTCTGGCTGCGGGTCGCCCCGGTGTAGTTATCGTCCGCCGCCCAGATGACGGTGGACGTGCAGCTGCCTGTCCCGCTGGTCATCGTGTAGGCCGTGCTCACGTTCGAGCAGACACCGCCCGACGTGTAGACGGGGCTGGCCGTGCTGTTGGTGCTGCTCGCCACGGTCAACGTGCTCTGGTAGGCAGCATTCGCCGGTGCCCCTGTGAAGGTCACCGTCGGCGTGATCTTCTCCGCCGTGGTGGTCTGGGTCCGCGTCGCGGCCGTGTAGTTATCGTCCGCCGCCCAGGTGACGGTCGCGGTGCAGCTCCCCGTCCCGCTCGTCATGGTGTAGGTCGTGGTGACGTTCGAGCAGACACCGCCCGACGTGTAGACCGAGCTGGCCGAGCTGTTCGTGGTGCTCGCCACGGTGAACGTGCTCAGGTAGGCGGCACTCGGGGGCGCCCCCGTGAACGTTACGGTCGGATTGATCTTGTCCGCCGTGGTGGTCTGGCTGCGGGTCGCCCCGGTGTAGTTATCGTCCGCGGCCCAGGTGACGGTCGCCGTGCAGCTCCCCGTCCCGCTGGTCATCGTGTAGGCCGTGCTCACGTTCGAGCAGACACCGCCCGAGGTGTACCCCGGGGTCGCCGAGCTGTTGGTAGTGCTCGCCACGGTGAACGCGCTCAGATAGGCGGCGTTCGTGGGCGCCCCCGTGAACGTTACGGTCGGATTGATCTTGTCGGCCGTGGTGGTCTGGCTGCGGGTCGCCCCGGTGTAGTTGTCGTCTGCCGCCCAGGTGACGGTCGCGGTGCAGCTCCCCGTCCCGCTGCTCATCGTGTAAACAATGCTCAGGTTCGAGCAGACACCGCCCGATGTGTAGACCGGGCTGGCCGAGCTGTTCGTGCTGCTCGCCACGGTGAACGTGCTCTGGTAGGCGGCGCTCGCCGGCGCCCCCGTGAACGTCACCGTCGGCGTGATCTTCTCGGCCGTGGTCGTCTGGCTCCGGGTCGCCGCGTTGTAGCTGGCGTCCGCGGCCCAGGTGACCGTCGACGTGCAGGTCCCCGTGCCGCTGGTCATCGTGTAGGTGGGACCGGCGTTGGAGCACACCCCACTCGACGCGTACGCCGGGCTGGCCGAGCTGGTGGTCGTGCTCGCCACGGCGAACGTGCTCAGGTAAGCGGCGCTCGCCAGGGCGCCGGTGAACGTCACGGTCGGGTCGATCTTCTCGGCCGTGGTCGTCTGGCTCCGGGTCGCCGCGGTATAGTTGGCGTCCGCGGCCCAGCTGACGGTGGAGGTGCAGCTCCCCGTCCCGCTGGTCATGGTGTAGGTCGTACCGACGTTGGAGCAACCGCCGGCTGCGGTGTAAACCGGGCTGGCCGAGCTGTTCGTGGTGCTCGCCACGGTGAACGTGCTCAAGTAGGCGGCACTGGCCGGGGCGCCGCTGAACGTCACGGTCGGGCCGATCTTCTCGGCCGAAGTCGTCTGGCTCCGGGTCGCTCCCGTGTAGTTGCCGTCTCCGGGCCAGGCGACGGTGGACGTGCAGGTTGCCGTCCCGCTGGTCATGGTGTAGCTGGCACCGACGTTGGAGCAGCCGCCGGCTGCGGTGTAAACCGGGCTGACCGAGCTGTTCGTGGTGCTCGCCACGGTGAAGGTGCTCAGGTAGGCGGCGCTCGCCGGCGCGCCCGTGAACGTCACCGTCGGGTCGATCTTCGTCGCGGTCGTGGATTGGCCGAGCGTGGCGCCGTTGTAGTCGGCATCGGGTGCCCAGGTGACGGTGGCCGCACAGGTCGCCGTCCCGCTGGTCATCGTGTAGGTCGCGCCGATATTGGAGCAGCCGCCGCTGGACGTATAGAGCGGGCTCGCCGAACTGTTGGTCGTGCTTGTCACCGTGAAGCTGCTCAGATAAGCGGCACTGGCCGGCGCCCCCGTGAATGTCACGGTCGGATTCCTCTTGCCGACGGTGAGCGTGCCGGATCCAGTGGCGAAGTCCGAGGCGGACGTCGCGGCCTTGACGGTGAACGACGTCGTTCCCGCGGGCGTGGTGCCGGAAGTCGTGGAGATCGTAAGCGTCGATGTCTTGGAATTATCGGCCGACGTCAACGTGACCGGATTCGCGTTGAAGGAAGCGCTCGCTCCGACCGGCAATGCCGTCGTGATGCTCAGAGTGGCACTGAAGTTCCCATTGGAGCCTCCACCGGTGCCGCGGAACACGGTGATCGTGAAGGCAGCGCTCGAGCCGGGAGTGACCGGGTCCGGCGACTGCGCGCCCACGGTGACCGAGCCGACCTTTGGACTGTCCAGGAACGTCGTCTGCGCTACGGACCCGGAAGTCCGGCCAGTCGCGGTCAAATAGAACTGCACGCCGAGGTCATGCTCGTCGGGCGCAAACTCCCGATAGAGGATGCTTCCGGACGAATCGGCGGTCGTCGTCAGCGTCTGGTCCGTGTCCTCGTCGTAGTCGAGATCTTCGTGCAGCTCGAGGGTGACGGCTTCTCCGGGCTGCCAGCCCGAGCCGGTCATGGTGACGACCTCGCCCGGGGCGTAATCTTCCTTGTCGGTCTTCACGGTGGCGGCCGTGTTCCCGTTTCCGATAGAGGAGACGAGCACCACCTGCCCTCCCCCCGCGCCTCCCCTGGCGTCCACAGTCGCGCCGGCGCTGTCCGCCGGCGGCTCCAGCCCGAATGACGCCATGTTGGGGTACGCCAGCTGCTGATCGCCGTTCTTGAGAATCTCCGCGGCGATCGCCGTCAACGCCTGCACCGCGTTATAGATCTGTAAGTCCGAGTCGGCGGCGACGCTCAGCCTCGAGACCCCTTTCAGCCACGCATACCGCTGCGTCACGGTGTCCGAGTGGTCCTGCAGGACGACGAGGCCTCTCAAACCCGATGTCGCGTAGTTCGCTGCCCCCCACACCGCGAGGTTGTGGATGAGGGTGCTCTTCTCCGTGCGATTGGTCGTGCCCTGGTCCGGCGTGCCGGACCAGACTGCAATGCGTCCGCGCAGCACGGTGCGTAGCCGCTCGGCAACCGCCGTGGTCCGCAACAGGTCGTATGGCTTGGTGTCGCCGTTGTCCGCCAGGGACGGGACGATAAAGACGGCATACGGGGCGAGGTCCGCGCGCGCGAGATCGACGGTGCCGGACGTGCCGTTGTAGGCGCGCGCGACCCCCCCCGGGAAGGCGCCCGTCAGCGACTCGACGATCAAGTCGCACCCCGCCACGTCGATGCCAGCCGGGCAGTACACCAGCGCCTGTTGAGCCCCCAGGGCCGCCGGCACAGCGACAAGACCGCACAAGGCTGCGAACAGCGCCAGGAAGGCCGTCTTCTTCATAACGCCCCCCCTCAACGACAGGCGTCGGCGATGACGGCGCTGAGCGCCTCCACGCGCTGCTGCAACCCGGCCTTATCAGGACTGCTCGCAGCCTGTCCCTTGGCGCCCTCAAGCTCCTTGGCGTAGGCGACGCATACCGTTGCAGTGACGAGATTTTGCGTCAGGGCCGCGGATGGCCGCGTCAGCGGCGCTCGCGGTCCCTGGGGCTGGTCCGAACAGGCAGTCCAGAAGATCAGTACGGCGGCGGAAAACAGAGCTATGCGCTTCACGACCCACCTCCAGAGAAGCCCAGTACCTGTCTGGGCGGCTGGCGGCTGGTCGTGAGGCTCACACGTGGTCCTCACTCGCTCAGCGGACCCGCTACTGGCGCATCGTGGCGCTAGCGCAACAACCGTACCGTTGCTCGGCTTGTCGCTGTTGGACGAAAGGTCCGTTGCTCCAGAAATGTGTGGTACGGGAGCCACACACATGGTGGAGAGTGTTGCAACCGTGGACGCTGGATGGCCAAGTTAGAGGACCACAAGGGAGTCAAAACATGCTTCGCCGACCAATCGCTGGTACGCTCCTGCTCTGCTATCTCGCCGCGTGCACGAGTTGGCACGTTGAGAAGGAAGTCAGCCCGCTGCAACTGATCTCCACCAAGCACCCCCGCGTGGTGCGCCTGACCCGGGCCGATGGCTCGCCCATGGTTCTCGATCAGCCCCGAATCGCGGTGGGCGACAGCGTGGCGGGAGTTCACAACGGAGTTCAGTCTAGCGTCGCGGTCTCGGACGTCACGCAGGTCGCGACCCCGAGGCTCAGTGCCGGCAAAACGATCGGGCTATTTCTCGGCCTCTCAGTGGTCGCGGTAGGAATCGCGGTGATCGCTTGTTTGTCTGACAATTCGGGGACAGGTCCTTGCTCGGGCAATTAAGGAGAATGCTCGATAACCCAACTGGGCTATCGAGCATTTGGCTATCAGTCGGGGCGAGTGGATTTGAACCACCGACCTCCTGGTCCCGAACCAGGCGCGCTAACCGGGCTGCGCTACGCCCCGCCGTAAGGCTAGAGTGCAGTGTGTGTCTAGCCTTCAGCGAAACCTAGAAGCCGACCCACCCGAAAGAAAGCCCAGCAGGCCTTGCGGCGCCGACGGCGCGCCCGTATTTCCATGGACAAGGTCCATGACATCCGATGTCGTCGTGCGGACGAGGTGTTCTCCCCGAACAGCGATGTGCGCAGTCGGCGCCGCCCTGCTCCTACAGAGCGGCTGGGCGTGTCGGCGGGCTGCCACTGCGACTGCCCCTCGTCCTCCGGAGGTCTCGGTCCTCACCGTCGCTCCGGAGACGGTCTCGGCGCGCTACGAGTTCGTCGGGCAGGCCGTGGCGTCGCGTCACGTCGAGGTGCGCGCGCAGGTCGCCGGGGTCATCGTCGCGCGGCCCTACGCCGAGGGCACGGACGTCCCGAAGGGCGCCCTGCTCTTCCAGATCGATTCGACGACGTACGACGCGGCGTACCGGAGCGCGCTGGCGCAGCTCGCGGACGCCACCGCCCGATCGGCGAACGCCGAGCGCAACTGGTCGCGTCTCAAGACGCTGCTCGGCTCGCGCGCCGTGGCCCAAAAGGATGTAGATGACGCCGAGACAGCCTTCGATCAGGCGCGCGCCGCCGTCCAGGCGGCGCAGGCCGCGGTCGATCGCGCCAAGAAGGACTACGACGACACCTTCGTCCGCGCGGAGATCGCCGGGCGGGCCGGCCGGGCACTCTTGGATCTGGGCGCGCGTGTGACGGGGCCGAGCGACCTGCTCACGACGGTCGAGCAGATCGATCCCGTCTACGTGAACTTCAGCCCGTCCGACCAGGAGGTGCTGCGCTGGCGGCAGGATATCGCGACGCGCCGGCTGCTCGTGCCCGCCCGCGTGCTCGCCGTGCAGGTGACGCTCGCGGACGGCAGCATCTTTCCGGGCACCGGCCAGCTCAACTTCGTCGACCTCGCCCTGCAGCCTGCGACCGGGACGCTCTCGCTCCGCGCGGAGTTCCGGAACCCGCGGCACGTGTTGTTGCCGGGCCAGTTCGTACGCCTCCACTTCGTGGGCCTCAAGCGCCCGGACGCGATCCTCGTGCCCCAGCGGGCCGTCCAGCGAGGCCTCGCCGGCGCGTTCGTCTACGTGCTGGGGGACAGCAACCGGGTGACGGTGCGGGACGTGGTGGCGACGTCCTGGGAACGGGGGGGGTGGTTGATCGATCAGGGCCTCAGGGCGGGCGACCGTGTGGTGGTGGATGGCATCCAGAAAGTCGGCCCCGGACAGGTCGCCACGCCGGTCGCCTACCGACTCGCCGTGGACTCGAGCGCGGGAGGCGTGGCGGACAGCGCGGTGATCGCGGCGCCGTCTGCTCCGCCCAAGATCAAAGTCGGTCCGTGAGCGGCGCGTAGCTCGACCTCTGCTCACCGATCACTTTGACGGCCGCCGGTTCTTCAATCCGAGCGGCGCGCAGGGCCAGCCTACCTGGATGGTACCGCGCATGTTGCTGACGCCACGAACCCGGTGGCCGTCGCGGATTCCGGTCGAGCCGCGGCGGCCGCCAACCGTCGGACGGGACGACCTGGTCGTGACGTTCGTCGGTCATGCCACGTTTCTCATTCAAGTCGGCGCCATCAACCTGCTGACCGATCCGGTGTACGCCGAGCGGGCGAGCCCGGTCTCGTTCGCGGGTCCCCGTCGCGTTCGGGCGCCGGGCGTGCGATTCGACGATCTGCCCGCCATCTCACTCGTGCTCGTGAGTCACAATCACTACGATCACTGCGATCTCGGGACCCTGCGCGCACTCGATCGGCGGTTTCATCCGCAACTGGTGGCCCCGATCGGTAACGGCCGGCTGCTTCGATCGGCGGGTATCCGTCAGGTGGAGGAGATCGATTGGTGGCAGCGCGCGAGCGCGGCGCCGCTTCCCGTCACACTGATCCCCGCTCAGCACTTCTCTTCGCGGAACATGCTCGACCGCAACCGCGCGCTGTGGGGTGGGTTCCTGATCGAGGCCGCTGGGTGCCGGATCCTCTTCGCCGCCGACAGCGGCTACGGCGCCCACTTCCGGGAGATCGGCGCGCGGCTGGGCCCCATCGATCTCGCGCTACTCCCCATCGGTGCCTACGAGCCGCGCTGGTTCATGCAGGACATCCACATGAATCCGGCCGAAGCCGTGCGGGCGCACCTCGATCTCGGAGCGCGCCAGAGCCTCGCGATGCATTTCGGCACGTTTCAATTGACGCCGGAGGGAATCGACGAACCGGTTCGCGAATTGGCCAAGGCGTTGCGGGAGCGCGGGGTGCCGGCGGAGCAGTTTCGGACGGCGGACGTCGGGGAGTCGGTCGTAGTGCGCCCAGGAGGACTCGAACCCCCAGCCTCTTGATCCGTAGTCAAGCGCTCTATCCAGTTGAGCTATGGGCGCGTAATGCTAGGTGACAGAAAACAGACTCAGACGCACAGACGCAACAGGGGTGAACAGTGAGCAGGCGACAGATAGGCCTACCTTAAAGCTCTCTTCTGTTCTCCCCTGTGCGTCTGCTGCGTCTGTGCGTCTAGCATATAGTGCGTCTGTTGGGTCTGTTGCTGCGTCCTGTTCTCGAGCCTTTCAGTGGGCGGTACTAGATTCGAACTAGTGACCTCCACGATGTCAACGTGGCGCTCTAACCAACTGAGCTAACCGCCCGCGAACGACTAGACGCACAGCGAGCAGTCACAGACGCAACAGACGCACAGTGGAGAACAGCGAAAGGCGCGCGACGACGACTGCTCACTGCCGCCTGTTCACCACTGCTGCGTCTGTGCGTCTCAGACCGTTCCCTGTGCGTCTAGTAGTAGTAGCGGGGGTGGGATTTGAACCCACGACCTCCGGGTTATGAGCCCGGCGAGCTACCAGACTGCTCCACCCCGCGTCGCTGTATCCGTCAATCCTGCCCAGAGCGGGAAACGGGACTCGAACCCGCGACCCCAACCTTGGCAAGGTTGTGCTCTACCAACTGAGCTATTCCCGCGTGCCACTCTCAATCTAACCGCTCAGGAGGGTCGGGTTCCACGGCCCCGACCTCCCCAGCCTCCCCAGCCTCCCCCGTCCTGCTTGTCAGTGGAGGCGAGGGGGATCGAACCCCTGACCTCGTGAATGCCATTCACGCGCTCTCCCAACTGAGCTACGCCCCCGTTATATTGGGCCCCGCCCAACGCGTTCCGGCGGGAACACGGCATCTTATCGGCGCGTTCTGGTGGTGTCAAGCGGTTTTGCGCCCTGACGTGAACTTTTCGGCCCCTGTCCGGTATCACGGGGTGATCCGGGATTATAGACATGCCCAAGCACATCCGACGGAAGAAAACCACCTCCCCCGCCCGGGCGAAGCCCCGCGCGGCGGCCCGCGCGGTCGCGGCCGCCGTGGCGCCCGGCCACCCGCCTGCCCCCCAGGCGAAAGCGAAGCCTGCCAAGAAGCGCGGGCGGCGTCGCGGCTTGCTCTCCGGCCTCGCGACCCACGAGCACGAGCGGGACATCCTCGATCAGTACCTCCACGAGGTGTCGAAGACGCCACTCCTCACCCAGAAGGAGGAGATCGCGCTCGCCCGGAAGGTGCGCGCCGGCGATCAGGACTCGATGCAGGAGCTCGTGAAGCGCAATCTGCGCTTCGTGATCTCGGTCGCCAAGAAGTACCAGAACCGGGGTCTCCCCCTCACCGATCTGATCGGCGAGGGGAACGTCGGCTTGCTCACGGCGGCTCGCAAGTTCGACCCGGACCAGGGGGTGAAGTTCATCTCCTACGCCGTGTGGTGGATCCGCCAGGCGATCCTCGCCGCGCTCGCGCGCCAGGGGCGCACCGTGCGGGTGCCCTTGAACCGCACCGCCGACCTGTCGCGCATCGTCCGGACGGCCGAGTTCCTGCGGCAGACCCTGCGGCGCGAGCCCACTCCGGAGGAGATCTCCGACGCGACCAAGCTGTCGCTCGAGGTGGTGCAGTCGCTCGCCGCGCTGAACACGGGTGACGTGCGGCTCGACGCGCCGCTCGATCCCGACGGGGACCGCTCCCTCATCGAGCGATTCATCGCCGAGGATCTCCCGGACACGGAAGACCAGGCGATGGACCGGTTCCTCTCGGACGAGATCGAGCAGGCGCTGAACACGCTGCAGCGCCGCGACGCCAAGGTGCTCCGTCTGTACTTCGGTCTGGACGGCGGCCGGGAGCACACGCTGGAGGAGATCGGCGGCATGCTGGGCGTGACGCGCGAGCGGGTGCGCCAGCTGCGGGACCGCGCGCTCAAGCGGCTGCGGGACGGCGAAGTGGGGAAGGCGCTCGCGAGCTTTGCCGCATAGCGCGTTACACGTTCCACGTTGCATGTTGCACGAGGGCCGGCGCGAACCGCCGGCCTTCTTCGTTGTCGGCGCCGTCGTGGAACGTGCAACGTGCAACGTGTGACGTTACTTTAGCCCCGTGATCGAACGCCTCGGCCGAAGGACCGTCGACGCCGTCAAGACCGTCGGCCGCTTCGGTCATTTCATGGGGGACCTGGCGCGCGCCGTTCCCGACGTCGCCGTGTGGGGCCGGCTGACCCTCGTGCAGCTGCGACGTGTGGGCGTGGACTCGCTCCCGGTCGCGCTGTTCATTGCGGCGTTCACCGGGGTCGTGCTCGCCCTCCAGGCGTCCTACACGTTCCGCAACACGGTCCCGCTCTACTTCGTCGGCACGCTGGTCGGCAAGACGATGATGCTCGAGCTCGGCCCGGTGCTCGCCGGCCTCGCGCTGGCGGGACGCGTCGGGGCCAGCATGGCGGCCGAGCTCGGCACCATGAAAGTCACCGAGCAGGTGGACGCGCTCGAGACGCTCGCCTACGACCCGCAGAGCTTTCTCGTGCTCCCCCGCGTGCTCGCCGGCACCGCCATGTTTCCCATCATCGTGGCGCTCGCGATCCTGACGGGGATCCTCACCGGGTGGATCGCGAGCCTGGTGCTGCTCGACCTCTCCACCCAGGAGTTCATCAAGGGCCTGAAACTGTTCTATCGGTTCAAGGACACCTGGTTCGGCCTGTTCAAGAGCGCGACGTTCGGGTTCACCATCACGCTGGTGGGGTGCGTCGTCGGCCTGGGCACGCGCGGCGGCGCGGAGGGTGTGGGCCTGAGCACCACCCGCGCGGTCGTCTATTCGGCCGTGCTGTTGCTCGTGCTGGATGCGTTCTGGGCGCTGGTGCTGCTGCGGTGATCCAGTTCCAGGATCTCCAGAAGAGCTTCGGCGCGAAGCTGGTACTCGCCGGCTTCACGCTCACGGTGCCGGACCAGGAGACGGTGGTCATCATCGGGTACTCGGGCACCGGCAAGAGCGTGGCGTTGAAGCACGTGGTGGGGTTGTTGCAGCCCGATGCCGGAGACGTCATCGTTGACGGCCGCGCCGTGTCGACGCTCGAGCGGGACGCCCTCATGGCGCTGCGCCGCGACATCGGGTTCGTCTTCCAGTTCGCCGCGCTGTTCGATTCGATGACCGTGTTCGACAATGTCGCGCTGGGGCTCCGGCGGCGCGACCTCTCGGACGACGAGATCGCGGAGCGCGTGCGCGAGGCGCTGGCGGTCGTGGACCTGACGGGCGCGGAGGAGAAGTACCCGGCCGAGCTGTCGGGCGGGATGCGCAAGCGGGTGGGCATCGCGCGCGCCATCGCCCTGCGACCCCGCTACCTCCTGTACGATGAGCCGACCACCGGCCTCGATCCGGTGACCTCGGCGGTGATCGACCAGCTGATGGTGCGCACGCGCGAGCACCTCGGCGTGACGGGCATCGTGGTGACGCACGACATGCGGAGCGCCTATACCGTCGGCGACCGCATCGCCATGTTGTACGAGGGCAGGATCCGGCAGGTGGGCACCGTGGCCCAGATCCAGCAGACGGAGGATCCCGTGGTGCGGCAGTTCATCGAGGGACGCCCGGCGTGAAGCGCGAGAACGAGTTCGCCGTCGGCGTGGTCGTGATCGCGGCGTTCGCGGTCGTGGTGAGCGGCGCGCTGTGGCTCTCGGGCGCGCATCTCGGCCGCACGGAAGCGGTGTACACCGCCCGGTTCCGCACCGTGGGAGGGCTCGGCGTGGGCGACCCGGTGGTGCTGCGGGGCGTGCGGGTCGGCCGGGTCGAGGGGATCCGGCTCGCCTCCGGCAACTGGGTGGAGGCGGACCTGAAGATCTACGCGGGCGCCCAGCCCCCGCCCCGGCCGGCGGTGATCGCCGCGTCGGCGTCCCTGTTCGGCGAGTGGGCGGCCTCCCTCGTCTCGCTCGACCAGCTCCCGAACGATCCCAACATCAAGCAGGCCATCGCGGAGGCGCAGGCGGCAGGGAGCGGGAAGTGGCCGGGCGCCACGCTCCCCGACATCGGCCAGCTCACGGCGCAGGCGAGCCGCATCGCGACCGACATCGCGACCGTGTCCAGCCGAATCCAGACCGCGTTCGACTCCGAGGCCGTGCTCGAGCTGCGGCGGTCGATCAAGGACTTCGGCCAGGTCGCGGACAAGCTGGTGAAAGTGACGAACGAGCAGGCAGACGTGATCGGATCGGTCGGGTCGAACCTCCGCCAGGGCTCGGACGTCCTCGCCAAGGCGGCGACCAACCTGCAGACCACGCTCGGCCGGGTGGACTCGGCGACCAATCAAGGCCAGCTGGCGACCATCCTGAGCAACTCCGCGACGACCAGCGTCAACCTGCGGTCGGCATCGCAGGACTTCCGCGACCTGCTCGACGCCGCCCACAAAAACCAGGAGAGCCTCGTCCGCGTCCTGGTGTCGGCCGACAGCGTGATGTCGCGCATCGCGAACCGCAGCGGGACGCTCGGCCTGCTGGTGTCGGACTCGACCCTGTACCGCGAGACCACCCTCACGATGATCCAGCTGCGGCAGCTCCTGTCCGACATCCAGGCGAACCCGCGGAAGTACTTCTCGTTCAGTGTATTCTAGAGAAAACGCGGAAGTGGGAACGCGGAACGCGAAACAGAAAGGGGAGGGTCGATCCCGAATGCCGGCCACGCGGATCGATCGTCGGGCGGTCTGTTCCGCGTTCCGCGTTCCGCGTTCCACGTTCGTCAAGTTCCGCGTTCCGCGTTCGTTATGAAGCGCAAGCGTCCCCGCGCCCAGCGGGAGACCTCAGCGGGCGGCGTCGTGTTCCGGCGCGGACCGGACGGTGGGCCCCGGTTCCTGTTGATCCGCGACTCGTATCGCAACTGGGGGTTCCCCAAAGGCCACCTCGAACCCCGCGAGCCCCCCGCCGACGCCGCGCGCCGCGAAGTGGCCGAGGAAACCGGGCTCGAGGATCTCGCGCTGCGCGGCCCGATTCGGGTGATCGACTGGTACTTCCGATTTCGCGGCAAGACGATCCATAAGTTCTGCCATTTCTTCCTGTTCGAGTCGCGACGCGGCGAGTGCGTCCCGCAGACGGAGGAAGGCATCACCGATTGCGCGTGGTACGCTCCCGAGGAGGCGCGCCGCACGATCTCGTACGACAACGCGCGCGCGGTGTTGGAGCAGGCGACCGCGATGGTGCAGGCGCTCGCCCACGTGACGGGCCGCTCCACCCCCGAGCAGCCGGCATGACCGCCGTCGTGCCGGTGTTCAACCCTCGGGCCGAGCCGCGGCGGGCGGTGAAACGCGGCTACCCGCGCGGTGCGGGGAGCGTGCGGCTGTGCCGCACCCTCGCGGCCGTCGAGCGGCTGCTGTACCAGCGCCTCGTCGACGCGGTGGTGCTCGATGTGAAGACGGCACCGCCGGCCGCGCTCGCGCTGCCGGCACGGTTCCCGCGGATCCCGATGTTCGTGCTGTCGGCCCTGCGGCCGGACGACGGCCCGCTGCTCGCCGCCTGCGACGCGGCGGGGTTCGCGGGGGTGCTGGTCGAGGGGGTGGACAACGCGGTGGCGGGGGAGTGGATTGCGGCCCGGACGGCGCAGGTGGCGCGGCGCGAAGCGCTCGCCGATGCGCCCAAGCTGCTCCGCCTCACCGATCGGCTGCAGCTCGCCGCCTGGGACGAGGTGCTGCGTCGCGTTGGGTTCCCCACGCAGACGGGCCACGTAGCGGCGGCCCTCCGAGTGACACGGGAACACCTGTCGCGCGAGTTCGCCGCCGGCGGTGCTCCCAACCTGAAGCGGGTCATCGATCTCGCGCGCACGGCCTGGGCCGCCGATCTGCTGGGCAATCCCGGGTACACCGTGCGGTCGGTGGTGCACATCCTCGGCTACGCGTCGATCAGCCACCTCGCGGGCGCCGCGCGGCGGGTGGCGGGAACGACGCCGCAGGAATTGCGGGCGGTGGGGGCGCGAGGCGTGCTGCAGCGATTCATAAGAGGAAGGACGCGGTCGCGAGTATGAACGCGGAAGTGGCAACGCGGAACGTGAGAAACGCGGAAGTGGGAACGCGGAACGCGGAACAGCACGGTGGGGTCGTGCCGCGAACGACCTTGCACTACTGTTCCGCGTTCCGCCTTCCGCGTTCCGACTTCTTGTGATAAAATTCACAATCTCTTACCGGTACTTCCATGGCCACGGACTCCATCCTTCGTCCCGGCGAGCTGAAAGAAATCCTCCTCAAGGAAATCCAGGCGGCCGATCTCGCCGACATCGACGTGCGCGAGGTGGGCACGGCGCTCGAGGTGAAGGACGGCATCGCCCGCATTTACGGCCTCACCTCCGCAATGGCCGGCGAGATGCTCGAGTTCACTTCCTCGGAGACGGGGGAGAAGGTGACCGGGCAGGCGCTGAACCTGGAAGAGGACAACATCGGCGCGGTGATCTTCGGCGATTATCTCGTGCTGCGCGAGGGGGACGAGGTGCGCCGCACCGGGCGCGTGCTCGAGGTGCCCGTCGGCCCCGCGCTGGTGGGGCGGGTGGTGGACGCCCTCGGCCGCCCGGTGGACGGGTTGGGCCCCCTCCACGGGACGAAGACCCGCAAGGTGGACATCGTCGCCCCCGGCATCATCAAGCGGCAGCCGGTCAAGGAGCCGCTCCAGACGGGGATCAAGGCGATCGACTCGATGATCCCGATCGGCCGCGGCCAGCGCGAGCTGATCATCGGCGACCGCGCCATCGGCAAGACGGCGATCGCGGTCGACACGATCATCAATCAGAAGGGCCAAGGCGTGACCTGCGTGTACGTGGCGATCGGGCAGAAGGGCTCGACCGTCGCCGCCGTGGTCGAGAAGCTCAAGGAATTCGGTGCGATGGATTATACGATCGTCGTGCTCGCCTCGGCCTCGGAGCCCGCCCCGATGCAGTACATCGCCCCGTTCTCGGGCTGCGCGATGGCCGAGTATTTCATGTACGACGAGAAGAAGGCGACCCTGTGCGTGTACGACGACCTCTCGAAGCAGGCCGCGGCGTATCGTCAGCTGTCGCTCGTGCTGCGGCGTCCCCCCGGCCGCGAAGCGTATCCGGGCGACGTCTTCTATCTCCACAGTCGCCTGCTGGAGCGGGCGGCCAAGCTGTCGGACCCGATGGGGGCGGGGTCGCTCACCGCGCTCCCCATCATCGAGACCCAGGCCGGCGACATCTCCGCCTACATCCCCACGAACGTCATCTCGATCACCGACGGCCAGATCTTCCTCGAGACGGACATGTTCTACTCGAACGTGCGGCCGGCCATCAACCCGGGCATTTCGGTGTCACGCGTCGGCGGCAACGCGCAGATCAAGGCGATGAAGCAGGTGGCGGGTCGTCTGCGCCTCGATCTCGCGCAGTACCGCGAGCTCGAGGCGTTCGCGCAATTCGGCTCGGAGCTCGATCAGGCGACGCAGAAGCAGCTCGCCCGCGGGGTGCGCGTCGTGGAAGTGCTGAAGCAGCCCCAATACCAGCCGATGCCCGTCGAGCAGCAGGTCATGGTCATTTTCGCCGTGACGAACGGCTACCTCGACGACGTCCCGGTCCCGGAGATCAGGGCCTGGGAGCAGGGGTTCAAGGACTTCATGGCGGCCCAGCATCCCGACGTCGGCGAGGAAATCCGGACGCGGCGGGTGTTGGGCGACGACCTCGGCGCCCGGCTGCGCGCCGCGGTGGCGGAGTACAAACAGATCGCCGCGCACTGATGGCCAAACCCCGCGAGTTGCGTCGCCGCATCAAGTCGGTCCAAAGCACGCGCAAGATCACGAAGACGATGGAGCTCGTGGCCACGTCCAAGCTGAAGCGCGCCCAGGACCGCGTGATTGCGGCCCGGCCGTACGCGGCCGCCCTCGCCGACGTGATCGGAGACCTGTACGCCCCGGAGCTGGCGGAGCGGTTTCCCCTGCTGCGCCAGCCCGCGGGGAAGAGCCGCCGGGTGGCGCTCGTGGTCATCACCGCCAACCGCGGGCTGTGCGGCGCGTTCAACGCCAACCTCATTCGCGAGGCGCGGCGCCGGATCGAGCAGCTCGAGGCCGACGGGGTCGGGGTCGACCTTCATCTGATCGGCAAGAAGGGGATCACCTATTTCAAGTTTGCGAAGCGGCCGGCGGTGTCACAGCGGACCGACATCGGCGACAAACCGCGGGCCGAGCATGCGGCGGAGATCGTAGGTCCGCTCATGACGCAGTTCGCCTCGGGCGCGCTCGATGCGGTGGAGGTGGTGTTCGCCCAGTTCAAGAGCGCGGTGAGCACCCCCCCCACCACCCTCCGCGTCCTCCCCATTGCCCCACCCCGGGCGGCAGAAGACGGCAAAGGGCGGCAGAGGGCGGTCAACTACATCCTCAAGCCGTCCGCCGAAGCGATACTCGAGCAGCTGCTGCCTCTCTACGTGCGGAACCAGATATACCGGGCGCTGGTGGAGACCGCGGCCGCGTTCCTCGGCGCGCAACGGACGGCGATGAAGAACGCCACCGACAACGCCGGTGACATCATCGAGCTGCTGCAGCGCACCTACAATCGGGCGCGGCAGGCGCAGATCACGCAGGAGCTGGCGGAGATCGTCGGTGGGGCGGAAGCACTAAAAGGCTAGTCATCCGTTATCCGTGATCCGTCATTCGTATTGAACTACGGACGACGGATGACGGAAGACGGACAACGAGGACTAAATGGCGACACGAACCAAGGAAGCCCCGAAGAAGTCGGCCGGCGAGCCCAAGCCGAATGTCGGCAAGGTCGTCCAGGTCATCGGCCCCGTGCTGGACGTGGAGTTCGAGCCGGAGCACCTGCCGGAGATCTACAATGCCCTCCTGATCGAGCACCGCGGGAACGGCGCCCCGATCCGGTTGACCGCCGAAGTGCAGCAGCACATCGGGCGCAACCAGGTGCGCGCGGTCGCCATGACCTCGACCGACGGCGTGGTGCGTGGCATGGACGTCGTGGATACCGGCCAGCCGATCACCGTGCCGGTGGGCCAGGCGTCGCTGGGCCGCATTCTCAACGTGCTCGGCGAGCCGGTCGACGAAGGTGATCCGATCCCCCCGGATGCGGAGCGCTGGCCGATCCACCGCGAGACGCCGAAGTTCGTCGACCTGGAGCCCAAGACGGAGGTATTCGAGACGGGGATCAAGGTGATCGACCTCATCGCTCCGTTCGTGAAGGGCGGCAAGATCGGCTTGTTCGGAGGGGCCGGCGTGGGGAAAACGGTCATCATTCAGGAGCTCATTCACAACGTGGCCATGGGCCACGGCGGCCGCTCGGTGTTCTGCGGCGTGGGGGAGCGCACGCGCGAAGGAAACGATCTCTATCTGGAAATGAAGGAGAGCGGGGTGCTCAAGTCCTGCTCGCTCATCTACGGCCAGATGAACGAGCCTCCCGGCGCGCGACTGCGGGTCGGCCTGACGGGCCTGACGGTGGCCGAATACTTCCGCGACATGGAAGGCCAGGACGTCCTGGTGTTCATCGACAACATCTTCCGGTTCACGCAGGCGGGCTCGGAGGTGTCGGCGCTGCTGGGACGGATGCCGTCGGCGGTGGGCTATCAGCCGACGCTCGCCACCGAGATGGGCGAGCTGCAGGAGCGGATCACCTCCACCAAGAAGGGATCGATTACGTCGGTGCAGGCGATCTACGTCCCGGCCGACGACCTCACCGACCCGGCGCCCGCGACCGCGTTTTCGCACCTCGACGCGACCGTGGTGCTGTCCCGGCAGATCTTCGAGCTCGGCATCTATCCCGCCGTAGATCCGCTCGCGTCCTCGTCGCGCCTCCTCGATGCGCAATACCTGGGCGAGCGCCACTACAAGGTGGCCGTCGAGGTGCAGCGGATCCTGCAGCGCTACAAGGACCTTCAGGACATCATCGCGATCCTCGGGATGGATGAGCTGTCCGAAGAGGACAAGCAGCTGGTGGCGCGGGCCCGCCGGGTGCAGCGCTTCCTGTCCCAGCCGTTCTTCGTGGCCACCCAGTTCACGGGCCTCGAAGGCAAGTACGTGAAGCTCGAGGACACCATCAGCTCGTTCGAGCGGGTGGTGGCGGGAGAGTTCGACCACCTGCCGGAACAGGCCTTCTACATGGTGGCCGGGATCGACGAGGCGCTGGAGCAGGCGAAACGACTGGCCACGAGCTGAGTGATGCACGTCACCGTCGTTTCGCCCGAGCAAGGGGTATTCGATGGGTCCGCCGACGCGATCGTGGCGCCGGCGTACGACGGCCAGGTGGGCATCCTGCCGGGTCACGCGCCGTTCCTGACGCTGCTCGGGACGGGGGTCTTGCAGGTGCGCCACGGGAGTGCGTCCACGCGCTTCCGGGTTGCGGGCGGATTCCTCCAGGTGGTGGGGGCGGGCGGCGGGGGCGGCGGGGGCGGGGGGGGCGAGACCGTCCGGATCGTGGCCGATCGAGTCGAGGCGTCTTGACAGATCCGCACATCGTTCTTACCGATGTGCGGCCCTTTCAAGCGACGCGCCCTTCACTCCTCCCTGGGGAGGCACCCATATGCGGAAGTGGATCGGCAGTGGACTGCTCGTCACCGTTCTCGCGCTCCTTCCCGCCCGCGCACCGGCACAGCGGCGGACCGCGGCCGAAGCCGGCCCGCGGAACGAGCTCGGTGTCGACCTCGCGTTCCAGTATGTCAGTGTCGGCAGCAACGGCGGATCCGGCATCCAGCTCGCCGCGCCGGTCGACGCGCGTGTCGGGTTCCTCTCGAGGGGGCCGAACATGTTCGAAGTGCGGGCCTCGGTTGACTGGGACTCGAACTTCGGGACCGTCGCGTTCAGCCCCGGCGTGAACGTGCTGCACCTGCTGAAGCGGGGGAGCGGAACGCGCGGGCTGATGCGCGCACCGTACGTGACGGCGGGGGCGGGGCTGAACATCTTCAAGTTCGGCTCCGGTGCGAGTACCGAAACCCAGTTCGCAATCGGTGGTGGGGTCGGGAAGCGGCTCCCCTACGGGAGCGCCGTGTTCCGGCCCGAAGGCTACCTCGCGTACGCCTTCTCGTCCGGCGCTCTGCCGAGCTCATTCTCGCTCGGCGTCCGGCTCGGCTTGTCCTTCTGGCATTAGCCCACCCTCAAGGCCGGGCTGCGTCCCTGAACGGTCATGCGCCCGTCACACTTCCCCAGGGGAGGCTTTGTTATGCGGCAGCTGATCGGCTATGTCCTGCTCCTCGCCGCCGTCGGGCTCGTCCCGGCCGACGTTGTGGCCCAGCGGCGCCCGGCGGCCCGTCCCGCCGCCAGCCGCGCGCAGCGCCCCCAATTCGCGGCGGAGCTCAATTGGAGTAGCGACGTCGACTTGGGAATCGGCGGCCGGGGTGTGTTCCCCCTGCAGTCTCTGTTTCCCAAGACGCCCCTCGACGGCATCGTTTCATTCGACTACTTCTTCCCCAGCGCGCCGTCCGGTGTGAGCGCGCATTACTGGGAAATCAACGGTAACGTCGCCTACCGGTTCCGCGTTCCGGCACGCAGCTCCCTTGCACCTTACGGGGGCGGCGGCTTGAACATCGCGCACGCATCCGCCGGCCCGTCGGGCGGCACCAGCGTTTCCCAAACCAAGGCGGGACTGAACCTGCTCGGCGGGACCACATTCAAGCTCAAGGGTTCGCACCTCACGCCGTTCGCGGAGGCTCGCGGGGAAATCGGTGGTGGTAAGACATTCGTCCTCACGGGTGGGGTCCGGTTCTAGGCCGCGTCTGAAATGCCCATCTTCGCCGGCCCGTCCACGCCGTGGACGGGCCGCAGCGTTTCGTGGCTCTCGAAAACGGAACGATGGCCGTCCGGGTGGGTACCCTGTCTCACGCCGACCCCCGAACCGAGCCAAGGAGACGAGCATGCGACGTAGCGTGGCGGTGCTGGTCGCAGTGCTGGGCGGAGTGCTCCCCCTCCGCGTGAGGGCACAGGCTACGGGCATGCCGTCCTACAACGCGCCCTATCGCGCGTTTCAACGGTCGGAGTTGGGGGCCGTGTTCAGCTTCCCCAACGGCGGCGGCACGGGGTTCGAGGGCATGTACCGCTACGCGAGGGGCACCCTCGACCTCGGGCTCCGCGGCGGCATTTTCGATCCGAGCGGAGCGGGGAAGGCCGAGCTCCTGGTGGGAGTGGAGGCGCGCGAGCGCGTGATCACGCATACGATCGACTTTCCGCTCGACGGCGCGATCGTGTTCGGCGCGGGGGCCAGCCTCGTGAGCGGCGGCTCGACGCTGTTCGTCCCGGTGGGACTGTCGCTCGGGCGCCGCGTGGATCCGCGCGGATCGACAGTGAGCATCGTGCCCTATGTACAACCCACCGTCTCGTTCGTCGCCGGCAGCGGCCGCACCTCGGCGCTGGAGTTCGGCTTCGGCGTCGGCGCGGACTTCCGGCTGTCCCGCGTGCTCGACGCGCGCGTGTCAGGCGGCCTCGGCGACCATCCGCTCACCGGCGTGTCGATCGCTGCCGTGTGGGTGCACTAGAGAAGCAGGTTGTGGAGGTTATGGAGGTTGGTGGAGGTTGGAGGAGGTTTTCTCCGAGACGCCACAACCTTCCCAAACCTCCTCTAACCTCCCAAACCTCGACCAACCTCCCCGAAGGGGTACTTATGCGCGCAGTGTTGACGCTCGGATTCACGGTACTGCTGGCGACGCCCGCCGCCGCACAGTGGCTGGGCGAGCCCGTGTGGAACAGTCCCAAGGGCGGCACCGGCGTCACGATCAGCGGGGACTACGGCAAGCCGAACAGTGATTACGGCAAGGGCAACACCTGGGGCGGTCGCGCGTCGCTGGGCGTCGGCACGCTGACCTTCACGGCCGGCGTGGCACGCTGGAAGCCCGACCTCGCCACTGATGGCTTCACTTCCATTGGTGGGAACGCGGCGTTCCGGCTGATCGGCGGTAGTTTGCTGCCGTTTGCCCTCAACCTGCAGGTCGGCGCGGCTCGAACCGATTCCGCCAATTCCACGCCCGCTCAGACCGCGGTCACGGGCGCGGCGGGGTTCAGCGTCCCGCTCCCAACGCCGGGGATCAGCATCGAGCCGTATTTCTCTCCCGGTATCCGGTACCACAGTAGCGGCGGCACGAACAGCACCGAGTTCGGGTACGTGTTTGGGGCCAACCTCAGCTTCGGCCTCGTTGGGATGCACGTCGCCTACGACAACGAGAAACTGAAGGGCGGCGGGAGCCGGCGGGTGTTCGGCGTTGGCGCGCACGTGGACTTCCATCTCCCGCTCGGGATGTGAAGCGGACCTAAAGGAGGTTGGGGAGGTTCTGGAGGTTGGGGGAGGTTTGGGAGGTTGTCCCGCCGCCTGCACGACCTCCCCAAACCTTCTCTAACCTCCCCCAACCTCCCCAACCTCCCAGCAGGCGCGTGTCGATCGGCGCCGTGTGGGTGCCGTAGAGCGACACAGCATTGACTCCCCGGGCCGCGGTTCCTACCGTTGGTCCATCTCCGCCGGATCGTGCGCCCTGGTCCTGCACGGTTTCCCCCAGGCGTTGAGAGGGACTTATGAACCGCACAATGTTGCTGCTGGGACTGACGGCATTGCTGGCCACCCCCGCCGCCGCACAGTGGCTGGGCGAGCCGGTGTGGAACGACCCCAGAGCCGGGACCGGCTTCACTATCTACGGGGATTACACTCGGCCCAACACCGATGCGGGCGGAGGCAACGCCTTCGGCGGCCGCGTCACTCTCGGGGCCGGAACGTTCACGCTGACGGGCGGGGTGTCGTCCTGGAAGGCTGACCTCGTCAGCCAGCGGATAACCACCTTCGGCGGCACCGCCGCGTTCCGGTTGATCGGCGGCAGCCTCATCCCGGTCGCCGTCAACCTGCAGCTCGGCGGCGGTCACAGCCTGGAGATCACCTCCAGCACCGTGGCTGCACCCGTGCAGACCATGCTGCTCGGCGCGGTGGGATTGAGCGTCCCGCTGCCCACACCCGTCGTGAGCATCGAGCCGTACATCTCGCCCGGGATCCGGTATCACCACTATAACAACGTGGCGCCGGGCGCCTCCGACCACGAGACGAACTTCGGGTGGGTGATCGGTGGCAAGCTCGGCTTCGGCCCGATCGGGATTCACCTCGCGTACGACTCGGAGAAGTTCGCCGACGGGACGCGACACGGAGTGTTCGGCGTCGGCGCCAACCTCGGGCTCCGGCCGTAGGTGGGGGTGGTAAGCCTGGTTCACAACTCGGAGTGAAGCCGCTACCTTTGGGGCGCGCCATTCCCGGGCGCGCCCCGTCCGTTTCCAGGAGCTCTGTGATCCGTTCTCTCGTCGCGCGGGGGTCGGTCTTCGCGCTGGCCTTCGTGCTGAGCGGCTGCGCGCTCACGCTGGACTCGTCGCATCTCGGTGTCCCGGTCTCGCTCGCCGGCACCGCGGCGCGCCCGGACTCGGGAGCTTCCTTCCGCGTAACGAAACACGCCGTCTACATGCTCCTGGGCCTCGTGCCCGTGGCGCAGCCGAATCTCGAGGACGTCCTCGGGGGGCAGGTCGGCGCCGGAACGCGCATCACGAACCTGCGGATCAGGGTGCGGAGCCGCTGGAGCGACCTGCTCGTGACCGGCCTGACCCTGGGGCTGGTTGTGCCGCGCTCCGTCACGTTTGAAGGAGTGGTCGTGGGGGAGTAGTGACCTCCACCAACCGTCACCCACCTCCACCGACCTCCACCAGCCTTTTTACCAGCGCCGTCGTCCGCTCGGCCGCACCGCGCCCCTCCCGCACCAGCCGCTTCCCGGCCGCGCCCGCCTTGGAGCGTGCCGCCGGGTCATGATGCCACACGAGCCACTGCGAGTGCAGCTGGTGGCGACCGTCGCTGCTCAACGCCACGGCGCCGCCGCGCTCGATCAATAGGGTCGCGTCGCGGCTCATGTGCCAGTGCGGGCCCACCGCCACCGGCACGCCGAACACCGCCGGCTCGAGGACCGAATGGAGGCCCGCGCGGTGGTACCCGCCGCCGACGAACGCGACGTCCGCGAGCGCATACAGGTCGGCGAGGATCCCCACGCGATCCACCACGATCACCGGAGCGGAGGACGTGTGCTCCACCTGCGACAGCCGGACGGGGCGGGGCAGGCCGGCGCGCGCGGCCGCCTGCGCGATGCCGGCGAGGTGGTCCGGGTTGGGCTCGTGGGGCGCGAGCACCAGTCGCGCGCTGGGCACCTGCGCCAGCAGGTCCACGAACGCCGGGAGGACCACCGCTTCGTCCGCCGGCCAGGTGGACCCGGCGACGATGGTGAACGTGCCCGCGGGCGCGATGGCGAGGCGCGCGAACGGATCGCGCGTGCGGTCGAAGCGTTCCGCCCGCTCGGCCACGCTGTCGTACCGCGTGTCTCCCGTCACCTCGATGACCCCGGGACGCGCGCCCAGCTGCTCGAGGCGCCGGCCGTCCTCTTCACTGATCGTGCCGATCCGCTCGAGCGCGCGGTAGGCGGGCGCGGCCCAGCCTCGGGCCGGCCAGCGGAGCCGCGAGCTGTGCGGTGCGACGGTGGCGGAGATGAGCCCGAGCTTCACGCCACGCCGCGCCGCCGCGAGGGTCAGCTCGGGCCACACGTCGAGCTTCGAGAACACGAGCGCCGCGGGCTGAAACGCCTCGAGTACGGCGGTCACGTCCGCGGGGCGGTCGAGCGGCAGGTAATCTGCCACATCGACCGGCAGCGTGCGCGCGAGCCGCTCGGCGGAGGGGGAGAAGAAGGTGTACGCGAGCTGCCAGTGCGGCGCCTCGGCGCGCACGGCTTCGAGCACCGGCTTCGCCTGGAGGCCCTCGCCCACCGACGGGGCGTGCACCCACAAGAGCGGCCGTTTGGGATCGCGGTGCGCCCGCGCCCAGGCGGACAGACGCTCCCGCACGCCGCGACGCGCATCGAGGCCGCGCGCGAGCTTCTTGTCGAAGCGGGCGGCGAAGGGCAGGGCCCGCTGCGCGAGCCCGATGCTGAGCCGGTATATGAAGGAAGGGCGCGCCCCCCCCATCAGCGCGCCCCGGCCGCCGTCTTGCTCTGGTAGATCGAGTCCAGCACGGCCCGGAAGACCGTGACCGGTGCCGCTCCCTCGAGCAGGGCGCCCTCGATATAGAAGGTAGGGGTGCTCGTCGCGCCCGCACGCCGCGCGCGCTCGGAGTCCGCCCGGACGTCGGCGGCGGTGGCCCGGGACGCGACACAGCGGGCGAGCTGCGCGTGGTCCAAGCCGGCCGAATCGCCCAACGCGAGGAGCGACGCCTGGGGCGAGGCGAGCGGGGCCCACTGGTCCTGATGGCGGAACAGCAGGTCATGCATCGGCCAGAAGCGCTGCTGCCGGGCGGCACACAATGCGACCTCCGCAGCCGTCGCGGCGTTCTTGTGCAGGCTCGACAGGGGCAGGTTGATGTACACGAACCGGACCTTGCCCGCCTGGACGTACTCACGCTCGAGCAGCGGCATCGTGCCGAGAGCGAACGCACGACAGTAGGGACACTGGAAGTCCGACATTTCGTACACGGTCACGGGCGCGTCGGGGCGGCCCTTGGTCCGGGCGGCGAGTGCCGTTCCACCTTGGTTCGCCGAGCGGTTCCTTCGCTCGACTAGGTGGAACGGCACGAGCGGGTCGGACTGCGTGGCGCCGCTGGCGAGGACGAGCAGCGCGGCGCCTGCGAACACGGCTCTGGGCATGGCGCCAAAAGTAACGAAATCCGAGATAGGCGGGGGCCGGCTAACGGACCTCCGGCCCGCCTCGGCGATTGTCGATCACGAACCGATCGTGGGCGGGCATGACCACCCGGGGGAGGGTCTGCGCGTTCATCACCGCGGTGTCCGTCACGATCTCGTTCCGCCACAAGAGGAACGCGACCAAGCGGTACACCTCGTCGGGCGTCAGAGAGCCCGGCGCGTCGAGCGGCATCGCGCGATTGACATAGTCGTACAGGGTCGTCGCGTAGGGCCAGTAGTTGCCGAGCGTCTTCACGAAGCGCGGGTCGCGCCCGAACGGAAAGCCGGACCGAGGCTCCCGGCCCACGAGCCGATCGAACGGCCCCTCCGTGCCGGTCCGGCCGTGACACGCCGCGCACTTGCGCGCGTAGATCGCGAGGCCCTGTGCCGCCGTGCCGCTCCCCGGCGGCAGTCCGGCTCCGTCGGGCATCACGTCGATGTTCCACGCCGCGATCTCCTCGGCCGTGGCGGCCCGGCCAAAACCGAACCGCGCCGGAGCATCGGGCCGCGCCGCTCCCTGATCCCGGTTCCCGCACGCCGCTGCTGCCAGCGCGAGTGCGAGAAGCACGACCGCCACGCGCACGCCTATCCCTCCAATCCGAACATGACGGTCCCGTCGCCCCGTACCCGCCACGCGCGGATGTGATTGAAGTGATACGACGTGCCGAGCCCACGGGCGCTCCGTAGCTGCTCCAGGGTGGGCTGCACGTAGCCGGTCTCGTCGGTCGCGCGGCTGAGCAGCGTGGTTTCCCGGCCATCCCACCTCCACAAGCAGCGGAACCGGGTGTGGCACTTGGGGAGCACGGGGGACTGCAGCTCGGCGGGCGTCCACCGCCGCCCCGCGTCGGTGCTCACGTCGACCCTGCTGATCCGGCCGCGCCCGCTCCAGGCGATTCCGCTGATCTCAAACCAGCCCCGCTCGGGCAGAATCACGGGATACGCAGGGAACGTGATGATCGACTTGGCGTCCATGGCAAAACTGAACATACGCGCCGTGCCGTCCGGCAACGGATCGGTGTACTTCGACGTCTCCTCTCGCGTCATGAAAGGTCGGTCGGCAATCTCGATGCGCCGGATCCACTTGACGTTCGCGTTCCCCTCCCAGCCCGGGAGCAGCAGCCGCGCCGGGTAGCCCTGCTCGGGACGCAACGCCTCGCCGTTCTGACCGTAAGCGATCAGGGCGTCCTCTGCGGCCTTGTCCATGGGGATGCTTCGGGCCATGACGGCGGCGTCCGCGCCTTCCGCGAGGAGCCATTTCGCGCCCGGCTTCACGCCGACCTCGCGGAACAGCGTCGCCAGCGGCACGCCGGTCCACTCGCTCGTGCTGGTGAGGCCGTCGATGAGCTGAGGCGTGAGATCGGGCCGAATGTTGCGATAGCTCGAGCCACCGTTCCCGGAGCACTCGAGGAAGTAGAGATGGGACACGGAGGGGAATCGTTTGAGCGCCTCGAGATCGAACACCGTCGGACGCTCCACCATGCCGTGGATGAGCAGCTTGTAGCGCCCCGGGTCGATGGCGGGTACCCCGGCATGGTGACGCTCGAAGTGGAGATCGGCGGGCGTCACGATCCCGTACAAGTCCTGCAGCGGTGCGAGGGAGCTGCCCTGGGCGCTCCCGACGGGGATGCGCCGCGGTCGCTCGAACGGCGAGCGCCGGCCGAGCTCGCTCAGGGGCGCCCCTGGAACCTTGGTGGGATCGGGAGGGACGATTGTGTGCGGTGCCTGCGCCGGTACCTGGGCGTGCCCCACGCGCCACAGCGCGTGCGCGCCCACCGCGCTCGCGGCGCTGGCGAGGAGAGCCCGGCGGGAAATCGACACGTCTGCCATCGTCAGCCTTCCTGTGCGAGGGATGTCCCCTAAGCTAAGTCGCGCGAGCTACTTTATGGCCATGCTTTGCCTGTTACTCGGCTTCCTCGTGTCGGCGGTGGCTTCCGGGGGCGGAGGTACGCCGCCCGCCAGATCGTGCGAGGCGTGCCACCAGAAGATCGTCGCGAGCTTCATTCGAACTGCGCACTTCCAGACTTCCGCTGAAGCTACTGCCCGAACCGTGCGGGGGCGTTTCTCTGAGGGCCATAACCTGTTGGCCACCAGAGTGGAGGGCGTCTACTTCAGGATGCAACAGCGCAAGGATGCCTTTTATGAGACCGGCGTAGACTCGCGCAGGGGGACGTCGCGTACGGAGTCCATCGACTTGGTCATCGGATCGGGGAGAAGAGGACAGTCCTATCTCTACTGGAGCGGCGGGCTCTTGTTCGAATTGCCGGCTTCCTACTTGACGGCCATCGGACAATGGATAAACAGTCCTGGCTACGCGGATGGCCAAATCGACTTTGAACGACTCATCATACCTCGATGTCTGGAGTGTCACGCGACGTCGTTCGGATTGCTCGAGGATCGAGGCAGGGTGAGGTACTCCCGCGCGTATGTGCTGGGTATTGCGTGTGAAAAATGCCACGGCGACGGGCGAGCCCACGCCACGGCTGGAGAGTCCATTCTCAATCCCGGCCGCTTCACGAGAGACCGGAGGGTGGACAATTGCGCGTTGTGCCATTCAGGCGATCGGGATGCGAGGCGGCCGGCGTTCTCATATCGCCCGGGCGAGAACCTCGACGACTATTTCGTCCCTGCATCGGACCAGGAGGCCGCCCCGGACGTCCACGGCAATCAGGTGGGGCTGTTGCGGCGCAGCAAATGCTTTCGCTCGAGCCCTGACATGTCGTGTTCGACCTGCCACGACGTTCATCGACCGGAGAGAGATTTGCGCACGCTCGCGGGGAAATGCCTCACGTGTCACGAGATTACCCGCCACAAGATGGCGGCCACGATCGGGTCGCGAATGATGAGCCTCTGCGTCGATTGCCACATGCCGAACCAGCCGTCCCACGCGATCGAGATCAATACTGCGACGACGCAGGCCTCACTGTACTTCCGCAGCCATGCGATCGGGATCTATCCGGGGATCGCGGCGAGGGTGCTGCAATCGCACACGCCACAGAGTCGATAACCGGGAACGCGCGATCGGTGATGCCGGGCCTGATCGCCTGCCTCGTCGCGGGCACCGTGTTGTCGGCACAGACGCCGAGCCTCGGTACGATCGCCTTCCCCAACTCGGGAGCTCCTCCCGCGCAAGCGCCGTTCATCCGCGGGGTGCTGCTGCTCCACAGTTTCGAGTACGGGGACGCCGCGCAGGCCTTCCGCGAGGCGCAACGGCTCGATCCCGGCTTCGCGCTCGCCTATTGGGGCGAGGCGATGACCTACACGCATCCCTTGTGGAACGAGCAGGACCGGACTGCCGCCCTCGCGGCGCTCCGGCGCCTGGGCCCGACGCCCGAGGCCCGGCGGGAGCGAGCGCCCACGCGCAGGGAGCAGGCGTACCTCCACGCCGTGGAGGTGCTCTACGGCGAGGGCTCGAAGGCCGCGCGCGACACGGCCTACTCGGCCGCCATGAGGCGCCTGGCCGGCAGCTTCCCCACGGACCGCGAGGCCACGGTGTTCTATGCGCTCTCGTTGCTCGGCCTCAATCAGGGAGTGCGGGACGTTCCGACCTACCTGCGGGCCGCCGCGCTGCTGGAGAAGGTGTTCCGGGACAATCCCCAGCACCCGGGCGCTGCGCACCTGTTGATCCACTCGTACGACGACCCGATCCACGCGCGCCTGGGTCTCGCCGCTGCGCGCGCGTATGCCAAGATCGCGCCGGACGCCGCGCATGCCCAGCACATGACGACGCACATCTTCCTCGCCCTGGGGATGTGGGACGACGTGGTGTCGCAGAACGAGATCGCATCGGGGCGCGACCGCTCCGCATGGACTCCCCACCACTACACCTGGTGGCTCGGCTACGGCTATTTGGAGCAGGGCCGCTACGGAGAAGCGCTGCAACACCTCGAGCGGATGCGGCGGAATGCGGATTGGACGACCGGGCACGGCCTCGCCCTGCTGGCGCAGATGCGGGCCGACTACGTGATCAACACCGAGCGATGGGACAGTCCGTCCCTGCAGTGGCGCATCGACCTCACCCACGCGCGTTCCAGGGCTCGAGCGGAGGACGCGTTCGTCGCGGGGTTCTCCGCGCTCAAGCGCGGTGACCGGGCCGCCGCCGCCGACGCGCGGGCGGACCTCACGGCGCTCAATCGCACTCCCCCTGCACCCGAGACCGGCTACGTGGACCCGGTCCCGGAGATGCTCGACAAGGAGCTGGCGGCGGCGTTCCGGCAGGCAGAAGGGGCGCTGGACGAGGCGATCGCCCTGATGCGAGAGGCCGTGTCACTCGAAGACGCGATGCCGCTCGAGTTCGGACCGCCCGCGGTCGTCAAGCCGTCACATGAGTTGCTGGGGGAGATGCTGCTGCAGGCAGGACGGTCGCGCGAGGCACAGATGGAGTTCGCGCGCGCCCTCCGGCTTGCTCCCAAGCGCGCGCTCGCGCTGCGTGGACTGGCGCGCGCAGCGGCCGCGGCGGGCGACGACAAGACGGCAGCCGGCGCCTACGCCGAGCTGCGGCGGATCTGGCATCGCGCCGACCCGGATATTCCCGGCCTCGCCGAGGCCGCGCGCTTTCTCGCCGCGCGCGCGCGCAGCTAGGGCTCGACCACCTCGACGGTCTGCCCGCTCCGCAGCGGACCGGCGACGGTCTGACGCCGACCCGAAGGCCAGCGCACCTCGATGGCGGCCGCCTGATCCGCCTCGCCCAGGCCGAAATAGAGCGGCAGGTCACTCTCAGACAGATAGCCGGTCTTCCCGTCCATGACCTTGAGGATGCGCCGGCCCTCGGGCAGGACCACCGTGACCTGGGCGCCCAGCCCCTCGCGGTTCGAGCGCGTGCCGCGCAGCCGGACCTTGAGGAAGTTGACGCGGTGCCGCTGCGCCAGGTCGCTCACCAGCACCTGCGGCGCGGCGTTGAATTCATTGGTCACGATGTCGAGATCGCCGTCACCGTCCAAGTCGAGGATGACCGCCGCGCGGGTCCCCCGGGCTGCCATCATCGTCAGGCGGCCCCCGGGCTCACGCCGGCACCCCAAGGCCGCGGCGCCTCGCTCGCGGCAGACCGTGCAGAACAGTTGCGACCGGTCGGCGCCCTGACAATCGAGGCTGAACCAGACCTGCTCCGTGGCCCCGCGCGGCTCGACGCCCAGCGTGAACTCGCTGGGGAGGAAATGCCGCCCGGCCTCATTCAATAACACGGAATTGACGCCGTAGCGGTGGGGAAAGTTCATGCCGGCGGTGACGAAGATGTCGTCCCACCCATCGGCGTTCAGATCGTCCACGCTCGGACCCCACGGCCAGTACGTTTCGACGCCGAGTGAGTCCGAGACCTCTTCGAACCGGCCGCCGCCCCGGTTCGCGAACAGCGCGTTGCCGAAAATGAACCGGTCTTTCCCTTCCGGGAAGTAGTCGGCGCGCGCCTGGGCGGAGTCGGCCTTGCGTGCCTCGGCAGCCCAATCTCCGGCTGGGATGTTGACCCACATGTCCGAATGCATGTCCGTGACGAGGAGGTCGAGCCGGCCGTCCCCGTCGAAGTCGAAGACCTTCACGCCCATCGCGCCCCACGGTGTCTTCGGGAAATAAGCGCGCGTCGCGTCGCGAAACCGCTTGCCGCCCTCGTTGAGCCAGAGGTGGTTCTCCCCCTGCATGTCGAGGATATAGAGGTCGGGCCAGCCGTCGTCGTTCGCATCGATCACGGTGGCGTCCCCGCTCCAACTCCGGTCCACGAGCCCGACGTCCCGCGTGACGTCCTTGAACCGGTTGCCGCCCAGGTTGTGATAGAGAATGCTGGCCTCGGCGCGCTCGGGGTGGGTGTGGCCGTGGAAGGCGTCGCTCAGGCCCACGTAGTAGCCGCCGGGGCCCTTCACATTGCTTGTGTACACGCCCACGTTGGTGACGAAGAGATCGAGCAGCCCATCCCCGTCGTAGTCGAAGAAGACCGCGCCGGAAGAGTGGCCCACGTAGCCAACCCCCGCCTGTGCGGTGATGTCGCGGAACCTGCCGCCGCCCATGTTTTCGAACAGGCGATTCCCGTGGCGCACGGTGGTCACGAACAGGTCGGGATCGCCGTCGTTGTCGATGTCGGCGAACGCCGCCGCGACCGACACGTCGTCCGGCATGGCAACGCCCGCCTGGTCGGTGATGTCCGCGAACCGGCCATCGCCCACGTTCTTCCACAGCTCGTTCCTGCCGAGCTGGGTGACAAAGTAGAGATCGGGCCGGCCGTCGCCGTCGACATCGGCGGCGGCCAGCCCCGTGCCGTGGTCGTAGTGGACTTTCTTGTACGCCTTGCCCGCGTCGTCGACGATCCGATTCACGAACGTGATGCCGCTCGTCTCGCGCCGATCGGTGAACTGGAAGTCGTGAACCGTCGCCGACCGTGCAGCCAGGACGGCTTCCGCGGCGCCGCGCTCCCGCAGCCACGCCGGCCCCCCCCGCCCCCCCGGCCCCCCCGGCCCGGCCGCGGCGGAGCGTTCGCCACGGCTCGACCGGCACGAGGCGAGCACAAGCAGGGCGGCGACAACGAGCCTCAGGGAGCGGCCTTGGTCCAGATGACGATCACGCCGCAGCCGGAGTTGCTCCCTTCGAACTCGCCTGGCGTCTCCGACGAGCCGCGGTAGATCTCGATCCCTTCGACGTCGTGGGGTGGTGTATGCCGAGCGAAATACGCCGTCGACTCGATACCGTCGATAAAGTACTGCGGGTAGCAGCCGGGGGGCGACCGCACCATCTTCGCGATGCAATCGTTCGACAGGCATACCTGCTGTACCCCGCGCACCGTGACCAGCACGTCGACGAGCGTGGCGGGATCGCGGCGCTCGATTTGCTCCCGTGTCAGAAAGAACCCCATGCCGGCTTGGCGACGGCGCTCGAAGCCGGCGAAGCGCCTCAGCCCCTTCTCTTTCACCACGACCTCCGGCAGCTGGTAGGCGAGGAGGATGAGCTCGAACTCGTGGGTGAGCACCTGCCGGGGTGCGAGCACCACAGGCCAGGTCGCGGAGGCGTAGCCGACCGCGCTGATCTCGAGCGTGTGGGTTCCGGGCGCAAGGCCGGTGAACGTGAAGTGCCCAGACGAGTCCGTCGTCGTCGTGAGCTTCGTTTCCCGCAGCGCCACGCGGGCACGGCGGATCGGCTCATGTGAGTCCCGGGCGACGAGCCGTCCCAGGATCGCGCTGGAGTCGGGGCCGACCGCGCTGTCCTGCGAGGTAGGGGTGGCGTCGAGCGCCGCCGGCCCCAGATACAAGGCGAGCACTAGCACTGCCAACTTCAGGGCCATCGGCCTGTTCCGCTGCGCGGGTTGACGAATATAGGTGTCCCAGGGGAGGCCCGGAAGACCAGCAAAAATGGGCGCTTTCAGTGCGGCATT
>Ga0209156_10000592_pt1 | contig 30860 bp, 27 predicted proteins | sample GraSoiAngelo_124_FD_185881 | JGI IMG/M metagenome (GOLD analysis project Ga0209156, IMG submission 185881) | Grasslands soil microbial communities from the Angelo Coastal Reserve, California, USA - 14_0927_05_20cm (SPAdes) (version 2) | ecosystem: Environmental > Terrestrial > Soil > Grasslands... | reverse complement strand
CTGCAGGAGAAGCGTGGGATCCATTAGGTTTGCCGTCGGGGCGCCTTCGCCGGGCCTCCGGCGCCCGACGGTCGGGCTCTCAGTACGTCACGTCTCCAGGGGCGCCCCGACGGCAAATCTACGTCTTGGGCCGCGGGAACACGAACTTCTGCAGCGCCGCGGCCTTGGGCCAGACGGCGACGGGCTTCTGGCCCAGGATCTGGATCATCGTGGCGATGGCGTTCGGGTTGTCGCCGATCTCATTGAAGAGGATCGGTCCGCCGTACTGCATGAGGCCGCCCGCGAAGCGCGTCTTCCGCATCGCCTCCACGATCGCGTCCGGGTCGTCGAGCGTCGCGGCGCGCTCGAGGATGTCGGCGATGAGGAACAGGGCGTCGTACGAGTAGCCCGAGTTCGTGTCGAAGGTCCGCCGCCGACCGGTCTCCCGCTCCGCGCGCTTGGCGTACTCCTCGGCGACCGCGAGCGTGCGCGGGTTCTTGAAGCTCGGCCACGGCACGCTCGTCATGACGTACTCGAGATCCTCCTTGAGCACCGCGAACTGGCCGGCCTCGTAGAGCCCGGGGCTCCCCGGGCCGACGATGCCCATGAGCTCGACGCGCTGCTTGCGGATCTCGGGGAGCAGGAGCTGCGCGGAGGCCGGCCGCGTGATCGGCGCGATGACGTCGGGTTGCAGCGCCTTCGCGCGCGAGACCTCGGTCGAGAGGTCCGACGGCGGCTCCGGCCACGGGATGATCTCGACGATCTCCCACGACGGCTTCGCCGCCTCCCATGCCGCCTTGAAGCCCCGCATCTGGTTCGTGCCGAAGAGGTCGTTGGCGTGCATGAGCACGACGCGCTTCGGCGCGACGCCCGCCTCCTTGAAGATCTCGGTGAAGTACTGGACGGCGTTGCGTCCAAAGCTCGAGCCCGTCGGGAAGTTCCGGTAGACGTACTGGACCTTCTGCTGGCCCTCCTTCACCGACTTCGCGACGTTCGCCGTGATCGGGTCGGCGGCGGCGATGTCCACGAGAAGGGGCACGCGCTTCTGCTGCGCGACCGACACCATCGAGTTGGTCGAGCCGGAGTCGAAGGACCCGAGCAGCATCCGGGCGCCCTGGCCGACGGCGCGCTCGGCCTCGACGCGCCCGTTCTCGGGCTTGGTCTGCGTGTCGCCGAGCAGCAGCTCGAGCCTGAGCCCGCCCTTGGACTTGATGCCGCCGGCGGCGTTGATCGCGTCCGCCGCCATCTGCGCCCCGAGCCGGCAGGCCTGCCCGGGCTCGGCGAGCGGGCCGGTCACGGGATGGATCGCGCCGATCTTGAACGTCTTCGGCTGCGCGCGGAGCAGCAGCGGGAAGCCGAGCACGGCCGCGCCGGCCGCGGTGGATCGGAGGAACGCGCGACGGCTCAGTCGGGTCTTCGCCATTGAGCAGCCTCCCTCTTGGAGCGCGATTATACGTCGAGATTGCGCAGCCGGCCGAGCGGAGCGAATCTATGGGCACGGGTCCGAAGGACCCCGAGGAGGAGAGCGTGGCCACGAGCGTCGTCACTCCCCAGCGATTCGCGAAGGGCATGACCTTCGACCAGTACCTGAAGTACGCTGGCAGCCCCGAGAACCTCGCCCGCGAGGCCTTTGGCAGCTATGTCCCCGACGGCGGGTCGCTCGGCGCGCCGCGCAAGGACAACAGCGCCATCCTCCGCGAACGCTACGCCCGGGCGCGTCTGACGGAGGAGCACACGGGCGCCGTCAAGTGGCTCGTCGCGCAGCCCAACGGACCCGCGAAGATTCTCGTGCTCTCCGAGGACTGGTCCTCGGACTGCCGTCGCGACGTGCCCGTCCTGGCACGGCTCGCCGAGGCGGGCGGGATGGAGCTGCGGATCTTCAACCGCGACGGCAAGAAGATCCTCGGCACGCGGCGCCCCGACCCGGCCGCCGCCCCCGACGCCAACCACGACCTCATGCTCGAGTTCATGAACAAGAAGAACGGCGGGGAGTGGGCGTCGCTCCCGGTCGCGGTGTTCTACACGAAGGACTTCCAGGAGCTCCACCGCTACGTCGAGTACCCCGCCATCTATCACAAGGACCGCATCCGTGGACACCAGCAGGCGGCGCGGCCCGGCGAGACGCCGGCGCAGACGCAGGAGCGCCAGATGCGGGAGTTCGTGACCATGCAGGCCTCGCCCTTCTTCGACCTGTGGGCGTCCGCGGCGATCGCGGAGATCCTCAGCGCGCTATACGAAAGGCTAGCGGTCGGCTAAGCAGAGCTACGAGCCAGCAGCTCGCGCGCGATGACGACGCGCTGGATCTGGCTGGTGCCCTCGTAGATCTGCATGATCTTCGCGTCGCGGAAGAAGCGCTCGACGGGGAACTCGCGCGTGTAGCCGTAGCCGCCGAGGACCTGGATCGCATCGGTCGCGACCTTCATGGCCGCGTCGGCCGCCCAGCACTTGGCCATGGACGCCTCGTAGGTGTTGCCCGTGATCCCCGCGTCCACCTGGCGCGCCGCGTGGTGGACCATGAGCCGGGCGCTGTGCACGAGCATCGCCATGTCGGCGAGCATGAACTGGATCCCCTGGAAGCTCGCGATCGCCTGACCGAACTGCTGCCGCTCCTTCGCGTAGCCCACCGCGGCGTCGAGCGCCGCTTGGCCGATGCCGACCGCCATCGCGCCGGTGGCCGGCCGGGTCATGTCGAGCGTCCTCATCGCGAGCGTGAACCCTTCGCCCTCCGCGCCGAGCCGCTGCTCGACGGGCACCTCGCAGTCGGTGAAGTGGAGCGCCACGGTGGGCGAGGCGCGAATGCCCATCTTCTTCTCTTTCTTGCCGACCGCGAAGCCCGGCATCCCCTTCTCGACGAGGAAGGCGGTGACGCCCTTGGCGCGCTTCGTCGGGTCGACGGTCGCGAAGACGGTGATGACGTCGGCGTGGTCGCCGTTCGTGCACCACTGCTTGGAGCCGTTCAGGACGTAGCGGTCGCCCTTCCGCGCCGCGATGGTCTTGAGGCCGGCAGCGTCCGAGCCGGCGCCCGGCTCGGACAGCGAGTAGGCCGCCAGCAGCTCGCCCGTCGCGAGCCGCGGCAGGTACTTCTTCTTCTGCTCCGCCGTGCCCGACAGGAGAATCGGCAGCCCGCCGAGCGGCTGGTCGAGGTACTGCGTGGCCGTCGCCGCGCACGCCCAGGCGATCTCCTCGGCGACGAGCGAGAGCGCGAGGCAGCCGAGGTCGTTGCCCCCGTACTCCTCGGGCACCCAGATGCCGAAGAGCCCGGACTCGAGGATGGCGCGCATCGAGTCCTCGGGGTACGCCTCGGCCTCGTCGTAGCGCGCGGCGTGCGGGGCGATCCGCTCGCGCGAAAGCTTCCGGGCGAGGTCGCGGATGGCCCGCTGGTCGTCGGTCAGGTAAAAGAGGTCCCGCATCGGCCCCCTTAGATTACCCGACGCTGGCGGAGGTCCGCGAGCCGTTCGGGCGCGTAGCCGAGCGCCTCGCCGTAGATCCGCTCGTTGTGCTCGCCGAGCCGCGGCGGGAACGCGAGCGGCGGCGGGTCGCTGGCGGGCGGCGCCGGCAGCACGACCGCGAGGCCCGTGCGCGGGTCGGTGACGCGCTGGAGCCGCGGCGCCACCAGCGGGTCGGCGACGACGTCGGCGAGCGTGTTGACGCGCGCGACGGGCACCCCCGCGTCCTGGAGCAGCGCGAGCGCCTCCTCGGTGGCGAGGCCCGCGAAGCGCTTGCCGAGCTCACGCTCGAGGTGCGGCGCGTCGGCGATCCGGCCGGCGTTGGTCGCGTATGCCGGGCGGGCGAGCGCCTCGAACCCCGGGAGCTTCTCGAGCGCTGCCCACTGGAGGTCGCTGCCGACGGCGACGTACACGTAGCCGTCGCGCGTCGCAAAGACCGAGACCGGCGCGAAGAACTGGTGGCTGTTCCCCTTGCGCGTGATCCGCTCGCCGAGGCTCGCCGCCAGGAGGAGGGGGCTCGCCATCCACGACACGGCGCTGCGCAGCATCGAGAGGTCGATCCGCGCCCCCTCGCCCGTGACGGCCCGGCGGTAGAGCGCCTTCATGATCTCGCCGTAGCCGTGCTCGGCGGCGCCGAGGTCGACCATCGGCAGGCCGAATGCCGTCGGCGGGCCGTCGGGCTCGCCGGTGAGCTCCATGAAGCCGGCGCGCGCCTGGAGGATCGGGTCGTAGGCGGCCTCGTCGTGGTCGGGCCCGAACCCCGTGATGCCGAGCCAGATCAGGTCTCGCCGCGCCGCGCGGAGGGTGGCGTCGTCGACGCCGAGGCGCGCGTAGCTCCGCGCCCGCTGGTTCGTGGCGAAGACGTCCACGCGGAGCGCCGCGATCAACGCCCGGAGGATCGCGCGTCCCTCGGCCTCCGCGAGGTTCAGCGTGATCGCCTCCTTGCCGCAGTTGTTGGGCAGGAAATAGCTCCGCATGCCGGGGTCGCCGAGGACGTCGTCGCCGACGAAGCGGTTCGGGTCCGGGCGCTCGGGGCTCTCGACGCGGATCACGCGGGCGCCGTCGCACGCGAGCCGGTACGTGAGGAACGGCAGGACCGTCGCCTGCTCGAGCGCCAGGACGGTGAGGCCGTCGAGGGGCCGCGTCACCGGACGGTGCGGCGATCCACCACGCGCACGGCCTTGCCCTGGGGCCGCTCGAGCTCGCCGAGCTTCAGCAGGCGCACCTCCGGCGAGAGCGCGAGGAGATCGTGGAGCTCGCGCCCGATGCGCGCGGCGATCCCGGGGTCGCAGCCGGGCTCAACCTCGAGGAGCACGCTCAGGCGCTCGCCGCCGCCCTCGCCGTCGAGGACGACCTGATACTCGTGGCTCGCCCCGGGCTGGCGCAGCAGGACGGTCTCGATCAACCGCGGGTAGAAGTTCACGCCCTTGAAGATCACCATGTCGTCGGTGCGCCCGCGCAGGCGGTCCAGGCGGAGCGCCGTCCGCCCGCAGTGGCACCGCGAGCGCGCGAGCACGCGCGTGAGGTCGTGGGTGCGGTAGCGCACGAGTGGGAGCCCCTCGCGCGTGAGCGTCGAGACGACGAGCTCGCCCTCCGTCCCGTCGGGCACGGGCGAGCCCGTCCGCGGCTCGACGATCTCCGCGTGGAAGTGGTCCTCCCAGACGTGGATGCCGGCGCGCGCGGCGCAGTCGATCCCCATCCCCGGCCCCCCCGTCTCGGTCATGCCGATGATGTCGAAGGCACGGATGCGGAGGTCGCGCTCGATGCGCGTCCGGAGCTCGTCGGACCACATCTCCGAGCCGAAGATCCCGACGCGGAGCGAAAGCGTGGTGAGGTCGAACCCCTCCGCGCGCGCCACCTCGATGAGGCGCAGCGGGTAGGTCGCGATCGCCGCCAGGACCGTGGCCCTGAGGTCGCGCATGAGCCGCAGCTGGAGCGACGTGCGCCCGGCGCCCGTCGGGACGACCATCGCGCCCAGCCGCTCGGCCCCGTAGTGGAAGCCGAAGCCGCCCGTGAACAGGCCAAAGGACGGCGTGATCTGGACGACGTCCCGCGCGGCGACGCCCGCGGCCACGTAGCAGCGCGCCATGACCGTGCCCCACTGCTCGACGTCGGCCGCCGTGTAGGGGTTGAGGATCGGATGGCCCGTCGTCCCGCTCGACATGTGGATCCGGCGGTAACCGCGGTCGCCCCCGCAGGCGAGGCCGAAGGGGTAGGCGTCGCGCAGCTCCGCCTTGGTGAGGAGCGGGAGCCGGCGCCAGTCCTCCGGCCCCTTCACGTCCTCCGGGCGCGCGCCGCCGAGGCGACGGGCGTACGCGGGGTTGGCGAGCGCGCGCGCGAGCGTCGTCCGCATGCGCTCGAGGACGAGCCGCTCGAGCGGCTCACGCTCGAGCGCCTCGAACTCGGGCTCCCACATCGCCAGCATGGGCATCATCCTAGAGAACCCGCCGAGCCTGCACAAGGCGGCGCGGCGGTTTGCCCGAGGCCCAAGTAGGCGGAGCGGACGCGCGGGTCGGCGGCGAGCTCGCGGCTCGTTCCCGCCGCCGCGACGCGGCCCGTCTCGAGCACGTAGCCGCGCGCGGCGAGGCGGAGCGCCCGCCGCGCGTTCTGCTCCACGAGGAGCATGGCCACGCCGGTCGCGTTGATCCGCGCGAGCGTGCGGAAGATCTCACGCGCGAGCATCGGCGCGAGGCCGAGCGAGGGCTCGTCGAGCAGCAGCAGGCGCGGTCGGGTCATCAGCGCGCGGGCGATCGCGAGCATCTGCTGCTCGCCGCCCGAGAGTGTCCCGGCGAGCTGACGCCGGCGTGCGCGGAGGATCGGGAAGAGCTCGAAGGCGCCCTCCAGCCGCGCCGGCAGTGCCCCGCGCGCCACACGGTGGCCGCCGACGAGCAGGTTCTCGAGCACCGTGAACTCGGGGAAGACCTCGCGCCCCTCCGGCACGTGGCTCACACCGGCGGCGACGATGGCGTCGGCAGGCGCCTGCGTGACGTCGCGCCCGTCCAGGAGAATGCGGCCGCGCGCGGGACGGACGAGGCCCGAGATCGCCCGGAGGGTTGTCGACTTGCCGCTCCCGTTGGCGCCGAGCAGCGTCACGACCTCTCCCGGCCCGACCGCGAGCGACACGCCCTCGACGGCGCGGCGCTTGCCGTAGAAGACCGTGAGGTCCGCGACCTCGAGCGTCGCCGCCACTAGCGCACTAGTCCTCTGCGCTCCCCAGGTAGGCCTCGACGACCACGGGGTCCGTCGCGATCTCGCGCGGCTTGCCCTCCGCGATCTTGCGCCCGTCGTCGAGCACCGCGATCCGGTCCGAGATCCCCATGACGAGCTCCATGTCGTGCTCGACCACCAGGATCGTGAGCCCGCGCTCCTCGCGCAGGCCGACGATCAGCTGCATCAGCGCCTGGGTCTCGGTCGGGTTCAGGCCGCCCGCCGGCTCGTCGAGCAGGAGGAGCCTCGGCTCGGCGCAGAGCGCGCGCGCCAGCTCGAGCCGCTTCTGGAGGCCGAGCGGCAGGCTCTCCGCCGGGACGCCGGCCACGGCCGCGAGCCCGAGCCGGTCGAGCAGCGCGCGCGCCGTCTCGCGCGCCGCCGCCTCCTCGCGCCGGACCGAGGCCGTGCCGAGCGCGCCGCGCAGCGCGCCCCCGCGGAGATGGCCGTGGCGGCCGACGAGGACGTTGTCGAGGACGCTGAGGCGCCGGAAGACCTCGGTGTTCTGGAAGGTGCGCGCGACGCCACGCCGCGCGATCGCGTGGGGCGCCAGCCCCAGCAGATCCTGGCCGAGCAACCGCACGCGGCCGGACGCGGGCCGCTCGAGCCCCGTGATGATGTTGAAGACGGTGGATTTCCCGGCGCCATTCGGGCCGATCAGCGCGAAGATCTCCCGCTCCGCGACCTCCACGGACACGCCCCGCAGCGCGGCGAGCCCGCCGAAGCTGATCGAGAGGTCTTCGACGCTGAGCACCGCTACTCGCCCTTGAGCCAGTCCGTGACCGGCTTGAACCGTCCCTTCTCGACGCGGACCCAGAACCCCTGCTTCTGCGTCTCGTGGTCCGGGCCGATCGTGAGCGGCGGCAGGATCCCGCTCTCCCACCCCTTGATCCCCTCGAGCGCGGCGATGAGCGACTCGCGCGTGAGGTTCGTCCCGGCGCGCTTCGCCGCCTCCGCGAAGAGCATCCCGGCGAAGTAGCCGGCCATCGAGTAGCGGTTCGGCTCGTTCCGCGGGGCGTACTTCTGCATGTGCTCGCGGTAGAGCTTCACCCCCGGCAGGTCCGACGTCGCCGGGTCGGGCCAGAGCGAGAGACCCTCGACGCCCTCGGCGGCCTCGCCCGCGAGGGCCAGGTAGCGCTCGTCGGTGAGCGGACCCGTCGAGACCATCAGCGTGTCGCTCCAGCCGATCTTCTGCCGCTCCTTCAGCGCCTGGGCCGCCGGCCCCGGCACGAGCACGAGGAAGGTCACGTCGGGCTTGGTCGCCTGGAGCTTCGCCACCTGGGCGCTCACGTCGGTGACACCGCGCTTGACCGACTCGGCGGCGCCCAGCTTGAGCCCGTGACGTCCGAGGTCCTTTTCGAACGCCGTGAGGAACGACTTGCCGTACTCGTCGTCCTGGTAGAGAGCGGCGAACTTCTTGAACTTCCGCCGGCCGGCGAGATAGTCGATCATCATCTTCGACGAGCGGTCGCTCACCGTCATGCCCTGGAAGATCCAGCGCTTGCCGCGCGTGACGGGCGAGCTCTGATACGGGAAGAGGAGCGGCACCTTCTGCTCCTCGAGGTAGTCGAGCGTCGCGACGACCGGCGGCGACCCCTGCGGGATGATGATCGCGAAGACCTTGTCCTGCTCGACGAGCTTCTTCGTGTTGGCCACCGCGTCCTGCGGCCGGTAGGCGTCGTCGTACCAGAGGGTCCGGACCTTCCGCCCGTGGATCCCGCCCGCGTCGTTGACGACCCTGAGGTAGAGCTCCACGCCCCCCTTCGTGATCTGCTCGCCCGTGAAGGCGAGCGGGCCCGAGAACGAGTTCGAGCCGCCGATGAGGATCTCGGTGTCGGTGACGCCCGGTTCCGCCGCCGCCGGAGCCGCGGCCAGGAGCGCGCCCAGCGCCACGAGCCACGCCCGCTGATATCTCATCCCTGCTCTCCTTTCAGGAAGCGGAAGGCGCGCGCGACGCCGCCCGGCATGAACAGCAACGAGAGAATCAGGAGCGTCCCGAAGATCAGCGGCCGGTAGCTCTGGAAGCCCGCGAGCGAGTCGTTGAGCACGGTCAGGAGCGCCGCGCCCGCGATCGAGCCGGGCACCGAGCCGAGGCCGCCCACGATGATCATGGCCACGTAGTCCACCGAGAGGAAGACGTCGAAGGCGTCGGGCGAGAGGAAGCCGACGACGAAGGCGAAGAGCCCGCCCGCCACGCCCGTGTAGACCGCCGAGATCGCGAACGCGAGCGTCTTATACCGCGCCAGGTGGACGCCGCTCGCCTGCGCCGCGATCTCACTCTCGCGGATCGCCAGGAGCGCCCGCCCCGTGCGCGTCCGCGCGAGGTTCAGCGCCGCCCACACCATCACGACGCCGACCGCGACCACGAGGTAGTAGCGCGCGGTGTCGGACTGAAGCGCCCACGGGCCGAGGCGCGCCGCGGGCACGCGCAGGCCGTCGTTGCCGCGCGTGAGCCAGTCGAGGTTCATGATCGCCTCGACCACGACGAAGCCGAAGGCGAGCGTGGCCATCGCGAGATAGAGCCCCTCGAGCCTGAGGCACGGGACGCCCAGGCCGAGGCCCACGAGCCCGGTGACGAGCGCCGCGACCGCGAGCGTCACGACGACGGGCGTGTCGGGCCAGCGCGTCGTCAGGAGCGCTGCGGTGTAGGCGCCGACGGCCAGGAAGCCCGCGTGGCCGAACGAGAGCTGGTTCGTGTAGCCCGAGAGCAGGTTGAGCCCGATCGCGACGATCGCGTTCACGACGCTGAGGCTCGCCAGGAACACGAAGTAGCGCGGCGAGGCCCACGGCCACGCCAGCAGCGCCACGAGGCCGAGGGCGAGCGCCGCGCGCCGCATCAGACCTTCCGCCTGACGGCGCGGCCGACGACGCCCCCGGGGCGGACCAGGAGGATCGTGATCAGCAGCAGGAACGGCACCGAGTACTTGATCCCCGAGGGCAGATAGAGCGGCGCCAGGTTCTCGAGGACGCCCAGCAGCATCCCGCCCACGACCGCGCCCGGCATCGAGCCGAAGCCGCCCAGGACCGCCGCGATGAAGCCGTTGATCGCGACGAGCCCCATCTTCGACGAGAGGAAGATCACCGGCGCGATGAGGATGCCGGCGACCGCGCCGACGACCGCCGCGAGCATCCAGGAGGCCGAGTAGACGCGCTCGACGCTGATCCCCATGAGCCTCGCGGCGCGCTGGTTCTGGGCGACGGCGCGCATCGCCCGCCCCAGGCGTGTCTTCGCGAAGAACACGTAGAGGGCCAGCATGAGCGCGAGCGAGGCGCCGATGATGCCGAGCGAGACCGGCGCGACGCGCACCGGTCCGAGGGCCACGGGCCGGTTCGCGAAGAGCGCGGGGAACGGAAACTCGTCGTGGGTCCACACGAGCCCCGCGCCCGCCCGGAGCACCAGCGAGACGCCGAGGGTGAGGATGAGCACGTCGAAGTGCGTCGCCGAGATCGCGTGGCGGATGATCAGGCGCTCGATCGCCCAGCCGAGCGCCGCCGCCGCGACGACGGCCACCAGCAGCACCACGACGAGGGGCAGGCGCAGACGCTGGTAGGCCGTGAAGCCCACGAAGGTCGAGATCATGAGCATCTCGCCCTGGGCGAAGTTGAGCGTGCGGGTCGCGTTGTAGATGATCACGAGGCTGATGGCGACGAGCGCATAGATCGAGCCCGTGGCGAGTCCGCTGACGACCACGTGGACGAGCGCGGCGGTGGTCATTGTAACGGGGTCCGCGAGGCCGGCGCGGACCGTGGGTGGCCTGCCGCAGGTAAGGCCTCGAAGCGGCAGCGGGGCGCGCCAGCCGCCGCGCACGCGGTCTCGCGCACGGCCGCGGGTCCGCCGAAGGCGAGCTCGGCCAGCCGCTCGAGCACGCCGCGGGTCAGGTGGCACACGGGGCCGCCCGCCGGGCCGTAGGCCGCGGCGAACGGCGAGTCGCTCACGGTCACGACGAGCTCGTCGCGCGTGAAGCGCTCGAGCGCGAAGGCGCCCCAGCCGATGCGGCCGCCCATCTCGAGGAGCCGCGCGATCACTTGATCGGCCGGGCCCTCGAGGCCACGCAGCGCCGAGCCGCCGCCGGCGCGGCCGCCGGCGACGAGACACGCCGTCGCGCCGTCACCCACGAGCGCCTCGACGGCCCTCTGGAGGGCGGCGAGCGTCTCGGGGCGCACGAGCAGATACCGCGCGCCGCGATAGGAGAGTCGACCCGCGCCGTCGTACGCGAGGTCGTTCGGCGGCGTCATTGTCACGGGGTCCTCGAGGTCGGCGTGGACCGTAGGTGGCCTGCCGCCGGCGCGTGTGGCGTCACTGAACGACCTTCCGCCAGATCTGGGAGGCCCACCCTTCCTCGAGGAACACGCGGATCTCGCGGCGGCTCAGGTCGCCGAGCCCCAGGTGTTCGAGGGCGCGCCCGTCGCCCGAGAGCTCGCGGCCGAGCAGCACCCCGAACACGAGGAGGAGCCCGGTGGTCGCCGGTGTCGCGACGCCGGCCGCGCGCGCCGCGGACTCGAGGAGCGAGAGCCCGAGCACCACGTCCTCGGTGACGTACCGGTGCTCGAACGTGAGGCTCTCGCTCCAGAGGCCGCTCGCGACGAGCTTCGCCTTGGCCCCGGCGCCGTAGAGCCCCGCGGCCGCACGCCGCTCGTCGTAGTAGGTCTCGAGCTCGTAGTGCGGCGCCGCGTAGCGCCAGCCCGTCCGCGTGGCGACGCGCTCACCATCCACCGCCTCGATGAGCCGTCGCACGCGCGGCGTCGTGCCGACCGCGTGGATGTCGAAGCGCCCGCCGTCGATCGGGCCCGTGTTCAGGAGCACGAGCGGCGGGTGGATGACCGGCCCCGCGTTCGTCAGCGCCACGTCGAGCGCGTCCGCGCAGCGGCGCATCGCGGGGAAGAGCTCGGCGAGCCGCGCGAGCACGGCATCGGTGCGCGACGCGGGGAAGACTCCGGTCGGCAGGTTCGCCGCTCGCACGGCCGCCCTCACCTCCGCCGGCCCGGTCTTGCGCGTGAGGTACGGGAGCGTCCCCGTCTCGGCGAGCGCTCCGGGCATGCTCCCGCCCGCGCGCGCGAGGCCTCGGGCGAGCGCCATGCTGCCGAGCGTCCCCGGCGTCAACAGGACGATCTGGCGCTCGTTGACATGGGGCGCGAGCCGCTTCGCGAGCTCGTCGTGGCTCGTCGCGGGCAGCGGCGCGATGAGGACCTCGGCGCCCTCGACGGCCTCGGCGAGGTCGGTCGTCGCGCGGTCGAGGCGGGCGCTCCCCTGCCGCCCCTCGGCGAACAGCATGAGCATCGGCTCGTCGAGGAGCGGGCCGAGCGCCTCCTTCGACCGCGCCCATAGCCTGACGCGATGGCCGGCGAGCGCCAGGTCGGCGGCCGTCGTGAACCCGCCATGGCTCCCGCCGAGGACGGCGACTCTCATCGAATGGCGCCCGCGCGCCGGAGCTCGGCGAGCCGCGCGTCGGGATACTTGAGGATCTCGCGCAGCACGAGGTCGGTGTGCTCGCCGAGGCGCGGGGGCGGCGAGACCGTCACCGTCATCGCGCCGTCCACCTTGACCGGCGTCCCGAGCGTGGGGAGGCGGCCGTGGACGGGGTGCTCCATCTCGACGACCATGCCGCGCCGCCGCACCTGCAGATCCTCGAGCACCCGATCGACGCTCTGGATCGGGGCCGCGGGCACGCCCTCGGCCTGGAGGCGCCGCAGCCACTCGGCCGTGGTCCGCGTGCGGAACTCGGCCTCGACGAGCGGCATCAGCGTCTCGCGGTTGACGACGCGGTCGCGGTTCGTCAGGAAGCGCGGGTCGCGCTCCCACTGCGGGCGCCCGAGCGCGCGGCAGAACCCGCTCCAGAACTTCTCGACGAACACGGCGACGATCAGGTGGCCGTCGCCCGTCGCGAGCGCGCCGTAGGGCACGACGGAGGCGTGCGCCGAGCCGAGCGGCCCCGGCACGCGGCCGTCGGCCCAGAAGTACTGGGCGAGGTACGTGAGGAGCGAGACCTGGCAGTCGAGCAGCGACAGGTCGATGTGCGCGCCCTCGCCCGTCCGCTCGCGCCTCCAGAGGGCGCCGGCGACGGCGAACGCGCCGAACACGCCGCCCGCGAGGTCCCCCATGGGGAGGCCCATGCGCACCGGCCCGCGGCCGGGCTCGCCGGTGAGCGACATCGCGCCCCCCATCGCCTGGAGCGCGAGATCGAAGGCCGGCCAGTCGCGGTACGGCCCCTCCTGCCCGTACGCCGAGATCGAGCAGAGGACGATCCGCTGGTTCAGCGCCCAGAGCTTCGCGTAGCCGCAGCCGAGACGCTCCATGACGCCCGGGCGGAAGTTCTCGAGGACGACGTCCGCCCGGCGGACGAGGTCGTGGAAGACCTCGCGCCCCGCCTCCTTCGTCAGGTCGATCGCGACCGATTTCTTGTTGCGGTTGATCGCGAGGAAGTACGCCGACTCGCCGTCGGGGAGGAACGGCGGGCCCATGCCCCGGATCGGATCGCCGCCGTCGGGCGCCTCGATCTTGATCACCTCGGCCCCCATGTCAGCGAGGAGCAGGGCGCCGTAGGGCCCGGCGAGCATCCGCGAGAGGTCGAGGACGCGAACGCCTTCGAGGAGCCTCACGCCCCTGGCCCCGCGAGCGCCGCGCGGACGCGCGCGGGCGTGATGGGGAGCTCCGTGAAGCGGACCCCGATCGCGTGGTTCAGGGCGTTGGCCACGGCGGCCGCGACCGGGATGACGCCGGACTCGCCGAGCCCCTTGGCGCCGAAGGGCCCCTCCTGGTCCACGGTCTCGATCAGGCGCACGGCGATGTCGGGCATGTCGTCGGCCTTCAGGACCGCGTAGTCCATGAAGGACTGCGTGAGCACCTGGCCCCGCTCGACGACGAGCCGCTCGCTCAGCGCGTAGCCGAGCCCCATGTGGATCCCGCCGTGGATCTGTCCCTCGGCGGCGCCCGGGTTCAGCGCGCGCCCGACGTCGTGGGCGGAGACGAGCCTCCGGACCTCCACCTTGCCGGTCTCCGGGTCCACGTCGACGATGGCCGCCTGGAAGGCTGACGTGTACGCAGCCGAGACGTTGCCCTGGAGGTCCTTGTCGAGCATCGCCGTCGGCGGGTCGTAGAAGGCCTCGGCGACGATCACGCGGCCGTGATGCTTGTAGTGCCCCGCGCGCGCGACCTCCTCGTAGCCGAGCCGGCGCGACGGGTTCGCCTTCACGAACACGACACCGCGCTTGAGGTCGAGCGTCGTCGCGGGCTCGTCGAGCTCGGCGGCGGCCATCGCGAGGAGCTCGCCCTTCACCTTCTCGGCGGCGAGGCGCGCCGCGTTGCCCGCGACGAAGGTGGTCCGGCTCGCGTGGGTGCCCACGTCCCAGGGCCGGACGTTCGTGTCGGAGTTGACCACGTCGACGCGCTCGAGCGGCACGCCGAGCGTCTCCGCGACGATCATCGCCAGCACCGTCTCGGAGCCCTGGCCGATCTCCGACGCGCCCGTGATGAGCGTGACCTTGCCGAAGTCGTCGAGCTTGACGATGGCGCCGCAGCCGTCCGAGTGGTAGATGCGCGCGCCGCCGCCGACGTGGAACATGCCCGCGTAGCCGATGCCGCGCTTCCAGCCGGGCCTCGGCGGCGGCGCGTCGTGCTGGATCGCGGCCGCCGCCGCCTCGAGGCACTCGGCCATCGCGAACGAGGTGAGCACGAACCCCTGCGGGTTCACGTCGCCCGCCTTCGATACGTTCCGCCGGCGCAGCTCGAGCCGGTCCATCCCGAGGCGCTCGGCCAGCTCGTCCATCTGCGACTCCACGGCGAACGTGGACTCGGGGTTGCCGTAGCCGCGCATCGAGCCCGAGTACGGGTTGTTGGTGTAGGCGATCGTCGTGTCGAAGCGGACGTTCGGCACGCGGTAGAGGCCCGCGACGGTCGAGAGCATCACGTAGGGGGTCGTCGAGCCCCAGGAGGTGTAGGCGCCGTTGTCGATCGTGACGTGGGCGTCGCGCGCGAGCAGGCGCCCGTCGCGGTCCGCCGCGGTGCGCAGGCGAATCGTGCACGGCTCGCGGGGCGGGCACGCGATGAACTCCTCCACGCGGTCGAACTCGATCTTCACCGGCCGCCGAATGCGCCGGGCGAGGAGCGCCGCGATCACGTCGATCGGGTAGAGGTCGAGGCCGCGGCCGAAGTTGCCGCCCACCGGCGGCTGCAGCACACGCACGCGGTCGCCCGTGATCCCGAGCGCCGCCGCGAGGTCGCGCTGATAGAGGAACGGGACCTGGGTCGTCGTCCACATCGTGAGGCCCTCGCCGCTCCCGTCCCACTCGGCGATCGCGACCATCGTCCCCAGGCACGCCGGCGTCACGAACGGCAGGCGATACGTATTCTCGACGACCGCCGCCGCCGCCGCGAACGCGCCGTCCACGTCGCCGTGGACGAACTGGTAGCGGAGCGCGTGCTGGTTGGTGCCGAGCTCCTCGTGGACCAGCGGGGCGCCCGGCGCGAGCGCCGCCGGCGGGTCGTAGACCGCCGGCAGCTCTGCGTACTCGACCTGGACGAGCTCGAGCGCCGCCTGGGCGATCTCGGGCGTCTCGGCGGCGACCGCCGCGACCTCGTCGCGGATGCAGCGGACCTTGCCGCGCTTGAGCGCCGTCTGGTCCTTGGCGAAGCCGAACCGGATCGGCTCGACATCGGCGCCGGTCAGGACGGCGAGCACGCCGGGCAGCGCCCGCGCCCGCGACGCGTCGACGCGCACGAGGCGCGCGTGCGGCACGCGCGCGCGGAGGATCCTCCCGTGGGCCAGACGCGGCAGCGCGAGGTCGTGGAGGTAGCGCGCGCGCCCTGTCGCCTTCTCGGCGCCGTCGCGCTTCTTGACGGTTTTGCCGATGACGTCGAACGTGTCGGGCATGCTCAGAACTTGACCGACTCCTTGTGCTCGCCGAAGACGTCCTGCATGGCGCGCGCGATCTCGCCGAGCGTCGCGTAGGCCTTCACGCATTCCATGATGGGCTCCATCAGGTTGCCCGCGCCGCGGGCCCCGTCCGACAGCCGGCGCAGCGCCGTCCGGGCCGTCCGGTCGTCCCGCTCGCGGCGGACCCGCGCGAGCCGCGCCAGTTGCGACTCGACCGCCTTCGGGTCGAACGCGTACACCTCGACCTCGGGATCGGCTCCGACCGGCTCGCCGACGTGGCAGTTCGCCGCGACCTTCGGGATCTCGCCCGAGACGAGCTTGCGCTCGAAGAAGTACGCCTGGCGGGCGACCTCCGCCTGGAGCGCGCCGCTCTTCACGGCCTCGACGATCCCGCCCATCCGCTCGACCCGCGCCAGCTCGGCGAGGATCGTCGTCTCCATCTCGCCCGTGAGCGCCTCGACGTAGTAGGAGCCCGCGAGCGGGTCCACCGTGTCGGCGGCGCCCGACTCCTCGGCACAGATCTGCATCGTCCGGAGCGCGAGGAGCTGCGCCTTGGCCGACGGGATCGTGTACGCCTCGTCGTACGTGGGCAGCGCGATCGTCTGCGCGCCCGACAGCGCCGCGGCCAGCGCGATGTAGGCGCCACGCACGATGTTGTTCTCCGGCTCCTGCATGACGAACGCCGAGCCGCCGCCGCCGATCAGGCTCCGGAACATCCACGACTTGGGGTTCCTCGCGCCGAAGCGCTCGCGCATCATGCGGGCATAGAGGCGCCGGCCGGCGCGGAACTTCGCGACCTCCTCGAAGATCTTCCCCCACGCGGTGAAGTTGAACGAGAGGCGCGGCGCGAAGTCGTCCACGCTCATGCCTCGCGCGAGCATCAGCTCGACGTAGGCGGCGGCGATGGCCAGGCCATAGGCCATCTCCTGAGCGGTCGTGCAGCCGGCCTCCCGGATGTGATAGCCGCACACCGAGACGGGGTTCGAGCGCGGGTAGCGCTTCGCCGAGAACTCGATGAGGTCGGCGACGAGCCGGAGCGACGGCTCGACCGGGTAGACCCACGTGCCGCGCGCGATGAACTCCTTGAGGATGTCGTTCTGCGGCGTGGTGACCACCCGGTCGGCCGCGGCGCCCTGCTGCGCGGCCACCGCGTAGTACATCGCCGTGATCGGCGCCGCCATGCCGTTGATCGTGAGCGACACGCTCACGCGGTCGAGCGGGATGCCCGCGAACGCCTCTTCCATGTCCGCGAGCGAGTCGACCGCCATCCCGACGCGCCCGACCTCGCCCTCGGCGCGTGGATCGTCGGAGTCGAGCCCGAGCTGCGTCGGCAGGTCGAACGCGACATTGAGCGCGTCCTGGCCGTGCGCCATCAGGTACTTGAAGCGCGCGTTGGTCTCGGCCGGCGTGCCGAAGCCGATGTACTGGCGCATCGTCCAGAGCCGCTCGCGGTACATGTGCGGGTGGATGCCGCGGGTGAACGGATACTCGCCCGGCCGCCCGATGTCGCGCTCGACGTCCACGCCCGCCGCGTCCTGGGGCCCGTAGACCGGCTTGATCGGAAAGCCCGCGTGCGCTCGCAGCTCTTTCATCGGTTCCCCTCTCTCAGAGGTCCTGCTTCGTAAATGCGTCGACGATCTCCGGCAACGGCGTGCCCATCGGGAAGACGCGGGCGGCACCGAGCCTCCGCAGCTCGGCCACGTCGCGCGGCGGAATGATCCCGCCGACGACCACCTTGATGTCACCCGCCCCATGAGCCCGGAGCCCCTCGACCACGCGCCGCGCGAGGAGCGCGTGGGCGCCCGAGAGGACCGAGAGCCCCACGACGTCCACGTCCTCCTGGATCGCCGCCTGCACGATCTCCTCGGGCGTGCGCTTGAGGCCGGAGTAGACGACCTCGACGCCCGCGTCGCGCAGCGCGTGCGCGACCACCTTGGCGCCGCGGTCGTGGCCGTCGAGCCCGGGTTTGGCGATCAGCACCTTCATTGGACAGGGCACATGGCCCGGTCCACTGGACCGGGCCTCCCGGGCTGTCGCCACGCCCGTGCCCCGCCGGAATCACCGGCCGCGGTCGGTCGATCGCACATCGAGAGGCGTGACGCCGGCTTCATACCACCTCGAAGGCGGGGAGCCAGCGCGGGTTGCCCTTGGGATCGTCGGCGACGCGCAGCGGCGCGAGCCGCACGCGCTGGCCCACCCTCAGCGCCGCGGGCTCGGCCCCGGTGAGCACCGTGAACACGCGGTGCCCGTCGACCTTGACGATCGCGAAGACGCGCGGCGCCTCGAAGCCCGCGGGCAGCCCGGTCTCCTGCACCGTGAACGCGTGGACCGTGCCCTCGTTGGCCAGGTCCACCCAGTCGAACGCGGCCGCGCCGCACTCGGCGCAGAAGCCGCGCGGCGGCCACGCGCTCCGGCCGCACCCGCGGCACTTCGTGGTGGTGAGCCTGCCCGCGCCGAGGCGCGTGTAGAACTCGTGGAGCGTCGTGTGGTCGGCCGACTCCAGCGGGAACGGATCGAGCGCCCGGAAATAGGTCATGCGCGCTCCCGCTTGAGCTGCCGGAGCAGCGCCCGGACCTTGGCCGTCTCGAACCGGTCGCGCGCATCGCCCGAGTAGTCGAAGAAGCCGCGCCCGGTCTTGGGGCCGAGCTCGTTCCGCGCGATCTTCTCCTCGACGAGCCGCGCCGGCTTGAAGCGCGCGTCCCCGAGCGCCTCCGCGAGGAACCGGCTCGCGCGATGGAGGATGTCCACGCCGCCCCAGTCGATGAACTCGAAGATGCCGACCTGCGCGTAACGGAACCCCATCCCCGCCTTGAACGCGCGGTCGACGTCCTCGGGCGATGCGACGCCCTCCTCGACGAGGCGCACGGCCTCGTTCATGAGCAGCGCCTGCAGCCGCGGGCCGATGAACCCCGGCGAGTCGCCGCACCGGACCGGGACCTTGCCGAGCCGCTCGAGGAGCGTCAACGTTCGCGTGACGACGTCCTCCGACGTCCTGGCGCTCGGCACCACCTCGACGAGCGGGATGATGTGCGCCGGGTTGAGCCAGTGGGCGACCAGGAAGCGCTCGGGGCGCTCGACGGCGTCCACCAGGTGCGCGGGCGAGATCGTCGAGCTCGTGGAGGCCAGGATCGCGTCGGGCGCGAGCCGCCCCGCGAGGCGCCGGAAGACGTCCCGCTTGAGGTCGAGGAGCTCGGGCAGCGCCTCCTGGACGAAGTCGCACAGGGCGAGCCCGTCGAGCCCCGTCCGGTCCTCGATGCTCCGGAGCGCGGCCGCGCCCGCGCCGTCGCCGAGCACGCCTTCCTCGGCCATCAGCGCGAGGTCGCGCGCGATCTCGCGCCGGGCGTCGGCGAACAGCGCGGCCCGCTCGGCGCCGGCGCGCTCCTTCACGTCGACGAGCAGCGTCGGGTGGCCCCCGAGCGCGAAGGCGAGCGCGATCTGGCGCCCGATCCGGCCGGCGCCGAGGACCGCCACGGCTCGCACGGCCATCACGCCGGTTCCTTGCCGTAGATCATCACGACGTGCTCGCCCATGCCGCTGTTGTTGTGGGTGAGCGCGAGGGCGGCCGCGGGGACCTGGCGCGCGCCCGCCTCGTCGCGGAGCTGGACGAAGACCTCGGCCGCCTGGGCGACGCCCGTCGCGCCGAGCGGGTGGCCGCACCCGATGAGACCGCCGCGCGGGTTCACGACGACGTCGCCGCCGTAGTCGCTCCGGCCCTCGGCGACGAACGGCCCGGCCTCGCCCTTGTGGCAAAAGCCCAGCTCCTCGTACGCGATCAGCTCGGCGATCGAGAAGCAGTCGTGGACCTCGGCCAGGTCGATCTCGTGCGGCCCGACGGCGGCCATCTGGTACGCGGCCTGCGCCGCGCGCTTGAGCGAGGGCCAGTGCGCGTAGTCCTCGTGGAGCGAGCTGAGCTGGAAGCCGTCGAGCGCCTGGCCGGTCCCGCGGATCCACACGGGCGTGTCGGTGAGCGCGCGCGCCCGGGTCTCCGACGCGAGGACGACGGCCGCCGCGCCGTCGGTGATCGGCGAGCACATGAACAGGCGCAGCGGCGACGAGATCATCCGCGAGCCGAGGACCTGGTCGAGCGTGGCCCCCTTGTTGAAGTGCGCGCTCGGGTTCTTGGCGGCGTGGGTGTGGTTCTTCACGCCCACCATCGCGAGCTGCTCCTCGGTCGTGCCGTACTCGGTCATGTGCCGCTGGGCGGCGAACGCGAAGCAGGGCGGCGCCGTGAGACCGAACGCGGCCTCCCACTCGCGGTCCACGCCCGTCCCCATGTTGAGGACGGCCTCGTCGGCCACCGGCTGGGTGAGCTTCTCCACGCCGAGCACCATGACGAGGTCGGCGAGTCCGGCCGCGATGAACGCGTACGCGTAGCGGATGCCGACGGTGCCCGAGGCGCACATGTGCTCGGTGCGCGCGCTGAGCGCGCTCGGCCGGATCCCGAGCGCCTCGGCGACCATCGAGGAGATGTGCGACTGAAAGGCCGTGCGTTCGGGCATGACGGAGCCGACGACCAGCCCGTCGAGGTCTTTGGGCTTCACGCCGGGGACGGAGTCGAAGCACGCCTTGCCCGCCTCCCAGACGAGGTCGCGGTAGGTCGCCTTCCGCACGCCGAACTTGGACACCCCGGCGCCGACCAGCGCGACTCTTCTCATGCCGTCACTCCTTTGCCCGCGGGCCGCTTCCGCATGAGCACGCTCTCCTCGTAGGTGCACACGGCCTCGCCGTGCTGGTTCTTCACCGCCACGTCGAAGGTCACGACGCCGCGGTCGGGCTTCGACGACTCGCGGCACGCCTTCACGGTCATCTCCGTGTGAACGGTGTCGCCGAACTTCACGGGCGCCGTGAACCGCACGCGGTCGAGCCCGAGGAGGGCCAGCGTCGTCCCCTCGAACCAGCCCCCGAGGTTCTGCTGGCCGTTCGACACCGCGAGCGTCAGGATCCCGTGCGCGACGCGCGCGCCGAACGGCGTCGTCTTCGCGAACTCCGCGTCGGTGTGCAGCGGGTTGAAGTCGCCCGTGAGCCCGGCGAAGCGCGAGACGTCGCCGCCGTCCACCGTGCGCCGCCCGGTCACGAGCGCCTCGCCGACCTTGAAGTCTTCCCAGTAGCGTCCACGCGCCTGCATCGGCCCTCCATCATATTTGCCGTCGGGGCGCCTTCGAGGCCTTCGGCGCCCGACGGTCGGCGAGGTCAACCCGCTCCGAACGCATCGCCGCGGTCCCAGTCGAGGTCGTGGCCGATCACCACGCGCAGGATCTCCGACGTCCCGCCGCCCGGTAGCAGGAAGCGCGCGTCGCGGAAGTAGCGCTGGATCGGGTACTCCATCGCGAGGCCGTAGGAGGCGAAGATGCGCGCGGCCTCGTCCGTCACGCGCACGGCCATCTCGGAGGCGAAGAGTTTCGCCATCGCGGCTTCCCGCGCGAGCGGCAGCCCCGCGTCGAGTCGCCCCGCGGCCTGGTAGGTCATGAGCGTCGCCGCGTGGAGCTCTGTGAGCATGTCGGCGAGCTTGAAGCCGATCGCCTGGTGCCCGACGATCGGCTTGCCGAACGCCTGGCGCTCCCGGGCGTAGGCGAGCGCCGCCTGGTACGCGGCGCGCGCCAGGCCGACGGAGATCGCCGCGGTCATCACACGGATCTCCGAGAGGATGGACCCGATCTTCTCGACCCCGCCGGTCTCACCCCCGAGGAGGTGCTCGGCGGGAACCTCGACGTCGGCGAGCAGGATCTCGCCGGTCACGGAGGCGCGCACCGACATCTTCTCGATCGAGCGACCGAGCGTGATGCCGCGCATCGTCACACGGTCCAGGAGGAAGAGGGCGATGTTCTGCATCCCGCGCTCGCCCGAGGTCTTCGCGGCCACCGTCAGCACGTCGGCGACCGGGGCATTGGTCACCCAGGTCTTCCCGCCGCGGAGGACCCAGTGGTCGCCGCGCCGCTCGGCGCGCGTGGTGATGCCCGCGACGTCGGAGCCGGCGTTCGGCTCGGTGAGCGCGAACGTCGCGATCAGCTCACCGCGGAGCGCGGGCACGAGGTACTTCTGGCGGAGCGCCTCCGAGCCGTACTTGTAGATGAAGTGGGTGCCCATCAGGGACTGCATCGCCGCCGCGGCCGCGACCGAGAGCGAACCGCGGGCCAGCTCCTCGGCGAAGAGACAGTAGGTCACCATGTCGGCGTCGGCGCCGCCGTAGGCCTCCGGGTAGCGGAGGCCGAGATAGCCGAGCTCGCCGATCCGCCTGAAGAGCTTCGCCGGGAACTCCGCCCGCTCGTCGATCCCCTCGGCCGCCGGGGCGACCTCGACGTCGACGAACCGCGCGACGGCCTGACGGAACCGCTCCTGCTCCGGCGTGAAGCGGATCATCGGCGCATCTTCTTCCGCAGCTCGTTCGTGGCCGGCCCGTCGACCCGGAGGTCGACGCCGCCGCCCGCGATCACCACCCCGTACTCGCTCCGCGCGGTCTCGATCGACACATAATCGTCCAGCACGTCCTCGAGCACACGGCCGGGCTCGCGCTCGAGCGGGTCGCCGTAGCCACCCGCGCCCGCCTGCTGGAACGAGATGACGTCGCCGTAGGCGAACTCGCGCGACGCCTTCCCGTGCACGACCTGTTCGCCCGGTCCCGGATTGAGCACCGTCCGGCCGAGCCCGCCCGGCTTGCCGCCGAACAGCCCGTAGGGCGGGAATGTCTGGCGGTCCGAGAGATTCGTCAGCTGGCCCTCGTCGACGAGAAAGCGCATGTCGCGCCGGATGCCGCAGCCGCCGCGGAACTTCCCCGCGCCGGCGGAGTCGCGGAGCAGCTCGAACCGCTCGACGACGATCGGCTGGTTCGCCTCCTGCGCCTCCACCGGGATGTTCGCGGCGTTGAACGCCCACGCCATCGCCTCGCAGCCGTCCTTGGTCGCGCGCGCGCCCGTGCCGGAGAGCACCAGCTCGTAGGCGACGCAGCGGCGCTGCCTCGCGCGGTCCCAGCCGCCGAAGGTCGGGTTCGCCATGTGCGAGGCCGCCGCCGCGACGCGGGCGGGCACGGCCTTGGCCAGGGCACCGATGACCGACTCGAATGTCCGATAGCAGATGATCGCGCGCGGCCCCCCGCCCGCCGGCGGCCGCGGATTCAGGAACGAGCCCTCGGGCGCTCTCACCACGATCGGTCGCAGCGCGCCCTCGTTCATCGGCCCGAACGGGTCCGTCAGACACTTCACCGCCGCGTACGAGTACGAGCGCGTGTAGTTGATGTAGGAGTTCATCCCCGACGCGGTCTGCGGGCTCGAGCCCTCGTAGTCGATGACCATGGAGTCGTGGGCGACGGTCACCGTGACGGCCACGCGCAAGGGCTCGGTGCCCGGCCCGTAGTCGTCCAGGAAGTCCTCGAAGGTGTAGACACCGGGCGGGAACTTGGCGATCGCCCGCCGCATGTTCGCTTCCGTGCGCGCCATGATCTCCTCGGTGGCCTGCACGAGAACATCGCGGCCGTAGCGCGCCGCCAGCTCCTGGAGCCGGCGCTCGCCCACGCGGAGCGCGCTCCGCTGCGCCCGCAGATCACCGAGGACTTTCTCCGGCGTCCGCGTGTTGGCCGCGATGATCCCGACGATGCCGGGCTCCTCCTCGTACTCCCGCCAGACCTTGGTCGGCGGGATACGGAGCCCCTCCTGGAAATAGTCGAAGATGCCCTCCACGCCCTGGCTACCCGGGCGCTGTCCGCCGACATCGGTGTGGTGGAGGATGTTGACGGCGAAGCCGACGAGCGCGCCCTCGTGGAACACGGGCTGCGTGACGAAGAAATCGGGGAGATGGCCCGAGCCGAGCAGCGGGTCGTTCAGCAAGATCGCGTCGCCCGGCCGGAGCGTCTCGGCGGGATGCGCCGCGAGCGCGTTCTTGACGGCGAACGACATCGCGCCCATGTGGCCCGGGGAGTAAGGCCCCTGAGCCACCATACGTCCCTTCGCGTCGAAGACCGCGACGGAGAAGTCCTGCCCCTCGCGCGCCTGCTCGGAGTACGCCGTCTTGTGGACGGTCGTGCCGATCTCGACCGCGATGGACTGGAGCGCCCCCCAGATGACGCCGAGGGTGATCGGGTCGACGCGCGCGTGGCGGCTCATCAGTCGACGTGGGGGGCCCCGACATGGCCCCCCACCTCTACGATCAGGCTCGCGTAGTCGTCCACGGTGGCGGCCGCGCCCGGCGGCAGCACGGTCGTCGACTCGCGCTCCTCGACGATCGCCGGCCCCTCGACGCGCGTGCCCGCGGCGAGCGCGTACCGGTCCCAGACCGGCGTCTCCGTCCAGCCGCGCGTCTCGGGGAACCAGGCGCGCCGCGAGCCCTTGCGCGCGCCGTCCCCGCCCCGCGTGGCGGCCTTGGCGAGCGCGATCCGGGGCGAGCCGCCGATCGCCGAGAGCGTCCAGGTGACGATCTCCACGGGCTCCCGCGGGCTCGCGTAGCCGTAGCGCGCGGCGTAGACCTCGTCGAACGCGGCGCGGACCTTCTCGAGCGCCGCGGCGTCGAGCGCTCCCGTCGGCACGCGCACGGTCAGCTCGTAGCCCTGGCCGACGTAGCGGGCGTCGGCCGAGCGCGTCAGTGTGACCTCGCCGGCGACCGCGGACTCACGGACGACCTCGAGCGCCTGTGCCGCCATCTCGTCGTACATCGCGGTGAGCGCCGCGGGCTCCACGGCGTCGAGCCTCCGGACGTACGTCCGCCCGACGTCGAACCGGACCTCGGCGGCGAGCAGGCCGATCGCGGCCGTGACCCCGGCCGCCGCCGGCAGGATCACGCGGGGGATCCCGAGGGCCTGGGCGAGGCGGCAGCCGTGCACGGGGCCTGAGCCCCCGAACGCGACGAAGGTGAGGTCGCGCGGATCGCGCCCGCGCTCGATGGAGACGACGCGCGTCGCGAGCTCCATGTTCGTGTTGACGATCGCGTGGACGCCCCAGGCCGCCTCCTCGAGGGTGAGCCCGAGCGGGCGCGCGAGCGTCTCCGCGATCGCCCGCGCCGCGGCGGCCGCCTGGAGCTTGATCGACCCGCCGGCGAAGTAGTCGGGGTTGATGTAGCCGAGGACGACGTTGGCGTCGGTCACGGTCGGCGCCGTGCCGCCGCGCCCGTAGCAGACCGGACCGGGGGTGGCGGCGGCGCTCTCCGGCCCGACGGCGATCACGCCGAGCGTCGCCCGGGCGATCGAGCCGCCGCCCGCGCCGATCTCGACGAGGTCGAGCGCCTGGATGTTCATCGGGAGCCCGCTGCCCGGCGCGTTGTTCACCCGGTGGAGCTCGAACGCCGTCGTCGTGTACGGCCGCCCCTTTTCGATGAGCGCGAGCTTGGCCGTCGTCCCGCCCATGTCGAACGCGATGAGGTCGCGGTGGCCCGTGAGCTCGCCGTAGACGGCCGCCATCAGGGCGCCGGCGGCCGGGCCCGACTCGATCATCCGCACCGGGTAACGCTGCATCGCCTCCGCCGTCGCGACCCCGCCCGAGGACTGCATGACGAAGAGCCGGCCGCGATAGCCGCGCTCGCCGATGGCAGCCGCGAGGCCGCGCAGGTATTCGCGGATCGCCGTCATGACATAGGCGTTCACCACGGTCGTCGAGGTGCGCTCGTACTCGCGGAAGGTCGGCGAGACCTCGTGCGACATGGTCACCGTCACGTGCGGCGCCTCCCGGGCGACCAGCGCCGCCAGGCGCTTCTCGTGGACCGGGTTCAGGTACGCGTGCAGGAGGCAGATCGCCAGCGTCGTCACGCCGCGGGCGACGAGCTCGCGGATCGCGCGGCACGCGTCGGCTTCGTCGAGCGGGGTCCGCACGGCGCCGTCCGCCAGGATGCGCTCGGTGACCTCGCCGATGAAGCGGCGCGGGATCAGCGGCGCGGGCTTCTCGATCTGGAGGTCGTAGACCTGGTAGCGCTTCTCGCGCCCGATGATGAGCACGTCGCGGAAGCCGCGTGTGGTGAGGAGCCCGACGCCCCTCGCCTTGCGTTCGATGACGACGTTCGAGCCCAGCGTCGTCCCGTGGACCGCCTGGGCGACGTCGCGCCAGCCGACGCCGCCGCGCGCGACGAGCTCGTCGAGGCCGGCCAGGCACGCCGCAGACGGGTCGGGGTAGGTCGTGAGCCGCTTCGCGGTGAGCAGCTCCCCCGACGGCGATTGTAGGACCAAATCGGTGAACGTCCCCCCGACGTCGAACCCGATGCGGTACGCCAAGGCTCAGGTCCGCCGGTCGGCGCCGGAGAGGACCAGGCGATAGGGGTAGCGCCGGCCCGTCTGGTAGGTGATCGCGTACTCGACGGGCTCGCCGCTGGCGGCGAAGTAGGTGCGCTCGAAGAGGAGCAGCGGCGAGCGCGGACGCAGCTGGAGCAGCTCGGCGATCTGCCGCGGCGCGAGCACCGCGTCCACGACCTGCTCCATGAGCTTGATCGGCACGCCGAGCATCCGCTCGATCGCGCCGATCAGCGAGGTCTTGGAGAGGTCCTCGTCGGAGAGCGCCGTGCCGATCGTCAGCGGCACGTACGCGGTCACGTGCTGGAAGGGCCCGTTGTCGGCGTGCCGGACGCCGCTGATGCGATAGACCGACGAGCGGGCCGGAAGCCGGAGGGCCTGGGCGATGTTGGCGGGCACGGGCACGATCTCGCGCCCGACCAGCTTGAACCACGTCTCGTCGCCGAGCGCCATCATGTCGCCGACGGAGCCGATCACGCGGAGCTTGCGGTCGGTCGCGCCCGACGGCGTCGAGAAGGTGCCGCGCCCCGCGTGGCGGTAGAGGAGCCCCTCCTCCACCAGGACGTCGAGCGCCTGCCGGACGGTTGGGCGGCTCACCGCGAACTGCTTGCAGAGCGCGTGCTCGGAGGGGATGCGCTCGCCCTCGCCGCGCAGGTCGTGACGGATCGCGTCGGCGATCTGGAGGTACCGCGGAATCCCGGGACGGTAGTTCACGCCGATGGGCCTCCCGCTGTCAGGATGTCTAGACACCTATCATTCTGGCCGGGGGCCGTCAATGGCTGAAATCGCGGCTAGGCCCGCAGGAGCTCGCGCGCGACGACGACGCGCTGGATCTGGTTGGTGCCCTCGTAGATCTGGGTGATCTTCGCGTCGCGCATGAAGCGCTCGACCGGGTACTCGCGCGTGTACCCGTAGCCGCCGAAGACCTGGACGGCGTCGGTCGCCACCTTCATGGCGGCGTCGGCCGCGAAGCACTTGGCGAGCGACGCCTCGAGCGCGCCCCGCGGCGCGCCCTGGTCCAGGAGCGCCGCCGCGTGGTGGACCATGAGCCGGGCGCCGTGCACGTGCATCGCCATGTCGGCGAGCATGAACTGCATGCCCTGGAAGGCGGCGATCGCCTGGCCGAACTGCTGCCGCGTCTTCGCGTAGGCGACCGCGGCGTCGAGGGCGGCCTGGGCGATGCCGACGGCCTGCGCGCCCACCGCGGGCCGCGAGCCGTCGAGGGCGCGGAGCGCGAGCCGGAAGCCCTCGCCTTCCGCGCCCAGGCGGTTCTCGACGGGCACCTCGCAGTCGGTCAGGTGGATCGCGACGGTCGGTGAGCCGCGGATCCCGAGTTTTCGCTCGAGCTTGCCCACGGCGAAGCCGGGGAACCCGGGCTCGACGAGGAACGCGGTCACGCCGTGCTTGCCGCGGCCGCGGTCCACGGTGGCGAAGAGCGTGAGGACGCCCGCGTGGCTCCCGTTCGTCACCCACATCTTGGTGCCGTTCAGGAGGTAGCGGTCGCCGCGCCGGACGGCCGTCGTCGACAGGGACGCGACGTCCGAGCCGGTGCCGGGCTCGGAGACCGAGAACGCGGCCGTGATCTCGCCCGACGCCAGGCGCGGCAGGTAGCGCCGCTTCTGCGCCTCGGTGCCGGCGGCCACGATCGGGAACCCGCCGGCGTACTGGACGAGATAGAGGACCCCGGTGGACGCGCACGCCCAGGCGATCTCCTCCACGGCGAGGCAGAAGGCGAGGGCGCCCATCTCCGAGCCGCCGAAGGCCTCGGGGATGTAGAGCCCCATGAGCCCCTGCTCGCCCAGGAGCCGCAGCTGGTCGGCAGGATACGCCTCCGTCTCGTCCACCTCGGCGGCCCGCGGCGCGATCCGCGCGCGCGCGAGCGTGCGCACGAGGTCCCGCATCCGCCGCTGCTCGTCGGTGAGAGAGAAGAGGTCACGCATCGGCGGCATTATCCCTCTTCTGCTATCATTGCGCCGCTTTCCCGCCCGTCCCCTCGAAAGGAGATGCGTCATGGCGAGACTCTGGACGAACACGCGGCTCGTAGGCGCCCTCGCGGCGATCACCCTCGTGCTCGCCGCCGGGCTCTACGCCGTCGCCCAGCAGATGGACGAGTCCAAGCGCGACCGCGCGGTGCCCGTCGGCGGCGGCAAGTACCACGTGCTCCCCGCCACGCTCGAGACGACGCAGTGGGGCTGGCTCGATCCCAAGGAGCCGCCGAAGCTCGTCGTGAACTCGGGCGACATCGTGGCGGTCGAGACGATGATGCACTCGCACAACAAGGTCCAGCCCGGCACGACGATGGAGGAGATCGTCGCGCTCCGGAAGGCGAACCCCGGCGGCGGGCCTCACTCGCTCACCGGGCCGATCGCCGTCAACGGCGCCGAGCCCGGCGACGTGATGGAGATCCGCATCCTGAAGATCGTCCCCAAGGCGTTCGGCACGAACTTCAACCTCCCGGGCAAGGAGTTCCCGACGATCGGCGCGCTCGCGTCCGAGATGCCCGACGGCTTCGTCCGGTATTTCTATCTCGACTGGGACAAGCGCCAGGCCGAGTTCAAGCCGGGCGTCGTGATCGACCTGCAGCCCTTCCCCGGCACGCTGGCGGTCGGGATCGACCCGAAGGACCCGGCGCCGCGCAAGGGCGGCGCCACGGACCCGATGGCGCCTGTCTCGACGCTCCGGCCCTGGAAGAACGGCTCCAACATGGATATCAACGAGCTGCAGGAGGGCACGACGATCTTCATCCCCGTCTTCCTCAAGGGCGGCCTCGTGTGGACCGGAGACTCGCACTGCCGCCAGGGCAACGGCGAGGTGAACCTCACCGCGCTCGAGTGCGCCTACCGCGAGATCGTCATGCAGCTCATCGTCCGGAAGGACCTGAAGCTCGAGTGGCCGCGCATCGAGAACCGGACCCACTGGATCACCACGGGCTTCGACGAGGACCTGAACAAGGCGATGGTCAACGCCGTGCGCGAGGCGGTGGACATGCTCGCGGCGCAGAAGACCGTGCCGCTGACGCGCTACGAGGCGTACTCGCTCGTGTCGATGGTGGGCGACTGCCGCGTCAGCCAGGTGGTGGACGTGCGCAAGGGCGTGCACTGCATGATCCCGAAGGCCATCTTCGCCACGAAGTCGTAGGTGCGCTCGGCCCTCACCCTCGTCCTGCTGGCCGCCGCCCCCGCCTGGGGTGGCGGCCCGCTGCCTGTCGTCACCACCTCCACCGACCTCAAGGCGCTCGCCGAGGCGGTCGGCGGCGACCGCGTCGCGGTCCAGAGCCTGGCCCCCGCCGTCCACGACCCGCACGCGGTCGAGGTGCGGCCGGGCCAGCTGAGGCGGCTCCAGGCGGCGCAGCTCCTCGTGCGCATCGGCCTCGACCACGAACCGTGGCTCGCGCGCGTGCTGCGGACCGTGAACGACGCGCGCTTCGCCCCGGGGAGCCCGCACGACCTCGACGCGTCGCGGGGGCTCGACCTCCTCCAGACCGAGGTCGCGCGCGTGCGCGGTGAGCGCGGCGTCCACGTCCACGGTTTCGGCAACCCCCACTACTGGCTCGACCCGGCGAACGCGCGGCCGATCACCGCCGCGGTCGCCGAGGCGCTCGGGCGCCTCGCCCCCGCCGACCGCGACGCCTTCGCGGCGAATCGCGCGCGCTTCCTCGAGCGGCTGGACGCCGGGCTCCAGCGCTGGGGCGCGACGCTCGCCCCGTACGGGGGCGCCCGCGCAGTCGTCGTCCACGACAGCTGGTCGTACTTCGCGCGGCGCTTCGGCCTCGTCATCGTCGCGGCGGTGGAGCCCGCGCCGGGCGTCCCACCGTCCCCCGCCTCGCTCGCGGCGCTCACGTCGAGGATGCGGGACGCCGCCGTGCCCCTGCTGCTCGCGGAGCCCTCCTCGGACGCGGCGCTCGTCGCGCAGCTCGCGGCGCGGACCGGCGCCCGCGCGGTCACGCTGATCCCCTCGGTCGGCGGCGACCCCGAGGCCGGCGACTACCTGGCCCTCTTCGACGTGAACGTGGGCCGGCTCGCGCGGGCGCTCGGCGCGCGGTAACCCACGCGGTGCTCGACGTCCTCGCGATCCCCTTCCTGGCGTGCCTCGTCCTCACGGGCATCCACGCATACCTCGGGCTCCACGTACTCGCGCGCGGCGTCGTCTTCGTGGACCTGGCGCTCGCGCAGGTGGCGGCGCTCGGCATCGCGCTCGCGTTCCTCGCCGGGCACCCGATCCGCAGCGAGGCCGCGTACTGGTACGCGCTCGCGTTCACGCTCGGTGGCGCCGCGCTTCTCGCGGCGAGCCGGACGCGCCGGGCGCCCGTGCCGCAGGAGGCGATCATCGGGATCGTCTACGCGGTGTCGGCCGCGGCGGCGATGCTGGTCGTGGACCAGGCCCCCCAGGGCAGCGAGCACATCAAGCAGCTCCTCGTGGGCAGCATCCTCACCGTCACGCCGGGCGAGGTCGGGGCCCTGGCGCTCCTCTATAGCGCGCTCGGCGTCCTCCACTGGGCGATCCGCCGGCCGCTGCTCGAGATCTCGTTCGGCGCCGAGGCCGCCGCGGGGCGCGCGGTACGCTGGTGGGACTTCGTCTTCTACGCGTCGTTCGGGGTGGTGGTGACGAGCTCGGTGCGGGTGGCGGGCGTGCTCCTCGTCTTCTCGTACCTCATCGTGCCCGCGACCGTCGGGGCGCTCGTGGCGCGTGGGGTCGCCGGGCGCCTCGCGACGGGCTGGGCGATCGGTCTCGCGGTGAGCGCGGCCGGCCTCGCCGCGTCGTACGCGTGGGACCTGCCGACGGGCGCGACGGTCGTCGTCGCCTTCGGCGCCTGCCTCGCATCGGTCGCGCTCGCCCTCACGCTTAGCACCCTCGCCCGCGCCGTCCGGGAGCGCGGGGCGGTGGCGCTCCGGGGGCCCGGCGCAGGGCTCTGCGTGGTCCTGGCGCTCGCCGGACTCTTCCTCGCGCTCGTTCCCCAGGCCGACCACCCGTGGTTGGCCTGGCTCGAGAGCAGGGCACCGGCCGCCGAGCTCGCGTTCCTCACGCCACGCGAGCGCGAGACGTGGCGCGACACGCAGCAGGCACTCTCGCGCGACACGGCCGAGGTCGCGCGCCTGCGGGCCCTGCAACAGGACGTGCAGTGGGGGGCGAGGCCGATGGACCCGGAGCGCCAGGAGCGGCTGC
>Ga0209156_10000591_pt1 | contig 30877 bp, 26 predicted proteins | sample GraSoiAngelo_124_FD_185881 | JGI IMG/M metagenome (GOLD analysis project Ga0209156, IMG submission 185881) | Grasslands soil microbial communities from the Angelo Coastal Reserve, California, USA - 14_0927_05_20cm (SPAdes) (version 2) | ecosystem: Environmental > Terrestrial > Soil > Grasslands... | reverse complement strand
GTCTCAAGTGCGCCGGGCTCACACCGGGAGCGACTCGCCCGGACCGGGCCGGAGAGGGCGCGGTGGTGAAGGGCCGCTCGCTCGTGAACCGCTGGATCGAGACCGTGTTGGAGCCGACGGGCGCGCTGGCGCTGCACGACCGGCGGACCGGCGAGCGGTTCTTCGACGTGCTGCGGCTGGAGGACGGTGGCGACGCCGGCGACACGTACACCTACTGTCCCCCGGCCCGGGATCGCATCGTACGGGCGCAGCGGCCGATCCGCGTTCGTAGGCTCGCGGCGGGACCGCTCGTGGCAGCGCTCGAGGCGACGTTTAGGATGGGCGTAGGGGACGGCGTCACGGAGCAGCGTCACGCGACCAGCGTCACGAGAAGACGTCCGGGGCAGGTGGAGATACGGTTCGTTGTGATGCTGCATGCCGACAGCCCGGTTGTGCGCTGTATTCTCGACATCGACAACCAGGCGACGTGGCATCGGTTGCGGGCACGGGTGCCGACGCAGCTCGCCGGCGTGCCCGCCGTGGCGGGGGCTCCATTCGGGTCGGTTGCCCGCCCGGCTGTGGTGATTCGGGCGGCGGAGTATCCGCTCGAGACGCCGGTCGCGACCGCGCCCGCGCAGCGGTTCGTCGCCGTGGCCGACGGGCGGCGCGGGCTCGCCCTGCTCGCGCCCGGCTTCTTCGAGTACGAATGGACGCGGCGCGGCGACCTCGTCCTCACGCTGCTCCGGTGCGTCGGCGAGCTGTCGCGCGGCGATCTGCCGACTCGCCCGGGGCACGCGGGCTGGCCGACCGCGACGCCCGAGGCGCAGTGCCTGGGGACGAGCCGGGTGGAGCTGGCGCTCGTCCCGGTGTCGCACGCCGAAGTGGAGCGCGGTGACGTGATTCCGTCGCTGTGGGAGGACGTGTTCCTGCCGGTGCGCGGGTTCTGGCTGCGCGATGCCGGGGAGCTCGCGCCCGCGCCGATCGACATCGCGCTCGAGGGGACCGGGCTGGTCGTGTCCGCCGTGAAGCCCGCGCAGCAGGGTTCGCCGCTGGTATTGCGGTGCTACAATGCCACCGGGCGGCGGGCGCCGGGCGCGTGGCGGTTCGGCGAGGGCGTGAAGAGCGCCCATCGGGTGCGCGCCGACGAGCGCGAGTCGACGGCGCTGGTGCTCGAGGGGCGGGGGAAGACCGTGCGGTTCGTGGCCGAGCCGCACGAGCTCGTCACCATCCTCGTGACGTGAGATGATCCTGAAACGAAGTCGGCGCTTCTCTTCCCACGCTGAAAGCGTGGGCTCGGCGATGCACTGTCCTAAAGGACACGGGTGTGCTTCAGCACAGTGTCGTGCCGAGCCCATCCTTCAGGATGGGTAACACCGTGCACGAGCACCATCTGCCGGTCTCGCGCACCGCCCGATATTACACGCTCGGTGACCCCGGGCCCGGGACGCGCCAGGTGTGGGTCGTGTGTCACGGCTACGGGCAGCTCGCGTCACGGTTTCTCGAGAAGTTGCGCGCGCTGGACGACGGGACGCGCTACCTCGTCGCGCCGGAGGGGCTTTCCCGCTTCTATTTGAGCGAGAGCCCGGCCGAGCGGCGGGTCGGGGCGAGCTGGATGACGCGCGAGGATCGACTCGCCGAAATCGCAGACTACGTCCAGTACCTGGACGCCGTATACCAGGACGTGTTCAAGCAGCTCGATCGCTCGCAGGTGGCCGTGCACGCACTGGGATACTCGCAAGGTGCGGCCACGGTCGCTCGCTGGGCGGCGCTCGGCAGGGCCAAGGTCGATCGGCTCACGTTATGGGGCGGCGAGTTTCCTCCTGACCTGGATCTCACGCCGGAGACGGTCCGGGATCGGTTGCGGGCCGCGCGGCTGTCGCTGGTGTACGGGCGCGCCGATGAGTTCATCACGTCAAAAGTGATTGCCACAACTGTGAAGCGACTGCGCGCGCACGAGATTCCGGTTCGAGAGATTCCGTTCGACGGCGCGCATGAACTGAACGATAGTGTCCTCAAAGGTCTAGGTGTTGAGACCTAACTCACCGTCTCAGCCCCTGCATTGGATTCAGTGCGTCCTGTAGCGCATCTCCCAGCAGCGTGCACGCCACCACCACGAGGACCAGGGCAATCCCCGGGGCTGCGGCCACCCACGGTGCGTTGACCAGGGTGTCCCGTCCCGACGCGATCATACCGCCCCACGACGGCGTGGGCGGCTGCACCCCGAGCCCGAGGAACGAGAGCCCGGCCTCGAGCATGATCGCGTTCCCGATGCCGAGGGCGGCGGCGACGATGACCGGCGTCAGCGCGTTCGGCAGGAGGTGACGCCACAGGATGCGGAGCCGCGAGATCCCCAGCGCGCGCGCACTTTCGACGAACGGGCGCGCGGCGAGCGAGCGCACCTCGCCCTGAACCAGACGGGCGACGGACATCCAGCCCGTCACGCCCAGCACGACGATGACGAGCGCGGCGCTGGGCCGCCACACCGCCGCCAGCAGCAACAGCAGCACGACCCGTGGGAGGGCGAGGGCGACATCGGTGACCGCGAGCAGCAGCGCGCGCAGCGGCCCGCGCCAGTACCCCGCGACCGCCCCCACGGAGAGGCCGATCGCGATCGCCAACAGCACCGCGAGCACGCCGACGCCAAGCGAGATCCGCGCGCCATAGACGAGCCGCGTCCACACGTCGCGCCCGAACCGATCCGTGCCCAGCGGGTGGATCGCGCCGCGCGCGTCCGTGGCGAGGGGTGGCAGGAATCGCGTGGACACGATGTCGGGCTGCGCGCCTCGGTCCCCGTGCGTGACGAGCGGCGCGGCAATGGCCGCGGCGACGACGACGATCAGCACGCCGGCGCCAAACACGGCGCGCCGGTCTCGCAGCAGCCGCTTCACGCCTCCTCGCTCCGATGGCGGATCCGCGGATCGATCCACCCCACCAGGCCGTCGGCGAGGACGTTCCCGGCCACGACCAGCATCGCGCTGACCGAGGTCGCCGCCATGACGACCGGGTAGTCCCGTGCCAGCACGGCCTCGACCAGCCGGCGTCCGACGCCGGGCCAGGCGAACACGAACTCCACGAACACCCCGCCCGAGAACAGCGCGGGGAACGACAGCCCCAGCAGGATCGCCACCGGAATGAGCGCGTTGCGGGCGACGTGCCGCGACGCGACCGCGAACGGCGCAAGGCCCTTGGCGTGGGCGCTGCGCACGAACGGTTGGCCCACGACGTCGCGCATCGCGCCGCGGACGAATCGCGCGATGCCCCCGATGCCGATCAGCGTGAGGGTGGCGAGCGGCAGCACCAGGTGGCGCAGCCGATCGGCGAGCCACGGCCCGCCGACGAGGAGGTCGCCGTCGAGCCCCGCGCGCCCGAAGGCGGGGAGCGCGCGGCCCCAGTAGGTGAACACCATGACCAGCATCAGGCCCAGCCAGTACCCCGGGACGGCGAACAGCGTGACCGTCGCTACCGAGAGCGCGGTGTCGATGCGGGGGCGCGCGGTGGCCTGGATCGTACCGAGCGCTACGCCGAGCAGGTAGCTCAACAGGAGCGAGAGCCCCACCAGTTCGAGCGTGGCCGGCACCGCCTCGCCCAGCAGCGCGCGCACCGGCCGCCCCGTGGCGATACTCGTGCCCCACTCCCCGCGCACGAAGCGGCCGAGCCAGGCGGCGTATTGGGCGGCGAGCGGCCGGTCGAACCCGAGCGCGTGCCGCTCGGCGGTGATCTGGGCCGGCGTGGCCGTGGGACCGAGCAGCAGCTCCACCGGATCTCCCGGCGCGAGCCGCAGCAGGAAGAAGGTGAGGGTGACGACGCCCGCCACGACGGCGAGTCCCGTGGCGGCGCGGCGCGCGAGCGCGGCGAGCATGCGCGGAATCTCGCGCGCCCCGCCGGAGCCCGCTAGAATCCGGGCGTGCCGCGACCCATCGGACAGGTGCTGCTCGCCGCTGCGGCGCTGGCGGCGTGCGGGGGCGGGGCCGCCCGCCGCGGGCGCACCGTCGTGTACGCCTCGGGCGCCGACCTGCAAAGCGTCAATCCGCTCGTGACGGTGCATCCGCTCGCGAAGCAGGTGGAGCGCTATGTGCTGCTCACGACGCTGGCGCGCTACGACTCGACGCTCGCCCCGCGGCCCTACCTCGCGCGCCAGTGGACCTGGTCGCCGGATCGGCAGATGGTCGTACTGCGGCTGCAGGCGGGCGTGCACTGGCACGACGGCGTCGCGACCTCGGCGCGCGATGTCGCGTGGACGCTCAACGCCGCCCGCGACCCCGCGACCGGATACCCGCGGCTCAACGATCTCGCGGACGTGGTCTTCGTGAACGATCGCGACGACTCGACGGTGGTGATCCGCTTCGCCCGGCCCCAGCGGGATATCCCCGATGTCCTCACCGATCTCGCCATCCTGCCGGGGTACTTGCTCGACTCGGTTCCGCATGCCGCACTGCGCCAGGCGGCCTGGAACGCGCACCCGGTGGGCAACGGGCCGTTCCGCTTCGTGAGCCACGAGTCGAACCGGCGGTGGGTCTTCGCCGCCAACCCGGACTTCCCGCAGGCGCTGGGCGGTCCACCGCTGCTCGAGCGGCTCATTATCGTCGTCGTCGACGAGCCCACCACCAAGCTCGCCGCGCTCGCCGCCGGGGAGATCGACTTCGCCGGGATTCAGCCGGCCCATGCCGCGTTCGTACGCCGGCGACCCGATCTCGCGGTGCTCGACTACCCGGTGATCTACCCGTACGGGATTGTGTTCAACACTCGGCGGCCGCCGTTCGACGACGTGCGGGTACGGCGCGCCGTGGCGCTCGCCGTGGACCGTCAGGAGATCGTGGACGGCTATCTCTACGGCTTCGGCACGGTCGCCGACGGCGCGGTGCCTCCGGACGTGCCCGGGTATCTGCCGGGGCGACCCACGCCGACCGATCCTGACTCGGCCCGGCGATTGCTCGGCGGGCGAGCGGTTGCGTTCGAGCTGCTGAGCGTCGGCAGCGGTGAGGCACCGCTCGAGCAGATGATTCAAGCGCGCCTCGCGCGGGTCGGCGTGCAGGCATCGATCCGCCTGCTCGAGCTCGGCGCGTTTCTCGATCGCGTCAATGCCCGGCGCCACGACTTCGACGCCGCCGTGCTCGGTACATCCGGCGATCCAGGACTGGGGTACCTGGGCCCGCTCGCCGAGCTCGCCGGCATGCGCGCTCCGGCCGAGCCGGCGGCGGCGCAGCGGTTTTTCCGCGACTCGCTGCCGGTCGCGTTCCTCTATCACGGCCGTGGCGTGCAGGGCATGAACCGCCGAGTGCAGGGAGTACGCATGGACGTCCGCGGGGAGCTGCCGGCGGTCACCCGCTGGCACGTCGCGCCGTGAAGCGGCGCGAGCTGCCGAGCGAATTCCGGGCGTCGGCGCCGACGCGTCTCGACTTCGCCGGCGGCTGGACCGACGTGCCGCCGTTCTCGACGCGCGAAGGTGGCGTCGTCGTGAACGGCTGCATCGGTCTCTCCGCGCACGTCGACCTGAAGCTCGGCGGCGCGCTCATCCGCCTGGTATCGGAGGATCTGGGCCAGGAGCTCGAGTGCGCCGACTCCGGCGGCCTCGTGCTCGACGGGCGGCTCGACCTGGTCAAGGCGGCGCTGCGGATGTTTCCCGTGCAGAGCGCCTGTACCCTCACCACGCGATCCGACGCGCCTCCCGGCTCCGGCCTCGGCAGCTCCGGCGCGCTCGACGTGGCGCTGGTGGCGGCGCTCAGCGGCGCGCGTGGCGAGCGGCTGTCCGAGCGCGAGATCGCCGAGCAGGCATGGTGCCTGGAGACCGTGGAGGCGAAGATTCCGGGCGGCAAGCAGGATCAGTTCGCGGCCGCGTTGGGCGGGTTTCAGCGGCTCACGTTCCGCGATCCCGACGTCGGAATCGAGCCGATCACCCTGGAGCCGGCCTTCGCGGCCGCACTCGAGCGGCAGACGGTCCTGTGCTACACCGGCCGCTCGCGCGTCTCGGGCGCCACCATCGCGCGCGTCATGGGGGCGTACGACCAGGGCGACGCCGAGGTGACGGGGGCGTTGCGGGCGATGCGCGACGTGGCGGACGCGATGGCGGAGGCGCTGCGCGCGTCCGACCTGGCGCGCGTGGCACAGCTGCTGAGCGCCAACTGGCGCCAGCAGCAGGCGCTCGACGCCGGGATGCGAACGTCCGAGATGGCGCGGCTCGAGCAGGCGCTGGCGCAGGCGGGCGCGCTCGGCGGCAAGGCGGCCGGATCGGGAGCGGGCGGCGCGATGTTCTTCATCGCGCGCGACGATCCGCGACCCGCCATCGCGGCGGCGCGGGAGGCGGGAGCGACCGTGCTCCCGGTGCGCTGGACGAGTGCCGGAGTGCGCGCATGGTGACGGCGGAGGCGCTGGCGGCGAGACGTCAGGAGATCGCGGGCTCGCCGGATCTCCAGGCGCTGCTCGCTCATCTCACCGCCCGGGCCGCGCCCCTGCTCGAGCGCCTGCCGCCCATCCCCACCCTCAAGGCCCTGCTCTCCGCGGACGGGGGCATTTGCCCCGACGACGGCGCGACCCTGGCATTCGACCCCTGGAGCCCGCAGCAGCACCGCTGCCCCCGCTGCGGCAAGACGTGGTCCGGCGAGCGGCACGACCGCCACTGGGCGCGGTTCCAGCATCTCTGGCTGGCCGAGCGGGCCGCGCATCTGGCTACGCTGGCCGCGCTCGGAGGCAACGCAAGTGCGGGTGCGAGGGCCGCCGAGATTCTGCGCGCGTACGCGCGGAACTATTGGCAATACCCCAATCGCGATAACGTCCTGGGCCCGAGCCGTTTGTTCTTCTCGACCTACCTCGAATCGATCTGGATCCTCAACTATCTCGCGGCCGCGATGCTGTTGCGGGCGTGCGGATGCCTCGACGACGCCACCGCGCGGGGGGTCGGCCAGGTGGCAGACGAGGCCGCGAATCTGATCGGCGAGTTCGACGAGGGCTTCTCGAACCGCCAGACGTGGAACGACGCGGCCCTGGCCGCGATCGCGGTGTGGTTCGAGGACGCTGAGCTGGCGGGGCGGGCGATCGAGAGCCCGACGGGGCTGCTCGCCCACCTGGCGCGCGGCTTCGGCCAGGACGGGCTGTGGTACGAAGGAGAGAACTACCACCTGTTCGCGCTGCGCGGCCTCTTGACCGGGGTCGGGTGGGCGCGCGCTGCGGGGGTCGACGTAAACGAGGAGCCTGCGCTGGCGGCGCGGCTCACGGCGGCGCTGCTGGCCCCGGCGCTCACGGCGCTGCCGGACTTCACGTACCCCGCCAGGAAGGACTCGCGGTTCAGCGTGTCGCTGGCGCAGCCGATGTATCTGGAGTTGTGGGAGGTGGGGCTCGGATGCCTCGGGAGCCGGGAGACGGGAGAAGGGAGAGGGGAACTCGAAAGCTGGCTCCACGCCCTGTACGGCGTTCCTCCGATCCAGTTGGAAGTCTTCGACTCATACCTGCACGACGCGCCGAGTGATCGTCTCCCGTCTCCCGTCTCCCGCCACAGCCTTTCCTGGTGGGCACTCCTGTGCATGGAGCCCCGACTCCGGACCGACGTCGCCCCCTGGGCTCCACGCAGCGTGCTGCTGGAGTCGCAGGGCCTCGCGGTGCTGCGCGCCGGCGCGCGCTACGTGAGCCTCGAGTGCGGCCCGCTGGGCGGCGGGCATGGGCACCCGGACCGGCTGCACCTGACGCTCCACGCCGACGGAGTGCACTGGCTCCCGGATTTCGGCACCGGCTCGTACGTCGCGCGGGACCTCTTCTGGTACCGCTCGACGCTGGCTCACAACGCCCCGCGGTTGGACGGTGGGAGTGTCCAGTCGGGCGACGCCACGTGCGAGACGTTCGATGCCCCGGGCGAGTGGGCGTGGACGCGCGGCCGCTACGGCGCCGTGACCCGCACGCTGGTGGCCGGTCCGGTATACGTACTCGACGTGGTCGAGCTGGCGAGCCGCGAAGAGCATCTGCTCGAGCTCCCGTGGCACTTCCAGGGGCGGAGCGACGTCGCCACGCCGGGGCGGTGGGAGGACGCGCAGCTGATCAATGAGTTCGTGTCTCGCGCCGAGCGTTTCGTGCCGCCGCCCGGTGCGCCCGTGGTCGTGCAGGTCACAGCCGAGAGCCGACAGCTGACAGCGCTCGTGCTGTTCGAGGGCGAGCTGCTCCGCGCCGAAGGACCGGGGTTGCCGGGGAGCGGGACGCGCGCACCCTTCTATCTGCTGCGCGCACGCGGGCGCAACCTCCGGCTCGTGACGGTGCTCGAGGCGGTCGCCGGCGCGGCGAGCGTGCGGGGTGTGCGGGTCAAAGGCGGTGTCATCGAGGTCGAGACGACGAGCGGCGTGGATCGCCACACGGCGTCCGCCGCGGGGTGGGAGATCGCTTCCGGTGCGACACGCGTGCGACTCGCCGGCGCCCGCGATCCCGCGCCGCCGTTTCACCCGCTGGTGGAGCTCGATGCGCCCAAGCCGGTGGTCGCGGCGGCGTTGCGCGTCGAGCGGCCGCCGCCGCTCGACGGCACGTGCGACGGGTTCGACACGAGCGAGCCGCTTGTGCTCGAGCTCGAGGACCAGTATCGCCGCAGCGAGGAGCCCTACTCCGGACCCGAAGACTTCTCGGGGCTCGCCTACGCCGCCTGGGATGACGCGGCGCTGTACCTCGCCGTCCTAGTGACGAAGCCGGAGCTGTGCTTCCGCCCGCCCCCCGGCGCTGGGCCGCCGCTGCGGCTCGACAACGAGCCGGAGGACATCCACTCGGATGGCCTGCAGCTGTACCTGCGCGACCTGGAGACGGGCGACGTCTGCGGGTTCCTCGTCGTGCCTGAGGGGCGGGACTCGGGGCCAGTGCGGGTGCGGGGGGCGGGCGATCGCCCCGGCGTGGCCGGGTCGGTCCGAGGCGCCTGGCGCCGTACCGAGTCGGGCTACCGCGTCACCATCGCGGTCGCCTGGCCGGAATGGCACCACGCACACGTGGGGGGCCAGGTCGGTTTCGACCTTATCATTAACGAGATGGTCCCCGGCCGCGAGCGGCGGGCGGGACAGCTCGTGTGGAGCGGCGGCAACGGCTGGATATGGCTGCGCGGCGATCGGCAGGATCCGGAGCGGTTCGGGATACTGGAGCTAGTCGGATGAGGCGTCGGACCGTCGGACAGTCGGACCCTCGGACGGGGACTTCGGAGGCGGGGTTACGGTCCGACCGTCCGACTGTCCGACCGTCCATCGTGGTGGTGCTCCACGAGCCCCAGGACCTCGTCAACATCGCGCACGTCGTTCGGGCGCTCAAGAACTTCGGCTTCCGCGACCTGCGGCTCGTGCGCCCCCGCGAGTTCGACGCCTATCGGATCGAAGGCATCGCGCACCAGACACAAGACGTCCTGGCCCGGGTCACGCGGTACGAGCAGCTGGACGAGGCGCTGGCCGACTGCGTGCACGTCGTGGGCTTCACGGCGCGGGAGCGCAGCGCCAAACGCAACCGGCAGCGTCCGCGCGAGGCCGCCGCGGAGCTGCTCGCGCAGGCGGAAACGGGGACCGTCGCCTTGCTGTTCGGCCGCGAGGACAAGGGGTTGCCGAACGAAGCGCTCGACCGGTGTCATCGCCTGGTGACGATCCCGACCGATCCGGCCTACGCTTCCCTGCAGCTGGGCCACGCGGTGGTGCTGATGCTGTACGAGCTGGCGCTGGCGCGCGGCGCCGAGGCCCGAGCGTTCAAGGCGCCGCGCCGCGAGGCGCCGCCCGCCCGGGTCGAGGACCTGGAGCGGCTGTTCGCGGACGTGGCAGCGGCGCTCGAGGCGATCGAGTTCTTCAAGACGCGCCAGGTCGAGGGAGTGCTGCGCACGGTGCGGGAGGTCGTGCACCGCACGCCACTCGACGAGCGCGAGGCGAAGCTGCTGCGGGCGATGGCGATCGAGGTGGTCAAGTACCGTGAGCGACTGGCGCGTTCCGGGATTCACGTCGACCGGGAGTAAGCGTCCCGACGCCCTGTTCGGAGGGGCGGGCGCCGCGCCGGGCGAGGATGCCGGCCTCCCGGAGCGGATGCTGCGTGCGTCCGGGTGCCGCGTCTGGGACGCCCGGGGTCGCGACTATGTGGACTACGTCATGGCGCTCGGCGCCGTGGCGCTGGGATATGGCTATCCCGCGGTGAGCCGCGCGGCCGAGCAGGCGATCGCCGCGGGCGTGGTGGGCCCGCTGCCGCCGGTGCTCGAGGAACAGCTCGCCGATGCGCTCGCCATGCGGATCCCGTGGCTCGAACGCGTGCGGTTTTTGAAGACCGGCGCGGAAGCGGTGGCCGCGGCGGTGCGGCTGGCACGCGTCGCCACCGGACGCGAGCACGTGCTCGGCTGTGGCTACCACGGTTGGCTCGATTGGTCGCAGGGCGGGGAAGGCATCCCGGCGGCGACCCGCGCCTTGTATGCCGAAATCCCGTTCAATGACGTGGAGGGGACGCGAGCCTTGATCCGCGAGGCCGGCGACCGCCTCGCCGTGGTCGTCGTCGAGCCGGTGGTGGTGGTCGAGCCCACGCGCGAGTGGCTCGAGGTGCTGCGCCAGGAAACGACTCGGGTGGGGGCGGTGCTCGTGTTCGACGAGATCAAGACGGCGTTTCGCCTCGCGATCGGCGGTGCCGCCGAGCGCTACGGCGTCCGCCCCGACTTGACGGTGCTGGGGAAGGCGCTGGCGAACGGCTTTCCCCTGGCCGCGGTGGGGGGACGGGCGGACGTGATGTCCGGCGTGGCCCGCACCTGGATCTCCTCCACCCTCGCGACCGAGAGCGTGGCGCTCGCAGCGGCGCAGGCGACGCTCGAGATTTTCGCGCACGAGGACGTGTGCGGCCACCTGCATCGCATGGGCACCCGGCTGCTGCATGGGCTGCATCGCTTGCACCGCAAGCACGGCGACGCGGTGACGGGGGTGGGCGGGATCGCGGAGATGTGCTTCCTGCATTTCGCGAGCGAGGAGGTTTCGCGCGGGGTGGCGCGGGGCTGTGCGACGCGGGGACTGTTATTCAAACGGTCGGCGTACAATTTCGTGTCGCTAGCGCATGACGAGGAAACGATCGACCGCACGCTCGATATTCTGGACGACGTTCTCGGAGCCATCAGCGCGTGACCCTGCAACGCAAGCTGCTGTTGGGGTTCGCCCTGATGGTCGTCCCGACCCTGTTCGTCGGCGTCCAGGCGATCCGCACGAATGCGCTGGAGCGCGCCACGCTGGACGTGCTGGGCCAGCGGCTGGCGCGCTCGCGCACCTACGCGGACGTCGAGGATGCGATGTTCAACCAGACGCAGGTCATCTGGCGCTACCTGAGCGGCGATCCCGCCGCTAAGCAGGAATTCCCGCTCACCGACCAGGTGGTGGACTACTGGCTCGATCGCTGGACCGCCGGGCTGCCGCCTGACGAGGTCAAGCATGCGGACGCTGTGCGGCGGATCGAAGGCGACATCCGGGCGGTCGCGGCTCGCGTGTTCAAGCTACACGATGCTGGCCAACGGGAGGCGGCGGCGCTCATCGCGCGGCACGAGCTCGTCGAGCGGCTGCAACCCACGCTCGCGCGCGTGAACCGTGACATCTACCGCCAGGCACGGGAGCTCAGCGTGCAGGGAGCCGTCTCCCAGATGCAGGCGATCGTGGAGGCCAAACGCCGGGTCCTTTGGGCGACGGTGCTGGTCGCGCTCGTGGCCGGCCTGGTCGCGTCGTGGCTCATCGCGCGGGGTCTCGCGCGCCCGCTGAACGAGTTGCGGCACGCGATGGCGGTCGTCGGCGCGGGTGACTGGGACCACGCCATCGTCCCCCGCTCCGCGGACGAGATCGGTGAGCTGGCGCGGGCCTTCGCCCGGATGACCGAGCAGCTGCGCCAGTCGCGCACGCAACTGGTGCAATCCGAGAAGCTCGCGTCGATCGGGCAGATGGCGGCCGCGGTGGCCCATGGGCTGCGAAACCCGCTGGCGAGTTTGCGCGCCGCCACCCAGCTCGCCCGCCACCGCGTCGATGCGCCCGCCGCGCGCGAGCAGCTCGATGCCATCATCGAGCAGGTGGACCGCCTCGACGTCCGCATCGCCCATCTGCTGCAGTTCTCGCGACCCGCGCCGTTTCACCCGCTGCGGGAGAGCGTGCGGACGCTGGTGCAGGGTGCGCTCTCCGGCTTCGCGGAGCTGCTGCGGGAGCGCGGCATCGAGCTCGTGCTGAGCTTTGCGGAAGCCGTTCCCGACGTTCGGGTCGATCCCATGCGATTGGAGCAGGCCCTGACCGAGATCGTCTCGAACGCACTCGACGCCATGCCTCCCCCCGCGGGCGGGCGACTCGAGATCGGGACGCGCGCCGCGACGGGCGACGCCGGCGGCGGAGTCGGTATCGAGATTACCGACTCGGGGTGCGGGATTCCACCGGAGATCTTGCCCAACCTGTGCGAGCCCTTCTTCACGACACGCTCGGAGGGGACCGGTCTCGGGTTGGCGATCGCCAAGCGCTACGTAGAGGAAGCGGGCGGACGGTTGGAGATCACGAGCGTGGTGGGGCGCGGCACGACGGTGCGTATCTGGCTGCCCGTCGCGAGCCGGGACACGGCACCGGCGCCGCAGGGTAGCCTCGCGTGAGCGGCTCCACCGTCCTCATCGTCGACGACGAGCACACGCTGGCGCGGTCGGCCAAGGCGTTCCTGGCCGATCACGGCTATGAGGCCGAGGTGGCGGGCTCGGGCGAGCAGGCGCTGCAGCTGCTCGAGACCCTGCAGCCGGATGTTGTCTTCGCCGACGTGCGGCTGCCCGGGATGAGCGGGCTCGATCTGCTCAAGCGGATCCGCGAGTTCGATCCCCTGATCCCCGTCATCATGCTGACGGCCTACGGCTCGATCGAGGGAGCAGTCGCCGCCGTGAAGCTCGGCGCCTTCGATTACATCAAGAAGCCGGTGGACTTGGAAGAGCTCAAGCTGCTGGCCGATCGCGCCCGCGAGAACCGCCTGTTGAAACAGGAGCTGTCTTACTATCGCCGGCGCGCCACGGCGGACGTCGGATTCGGAGCCAGCGTGGGGGAGTCGCCCGCCATCCGCGCGGTGCTGGAGCGGGCCCGTCAGATCGCGGCGCTGGACGAGACGCCCCCCGTGCTGCTCACCGGCGAGACCGGTACCGGCAAGGGACTGCTCGCCCGCGCCATTCACGCCGCCGGCCCCCGGGCGGCGAAGCCGTTCATCGAGGTCAACTGCACGGCCCTGCCGGCGTCGCTCATGGAGTCGGAGCTGTTCGGGTACGAGCGCGGCGCCTTCACGGACGCCAAGGAATCGAAGACCGGCCTCGTCGAGGCGGCCGAGGGCGGATTTCTGTTCCTCGACGAGATCGGCGACGTCGACCTCTCGGTGCAGGGGAAGCTGCTGCGGGCGATCGAGGAGCGCGCCGTGCGACGCGTGGGGAGCGTGCGCGAGCGCAAGATCGACGTTCGCATCATCGCCGCGACGAACCGCGATCTCGACCGTGAGGTGCGCCAGGAGCGGTTCCGCAAGGACCTCTACTTTCGCCTGGCGGTGATCGTGCTCGACGTGCCCCCGCTGCGCGCCCGTGGGGCGGACGTGCTGCTGCTCACCGATCATTACCTGCGGCTCTTCAACGCGAAATACGGCAAGGTGGTGCGCGAGCTCAGCCCCGCGGCGCGCGACCTGCTGCGCTCCTACCCCTGGCCGGGAAACGTGCGCGAGCTGAGCCACGTGATCGAACGGGCCGTCTTGTGGAGTCGTGGTTCCACAATCGACGTGGAGCACCTCTCTCTCACCAGCCCTGCCGACGCCGGGCCTCCCGAACCGCGTGACTCCGCCGCCCCCGCCGCTGCCGACGCGCCCCCGTTGCCCTCGTTGCCGCCGCAGGGAGTCGATCTGGGGCAGTGGGAGAAGTCGGTCATCGAGCAAGCCATGCGTGAGGCTGGCGGAAACCAGACCAAGGCGGCGCGCCGGCTCGGAATCTCCCGTGATACGCTGCGCTATCGGCTGCGCAAGTTCGGGCTGCAACCGTGACCAGGCTGGGTGATTACACCCACCTTGGGTGAAATGACCCGGCGGTGCGGACTGGACGGGGGCCCACAGCTGGCGTGATCCAACACGACAATTGCAAGTAGGAGCAGGAGTTGGACGCGGATGCGGCAGGCCATGTGTGACTGGCATGACGCGTGCGTGCTGCTTCTCCGAGTGGTCGACTACCCATCGTTTCAGGAGGAGTCAAGATGAAGTGGACCAAGCCCGAATTCGAGGTCGTCGAGCTGGGGATGGAAGTCGGCGCCTACGCCGGCAATGCCTGAACCAGGTAGATGCGGCTGAGGGAGGGGCCGGGTGAGAACCCGGCCTCTTTAGTTTCCAGGCATGCGAGTCATCATCCTCGGCTCGGCCGCGGGGGGTGGGCTGCCGCAGTGGAACTGTGGCTGCGGCAACTGTCAGGACGCGCGGCTCAGCGGAACCGGCCGGACCCAGTCCTCCGTGGCGCTCAGCGCGGACGGCGCGCGGTGGGTGCTGTTGAACGCGTCGCCCGACCTGCGTGTACAGGTCGCCGCCCACCCCGAACTGTGGCCGCGCGGCGCGCGCGCCACGCCGATCTGCGCCGTCGTCTGCACCGACGGCGAGATCGATCACACGCTGGGCCTGCTGCTGTTGCGGGAGTCGACGACAAGGCTCCCGGTGTACGCGCCCGCCAGCGTTGCCGGCCTGCTCGAGCGCGAATGGCCGGTGTTCCGCGTGCTGTCGGCGTACGCCGGGATCGAGCCGCGGCCGCTGCCCGAGGGCCAGCCGGTTCGGCTCGCCGATGCGATGGGTGCGACGCTCGGGATCTCCTGCACCGCCGTCGCCGTGGCGCGTCGGCCGCCGCGCTACGCGCGCCAGTCGGCCGCTGGCACGTACGATGTGGGGCTGCGCCTCATGGATGAGCAGCGGGGCGGGACGCTCGCCTATGTTCCCGCGGCGGGGGCCGTGGACGACGCGGTGCGGTCAGTGGCGGCGGGAGCCGGTCTGTTGCTGTTCGACGGCACGTTCTGGTCGGACGGCGAGCTGCGCGCAGCCGGCGCCGACGCGCCGACGGCGCGGGAGATGGGGCATCTTCCCGTGGGAGGATCTGGCGGGAGCATCGAGCTGCTGCCGCGCCTCGGTGCGCGACGGACCATACTCGTGCACATCAACAACACGAATCCGATCCTGAGCCGCTCCTCGAGCGAACGGGCCCAGGTAGAGGAGGCCGGGATCGAAGTGGCGGACGACGGCATGGAGATCGAGCTGTGACGGCGGCGACGTCGCGTGTCGAGCCGGACGCGGCCGCCTGGTCGCGCGACGAATTCGTGCGCCGGCTCCGCAACGTGCTGGAGCGGCGCTATCACCACCTCCATCCCTTCAACCGCCGTATGCACGCGGGCGAGCTCTCCTCGGACGAGCTGCAGCTCTGGGTCGCCAACCGCTTCTATTATCAAGTCAACATCCCGATCAAGGACGCCCTGATCCTCGCGAACTGTCCCGAGCCGGAAGTCCGCCGCGCCTGGATCCAGCGCATCATGGACCACGACGGCCGCCCGGGAGAGGAGGGGGGAATCGAGGCGTGGTTGCGCCTGGGCCATGCGATGGGCGTGAGCCGGGAAGACCTGCTGGCGGAGCGCCGGCTCCTCCCGGGTGTGCGCTTCGCGGTGGAAGGCTACGTGAACTTCTGTCGCACGCAGCCGTGGCTCGAGGCCGTCGCCGCGTCCCTCACGGAGCTGTTCGCGCCCTTGATCGTGCAGGAGCGCCTCGCCGCCATGCTGAGCCATTATCGCTGGGTCGATCCGGATGGCCTGCAGTACTTCAAGAACCGGCTGTCGCAGGCGCCCCGCGATGCCGAGCATGCGCTGGCGCTCGTCACCGAGCGGCTCCGTACCCGCGAGCAGCAGGAGCGGGCGGTGGCGGCGCTCGAATTCAAGTGCGACGTGCTGTGGTGTCTCTTGGACGCGGTGGAGCGGGGACCGCTCCCGGGTGGCGCTCGGTGAACCCGGCTCCCGCGGCGGCCGTGCCGCGGCTCCACCCCAAGGCGCGGCTCCAGCGCGACGACGTCCGCGGGCGCGACGTGGTGCTCTACCCGGAAGGCCTTGTTTCCCTGAACCCCACGGGGGCGGAGATACTCGGGCTGTGCGACGGGGTGCGCTCGCTCGCCGACATCGTGGCCACCCTGGAGCAACGGTACGCGGCGAGCGGCCTCGAGCGAGACGTCACGCAATTCCTGGACGGGCTCGCGGCCAAGGGGCTGGTGATCTATGGACGCTAAGCCGCTCTGGCTGCTCGCGGAGCTCACCTACAAGTGTCCGCTGCAGTGCCCGTATTGCTCGAACCCGCTCGACTTCGCCGGCTCCCGCTTCAAGCACGAGCTGACCACGGACGAATGGAGCCGCGTGTTCCGCGAAGCCAAGGCGCTGGGCGTGCTGCAGCTGGGCCTGTCGGGCGGCGAGCCGCTGCTCCGTCCCGATCTCGAGAGCCTGGTCGCGACCGCCCATCAGCTCGGCCTGTACACGTCGCTCATCACCTCCGCCCACCGCCTCACGCGGGAGCGGCTCGCGGGACTCAAAGAGGCCGGGCTCGATCACGTCCAGATCAGCGTTCAGGCTGCGGACGCGGAGCTCTCCGACCGGATCGCCGGCACCAAAGCGTTTAAGGACAAGCTCGCCGCGTACCACTTCACCAAGGAGCTCGGCTTCCCGCTCACCGTGAACGTGGTGCTGCACCGGGAGAACCTGCACCAAGTGGAGGCGTTGATCCGCCTGGCGGAGTCGCTCGGCGCTGAGCGCATCGAGCTCGCGAACACGCAGTTCTACGGCTGGGCGTTCCACAACCGGGATGCGCTGATGCCGACCAAGGCCCAGCTCGACGCGGCGTGGCAGGTCGTCGTGCGGGAGCGGGCACGGCTCGGCACTACCCTCGAGATCGTCTGGGTGCTGCCGGACTACCACGAGCAGTTTCCCAAGCCGTGCATGGGGGGGTGGGCGCGCGCCTACCTGACCGTGACGCCGGGGGGCGAGGTGTGGCCGTGTCATGCGGCGGGGCGCATCACGACGCTCACCTTCGAGAACGTGCGCGATCGGTCGCTCGAGTGGATCTGGCACGAGTCGGACGCGCTCAACCGTTTCCGCGGCGAGGCGTGGATGCCCGAGCCGTGCCGGTCCTGTCCGCGCAAGGCGGTCGACTTCGGCGGCTGCCGCTGTCAGGCGTTTCTGGTCGCGGGGGACGCTGGGCTCACCGATCCGGTCTGCTCGCTGGCCCCGCAACGGCATGTGATCGACGCAGCGGTCGCCCAGGTCGAGCACGCCGCCGCGGCGCGGGACGCGACGCCGGCATTCACGTATCGCGCCGCGCCTACCTCGCGCGCGCTCGCCGCCAAGGGATGACCGCCGCCGCGATCGACGCCCGCGGCCTCGGCAGGGATTTCGGCGCGATCCGCGCGCTCGACGCGCTCGACCTCGAGGTGCGCGAGGCCGAGTTCTTCGGCCTGCTCGGTCCCAACGGCGCCGGCAAGACCACCACCGTCCATCTGTTGGCCACCCTGCTGCGCCCCACGCGCGGCACGGCCCGGGTCGCCGGATACGACGTCGTGCGCGAGGACTTGGAGACGCGGCGCCGCATCGGCCTCGTGTTTCAGGAGACCACGCTGGACCGCGATCTCACGGTGGAGCAGAACCTGCGTTTCGCGGCGCGGCTGTGGAATCTGCCGGGCCGGATCGCCGGCCCGCGCATCGACCATCTGCTCGGGCAATTCGGGCTGCGCGAACGACGGCGCGACGTGGTGCGCACCTTGTCCGGGGGCATGCGGCGGGCGCTCGACATCGCGCGCGGGCTGCTGCACGAGCCGCGGGTGCTGTTCCTGGACGAGCCGACCGCCGGCCTCGACCCGCGCGCCCGGCGGTCGTTATGGGAGCTGATCCAACGGCTGCGCGCGGCTTCCGGGCTGACCGTCTTCCTCACCACCCACTACGTCGAGGAGGCGGAGCCGTGCGACCGCGTCGCGGTGCTCGACCGCGGCGCGCTCGCGGCGCTCGGCACGCCGGCCGAGCTCAAGCGCGCGACGGGCGTGAGCTCGCTCGAGGCGGTCTTCCTGGCGCGCACCGGGCATCCGTTGGCCGAGCCGAGCGCGGCCTGAGCATGCGCGCCATCGCGGGGATCGTGGTGCGCGAGCTGCTCCGCTTCCTGCGGCAACGCGGGCGTCTGCTGTCCAGCCTGGCGCGGCCGTTCGTCTGGCTCGTCTTCGCCGGGGCCGGATTCGCGACCGTCTTCTCCGGCGCGGGCGCGATCGACTACCGGCGCTACCTGGCGCCCGGCCTGCTGGGCATGGCCGTCATGTTTGGATCATTGCTCGCGGCGCTCTCCACCGTCATCGACCGCGAAGCGGGCGTGTTGCGCATGGTGCTGGTCGCGCCGATCCGGCGCAGCACGGTCGCGCTTGGCAAGGCTCTGGGGGCGACGCTGCTCGGCACGACGCAGGCCGTCGCGGTGGCCGTCCTGCTGTTGTCGCTGCTGCGACTGTGGCCCGGTCCGTCGGGGCTGCTGCTCGGCTTCATGGCCATCGTGCTCTCGGGTCTCGCGCTCGGTGCGCTGGGGCTCGTGCTGGCCGCGACCATGCGCTCGATCGAGAATTTCGCGGGCGTGATGAACTTCGTGGTGTTTCCGATGCTGTTTCTGTCGGGAGCGCTCTATCCGGTGCGCCGCCTCGGACCCTGGTTGCACGTGCTGGTCCACGTCAACCCGCTCGCCTACGGCGTCGATCTCCTGAAGCACGCCTTGCTCGGCGAGTGGACGGATGCGGGTTACGGGGGCGAGATGCCGGTGGCCTTGGACGTCGCCGCCTTGCTCGCGTTCGCGGTGGTGGGCCTCGTGCTGGCGGCGGCCCTGCTGGGGCGCGAAGGGGGAGTGACGCGGGCCGCGTTCCGGTCGCCGGACTAGCGGCCGATCACCACCGGCGTCACGGCGCTCGCCACCAACGCCAGGATGATTCCGGCGATGCTCACGAGCAGGGTGTACGCGGCGGTCTTGTCGCGCGGAGCTTTCATGAGCGGCGGCAGTCCCAGGGCGAGCAGCCGCACGCTATAGAGCGCGAGCACGCCGCCGATCAGCGAGAGCTTCGGGAACAGCGCCACGGCGCCCCCGAGCCAGTAGGGCGTGCTGCCGTAGGCCGCGACCTTCAGCGCCTGCACCCGGTTCCGCTGTCCCCCGAAGGACGGCGCCAGGACGTCGATCAGCAGCGCGAACACGTATACGCCGACCAGGGTGAGCGCGTAGTCGAGCACCCCGCTCGTGACCGCGTCGCCCATCGACATCCCGTACGACCCCGCGATCGAATTGCGGACTCCGAACACGATCGTGCCCACCGTCGCCGCGACCGGCCCGATCGCGGCCATCGGCACGATGTAGCGCGAATAGATGGGACCGGAGGTCGCAAACTCCGTCGCAATCGCCTGCCACTCTTGACCCGGCTGCAGGAGCAGCCGCTGGGCGCGCGCCAGCCAGCCGGGTAGCCGGCGGGATGCCTTGCGCGGCGCCGTTCTGGGAGGCGCCGGCTTTGCGGCCGTGGGCCCGCGGGGCGGGGGAGTGGGCCCGCGGGGGGGCGTCGGTCCCCTGGGCGGCGTCGGGCCGCGCGGCGGTGGTGGTGGGGTGCGCATCATCGCACAAGATAGGAGGCCGTGGTCAAGTCGCCAATGGTGCGGCTTGGCGTCTTGGCGTCTGGCAACTCAGATTCATGCATGCTCATCGATGTCCACGCCCACTTCTATCATGACCGCTCCCCCCGCGCGGACTGGCGCGAGCGCAACGCCAGCCGCCTCGCCGCGGGGGACAAGATCGGGATCACCATCCACGTGGCGTCCATCCTGGGGAGCTGGGGCGGCACGTCCCCGACCTACTTTCCGTCCCCCGCGGACCTCCCGCACGGCAACGATGCCCTGCTCGCCCTGGCGCGCCAGTACCCGAACCGCGTCCGCGGCTACGTCACCGTCAACCCGAACTACACGACGCACGCCCGGGGCGAGATCCGGCGGTGTCTCGACGCAGGGATGATCGGGATCAAGCTGGCCGCGAGCCGGCGGGCCACCGATCCGCTGCTCGATCCGATCTGCGAAATCGCGCGCGAGCGCGGCGTGCCGGTGTTGCACCATGTGTGGCAGCACCGGCGGCGCGACTGGCCGGGACAGGAGGCGTCCGACGGCGCCGAGTTGTGCGGCCTCGCGGGCCGCCACCCCGAGGTCCGGTTCATCCTCGGGCACATCGGCGGGGGCGGGGCCTGGCAACATTCGCTGGCCGCGCTGCGTGCCGCGCCGAACGTCTACGTCGATCTCTCCGGAAGCGGCGTGGACGGCGGGATGCTCGAGGGCTGCCTCGCCGCGGTCGGTGTGGAGCGGCTGCTGTGGGGGAGTGACATCACCATGGACACGGGCTGGGCCAAGCTACGCTACCTCGGCCACCTCCTCTCCCCGGACGAGGTCGAGCTGGTGAAATGGAAGAACGCGGTGCGCATCTTCCCGCGCGGCGCGTTCCCGTCCGACTGATGCGGCTCGACGTCAACGTCTTCCTGGGCGCGTACCCGTACCGCCGCGTGCCCGGTACGTCACCCGAGGCCGTGCTCCGGGCGATGGAGCGCGTCGGCATCGATGAGGCCTGGGTGACCCACCTCCCGAGCCTGTTCTGGCAGGCACCACCGGAGGGGAACGCCTGGTTGTACGAGGCGACCGCGCGCGAGCGGCGCTTCCAGCCGGTACCGGCCGTGCACCCCGGCTTGCCGGGATGGGAAGCCGTGCTCGGCGAGGCACGCGACCGCGGCGCCCCGGCGGTGCGGTGCGACCCGACCTACTGCGGGCTCGACCCCGCGGGTGCGGAGATGCGCGTGCTCGCTGCCGCCTGCGGCGCGGCGCGGTTGCCGTTGCTCCTTGCCGTGCGGCTCGAGGACGCCCGCCAGCGGCACCCCAACGATCGGGCGGCCGAGGTTCCGGCGGCGGCGGTGCGCGCCCTCGTGCGCTGCGACGCGGCCGTCCGCCTCGTCGTGACGCACGCCGACCGCGCGTTCGTCGAAGAGGTGCACTTCGGGTCTACTCCTGAGGAAGCCGCCCGCATCTGGTGGGACATCTGCTGGATCTGGGGCCCGCCGGAGGACCACCTCGAGACGTTGCTCCACACCGTGGGTGTCGAGCGGTTCGTGTTCGGGACCGGACAGCCGCTCCGGATCCCGGAGAACAGTGTGGCAAAGCTCGACCTGCTCGACCTGACGCCGCAGCAGCGCTCTGCCATCGAGTCGGAAAACGCTCGCCGCGGGCTGGGCCTGTGACCGCCCGACCGCCCGACCGCCTGACCGCCGCTTTGGAATGGGGGTTGATCCCTGCGGTCCCGGTGCCGTTTCGCGGCGACACGCTCGCCGAGGATGCGCAGCGGGACTACGCCCGCTGGATGGCCGGCCAGCCGGTCGCGGGCGTGGCGGTGTGGGCGCACACGGGACGGGGCCCGCACCTGACCGCCGGGCAGCGTCACGAGGTGCTCGCCGCCTGGCGGGCCGCGCTCCCCGGCAAGGTGATCGTGGCGGGCGCCCAGAGCGTCGCGATGGCGCGGGAGGCGAAAGCCGGCGGGGCCGACGCGCTGCTCGCGTTTCCGCGGGTGGACGATCCCGTCCGCTACCACGCCGCCTTGAGCGAGGTGCTGCCGGTAATCGCCTTTTACCTGTACGACGCGGCGGGCGGGGTCGCCTACGACAACCCGACGCTGCACGCGATGCTCGAGCTGCCGGGAGTGATCGGCATCAAGGTCGCGACCCTCGATTCGGTGATGACGTTCCAACGGCTCGCCGAGCTGATCCGCGAATACCCGGAGAAGCTGCTGATCACCGGCGAGGATCGCTTCTTCGGCTATTCGCTCACGCTGGGTGCGCGGGCGGCGCTGGTGGGGATGGGGGCGGCCCTGACGAACCTGCAGGCTGCGTTGCTCGAGGCGTTCCATACCGGTGACTTCGCCCAGTTCGTGCGGTTGTCCGGGATCTGCGACCGGTTCGCGGCGGCCACGTTCACGGCCCCGATGGAGGGGTATGTGCGCCGCCTGCTGTGGGCCCTCGCGGCCGACGGCGTGATTCCGGAGGACGCGTGCGACGATCCGTGGGGGCCGGACCTCCCACCGGCCGAGCGCGACGTCGTGCGCCGCGCGGTTCGGGAAGCCCGCGGCGCGCGCGTCAGCCGGCCGTGAGCCGTATTCCCCGGCGCTCGTTTCTCGAGGCGTGCGCTGCGAGCGCGGCACTCCCTCTCCTCAAAGGGTTCGTTCCCATGAAGCAGAAACCGCACGTCGTGGTAGTCGGGGCAGGGGCGTTCGGCGGCTGGACAGCGTTGTACCTCCGGCGCGGCGGCGCCCGCGTGACGCTGGTCGACGCCTGGGGACCGGGCAACGCCCGCGCGAGTTCGGGGGGCGAGACGCGCGTGATCCGCGCCACCTATGGCCCGCGGGCGGTCTACACCCACATGGCGGTGCGCGCGCTCGCCTTGTGGCAGGAGCACGAGCGACGCTGGAAGCAACGCCTCCTGCACCCGATCGGCGTGCTGTGGCTCGTCGAGGACGACGACTCGTACGAGAAAGCGGCGCTGCCGCTTCTGAAGGAGGCCGGATGTCGCTTCGAGGAGCTGACCGGGCCTGAGACCGCGAAGCGCTACCCGCAGATCAATTGCGCGCGCGTGCGCTGGGCGATCTTCGAGCGGGACGGCGGCTATCTCACCGCGCGACGCGCCTGCGCCGCCGTACTCGAGGGATTGCTCGCGGCCGGCGGTGAGTATCGTCAGGTCGCGGTGGAGCCACCCGCGCCGGGCGAGGCCCTGCGCTGCAGCGACGGCAGCACGCTGGCAGGGGACGCATACGTCTTCGCCTGTGGGCCGTGGCTCGGAAAACTGTTTCCGGAGGTGATCGGCGATCGCGTGCGGGCGACGCGTCAAGAAGTGTTCTTCTTCGGCACGCCGCCCGGGGACGTGCGCTTCACCGAGCAGGCGCTCCCCGTGTGGGCCGATCACGCCAATCATTTCATGTACGGGATCCCCGGGAACGAGTGGCGTGGGTTCAAGGTGGCGGACGACGCGCGCGGACCGGTGTTCGACCCCACCGCCGGTGAGCGCCTGCCGTCGCCGGAGGCGCTCCGCAGCGCCCGCGACTACCTGGCATTCCGCTTTCCGGCGCTGAAAGACGCCCCGCTGCTCGAGGCGCGAGTGTGCCAATACGAGAACTCCCCCGACGAGCACTTCATCGTCGACCGCCATCCGGGCGCGGACAACGTGTGGCTCGTCGGGGGCGGATCGGGACACGGGTTCAAGCACGGGCCGGCCCTAGGCGAGCTGGTTGCGGGGCTGGTGCTCACGGGCCGCGCCGCCGACCCCCAGTTCCGGCTGTCGCGGTTTGGCCACTGACCCCGGGGCAGCGCCCTGGGGTCAGCCGAGCACGACCCCGGGGTTGGCCTCGTCGCAAATGGGTTCGCAGCTCGAGCGGGATTTCGAGCGCTTCAAGCGGGAACTCCCCGGGGACTTCTCGGACCACGTGCGCGAGACATACGGGATCGATCTCACGGCGCGTTACCTGGGCGCGACGATCCCGCATCCCATCGGGAAAGGCTCGGGCCAGCTGTCCCTGAACGAGAATCAGCTCGCCGACGACGCGCGCGCGGGGCTCGCGTTCGTGGTCCTGAAGACGCTGATCGCAGAGGACGAGGCCGGGGGCCAATCGATGGCGGCGTGGGCGATCCACGAAACGAAGATGCAGGTCGAACGGCGTCACGCCGCGGGCGGCCGGGCCGGGTGGACCGTTACCTGGAAGGGCAGGGGCTGGGACCGCTCGTTGGAGGATTACCTCGCCCTGGTGCGGGCGGGACGCGATCTCACGCGGGCGGGACGCCTGCTCGTGGTCCCCTCCGTGAAGTACCACCTGCCCCGGCTCGAGGAGCCGTTTCGCGACGGCGAGTATCGCTACACCACGCGGCTGCTCGCGGATGCCTGGGGAGACGACGTTCCGCCGCTGCTCGTCGAGAAGGACTTCTCGCCGACGCTGGCGGGCGACTCGTTGGCCGGCGACCGCGATCAGATCATGCGGTGGCTGCGTGAAGTCCCCGGTCGCATCCGGGCCGCGTCGCCTATTTCCGTGCGTGTGGCGGTCAAGCTCATGAACGCCTGCTTCGACGATGCATTCCAGCTCGAGATGATCGACGCGTGCCGGGATGCGGACATGCTCGTCTGCTTCAACCGCCTGTTCGACGCCGATCGCAGCGTGGCCTATGGCGGCTGGGACCTGAGTGACCGGAACCTGCGGGTGCTGGACGCCGTGGCCCCAGGCGTGCGCCCGGGGCTATGCGGGACGGGCAACATTTGCTCGGGCCGCATGATCGTCGAATATGCTCGGCGCGGCTGCGAGAGCGTGCAGCTCCACACCTTCTTCCAGCTCCCGCTGTCGGAATACGCCGCGACGCACGGGTCGCGCACCCAGCGGGCGCTCCACGCGCTGCTGTTCGATCCGCGCGACGGCCTCGTCGCCGCGTTGCTCGCGCTCGCGGCGACGGGTCGGCTCGAGCGCCGCGACGGTGCCTTGCACTTCCTCGACCTCGTGGCCGGTGCACATCACCCGGGTTGAGCTGTTCGAGTTGACGATTCCGTTCGTCGAGCCGTTCATCATCTCGGGTGGACGGATCGACGCGCGCCGCTCGCTCGTCGTCGCGCTGCACGACGACGCCGGCCACGTCGGGTACGGCGAGTCGCCGCCGTTCGAGCTGCCGTTCTACTCCGAGGAGACGCTCGCCGGGGCCCGCGACCTGATCACGCGCGTGCTGCTCCCGCGCATCGCCGGTCAGGAGATCGACGCTCCCGAAGCCGTCGATACCGTGCTGCGCGACGGCGTGCGCGGCAACCCGTTTGCGCGGGCAGGAATCGAGACGGCGGCATGGGACTTGGAGGCCCATCGCCGCGGCGTCGGGCTCGGGCAGCTCGTCGCCCTCCGCCTCGGTGTGCCGGCGGCGGCGAGCGTCCCGTGCGGCGTGGCGCTTGGAATCCCTGAGGATCGGCAACCTGGCACGCTCACGCGGCGGGTCGCCGCGGCGCTGGAGCAGGGGTACCGCCGCGTGAAGATCAAGGTGATGCCGGGCTGGGACGGGGTCGCAGTCGCGGCGGCGCGCGCCGCGATGAGCGGGGTCGATCTCCCGCTCACGGTCGACGCCAACGGCGCCTACGCGTGGCCGGCCGACGAGCCGAGCCTCCGGGCCCTCGATGACGCGGGCCTCCTGTACATCGAGCAGCCGCTGGCCCCGGACGAGCTCGTCGGCCATGCCGTGCTGGGCCGGGCGCTCTCCACCCCCGTCTGCCTCGACGAGACGCTCACCAGCGCCGCGGTGGCGCGGCAAGTCATCGACCTGGACGGGCCGCGGGTGTGGAACATCAAGGTGCACCGCATGGGCGGCCTCGCGGAGGTGTGCCGGGTCTACGCGCAGGCCGCGGCGTACCAAGCCGAGCTGTGGGTGGGAACGATGCCCGAGACGGGGATCGGCTCGCAGGCCGCCCTCGCGGTCGCGGGTCTGCCGTTGTGCGTCTACCCGTCGGATTTGGAGCCGAGCTCCCGCTGGTACGGCCGCGATGCCGACGTGATCAAGCTCACGATGAGCAAAGACGGTCGGATGGCGGTCCCGGGCGTGTCCGCGGCACGGCTGCTCGACACCGGACGGTTTCGTGCGGCGGCCCGGCCGATCGTCGCTTGACGCGGGCGGGGTGGCGGTGCCAAATACCCCGCCGATTCAACCGTCATCTTCTCCTCGGGAGCATGCGCGCGTGATCGCTCTACCTCGCCTGGTATCGTCGCTCTGGCTCGTCGCCGTTTTGCCGTCGATCGCACAGCCCCAGCAATACGACCCGGCGCTCTTCGCCGAGCTCCACTGGCGGCCGATCGGCCCGTTTCGCGGTGGTCGCACGGTGGCGGCGACGGGCGTGCCGGGTCAGCCCAACCTGTTCTACATCGGCGTCAACAACGGCGGCGTATGGCGGACCACGGATTACGGGCGCACCTGGACGCCGCTGTTCGACGGCCAGCCGACCGGCTCGATCGGCGCGCTCGCGGTCGCCCCGGCCGATCCCACCGTCATCTACGTCGGCAGCGGCGAAGGGCTGCAGCGCCCGGACCTATCGGTGGGCGACGGGATCTACAAATCCGGCGACGCGGGACGGACCTGGCGCCACCTCGGCCTGGCGGACGGCCAGCAGATCCCGGCCGTCGTCGTCGACCCGCACGATGCGCGTCGCGTTCTGGCAGCCGTGCTCGGCCACCCCTATGGCGCGAATACCGAGCGTGGCGTGTTCCGCTCGACCGACGGCGGGGAGTCGTGGCAGCGCGTGCTCTACAAGGACGAGAACACCGGCGCGGTGGACGTCGCATTCGACCCGGCGAATCCCCAGACGGTCTTCGCCGTTTTGTGGTCCGCGCGCCAGGCGCCCTGGGAGATCGGCAGCTCCTGGACCCTCTCGGCCAACAACGGCTTGTACAAGTCGACCGATGGCGGGACCACCTGGCGGTGGATCACCGCCGGCCTGCCGGCGGCGGAGGACAAGCTCGGCCGCATCGGCCTGGGGATGTCGGCGAGCGAGCCCGGGCGCATGTACGCGGTGCTCGGGGCCGCGAAGGGCGGCGGTGTGTACCGCTCCGATGACGGCGGCGAGCATTGGCGCCTCGTCAACGCGGACCCGCGGCTCTGGGGCCGCGACGGCGACTTCAACGAGGTGAAGGTGGACCCGAAGAACGCCGACGTCCTCTATGTAGCGAACGTGGTGACCTGGAAGTCCAGCGACGGCGGCCGGACCTTCACCGCGTTCCGCGGTGCGCCGGGGGGCGACGACTACCACCGTCTGTGGATCAACCCGGACGATCCCAACATCATCCTGCTCGCCGGCGATCAGGGCGCCGTCGTCACGGTGAACGGGGGAGCGACGTGGAGCTCGTGGTACAACCAGCCGACGGCGCAATTCTACCACGTCAGCACCGACAACCAGTTCCCGTACCGCGTGTACGGCGGCCAGCAGGAGAGCGGATCCGCCGGCATCGTGAGCCGCGGCAACGACGGCCAGATCACGTTCCGGGAGTGGCGTCCCGTCGGCGCGGAGGAGTACGGCTATGTCGCTCCCGATCCGCTGCACCCCGACATCGTGTACGGCGGGAAGATCTCGCGCTTCGACTGGAGCACGGCGCAGGTGCAGGATGTTTCCCCCGAGCCGGTGCGCATGGGACAGTATCGCTGGGTGCGCACCATGCCGGTGGTGTTCTCGCCCGTCGACCCGCACGTGCTGTATCTGGGGGCGAACGTCGTCTTCAAGACCCTGAACGGCGGCGGGAGCTGGCAGACGATCAGCCCCGATCTCACGCGGCCGACGGCGGACGTACCGGCGAGTCTGGGGGCGTTCGCGCCGCTCGATCCGGAGCAAGGCAGACATCGCGGCGTGATCTATACCATCGCGCCGTCGTTCACGCGGCCCGGACTGCTGTGGGCCGGCACCGACGACGGACTGATCCACGTCACGCACGACGGCGGGCGGAGATGGACGGACGTCACGCCGGCCGCCCTCACGCCGTGGAGCAAGGTCTCGCTCATGGAGGCCTCGCACTTCGACACGCTGGTCGCGTACGCTGCCGTGAACCGCTTCCGCCTCGACGACCTCCATCCCCACATCTACCGCACGAGTGACGGCGGCAGGACGTGGAGCGAAGTCGTGGAGGGGATACCGCCCAACGAGGTCGTCAACGCGGTGCGGGAGGACCCGGTGCGGCGCGGGTTGCTGTACGCCGGGACGGAGCGCAGCGTGTACGTGTCGTTCGACGACGGCGCGCACTGGCAATCGCTGCGACTCGATCTACCCGCGAGCTCGGTGCGCGACCTCGTGGTGCACGACACCGACCTCGTCGTGGCGACGCATGGACGCTCGTTCTGGATCCTCGACGACATCACGCCGCTGCGCCAGATCGCGGCGGCCGCGGCCGCCGCCGCCGCGGGAAGCCCGTATTTGTACCGGCCGGCGCCCGCCGTGCGGGTTCGCTGGAACGAGAACACCGACACGCCGCTCCCTCCCGACGAGCCCGCGGGCAAAAATCCGCCCGACGGGGCGATCCTCGACTATTATCTGCCCCGGCCGGCGGCGGGACCGGTCGTGCTCGAGATTCGCGATCGCTCGGGCGCGCTGATGCGCCGCCTTGCGAGCAGTGATCGTCCGGAGCCGCCCGACACCACGATCAACATTCCTCTGAGCTGGATCCGGTCGACGCCGGTGCTCTCGACCGACCGGGGGATGCATCGCTTCGTATGGGACCTGCACGCCGCCCCACCCGCCGCGCTGCAGCACGAGTACCCGATTTCTGCGATCCGCGGTGACACGCCGCGCGAGCCGCGCGGGCCATGGGTGCTCCCGGGCTCCTACACGGTGCGGCTCAGCGTGGACGGCGTGACCCTCACCCAGCGCCTCGCGGTGCGGATGGATCCGCGCGTGCGGCCCGGGCCCGGCGCCCTGGAACAGCAATTCGCGTTGGCAGAGCGGCTGGTTCGGGCCATGGATCGCGACGCGGCGGCGCTAGAGCGGGTGCACGCGCTGCAGGCACGGCTGAAGAGCGTGCGGGAGCGTGCGGCGGCGGGACGAGCCGGCGGGCTCGACTCACTCGACGCCCGCGCTGCGGCGCTCGCGTCCGGAGCGGGCCGGCCGGTGCCGCGCCCGGGAGGGGGCGAGCGCGACGCGGACAATCTCACGCGCTTGAACGCCGACCTCGTTGCCGCCTACAGCGTGGTGGAGGGTGCCGATGCGGTCCCGACTGCGGCGGTCCGAGCGGTCGTGGGGAAGCTGGAGCGCTCGCTCGAGCGGCTGCTGGCACGTCTGCGGGAGCTCGAGGTAACAGTAGAGTCATGATTCCTATCGACCATCAGCCGCCGGGCTACTGGGCCACGAACCTGTACACCAGCCCGCGCAAGCGCCCCAAGTCGGAGGCGCCGATCAAGGATCTCCCGCCACGCGCGGCGCAGCGTTTCAAGAAGGCGCGCGAGGGAATGCGCGCGCTCAAGCACGTCACCGAGCAGGTGGTGTTCATGGGCACGGCGTGGAAGTGGGTGTGGATGTACGAGGTCGGGGGGCGCAAGCTCGGCTATCTCCATCCCATGGAGGCGGGGGTGAGCGGCACGTTCGTGCTGTCGGAGGCCGAGGAGCGCGAGTTCGCCGTCGGTGACGGGGTGCCCAAGGCATTGCGTCAGGCGATCCGTGACGGCGCGGTGGCGAGCGGCGTGCGGTGGTGCTGGATGCAGTTTCCGGACCTGGACGCGGTCGACGCGTTCGTCGAGATCGTCCGGCTGAAGCACCAGTTCCTGGCCCGACCGGAGTAGGGGCACGGCACTGCCGTGCCCCTACTCCGGCACGGCACTGCCGTGCCCCTACTCCGGCACTGCCGTGCCCTACTTGTGCGGCGTTTGCCGCTGGCGCTACATTCCGGCGCCGCACGCCGTTCCACCGACGAACAATACATTCGCCATCGAGCGCGATTGATGACGAAGAGGAGTGGTAGGGCCGCGGCCGGCGTCGCTGTCGCTCTCCTCATTGCCGGCCCAGCCGCGGCGCAAAACCGACAACCCGCACCTGCCTCCACCGCTCGCGTCATCACCGACACGGGGAAACTTGCCGGTCCCCGTCAGCCGATCTTCTTTCGTCACGACGTCCACGCCGGCCAGGACCAGATCCCCTGCCTGTATTGTCACAGCACGGTCACCGTGTCGAGTGAGCCCGGAATCCCCGCGGTGCAGACGTGCTTCGGCTGTCACCAGATCATCGGCGGGGGCAAGCGGCCGCTCGGCGGGACCATGACATCCGCGCAGGATTCGGCCGCGCGTAGCGCCGAAAAAGCGGAGGTCAAGAAGGTGCAGGCGGCCTGGATTAACAAGAAGCCGCCGGAATGGGTCCGCATTCACGCGCTCCCCGGCTTCGTGCGCTTCCCCCATATGCGCCATATCAAAGTGCTCGGCACCGAGAGTTGCGCGACGTGCCACGGGGACGTGCGCGAGATGCCCCAGGTGCATCAGGTCGCCACGCTCAAGATGGGCTGGTGCATCAACTGTCACGTGCAGCGGCAGGTGGGCCGCGATTGCACGCTGTGCCACTACTGAGGCCCGCGCCGATGGATCGCAGACGCTTCCTCAAGGTCCTGGGTGCGACGAGCGGCGGCGCCGCCGCGGTTTCGGCGTGCGGCATCGGGCCCGAGCCGACCGAGCACCTCGTCCCCTACGTCGTGCCACCCGAGAATCAGGTTCCGGGGACCGCGACGTACTACGCCACGACGTGCCGCGAATGCGCGGCTGGGTGCGGGCTGCACGCCAAGGTGCGCGAAGGCCGGGTGATCAAGCTGGAGGGGAACCCGGAATCCCCCATCAACGAGGGCCGGCTCTGCTCGCGCGGCCAGGCGGCGCTGCAGGGGTTGTACAATCCGGACCGCGTCACCGACCCGATGGCCCGCGGGCCGAATGGCGAATGGCAGAAGCTGTCGTGGGACGAGGCCGTCGGCCGGCTCGCGGGGAAGGTGAAGGAGGCACGCGGTCGGGGGATCGTGTTCGTCACCGGGCTCGAGACCGGGTCGTTCGGCGACCTCGTCGATGCGTGGGTGAAGGAGGTCGGCGGCCGGCACGTCACCCATGAGTCGTTCGCGTTCGAAGCGCTGCGGGAGGGCAACCGCCGCGCGTTCGGCAGCGCGGCGGTGCCGCTGTACGACTTCGCCCGCGCCCGCTACATCGTCTCCTTCGGCGCCGATTTCATGGAGACGTGGCTCTCGCCGGTCGGCTACCAGAACGCGTTCACGCACGCGCACAGCTTCGACGGCGATCGCGACGCGTCGATGGCGAAGTTCGTGTTCGTCGGCCCCAGGCTGTCGCTCACCGGGATGAGTGCGGACGAGTGGATCGCCGCCCAGCCCG
>Ga0209156_10000589_pt1 | contig 30904 bp, 30 predicted proteins | sample GraSoiAngelo_124_FD_185881 | JGI IMG/M metagenome (GOLD analysis project Ga0209156, IMG submission 185881) | Grasslands soil microbial communities from the Angelo Coastal Reserve, California, USA - 14_0927_05_20cm (SPAdes) (version 2) | ecosystem: Environmental > Terrestrial > Soil > Grasslands... | reverse complement strand
CCGAGCTCTTCCAGGAGGCGGCGTCGGGCGAGAGCCTCGGGCGCGAGGCGCAAAGGCTCCTCGAGACGCCGGGGGCCCTCGCGGCGCAGCGCGCCGCCCTCGGCCAGCTGGCCCGCGAGCTCGGGGAGCCGGGCGTGGGCGCCCGCGCGGCGCGGCTCGTCCTGGCCCAGGCGGGGGCATGAGCGGCGCCTTCCGCGCCCTCGCGCCACCGCTCGCCGCCGCCGCGGTGAGGCTGCTCGGCGTCACGCTACGCGTGACGGTCGCGGGCGCCGAGGGCCTCGGCCATCACTGGGCGTCGGCGGAGCCCCTCATCTACGCGGTCTGGCACAGCCGCATCCTCATAGTGCCGTGGCTTCACGCGCGTCTGGCCGCGACGCAGGGCATCCGGCCCGTGACCGTGCTCGCGAGCCGCTCCGAGGACGGCGAGCTGGTCACGCGCTACGTTCATCGCTTCGGCCTCGATTCGGTGCGCGGCTCCTCCTCGCGCGGGGGCGGGGCGGCGGCGCGCGCCCTCGTCGCGCGGCTTGGTCGACGCGGCGACATCGCCGTGGTCCCGGACGGGCCGCGCGGGCCGCGGGGCCAGCTCCAGCCGGGGATCGTCGGCCTCGCGGCGCTCACGGGCGCGCCCATCGTGCCGTTCGCCGTGGCGGCGAAACCGGCGTACCGCCTCGCGAGCTGGGACCAGCTCATGGTCCCGCTGCCGTTCGGGCGCTGCGCGCTCGTCTTCGGTGCGCCCCGCCGCATCGCGCGCGACGCCGACCGCGAGCGGGCGGCGAAGGAGGTGGCGCGGGAGCTCGACGAGGTGACCGCGGCCGCCGACCGGCTGGTGGGCGCCTGATGTACCATACCTACACGCTCCTCGCCCGCGTCGCGCTGGTGCTCGTGTACGCGCCCGCGGCGCTCCTGCGCCGGCTCCGGCGGGGCGTGCCGCTGCACCTGCGCGACCGCCTCGCCCTGCGCGCCTCGCGGGTCGAGCCGAGCGCGCGCCCCGGCTGGCTCCACGCGGTCTCGGTCGGGGAGGCGATCGCCGCGGCGCCGCTCCTTGACGGCCTGCGGCGTCTGCGGCCCGATCTGCCGCTGCTCGTGACGACGGTGACGGCGACGGGCGCCGGGGTCGTCGGCGAGCGCTACGCGGCTGTCGCGACACACCGCTTCTTCCCGCTCGACCTGCCGGGGGCGGTGCGACGCTTCGTGGACGCGGTCCAGCCGGCGTTCCTCGTCTGCATGGAGACCGAGCTCTGGCCCAATCTGTTCCGGACGCTCGCCGCGCGCGGCGTCCCGGTGATGATCGCCAACGGCCGGATCTCCGACCGCTCGTACCGGCGCTATCGTCTGATACGCCCGCTGATGGCGCGAGTGCTGGGCGACGTCCGCGTCTTCGCGATGCAGTCGGCCGAGGACGCCCGGCGGATCATCGCGCTCGGGGCCCTGCCCGAGCGCGTGGCGGTGACGGGGAACATCAAGAGCGAGCCGCTTCCCGACGCCTCGGGCTCGGTGGATCTCTGGCGCCGGCTCCTCGGGCTCCAGCAGGGCCGCCCCGTCTGGGTCGCCGGCAGCACCCATCGAGGCGAGGAGGAGATGATCCTGGACGCGCACCAGCGGGCGCTCGCCGAGTGCCCGAACCTCATGCTCGTCCTGGCGCCGCGCCATCCGGAGCGGGCCGACGAGGTCGCGGACCTCGTCGCCGCCCGCGGCTGGCCGGCCGTCCGCCGCAGCGCGCTGCCGCGCGGGCGCGATCCCCGGGCGATCCTCGTGCTCGACACGGTGGGCGAGCTCGCGCCGCTGTACTCCGTTGCCGACGTCGTCTTCGTCGGCGGGAGCCTCGTCCCGACCGGCGGCCACAACATGCTCGAGGCGGCGCTTCGCCGGAAGCCCGTGCTGATGGGCCCGCACACGACGAACTTCCGCGAGGCGGCGACCCTCCTCGAGGCGACGGGCGCCGCGCTCGTCGTCCGCGACGGGGCCGAGCTCGGCCGCGAGCTCACGCATCTCCTCGCGGACCAGGAGCTCCGGCAGAAGCTCGGTGAGGCCGGATACGAGGCCGTCGCTTCGCGCCACGGCGCCGTGGCCGAGACGCTGGAGTTGATCGTCCGGTTCCTGCTCCCGGAGGCGCCCGCGTGAGGGAGCGCGGCTCACGGCTCGCGCGCGGCTGGGAGGAGGGCTTCGGACGCGGGCCGGGGCGCCTCCTGGCGGCGGCGGGCGGGGGCTACCGCGGGCTTCTCGGCGCGCGGGAGTGGCTCTACAGGCGCGGCGTGCTGAAGTCGCGCGCGGTCGGCTGTCCCGTGATCTCGATCGGCAACCTGACCGTCGGTGGCACGGGCAAGACGCCGGCGGTCGAGGTCGCCGTGCAAACGCTCACGGTCCTCGGCCACCGTCCCGCCGTCGTGAGCCGCGGCTACGGCCGGCGGAGCCGCGGCATCCAGGTCGTCGCCGACACGGCGTCCATCCGGCTGGACGCGGAGGAGGCCGGCGACGAGCCGTTCCTTCTCGCGCGTCGGCTGCCCGGCGTGCCGGTCCTCGTCGGCGGCAACCGCTACCAGACGGCGCAGCGCGCCGTCGAGCGCTTCGGCGTGAGCGCGATCGTGCTCGACGACGCGTTCCAGCACCGGACGCTGACGAAGGACCTCGAGGTCGTCATGGCGCGCGCGTCGAACCCGTGGGGCAACGGCCGGCTCCTGCCCGCCGGGCCCCTGCGCGAGCCGCTCACCGCGCTCGCGCGCGCCGGCCTGGTCGTGGCCACCGGGGCGGCGACCCTTGGGGAGGCGACGGCCGTCGTCGAGACGGTCGAGCGCGTCGCGCCGGGCATCCCCGTGCTCACCGCGCTGGCAGTCCCGGCCGAGTGCTGGGAGGCGGGCCGAATGCGGCCGGTGGACCTCTCCGAGCTCTCGGGCGCGCGCGTCCTGGCCTTCGCCGGCATCGCCGCCCCCGCGGCGTTCGCCCTCACGCTCAAGACGAGCGGGGTCGTGGTCGCACAGCTCGTGCCGTTCCCCGATCACCACTGGTACGCGGCCGAGGCGCTCGCCTCACTCGACCGCCGAGCCGACGAGCTCCGCGCCGACGGTCTCATCACGACGGAAAAGGACTGGGTGCGTCTCCGGAAGCTCTCGCTCCCGCGCCGCCCGCTCTGGGTTCTCGCCATCAGACTCGTCCTGACCTCGGGCGAGGCCGCGTGGCAGGCGGCCTTCAAGCGCGCGTGCTCGAGCGACTGAGCGTCCGGCTGCCAAACTGGCTCGGCGACACCGTCATGGCGGTGCCGGCTCTGCGTGCCCTGCGGGCCGCGTGGGGCGATGGGCGGATCCTCCTCGCAGGGCCCTGGGCGCCGCTCCTCGCGGGGCAAGGGCTCGTCGACGTGCTGGTCGTCTACCCTCGCGGGTGGGGCGGGCGCCTGCGGGCGGCGGACGAGGTCCGCAAGTTCGGGGCCGGCACGGCGGTGCTCCTGCCGAACTCGCTCGAGGCCGCGCTCGCGGCGGTCTACTGGGGCGCGCGCCGCCGCATCGGCTACGGCGGGGGCGGGCGGAGCGCCCTCTTGAGCGATCGCGTCCCGCCGCCGCGGCCGCGGCTCCACCAGGTGGACGAGTACGCCAGCCTCGTCGGGCGGCTCGACGCGCCCGTGACCGAGCGAGCGCCCAGGCTCCGGCCGCCGGACACGGGCGCGCCCGAGCGCCTCCGGGCGCGCGCGCTGCTGGAGGAGGTCGGCGCGCGCCGCGGTCGAGGCCCGCTCGTCGGCGTCCACCTGGGGGCCGCGTTCGGCAGCGCCAAGGTGTGGGCGCCCGAGCGCGCCGTCGAGTTCTGCCGGACGCTACGCGACGGGGGCGGCTCGCCCGTCCTGCTCGGCGCCGCCGGGGACGCGCCGGGCGTCGAGGCGGTGCGGGCCGCGGCGAGAGCGCCGAGCCTCGTAGGGCGTGACCGCCCCGAGCTGCTGCCGGCGCTCCTCACGGAGCTCGACGCGCTCGTCGCCGGCGACACCGGCGTGGCGCATCTGGCGGCGGCGCTCGGCACGCCGGTGGTCGCCCTCTTCGGTCCCACCGACCCGGCGCTCAGCGCGCCACGTGGTCCCGTCGCGCTGCTCTCGCATCCGGTGCCGTGCGCGCCCTGCTTCTACCGGACGTGCCCCATCGACCATCCGTGCATGCGCCTCCTCGCGGCGGAGCGGGTGCGCGAGCGCCTCGAGACGCTCCTGGGAGCGCACCGCTGAAGGCGCTCACCATCCTGCACCTGGCCGCCAACCGGTGGTGGACGGGGAGTGCCGACCCGACGCTCCAGCTCGTGCGCGGGCTCCGCGCGCGCGGCCACCGTGTCCTCCTCGGCGTGATCCCCGGGGACCGCTTCGAGCTGAAGGCGCGCGAGGTGGGCCTCGAGCTGATCGAGGGGCTAGGGCTCAGCCCCGGCGCCGCGGCGGGCGACACGCTGAGGCTCCGCGCGCTCCTGCGCCGCGAGGGCGTGGACCTCGTCCACGCGCATCACTCGCACGACCACTGGCTCGCGCTCGTGGCCAGACCGGCGCGCTCTGGCCGCGGCCGCCCGCCCATCCTTCGGACCTTCCACACCCTGCGCGCGGTGAAGCGCGGCCGCCTGGCCGCCGGCCTCTATCGGCGGACGGCCGGTGTCTTCGCCGTCTCGCGCCAGATCGAGGTGCGCTGCCACGAGAGCGGCATTCCGTCGGAGCGGGTCTTCTGGATCCCCGGTGCCGCCGACCTGCCGCGGTTCGAGCTCCCGGCCGACCCGCGGCCGGTCCGCGAGGAGTTCGAGCTCGGTGAGGCGCCGGTGATCGTCTCGGTCGCGCGCCTTGCGCCGAATCGCGGCCACGAGCTCTTGCTCGAGGGCTTCCGGCTGCTCCTGCGGGAGATGCCCGGCGCCCGGCTGCTCCTCGTGGGCAAGGGGGAGACCCGGGCGCGGCTCGAGCAGGTCGTGGCCGACCTCGGGCTCGCCAAGTGTGTCGTCTTCACGGGCTACCGCGACCGAGACCTGCCGGCCGTCCTCGCGTCCGCCGACTGCTTCGCGCTCATGGCGGCGGGCTCCGACGACTCGTGCCGCGCCGCGCTCGAGGCGATGGCGGCGGCCCGCCCGGTCGTCGCGCGCGGCGTGGGCGCCCTGCCCGAAACGGTGGTCCACGGCGAGACGGGCCTCCTCGTCGAGGACGACCGGCCCGAGAGCGTCGCGGCCGCGCTCGCCCAGGTGCTCGGCGCGCCGGGGCGCGGCCGGGACATGGGACTGGCCGGGCGGCAGCGGGCCCAGACGGTCTTCAGCCCCGAGCGGTCCGTGGAGACGGTCGAGCGCGTCTACCGGAGCCTCGCGTGACGATCCTCCAGCTCGTCTCCTGCCGTGGCTGGTCGTCGGACGCCTACTGGGCCGCGCGACTCACGCGCGAGCTGGAGCGGCGCGGGCACGTGGTCACGCTCGGCTGCCGCGAGGGCACGGAGACGCGCGTGATGGGCCCGGCGCGCCGCGAGGGCGTGGAGCGGATCGAGACGTTCGGGTTCGCGAGCGGGCTGACGCCGGCCGCCGACGTCGCCGACGTGCGACGGCTGGCGCGGCGCTTTCGCGAGGTCGACGTCGTCCACGTCCACCGCGGCAAGGAGCACTGGCTCGCGGCGGTGGCCAATCTCCTCACCTCGATGCCGCGGCCCCTCGTGAGGACCCGGCACATCGCGCAGGCGGTCCGCCCGCACGCGGCGAACCGCTGGCTCTACCGCCGCGCGACCGCGTGGGTGGTCACGGTGACGGAGGCGATCCGTGGGCAGTACGTCGCCGCAGGGCTCGTGCCGGAGGACCGCATCACCGCGCTGCCTGGCGGTGCGGACGCCGCGCTCTACAGGACGGATCGCGATCCGGTCGTGCGACGGGAGCTCGGCGGCGAGGGTGAGGCGCCGCTCGTCGGCATGGTCGCGGGCTTCCGCGTGATGAAGGGCCACCACGTCGTGGTGGAGGCGGCGGCGCGGCTCGCCCGCACGGGGCTCCACCCGCGCTTCGTCTTCATCGGCCGCGGCGGCACGGAGGCGTCGGTCCGCGACGCGATCCAGCGCGCGGGACTCGCGGAGCAGTTCACGGTCTCGGGCTGGCTCGAAGGGCTGCCGGCGGCGCTCGCGGCGCTCGACGTGGCGCTCTACGTTCCGCTCGAGTCCGACGGCATGTCGCGCGTCGTCTTCGAGTGCCTCGCGGCCGGCCGGCCGCTGATCGCGTCACGCGTCGGCGTCGTGCCCGAAGCGCTGGAGGATGGCGCTCAGGCCGTCCTCGTTCCGGCCGGTGACGCCGCGGCGCTCGCCGCCGCGCTCACGCGGCTTCTGGGCGACGCCGCCGCGCGCGCCCGTCTGGGCGCGGCGGGGCGCGCCATCCTCGAGCGGCGGTACTCGGGCGCGCGCCTGGCCGAGGCCCTCGAGTCCCGCTACGCGCGGCTCCTGGCCCCAGGAGCGTGAAGGTCTCCGTCCTCGCGTTCGACCTCGCGGACAACGCGACGGGCCGCGCGGACCTGCTCGCGCGGCTCCTGGCGCCCCGCTGGGAGGTCGAGGTCGTGGGCCCGAGGTTCGGCCCCGAGCTCTGGAAGCCGGCGCAGGGCGGGGACGTCGCCCACCGCGGGATCCAGGCGGGGAAGTACCCCGGCTTTCTCGGCGCGGTGCCGGGGCTCCTCGGTCTCGTGGACGGCGACATCATCCTCGCGTCGAAGCCCCGGCCGACGAGCTACGGCCTCGGGCTCCTGGCGCGGGCGCGCCGGCGGCGGCCGTTGCTGCTCGATATCGACGACTGGGAGCTCGGTTTCTTCTATCGGGCGGGCGGCTGGGGGCGCGTGGGCCGGGCGCTCGATCTGGCGGACCCGAACGGGCTCGTGTGGACGTGGCTGATGGAGAGGCTCGTGGGGCGGGCCGACGCGCGCATCGTGGCCTCGCGCTTCCTCGAGGCGCGCTTCGGCGGCGCGCTCGTCACCCACGTGCGCGACACCGAGGCCTGGGATCCCGCCCGCTACGACCCGGCGTGGGCGCGCTCGGCGCTCGGCGCCCGGGACCGGCGCGTGGTGATGTTCCTCGGGACGCCGCGCGCCTACAAGGGCGTCGACGACCTGGTCGAGGCGGTCGGCCGCCTCGGCCCCGACGTCATGCTGGCGCTCGTGGGTGCCGAGCCCGGAGGTGCTATGGCGCGCCGCTGGGCCGAGCGGCCGCACGTCAGAGTGGTGGGGCCGGTCCCGTTCCAGGACGTGCCGCGCTACCTCGTGGCCGCCGACGTCGTCGCCGTGCCCCAGCGCGCGACCACCGACACGCTCGCCCAGGTGCCCGCGAAGCTCGTCGACGCGATGGCGCTCGCGCGGCCCGTCGTGTCGACCGCGGTGTCCATGATCCCGGAGATGCTCGCGGGCTGTGGACGTGTCGTGGCGCCGGGCGACGTCGCCGCACTCGCCGAGGCGATCCGCGACCTCCTCGCCCATCCGGCGGCGGCCGAGGCGCTCGGCGCCGCGGCCCGACGCCGGTGCGAGGAGCGCTACAGCTATAGCACCGCCAGGGCCGAGCTGTTCCCGCTGATCGAGCGCCTGCTGACGCGGCGATGAAGCTCCTGATCATCGCGCGCCCCTTCGTCTTCCACGGCGGCGTCGAGCGGGCCACCGCCGGGCTCGTCGGGGCGCTGCTCGAGCACGGGTACGACGTGCACCTGCTGACACCCCGCGGCCAGTACGCGGTGCCCGGCGTCACGCAGCACGTGCTCACGCTGCCACGCCTCCCGGCGCCCGCGCGCGCGCTCGCGCTTGCGGCGGTGGCCCGCCTGGCGGTGGCGCGCGGCACGTGGGACATCGTCCAGAGCCACGAGCGCACGCTCCGCCAGGACGTGTACCGCGCGGGGGAGGGCTGCCACCGCGCCTACCTCGCGAGCCTCGACGGCGGCGGCGGGCGCGGTCTCTACCACCGGATCGTCCTCGGCCTCGAACGCCGCGTGTTCGCGGGCACGCCCGAGATCGTCGCGATCGCGAAGCGCGGGGCCGCCGAGATCGCGGCGCTCTACGGCGTGGCGCCAGCGCGCCTCTCCGTCGTGTACAACGGCGTTGACCTCGAGCGCTTTCACCCGCGGAACCGCGGGAGGCACCGCACGACGGCGCGCGCCGATGCCGGGCTGCCGGCCGACGCCTGGACCATCCTCTTCGTGGGGAGCGGCTTTCCGCGAAAGGGGCTCGCGACGCTGATCGAGGCCTTCGGCGTCCTGCCCGATCGGACGGCCCGCCTCGTCGTGATCGGCAAGGGAGACGCGAGCCCGTTTCAGGAGCTCGCCAGGCGGCTCGGCGTCGCGGAGCGGATCGCGTGGCTGGGGCCGCGGGAGGACGCGGAGCGCTGGTACGGGGCCGCCGACGTCGTCGCCCTGCCGAGCCGCTACGAGCCGTTCGGCAACGTCCATCTCGAGGCGCTCGCCTCGGGCGTCCCCGTCGTCGCGAGCACGGCCGCGGGCGGCGCCGAAGCGATTCGCGAGGGATGGAACGGCGCCATCGTGGATCCACGAGACGCAGGGGCCCTGGTCCGGGCACTGGCCTCCCTTCGCGAGACGCGTGGCAGAGACCTCGGAGAGCGCGCGCGCCGGTCGGCCGAGCCCTTCACCTTTGCCGCGCAGGTCGAGGGATTCGCAAAGGTTTATGGTCGGTTCAGACGCGCAAGGTGCGATTTTTCTTGAGAAATCCAGCTCAGCGACTTAGACTCGGGCACGTGGTGTCTCGCCCGGCCGTGTTCATGGATCGTGACGGGACCCTCACCGTAGAAGTGGGGTACGTCAACCACCCGCGGCGGCTCCGGCTCCTGCCGCGCGCAGCGCAGGCGGTCCGGCGCTTGAACGAGGCCGGCATCGCCGCGGTGGTCGTCACCAATCAGGCGGGGATCGCGCGCGGCTATTTCTCCGAAGAGGTCCTTCAGGCGGTGCACGCAGCGCTCGTCGCCCAGCTCAAGGATGAAGGCGCGCACCTCGACGGCATCTACGTCTGCACCCACCATCCGACGGAGGGCGCGCCGCCCTACCGGCTCGACTGCGATTGCCGAAAGCCAAGGCCCGGCCTCATCCACCGCGCCGCGGCGGATCTCGGCCTCGACCTGCGACGCTCGGCGCTCGTCGGGGACAAGGCGTCGGACCTCCTCGCGGCGCGCGCCGCCGGCGCCGCGGGCGTGCTCGTGCTCACGGGCTACGGGCTCGGCGAGTGGGAGTACCGGCGCGCGACATTCGCGGTCGAGCCCGATCACGTCGCCGAGGACCTGCTCGACGCGGTCGACTGGGTGATCCGGAGGCGCGCGGCGTGACGGACGCGACCGCCGGCATGCGCGCCGCGATCGACGGCTTCGCCGCGCGGACGGTCGTCGTCATCGGCGACCTGATCAGCGACGAGTACCTCTTCGGCAAGCCCGATCGGATCTCGCGCGAGGCGCCGGTGCTGATCCTGCGCTTCGCCCAGCGACAGGTGCTGCTCGGGGGCGCCGCCAACGCCGCCCACAACGTCCACGCGCTGGGCGCCCGCGTGGTGCCGATCGGCGCCGTCGGGCGTGACGCCGTCGGCGAGGAGCTCGTGGCCCTGTTCCACGCGGCCGGGATGCCGACGGACGGGATCGTCGCCGAAGCCGGCCGGACGACGCCCGTGAAGACGCGCGTCATGGCGGGCGGTTACCAATCGACGCGCCAGCAGGTGGTGCGTCTCGACCGCGAGCCAGCCGGTGAGCTCATCGCCACGAGCGAGGACGCGCTCCTCACGCGGCTCTCCGCGCTCGGGGCCCGCGCCGACGCGATCCTGGTCTCCGACTACGGCTACGGCACGGTCACCTCGCGCATCTTCGAGCGCGTCCGGGCGCTCGCGCGCCGGACCGGCGCGATCGTGAGCGTGGACAGCCGCTATCAGCTGCCGCGCTTTGCGGGCGTCACGGCGGCGACGCCCAACGAGGCCGAGCTGGCTCAGCTCACGGGGATGCCGACGGACGACGAGCAGGGGGTTGATAAGGCCGGCCGCCAGCTCCTCGAGCGCTTGGACGCGCGGCTTCTCCTCGTCACGCGTGGGAGCCAGGGCCTGGCCCTGCTCGAGCGCGACGGCGCCACGACCTTCATGCCCATCCACGGGAGCGACGAGATCGCCGACGTGACCGGCGCCGGCGACACGGTGATCAGCACGTTCACGCTCGCGCTCGCCTCCCGCGCCGCGCCGGCGGAGGCGGCCGCGCTGGCCAATGTCGCCGGCGGGCTCGTCGTCATGAAGCGCGGCACGGCGACGGTCGCGCGCGACGAGCTGCGGCGGGCCCTCAACCTATGACCCTCGACGAAGCCGCGGCGCTCGCCGAGCGGCTTCGAGCGGAGGGGAAGCGCATCGTCCTCGCCAACGGCTGCTTCGACCTGCTCCACGTGGGCCACGTGCGCTACCTGGGCGCCGCCCGGCGCCTCGGTGACGTGCTCTTCGTCGGCATCAACTCCGACGCGACGGTGTCGCGCCTCAAGGGGCCCGGGCGCCCGCTCATGGCCGCCGCCGAGCGCTCCGAGATGCTCCTGGCGCTCCGCGACGTGGACCACGTCGTCGTCTTCGACGAGGACCGCGCCGATCGGCTGATCGAGCGGCTCCGCCCCGACGTCCACGCCAAGGGGACCGACTACACGCCGGACGCGGTACCGGAGGCGGCGACCGTGCGGAGGCTCGGCGGCCGGGTCGCGGTCGTGGGCGACGCGAAAGACCATTCGACGCGCGACCTGATCTCGCGCATCGTCGAGCGCTTCCGGTGAACATCGCGCTGGTCAAGCTCTCCTCGCTCGGCGACGTAGTGCACGCGCTGCCGGCGGCGGGCGCGCTCCGGGCGCGCTTCCCGCGCGCGCGCCTGACGTGGATCGTGGAGCGGCGGGAGGCCGCGCTGCTCAGGGGCAACCCGGCGCTCGACGAGGTCGTCCCCGTCGACACCCGCGGCTGGCGGCGGGTCCGCACCCCCGTCGGCGCCGTCGCGGTCGCGGGCGCGCTGGCAGAGCTCCGGCGTCACCTCGCCGGCTCGCGCTTCGACGTCGCGGTCGACCTGCAGGGCTTGCTCAAGAGCGGCATCCTCACCCTGGCGACGCGGGCGCCGCTCCGCATCGGGTTTGTGGCGGGCCTCTGCCGGGAGCCGCTCGCTGCGCTCTTCACCAACCGCCGCGTGAGGCCGCCGGCCGAGGCGCGGCACGTCGTGGAGCAGAACCTGGCGCTGCTCGAGCCGCTCGGCGTGTCGGGGGCGAGCGTCGACTTCGCGTTGCCGACTCACGCCGCCGCCGAGACGCGGGCGGAGGACTTCCTGGCGGCGGCGCGCCTGAAGCCGCGCGACCGCCTGGTCGTCGTGAACCCCGGGGCGGGGCGGCCCGACAAGCGCTGGCCCGCGGACCGCTTCCGCGAGCTCGCGCGCCGCCTCGCTGGCGATGCAGGCGCCGCTCCGCTCGTCGTCTGGGGCCCGGAGGAGCGGGAGCTCGCCCTCGCCATCGCCGGCGGGCCCGTGACGCTCGCGCCGCCGACGGACCTCGGCACGCTGCTCTCGGTCCTGCGCCGCGCGAGCGTCGTCGTCGCGGGCGACACGGGGCCGCTCCACCTGGCGGCGGCGCTCGGCGTGCCCTGCGTCGGGCTCTACGGGCCCACCTCGGCGGAGCGGAACGGGCCGTGGCGCCAGCGGGCGCTCGCGAGCCCGGACGGCCGGCTCGAGTCCCTGGCCGTCGCGGCGGTCTTCGACGCGGTCCGGGAGGCGCTCTCTCCGTGAGGCCGCGGATCTCCGTCGTCGTCGTCACGCTGAACGAGGAGGAGCGGCTGCGCTCGTGCCTCGAGAGCGCCGCGTGGGCCGACGAGGTCATCGTCGTCGACGCCGAGTCCGCCGACAAGACGGTGCAGGTCGCGCGTGAGTTCACCGACCGGGTCTTCGTCCAGCCCTGGCCCGGCTTCGCGGCCCAGAAGAACTTCGGCCTGGAGCAGGCGACGGGCGAGTGGGTCCTGTCGCTCGACGCCGACGAGGAGGTGTCCCCCGAGCTCCGGGACGAGATCCGCGCTGCCCTCGCGACGCAGACGCCCTGCGCGGGCTACCGGATCCCCCGCCGGAACATCATGTGGGGACGCTTCATGCGCCACGGCGGCCTCTATCCCGACTGGCAGCTCCGCCTCTTCCGGCGTGGCCGGGGACGGTTCGTCGAGCGCGCCGTGCACGAGTCTGTCGAGGTGACGGGCGAGGTGGAGCGGCTGGGCGCGCCGCTGGTCCACCGGAGCTACCGCGACATCAGCGATTTCCTGACGCGCGCCGACCGGTACTCCACGCTGGCGGCGGAGGACTGGGTCCGGAGCGGGCGGCGCCCGCGGACGGGGGATCTGATCCTCCGGCCGGCGGGACGGTTCCTCTCGATGTATGTCGTCCACGGAGGGTTCCGCGACGGCTGGCGAGGCTTTCTTCTCGCGGTGCTCTACGCGTACTATGTGTTCATCCGCTCGGCGAAGGTATGGGAGAGGACGAGGCTCGAATGACGAGGGCGAAGGACCGCGTGCTGTCCGGTATGCGCCCGTCCGGGAAGATCCACCTGGGCAACTTCCTGGGGGCGCTCGACAACTGGGTGCGGATGCAGGACGCGTACGACTGCTTCTTCTTCGTCGCGAACTGGCACGCCCTCACGGACGATCAGGACACCTCCGAGGTCCCCGGCGACACGGTCGAGATGCTCGCCGACTGGCTCGGCGCGGGCCTCGACCCTGAGCGCGCCACGCTGTTCATCCAGTCGCTCGTGCCGGAGCACGCGGAGCTCCACCTGCTGCTCTCGATGGTCACGCCGGTGGGCTGGCTCGAGCGCGTGCCGACCTACCGGGAGCGGATCGAGCAGCAGGGGATCGCCTCGCCCTCGTACGGCCTCTTCGGCTACCCGGTCCTCCAGGCGGCCGACATCCTCATGTACAAGCCGCGCTGGGTGCCCGTCGGGATCGACCAGGTGCCGCACGTCGAGCTCACGCGCGAGGTGGCGCGGCGGTTCAACAACACCTTCAAACCCGTCTTCCCCGAGCCGGAAGCGAAGCTCACGGAGATCCCGAAGGTGCCGGGCACGGACGGGCGGAAGATGTCGAAGTCCTACGGCAACGCGATCCTCCTCTCGGACTCGGCGGAGGAGATCACGCGGAAGGTGAAGCCGATGGTCACCGACCCGGCGCGCAAGCGCCGGAGCGATCCCGGCGACCCGGCCATCTGTCCGGTCTTCGACCTGCACAAGATCTTCACGCCCACGGCGGAGCGCGAGGCCTGTGCGACGGGCTGCCGTACGGCGGGCATCGGCTGCCTCGACTGCAAGGACGTGCTCCTCAAGCATCTCCAGCCCGCGCTCGCGGTGATCCGCGACCGCCGGCAGAAGTTCGCGGAGAAGCCCGACGTGATCGTCCAGATCCTCGACGAGGGCTCCCGGCGCGCGCGCCGGGTCGCCGAGGCGACGATGGCCGAGGTGCGGGCGGCGGTGAACCTCACGCCATGAGCGCCGACGAGGCACCCACGCTCGACACGGGGCGCGACCTCAGGCTCCGCGTCGGGGAGTTCGAGGGCCCGTTCGACCTCCTGCTGCACCTCTGCCGCACCAACGAGATCGACCTGGCCCGCCTGCCGGTCCGGGCGATCACCGACCAGTACCTCGCCCACCTCGAGGCCATGGAGTTTCGCGACCTCGAGACCGCCGGGGGGTACCTCGTGATCGCGGCGACCCTCATCTACCTCAAGTCCAAGCTCCTCGTACCACCCGAGGAGACCGTCGCCGAGGTGCTCGACGAGGAGGGCGAGTCGCTGCGCCTCGAGCTCGAGGAGCGCCTGCGTGAGTACGCGCGCGTCAAGGCGCTCGGCGGGAAGCTCGCCGAGCGCGAGGCCGAGCAGGCGCTCGTGTGGGGGAGGCCCTCGAGCACGCTGCCGGCGCCAGAGGACGTGCCGCTCGAGGACCTCTCCGTCCACCTCCTCGAGCGGACGGTGCGCCGGCTCATCGAGGAGCAGCTCCGGCGCAGGCCCCGCGAGGTCGAGGCGAACCCGCCGTCGATCCTCGAGCGGATGGCCGAGATCCTCGGGCTGCTCCGCGACACGTGGTCGCTGCTCTTCTCCTCGCTCACCGGCGGCGAGCGCCGCCGGTCGGAGATCGTCGTGACGCTCCTCGCCGTGCTCGAGCTCGTGCGCCTCGGGCGGATCAAGACGCAGCAGACCGAGCTCTTCGGGGACATCGTGATCGAACGCCAGAATGGGGAGAGCCATGCCGACGCCAGTTGACGTCGTCGAAGCCCTGCTGTTCGCCTCCGACACGCCGCTGGAGGCCGAGCGCATCCGCGACGTGCTCGACCTCGAGAGCGCGCAGGCCGCCCGCGAGCTGGTCGAGGAGGTGCGCGCCCGCTACCAGGAGCGGGGCCTCATGCTCGTCGAGGTCGGCGGGGGTTATCGTCTGGTCACGCGGCCCGAGCTCGCGCCGTGGCTCGTGAAGCTGGCGCGCGCGCGGACGAAGCAGCGCCTGTCGCGGCCCGCGCTCGAGACGCTCGCGATCGTCGCCTACAAGCAGTCGGTCTCGCGCCCCGAGGTCGACGCGATCCGCGGCGTGAACTCCGACGCGGTGCTCGAGAACCTCCTCGAGCGGCGCCTGATCCGCATCACCGGCCGCAAGGACGCCCCCGGACGGCCCTACCTCTTCGAGACGACGCGCGAGTTCCTCGTCGCCTTCGGTCTGCGCGACCTCGGCGAACTGCCCCGAGTCGAGGGCGAGCTCGTCGTGCCGGAGCTCGCCGCCGTCGCCGAGCATGGTGAAGCTGAGGCTCAACAAGATCCTGGCGCAGGCGGGGTTGACGTCCCGGCGGGGGGGTGACCGCCTGATCGCCGAGGGCCACGTCGCCGTCAACGGCGTGGTCACGCGCAACCACGCGACGCTCGCCGATCCGCAGACGGACCTCATCACCGTGGACGGGCGCCCGCTGCCGCCCGCGGAGGCCCACGAGTACGTGCTCCTGCACAAGCCCCGCGGGTACGTCACGACGCTGTCCGACCCGCAGGGGCGGCCGGTGGTCGCCGACCTCGTCGTTTCCGGCGTCCGCCTCTACCCGGTCGGGCGCCTCGACTGGGACGTCGAGGGCGCCCTGCTCCTGACGAACGACGGGCCGCTCACGCACCGCCTGCTCCACCCCCGCTATGGGCTCCCGCGCGTCTACGAGGCCTTGGTGGAGGGACGGGTGGGGCGCGCCGACCTCGGCCGCTGGCGCGAGGGCGTCCTGCTCGAGGACGGGCGCGCCACGCCGCTCGCCGTCGAGCTGCTCGCCGCTGCGGCGGGGCGGAGCCGCGTGCGGCTCACGTTCACCGAGGGCCGCCGACACGAGGTGAAGCGCTACTGCGAGGCGCTCGGCCACCGGGTCACGCGACTCCGGCGCCTCGCCTTCGGACCGATCACGCTCGGCGACCTCCGGCCCGGCGCCTCGCGTCGCCTCACGCCGCGCGAGGTGCGGTCGCTGCGCGCCGCGGTGGCCGAGCCAGGACGCCCTTGACTTGCTCTTGGATGACGCGTGGGCCTATAATCCCCCGGATACGACGAGAGTGCGGTTCGTGGGAGTCTCTATGAACCTGGACGATTGGCGTTCCAGGATCAACGACCTCGACGACAAAATCCTTCAGCTCCTCACCCAACGCGCCGAGGCCGTCCTCCAGATCGGAGACCTCAAACGACGTCAGGACGCGCCGACCTATGCCCCGGAGCGTGAAGCCGAGATCATCCGCCGGCTCGCGGCGCTGAACGCCGGGCCGCTGACCCCCGAGTCTCTCGTCGCCGTCTGGCGCGAGATCCTGTCCGCGTGCCGGGCCCTCGAGGCCGCCCTCACCGTCGCCTACCTGGGGCCCCAGGCGACCTTCACGCACCAGGCCACCCTCCAGCGCTTCGGCGCCGGTGCTGCGTGCCGCGCCGCGCGCTCCATCGGCGAGGTCTTCGACGACGTGGAGCGGGGCCGGGTGGACTACGGGGTCGTGCCGGTCGAGAACAGCACGGAAGGCGCGGTCAACATCACCCTCGACCGGCTGAGCCTCTCGGACGTCCTGATCTGCGGCGAGCTCCGGCTCGACATCGCCCAGCAGCTCCTCTCGCGGGCGGCCGACCTCGAAGAGATCAAGCGCGTGGTCTCGCACCCGCAGGCACTCGCCCAGTGCCGGGGCTGGCTCGCGGAGCACCTGCCGGACGTCACAACCGAGGAGACGCTGTCCACGGCGGCGGCCGCCGAGCTCGCGGCGTCCGACCCGACCGTCGCGGCGATCGCCTCTGACCTCGCGGCCCGCCTCTACGGCGTCCCGGCCCTCCGCTCGCGGATCGAGGACAACCCGCACAACGCGACGCGCTTCCTCGTCGTCGGCCGGCGTCCGGTGGGCCCGACGGGCCGGGACAAGACGACGATCCTCTTCGCGATGCGGAATGAACCCGGCTCGCTGTACAGGATCCTCGAGCCGCTCGCGCGGGTGGGCATCAACCTCACCAAGATCGAGTCCCGCCCGGCGAAGCAAGGCCCGTGGGAGTACGTCATCTTCGTCGACCTCGAGGGCCACCGCGACACCCCCGGGGTCGCGTCGGTGCTGCGTGAGATCGGGGAGCGGACCCTGTTCCTGAAGGTCCTCGGGTCCTATCCGGCAGCTTAAGGAGAACGCATGCCTACGCAGTGGGAATCCCTCGCCAACGAACACATCCTGGGGATCGCTCCGTACGAGCCGGGCAAGCCGATCGAGGAGCTGGAGCGCGAGTTCGGGATCCCCGACGCCATCAAGCTCGCCTCGAACGAGAACCCGCTGCCGCCGTCCGACCGTGTGCAGAAGGCGATCGTCGCGGCGCTGCACCACGGCAACCGCTACCCGGACGGGAGCGGCTTCTACCTCCGCCAGGCGCTCGCCAAGAAGCACGGGTTCGCGCCCGAGAACATCGTGCTCGGCAACGGGTCGAACGAGCTGATCGAGCTGTTCGTGCGCTCGTTCCTGCGGCCGGGCGACGAGGCGGTCATCCCGCATCCGTCGTTCGTCGTCTACCCGATGATCGTCCAGGCGGCGGGCGGCGTCCGCGTCATGGTCATGCTGAGGGATCACCGGCTCGACCTCGAGGCGATGGCGCGCGCGATCACACCGACGACGAAGCTGGTCTTCGTCGCCAACCCGAACAATCCGACGGCGACGATCGTCACGGCCAACGAGGTCGAGCATTTCATGGCGCGGGTCCCCGAGCGGACCATCGTCATGTTCGACGAGGCGTACATCGAGTTCGCGCTCGGCCCCGACTTCCCGGAGACGCTCCAGTACGTGAAGCACGGTCGGAAGGTCGTGGTCCTCAGAACCTTCTCGAAGGCCGCGAGCCTCGCCGGACTGCGCGTGGGCTATGGCGTCGCCGACGCGGACGCCATCGCGCTCACGAACCGGATCCGCCAGCCCTTCAACGTCAACTCGCTCGCCCAGGCGGCGGCGCTCGCGGCGCTGGAGGACGAGGCGCACGTCATGGAGTGCGTCCGGATGATCGAGGCCGGGCGCCACTACCTGTACGACGAGTTCAAGAACCTCGGGCTCTCCTACGTGCCCTCGCGCGCGAACTTCATCCTCGCGGACGTCGGGCGGAGCGCGGCGGACATCTATCAGAAGCTCCTCCACCACGGCGTGATCGTGCGTCCGATGACCCCGTTCGGCATGGAGACCGCGCTCCGCATCACCGTGGGCACGCCGGAGGAGAACCGCAAGCTCGTCAAGGCCCTCCGCGGCGTGCTGGGGAAGAAGCCCGCGTGATCCAGACGCTCGCGATCGTCGGTGTCGGGCTCCTCGGAGGCTCGGTCGCGAAGGCGGCCCGGGCGGCGGCCCTCGCCCGCACGGTCGTCGGCGTCGGCCGCGATGCCGCGCGGCTCGAGCGAGCCCTGAGCGACGGCGCGCTCGATCGCGCCACGACGGACCTGGACGCGGGCGTGCGCGGCGCGGACTTCGTCCTGCTCGCCGCGCCGGTCCTCGCGATCGAGGCGCTGCTCGACCGCGTCTGGCGCGCGGCGCCCGACGGGGCGACGCTGACGGACGTCGGCTCGACGAAGGTCGGCATCGTCCGCCGCGCGGAGGCGCTCGCCGCGGGACGGCCGCTCGCGTTCGTCGGCAGCCACCCCATGGCCGGCTCGGAGCAGAGCGGGTACGGCGTGGCGCGTGCCGACCTCTTCGAAGGCGCGACGGTGCTCGTGACGCCCACGGACCGCACCGAGCCGCGGGCACTCAAGGCGGTGACCGGCTTCTGGGAAGCGCTGGGCGCCCGTGTGAGCGCGCTCGACCCGGAGGCCCACGACCGAGCGGTCGCCGCGATCAGCCACCTGCCGCACGCGGTCGCCGACGCGCTGATGGACGCGGTGGCGCGCTTCGCCCCCGAGGCGCTCGAGTTCGCGGCGCGGGGCTTCAAGGACACCACACGGATTGCCGCGTCCGACCCGGACATGTGGGCCGATATCTTCCTGGCGAACCGCACGGCGCTCGGCGCGAGCCTCGGCGCCTTCCGGCAGGCGCTCGCCGCGCTGGAGGGCGCGATCGCGGGGGGTTCGCGCGAGGAGATCCGGGCGCTGCTCGCGCGCGTCAAGGCGGCGCGGGAGGCGCTCCGGTGAGGTTCCGGGTCCGTCCGGTGGCGCGCCTGCGCGGCACGTGCGAGGTGCCGGGCGACAAATCCATCTCCCACCGCGCGGCGCTCCTGGGCGCGCTCGCCGACGGAGCGACGGAGGTCCACGGCTGCCTCGAGGCAGAGGACTGCTTGCGAACGCTCGCCGCCGTCCAGGCGCTCGGCGCCGACGTCACGCGCAAGGGGCCGGGGCACTATCGGATCGTCGGCGTGGGTCGTGACGGGCTCCAGGAGCCGGGCGACGTGGTCGACTGCGGGAACTCGGGCACGACCGCGCGGCTGCTCCTCGGCGTGCTCGCGGGGCAGCCGTTCTGGACCATGCTGACCGGCGACGAGTCGCTCAGGCGGCGGCCGATGGGCCGCGTCGCCGAGCCGCTCACGCGGATGGGGGCGACGATCGTCGGGCGCAAGGACGCGACCCGGCTCCCGCTGGCGGTGAAGGGCCTGCGGCCCCTCAGGGCGCTGGCCCACACGTCGCACGTGGCCTCCGCGCAGGTGAAATCGGCCATCCTGCTGGCGGGACTCTTCGCCGACGGGCCCGTCTCGCTGACCGAGCCGGCGCGGTCGCGCGACCACTCGGAGCGTATGCTCCGCCAGTTCGGCGCGCGCCTCAGCGTCGAGGGGACCACGATCACGCTGACGCCGGGCGAGCTCCGCGCGGCCACCGTGCAGGTGCCGGGAGACATCTCGTCCGCCGCCTTCCTGCTGGTGGCCGGCGCGATCGTCAGGGATGCGCGCGTGACGGTTCGGCGCGTCGGGGTGAACCCGACGCGCGTCGGCCTGCTCGACGTCCTCGGGGCGATGGGGGCGGCGCTCGAGACCGAGGGCGGGGACGTGGGCGCGGAGGGAGAGCCCACGGCGAGCCTCACGGTGAGCGCGTCCCCGCTCCTGGCGACCGCGATCGCGGGCGCGCTCGTGCCGCGGCTGATCGACGAGATCCCGGCGCTCACCGTGGCGGCGGCGGTCGCGCACGGGGTGACGACGATCGCCGACGCGGGGGAGCTCCGCGTGAAGGAGTCGGACCGCATCGCGGCCCTCGCGCGCGAGCTCGCCAAGATGGGCGTCCACGTGGAGGAGCGCCCCGACGGCATGGCGATCGCCGGGCCGCAGCGGTTCCGCGGGGCGCGGGTGTCGAGCGGCGGGGACCACCGCGTGGCCATGGCGCTGGCCGTCGCGGGGCTCTGCGCCGACGGCGAGACGGTGGTCGACGACACGGCCTGCGTGGCGACGTCCTTTCCGCAGTTCCCCGAGACGCTGAACGCGCTCGCCGGCGGATCCGCGGTCGTCGTGGAGGGCGCGTAAACGGTGAAATGGGCGCGAGGAATCCGGTGATCACGATCGACGGCCCGGCCGGCGCGGGCAAGAGCACGGTCGCGCGCCGTCTCGCCGAGCGCCTCGGGTACAAGCTCGTCGCGACGGGGAAGATGTACCGGGCAGTGGCGTTCGGCATCCTCCGTGATCGGGTACCCCAGCAGGAGGGCCCAGCCCTGCGCGCGTATCTCGCGCCGCTCGCCATCCGGGTGGCCGACGGCAGCGTCTGGCTCAACGGCGAGGACGTGACGGCCGCGGTGCAGACCCAGGAAGTCGCCCAGGCGACGTCGGATCTCACCACGCTGCCGGCGGTGCGAGAGAAGGTGACGCCGCTGCAGCGGCGAGAAGCCGCGGCGGGCGGCGTGGTCCTCGAGGGTCGCGACACCGGCACGGTCGTCTGCCCGGACGCGGAGGTGAAGTTCTTCCTGACCGCGTCGCTCCCGGCCCGCGCGCGGCGGCGGCACGCCGAGCTCCTGGCGCAGGGCATCGCCCGGCCGCTCGCCGCGGTCCGGGAGGAGCTCCGGGCGCGCGACACGCAGGACACCACGCGCGCGCTCGCGCCGCTCCGCAAGGCGCCGGACGCGATCGAGCTGGACACGTCGGAGCTGACGGAGGACGAGGTGGTCGAGCGCATGCTGGCGGAGGTCGAGCGGAAATGCTCTACCGGACGCTGAAGCCGCTCGTGGCGGTGCTGCTGCGCCTGCTGTTCAGGCTCGAGGTGCTCCACCCGGAGCGCGTGCCCGCCGCGGGACCGCTCCTGGTCGTCTCGAACCACGCGAGCCTGCTCGACCCCCCGCTGGTCGGCGGCGTGTGCCCGCGGCGGCTCGCGTTCCTGGCGAAGGCGGAGCTGTTCAGGATCCCGCTCTTCGGCCGGCTCATCCACGCGCTCGGTGCGCGGCCGGTCCGGCGCGACGGGGCCGATCCGGCCGCCCTCCGCACCGCGCTGCGCGCGCTCGAGGGCGAGGGCGCGCTGCTCGTCTTTCCGGAAGGTACGCGCGGCGAGCACGAGGACAGGCTCAGGCCGGCGAAGCCGGGGGTGGGGATGCTCGCGGTCATGAGCGGCGCCGCCGTCGTGCCCGTGTACGTGAGCGGTAGCGGACGCGCCTGGCCCCGGGGCCGGCGCCTGCCGCGCCCGACGAAGGTGCGGGTGGTGTTCGGCGAGCCGCGCTTCTTCGCCGCGCCGCCCGGCGCGGACCGCAAGCGACTGTACGAGGCGGCGAGCCGCGACATGATGGCGGCGATCGCGAGCCTGAGAGATTCCCTGGCGGCCGGGGAGACACGATCGGCGCCGCGGCTTCACGCTCAAATTCAATGACTGGAGGAACTGGCGGAATGAAGAAGGACGAACCACGCAGCACCCTCGCCGGATCGCGAAAGGAGGGCGAAGAGCCGGCCGAGGAGCGGATGGAGGACTGGTTCCGGGACAGCGTGACGAGCGAGTTCGAGGAGGGCGAGGTCGTCCACGGCCGCGTCGTCCACGTCGGCACGAGCGAGGTGCTCGTCGACGTCGGCTACAAGAGCGAGGGCACGATCCCCATCGAGGAGTTCCATCGCCACGGGACGCTCCCGAAGGTGGGCGACGAGATCGAGGTGTACCTCGAGGCGAAGGAAGACTCCGAGGGCCTCATCGTCCTGTCCAAGGACAAGGCCGACAAGATCAAGGTGTGGGACGCCATCACGCAGGCGCACGAAAAGGGCCTGCCGGTGGAGGGCCGGGTCGTCGAGGTCGTCAAGGGCGGCCTCGCGGTGGACGTGGGCGTCAAGGCGTTCCTGCCGGGCTCGCAGGTGGACCTCCGGCCGGTCAAGAACCTCGCCGGCATGGTCGGGCAGAGCATCCGGGCCAAGGTCATCAAGCTGAACCGGCGGCGCGGCAACGTCGTGCTCTCGCGCCGCTCCGTGCTCGAGGAGGAGCGGGAGGAGAAGAAGAAGCACACCCTCGAGGTGCTCTCCGAGGGCATGGTGCTGACCGGCACGGTGAAGAACATCACCGACTACGGTGCCTTCATCGACCTCGGGGGCATCGACGGCCTCCTGCACGTGACCGACATGAGCTGGGGCCGCGTCGGCCACCCCTCGGAGATCTTCCAGGTGGGCGACCAGGTCGAGGTCGTCGTGCTGCATTTCGACCGCGAGACCGGGCGCGTGTCGCTCGGCTACAAGCAGAAGTCCTCCGATCCGTGGGAGCGCGTCGAGCGGACGTACGCCGCCGGCACCAAGGCGCGCGGCCGCGTCGTGAGCCTCACCAACTACGGCGCCTTCGTGGAGCTCGAGCCCGGCGTCGAGGGCCTCGTGCACGTCTCCGAGATGTCGTGGACGCGGCGCGTCCGGCACCCGTCGAAGCTCGTGAACGTCGGCGACGAGGTGGAGGTGATCGTGCTCGACGTCAACCGCGCGGCCAAGCGGATCTCGCTCGGGATGAAGCAGGTCGAGCCGGACCCGTGGGCGGCGATCGAGGAGCGCTACAAGGCCGGCACGCGCGTCCTGGGGAAGGTGCGCAACCGCACCGACTTCGGCGCGTTCGTCGAGCTCGAGCCCGGCGTGGACGGCCTGCTCCACATCTCCGACATGTCCTGGACGCGGAGCGTCGGCCACCCGTCGGAGGTCCTCAAGAAGGGCCAGGAGCTCGAGACGCTGATCCTGAACCTGGACCGCGAGAACAAGCGCATCTCGCTCGGGCTCAAGCAGATCCAGCCCGACCCGTGGGCGACCGTCGCGCAGCGCTTCCCGATGGGCTCGCGCGTCACTGGCAAAGTCGTCCGGCTCACCGACTTCGGCGCGTTCGTCGAGCTCGAGCCGGGCGTCGACGGCCTCCTGCACGTCTCACAGATGTCGAACCGACCGATCGGCCGCCCGGACGAGATCGTGAGCGTGGGCGACGAGCTCACGCTGCTCGTGATCCGCGTGGACTCGAACGAGCGGCGCATCGGGCTCTCCCTCAAGGAGCTGGCGCACGCGATCGAGCCGCCGAAGGTCGGCGACGAGCGCACCACCCACGGCCGTCGCGGCAAGAAGGGCAAGCACCGCGACGACTATGAGTACGACGACGACAACTAGCGCGGGGCGCCGGCTCGCCCTCGTGGGGGTCGCCCTCGCGGTCTACGTCGCCGTGGGCGGTCTCCTGCTCGTCTCGCTGGCGTCGCTCGGGAGCCCCGGCGCCGGCGGGAGCGGCGCGATCTTCGGCGAGCGCATCGCACTCGTCGAGCTCGAGGGGGTGATCGTGGACGTCGGGGAGCTCGTCCGGGAGCTCAAGGGCCACCGGGACAATCCCGCGGTGCGCGCCGTCGTGATCCGCATCAACAGCCCGGGCGGCGTGGTGGCGCCGACCCAGGAGCTCCACACGGCCCTCCGGCGACTGCGCGAGGCCGGCAAGCCGGTGGTGGCGTCGCTCGGCGCCGTGGCGGCGTCGGGCGGCTATTACGTCGCGGTCGCCGCCGACCGGATCTACGCCAACCCGGGCACCCTCACGGGCTCGATCGGCGTCATCATGCAGCTGGCGAACGTCCACGACCTCCTGAAGAAGGTGGGCGTCGACTACGTGGTCGTCAAGGCGGGCCAGTACAAGGACATCGGCAGCTTCGCGCGGCCCATGTCGCCCGAGGAGCGGCGCGTGCTGCAGGCGCTGCTCGACGACGTGCACGGCCAGTTCATCGCCGCCGTGGCGGCGGGACGCAGGCTCGAGCGCGCCCAGGTGGTCCAGTTCGCCGACGGGCGCATCGTCTCCGGGGGCCAGGCCAAGGCGCTGGGCATGGTCGACGCGCTCGGCGGCCTCGAGGACGCGATCGACGGCGCCGCGACGCTGGCGGGGCTCCCGAAGCCGCCGCGGGTCGTCGGGCCCCGCCGGAAGTTCTCCGTCGTCGATTTGCTCCGGAACGAGCTTGGCGTCGGCGGGCTCGGCGTGTTCCGCCCGTCGCTGCCGCTCTTCAGCACGCCCCTCTACCTCATGGACTGAGGCTCCCGATTGGCCTTCGATCGCTCGAGTAGACCCTGAAGATGATTCTCCTAACATCGTGCGAGATAATACGTCTATAATTTCCGGACGATCCTGGATCCCGGGGCCGGATGAGCGGCAACGTTGCGAGACGGCGACACTTTCGGGGAGCGCCTGGAGACGCGAGCGACCCCGGCGACGGTGTGGCCTAACTCCTTACGCTGCTTGACATTCTTTTCGCTCGCGTGCTAGGTTGCCGTTGGACCGCGAGACGGGGATTCTTCCGTAACTGACGGGGAGTCGATGATGACCAAAGCCGACCTGATCGACGAGGTCTCCAAGATCTCGAACCTGACGAAGAAAGAGACGGAGACGATCGTCAACACGATCTTCGACAACATCACCGACGCGTTGGGCAAGGGCGATAAGGTCGAGCTGCGGGGTTTCGGGAGCTTCCGGATCCGTCATCGGAACTCTCGCAAGGGACGGAACCCCAAGACCGGGAGCAGCGTGGACGTGCCCCAGAAGCGGGTGCCGTTCTTCAAGGTGGGCAAGCGGCTGCGAGAGCTCGTCAACGGGTGAGCCGTTCGCTGACGGCGTGAAACGCCTCTGGGCGCCCTGGCGCATGACCTACGTGGGCGCGACCGGGGCCCCGGCCTCCGGATGTGTCTTCTGCGCGGCCTTGGCGGCACCGGACGACCGCAAGCACCTCGTCCTCCACCGGGCCGCCGACGCCTTCCTGATCCTGAACGCCTACCCCTATGCGCCCGGCCACCTCATGGCCGTGATCAACCGGCACGTCGGCACGCTCGGTGAGGTCCGCGCCGAGGAGATCGCCGCGGCGATCGAGCTCGTGAAGAAAGCGGTCGCGCTCCTCACGGTGGAGTACCGGGCCGAAGGGTTCAACGTCGGGCTCAACCAGGGCCGGGTGGCGGGCGCGGGCATCACCGATCATCTGCACGTCCACGTCGTCCCGCGCTGGAACGGCGACACGAACTTCATGACGGTCTTCGCCGACGCGCGCGTCATGCCCGAGGCGCTCGAGGCGACGTACGACCGGCTCCGGGGCCGCCTCGTTGACTGAGCACCCGCAGGCGCCGACGCCCATGATGCGGCAGTACCGGGAGCTCAAGCGCCGGTACCCCGACCACCTGCTGCTGTTCCGCCTCGGCGACTTCTACGAGACGTTTTTCGAGGACGCCGAGCTCGCGGCGCGGCTCCTGCAGATCACGCTCACCGCGCGGCAGGACGCACCCATGGCCGGCATTCCGCATCACGCCGCCGACGGCTACATCGCGCGCCTCGTCCGCGCGGGCCAGAAGATCGCGGTGTGCGAGCAGCTCGAGGCGCCGGGGCCCGCCAAGAAGCTGCTCCGGCGCGACGTCGTCCGGGTCATCACGCCCGGCACGATCACCGACACGGCGTACCTCGCGGGGGCCGCAAACAACTTTCTCCTCGCGCTCGCGCCCCACCGCGACGCCACCGGCCTCGCACTCGTGGACGTGTCGACGGGGGAGTTCTGGGCGGGGGAGGACACCGGGCGCGACGACTCGACGTTGTCGGCGGCGCTCCTGCGTCGGCCCACCGAGATCCTCCTCCCCGGGACGGCGCGCGAGGAGCCGGCCCTCCTCGCCCGGCTTCGCGAGGCGGGCGCCACGCTGACCTTCCACGACGCCGAGGTGGCGAGCCCGCGCCGCGCCACCGCGGACCTCTGCGCGCACTTCGGCGTCGAGTCGCTCGACCGGTTCGGCGTCGGCGACCTCGGCCCGGGCCTCCAGGCGGCGGCCGTGGCACTCGGCTACCTGCGTCTGACCCAGGGCGAGGCCCTCGGCCACCTGACGCGGCTGACGCGCCTCGCGGCCGCCGACGCCATGCTGCTCGACGCGACGAGCGTCCAGACGCTCGAGCTGCTCGAGTCGAGCGGCGGCGCGGCGCGGAGCTCCCTCTTCGGCGTCCTCGACGAGACGCACACCCCCATGGGGACGCGCCTCCTCCGCCAGTGGCTCCTGCGACCGCTGCTCGACGTCGACGCGATCGGCGCGCGCCACGACGCGGTCGGCGCCCTCGTCGAGCGCCCGGCGGAGCGCGCGCGGCTGCGCGCACTCCTGAAGCGCGTCGGCGACCTCGAGCGTCTGACGAGCCGCGCGACGCTCGGCGTCGCCCACGCGCGCGACCTCGTCGGCCTGCGCGCCTGCCTCGCCCCCCTCGGCGAGATCCGCGCGGCCGCCGCCGCGCTCGAGGCGCCGCTCCTCGCCGCCGCCCGCGAGGAGCTCGCCGACCTCGACGCCCTCCACGCGATGCTCGACGCCGCGCTCGAGGACGAGCCGCCCGTGACGCTCCGCGAGGGCGGCCTCATTCGCGAGGGCTGGCACGCGGGCTTGCAGGCGCTCGTGCGGGACGCGCGCGAGGCGCGCGAGTGGATCGCGGGGCTCGAGGGCCGCGAGCGAGCGCGGACGGGGATCTCGAGCCTCCGGGTCCGCTTCAATCGGGTCTTCGGCTACGGCATCGAGGTCACGCACGCCCAGACCGGGCGCGTGCCGCCCGAGTACGTCCGCCGCCAGACCCTCGCGGGCGCCGAGCGTTACGTGACGACCGAGCTCAAGGAGTACGAGGGGAAGGTGCTGGGGGCCGACGAGCGGCGGCGCCGGCTCGAGTACGAGCTGTTCGACGGGGTGCGGCGGCAGGTGGCGGCGCGCGTCGCCGAGCTCTCCGCCACCGCGCGGGCGCTCGCGCGGCTCGACGTCCTCGCGGCGCTCGCCGAGGTGGCGCACGCGCGGGGCCACGTGCGCCCCGTCGTGGACCGCGGCGACGGGCTCGCGATCGTCGAGGGCCGCCACCCCGTGCTCGAGGCCCGGGCGGGCACGCCGGTGACGCCGAACGACCTGGCGCTCGACCGCGAAGCTCGCGTCGTGATCCTCACGGGGCCGAACATGGCCGGGAAGTCCGTCTATCTCCGGCAGACGGCCCACATCGCGATCCTGGCCCAGATGGGCGCCTTCGTGCCCGCGCGGGAGGCGCGCCTCGGCGTGCTCGACCGCGTGTTCACCCGGGTCGGCGCCCAGGACAATCTCGCGCGCGGCCAGAGCACGTTCCTCGTCGAGATGATCGAGACGGCCACGATCCTCAACAACGTGACGCCGCGCAGCCTCGTCCTCCTCGACGAAGTCGGGCGGGGGACCTCCACCTTCGATGGCCTGGCGATCGCGTGGGCCGTCGTCGAGGCGCTCCACGACGGCGGGCAGGGCGCCAAGGTGCTCTTCGCGACACACTTCCACGAGCTGACGCGTCTGGCCGGCCGGCTCGCGGGCGTCAGGAATTTCCACGTCGCGGTCCGCGAGTGGAACGACGAGATCGTCTTCCTGCACAAGGTCCAGCCGGGCAGCACCGACCGGAGCTACGGCGTCCAGGTCGCCCGGCTGGCTGGACTGCCCGCGGCCGTGATCGCGCGGGCGAAGGCGCTCCTCAGCGAGCTGGAGGAGGCGGGACAGACGCACGCCGACGTGCGGGACGCGGCGCAGCTCGGGCTCTTCGCGCCGCCCGCGCCCGATCCTGTCGCGACGGAGCTCGGGGCCCTCGACCTGGCGCATCTCACGCCGCTCGAGGCCCTCACCCTGCTGCACAAGTGGCAGCAGCGGGTCCGCGCGTGACGCGAATCCGCCGGCTCCCGGATCATCTGGTCAACAAGATCGCCGCGGGCGAGGTCGTCGAGCGGCCCGCGTCGGCGGTGAAGGAGCTGGTCGAGAACGCGGTCGACGCCGCGGCGCGGTCCATCCTGGTCGACCTGCGCGACGGGGGCGCCGCGCTGCTGCGCGTGGCCGACGACGGCGTCGGGATCGCCGCGGAGGAGCTGCCGCTCGCGCTCGAGCGCCACGCGACCTCCAAGCTCGCGAGTGACGCCGACCTCGACGCGATCGCCACGCTCGGCTTTCGCGGCGAGGCGCTCGCCGCGATTTGCGCGGTCTCGCGCTTCGGCGTCACGAGCCGCGCGCGCGGCGCCGCCGAGGGCCTGCGCCTCTGCGGCGAGGGGGGCGAGGTCACCCAGCGACTCACCGTTCCCGCCGAGGAGGGCACGAGCGTCGAGGTGCGCGACCTCTTCTTCAACACGCCCGCGCGCCTGAAATTCTTGAAATCGCCGGCCGCGGAGCTCGCCCAGAGCCTCCGCGCGCTCGCCCAGCTGGCGCTCGCGCATCCCGCGATCCAGCTGCGCGTCACCAACAATGGCAAGGGCGCGCTCACGGCGCCGGCTGCGAAGGACGTCCGCGAGCGGGCGGGCGCCGTCTGGGGCTGGGACGTCGCCGCACGCCTCCTGCCGGTCGCGCACGCCGAGCACGGCGTGCAGGTGAGCGGCCTCGCGAGTCCGCCCGACCTCACACGGGGCGGCCGCGACGACATCGTGCTGGTCGTCAACGGCCGGCCGGTGCGCGACCCCGGGCTCCTGCAGGCGACGCTCGACGCCTACCGCCCGCTGCTCCCGCGCGACCGCTTCCCGCTCGTGGTCCTCGCGATCGCCCTGCCGGAGGCGGACGTGGACGTGAACGTCCACCCGACGAAGGCGTGGGTGCGCTTCCGCCACCCGCGGCTGGTCTACGAGATGGTCGCGTCGGCCGCGCAGCGGGCGCTCAAGCGCCCGGCGGTGGTCCCGGGGCTCGACGTCGGGACCGGGGGGCTGCCGGAGCTCCGCGGCGCCGGGCTCGCGGCGGTGGCGGAGCAGCCGGCGCTCTTCGGCGAGGCGCCGGGCGAGGCGCGCCCCCTCTTCGGCCGGGTGCTCGGCCAGGTGCAGGACACCTTCGTCGTCTCGGCATCCGACGCGGAGGTCTTCTTCCTGGACCAGCACGTGGCGCACGAGCGGGTCATCTTCGAGCGTCTCCGGCGCGAGCTCGAGCGCGGCGCGCCGGCGTCGCAGGCGCTGCTCTTCCCCGAGCCCGTGGACCTCGGCCCGGCGGGGCGCGCGCTCCTCGAGCGCTGGCGCGCGCCGCTCGAGCGCCTCGGCTTCGCCTTCGAGGGCTTCGGCGGCGATGCGATCGTCGTGAGCGCGGTGCCCGCGCTCCTGAAGGGCGACGAGCCCAAGCGGCTCCTCCAGGCCGCGGTGGAGGAGCTCGGTGGGCCGAAGGCGGGCGAGCCGGCCGTCGACCGTGCGCTCGCGTTCGTCGCGTGCCGTGCGGCGGTGAAGGCGAACATGCCGCTGGCGCGGGAGGAGATGGAGCGCCTGATCGCCGAGCTCGGGGCAACGGAGACGCCGTACTTCTGCCCGCACGGGCGGCCGATCGTGAGCCGGGTGTCGCTCGCCGACATCCGCCGCGAGCTGAAGCGGAACTGGTAGTGGCCGTGCGAGCCGCAGGACGTCGCGGGGCAGGGGCCCCGCCGGCCGAGGCGAGCGAAAGATGGTAGTGCGAGCCGAGCGGCGCGTGCCGAGCCGTAACACGGTCGAGCCGAGTACACTGGAAGGCATGCGGGAGCGCAAGAAGCCCTGCGTGCTGGTCATCGCGGGGCCGACGGGCGTCGGCAAGACCGCGGTGGCGGTCGCATTGGCGCGCCGGGCGTCGATCGAGGTGATCAGCGCCGACTCGCGGCAGGTCTACCGGGGCATGGACGCCGCGACCGGCAAGCCGACGCGCGAGGAGCGCCTGGCGGTCGTCCATCACCTGATCGATGCCGTCGAGCCGGACGACCGTTATCAGGCGGCGCGGTTCCGGAGCGACGCGGCAGGGCTCGTGGAGGCCATCCACGCGCGCGGGCGACTCCCCGTGATCGTCGGCGGGACGGGGCTCTACATCCGCGCGCTGGTCCGCGGGCTCGACGCAGCACCGGCTGCCGATCCAGCGTTCCGCCGTGAACTGTCCTCGCTCGCGCGACGGGAGGGGCGCATCGTGCTCCACCGTCGGCTCGCGGCCGCGGCGCCGGAGGTCGCGCAGAGGCTCCACCCGAACGACGAGGTCCGCGTGGTGCGCGCGCTCGAGATCGTGCGCGCGAGGGGACGCGTGGCGCTCGAGCCCGAGCGCGCCTGGCGCGCCGAGGGGCCGTACGACGTCCTCTACGTCGGCCTCACGGCCGACCGCGAGAGCCTCGCGTGCCGTCTGCGCGCGCGGGCGGCGGCCTTCGTCGCCGCCGGGCTCCTCGACGAGGTGCGGGCGCTGCTCGCGCGCGGCTACGACCCCGCGCTGCCCTCGCTCTCGTCCATCGGCTACCGGGAGTTCGTCCAGGTGGCGCGGGGCGTCCTGTCTCCGGCCGAGGCGCTCCGGCGCATGCAGCGCGACACGGTCCGCTACGCGAAGCGCCAGTGGACCTGGTTCCAGCGCGAGCCGGACGTCGAGTGGATCGATGTGGGCGCCGCGGGCGCGACCGAGGGCGCGGCGCGCCGGATCGAGGCGAGGCTCTCGGAGGAGGGTGTGCTCGCGTGAGGCGTAGCCCGCAGAACGGGGCGAACGGACGGCCACAGAGAGAGCGCGCGGTGATCGCGGCGGTGAAGCGGCCCGCGCAACGGCGCTGGGAGATCGAGGAGTCGCTCGAGGAGCTCGCGGGTCTCGTCGCGGCGGCCGGCGGCAGCGTCGTCGACCGCATCGTCCAGGAGCGCGCGTCGCCGACACCGGGACTCTACTTCGGCAAGGGGAAGATCGAGGAGATCGGGCGCGCCGCGCAGGCGCGTGCGGCCAACCTCGTCGTCTGCGACGACCCGCTCTCGCCGAGCCAGGAGCGCAACATGTCCGAGGCGCTCGGCCTGAAGGTCATCGACCGGACGGCGCTGATCCTCGACATCTTCGCCCAGCGCGCGCGCTCGAGCGAGGGCAAGCTGCAGGTCGAGCTGGCGCAGCTCACGTATCTGTTGCCGCGGCTCGTCGGGCAGTGGACGCACCTCGAGCGGCTCGGCGGCGGCATCGGCACGAGGGGGCCGGGCGAGACCCAGATCGAGACCGACCGGCGGCTCGCGCGCGACCGTATCGCGGCCCTGAAGCGCCGCCTCGACCGCACGCGCGGCACGCGCAGCGTGATGCGCGCGGAGCGCGAGCGCGCGCAGCTTCCGACGGTCGCGCTCGCCGGCTACACGAACGCCGGCAAGTCGACCCTCCTGAACGCACTCACCGGCGCCGAGGCCGAGGTCCGCGA
>Ga0209156_10000588_pt1 | contig 30947 bp, 27 predicted proteins | sample GraSoiAngelo_124_FD_185881 | JGI IMG/M metagenome (GOLD analysis project Ga0209156, IMG submission 185881) | Grasslands soil microbial communities from the Angelo Coastal Reserve, California, USA - 14_0927_05_20cm (SPAdes) (version 2) | ecosystem: Environmental > Terrestrial > Soil > Grasslands... | reverse complement strand
TTCCGCAAACGAAACGGAAACTGGAATCGGGCGATCCGATCACTTGCAGCCGCTCGGGCCGATTCCAGTTCGCGGCGCGTGTCGTCGATGATCACGTGGTCTGCGTCGTCGGCGATGAACCGCGGGCGGCACTGGAGGATTTATTGAGAACAGTGCGCCGCGCGGACGGATAACCCGAGGCGATTCTTTTGTAATAAACGACAGGCGCAGCGGCTTTACTTGAGCAGAAGCCGATGGTTAAAGCTGCGCTCAAAAATCCGCACGCCGTCATTGTGCTGGCGCTGGCCATTCTGGTCATCGGGCTGACGGCGATCTCGAAATTGCCGACGGACATTTTGCCGACGTTTAAAACGCCAGCGGTGCAGATCGTCACGTTTTATCCAGGGATGCCCGCTGAGGTGATGGAGAAAGACATCACCACGCGGCTGGAGCGCTGGACAGGACAATCTAACGGCATCGCGCGACAGGAGGCGAAATCGATGGTCGGTGTGAGCATCGTTAAGGATTTCTTCCGTGAAGATATCGATCCAAACACCGCGATGTCCCAAGTGACCTCGCTGGCGATGAGCGATTTGTTTTATCTCCCGCCCGGCACGATCCCACCGATGGTAATGCCGTTCGATCCGACCGCGACGATTCCACTTTGTTTGATTAGCGTGTCGAGTCCGCAGTTTGACGAAACGAAACTTTACGACGTTGCCTATTTCGACTTGCGCAATCGCCTGCAATCAATCACCGGCGTGATCGCGCCGGCTGTTTACGGAGGCCGGCTGCGACGCATCCTCGCCTATGTCGATCCACTAAAGGCGCAAGCGCGCGGAATGTCACCGGTCGATGTCATCAACTCCATCCGCGATTTCAACGTCATGATCCCGACGGGCAACGCAAAATTCGGCGCGCTCGACTACCAGATCAACGCCAATGGCATGGTGCCGGCAGTGGAGCAGCTAAACGATTTGCCGCTGCGCGTCGGCAACGGGCCGCCGACGTATGTCCGCGACGTTGCAAAGGTCGAAGATTCACATCAAATCCAGACCAACATCGTCCGCGTGCAGGGCAAACGGCAGGTGTACATCCCGATTTACCGTCAGCCGGGCGCGAACACGATCGCCGTGGTCGAAGGAATCAAAGCGCAGCTCAAACCGATTCTCGAGCGGATCAAAGGCATCAACCTTGACGTAGTGATGGACCAGTCGGTTTATGTGCGTCAGGCCATCCGCAATCTCGTGCGGGAAGCTGCACTCGGGTTTCTGCTCGCCGCGGCGATGGTGTTCATTTTTCTCGGCAGCGCGCGCCCGACTGGCATCGTGCTCGTCGCGTTGCCGCTGGCAGTGCTCGGCTCGCTAATCGGTTTGTATTTTACGCGGCAAACGCTCAACGCCATGACCTTGGGCGGCATCGCCGTCGTCATCGGCTTGCTCATCGACGAATCGATTGTCGTCTTGGAAAACACTGCACGGCATCTTGAGTTGGGCGCGTCGCCTCGCGAGGCCGCCCTCATCGGCGCCAGCGAAGTGATGCGGCCACTAACGATTGTCACCATCACGATCAGTGTCGTGTTTTTCCCGATCGTCTTCATGGGCGGGATCGGGAAGTTCTTGTTTATGCCGCTGGCCCTGGCGGTGATCTTCGCGATTTGGACGAGCCGATTGCTCGCCTCGACATTCGTGCCCGTCTCAGCCGCAAGATTTTTCACGCGCACCGCGAAGACGAATTCGCCCTCACCTCAATCCTCTTCCTCAGAGAGAGGAGAACGCGAAGCGTCGGGTAAGGATTGGTTTGAATGGTTCGAGCGGGTGCGCGCCCGCTACTCCGATGCCCTGGATCGCGTTCTGCAAATGCGGCGGCTCGTGCTCGGCGCGACCGCCGCGCTGTTTATCCTGTCGATGTTCATTTTCAAACTGATTGGCACGGAGCTTTTCCCGCAGACCGATGCCGGCCAGTTCGCGGTCAAAGTCCGCGCGACAACTGGGCTGCGCATAGAAAAAACCGAGGAGCTAGTGACGCAAGTGGAAAAAGCGATTGGCGCAGTCATCCCGGAGAAGGAACGCAAGATGATCGTCTCAAACATCGGAATCTTACTCGACTGGCCGGCAGCGTACACGCCGAACTCAGGCCCGCAGGACGCGTTCGTCCTTGTGCAGCTCGCCCAGCATCACGCGCGTTCGACTTTTTTCTACGTTGATGAACTGCGCAAAAAACTGCCGCAGCAATTTCCAGGGATCGAATTCAACTTCGACACCGGCGGGATGCTCAGCGCTGCACTGAACAGCGGATTGCCCGCGCCGATCAACATTCAAGTTGAAGGCAACAAGCTCGAAGTCTCGCACGAGATCGCCGAAAAAATCAAGCGCCACGCCGAAACGGTGCGGGGCGCGGTGGACGTGCGCATTCAACAGCGACTCGACGCTCCGCAGATCAACATCGACATCGACCGCGTGAAAGCAGCGCAGGTTGGGCTGACGCAGGAGGAAGTCGTCAAAAATATCGTCACAGCGCTCAATAGCTCGATCAACTTCGCGCCTTCATTCTGGATCGATGAGAAAAACGGGAACCATTATTTCATCGGGGCGCAATATCGGGAAAACGACATCCAGTCGATCAATTCGATTTTGGACATTCCTATCACGGGAAAAAATCAGACGACGCCCGTGGCGCTGAGAACGTTCGGAAAATTTTCGCGCGGCACAGCTTATTCGGAGATCAATCATCTCAACATCACGCGTGTGACCGACGTTTTCGTGAACGTGCGCGGCCGGGATGTCGGCTCAGTGGTGGGCGACATTGAGCGTTACGTTGACAACATCAAGAACGATCGCGCGCAAGTTCCCGAGGGCTATTCCATCCAAATGCGGGGCGAAGTAAAAACGATGCACGAGTCATTCACGTCGCTCGGCTTCGGCTTCCTGCTCGCCATCGTGCTCGTTTATCTGGTGATGATCGTCGAATTCCGCTCGTTTCTCGATCCGTTCATCGTGATGTTCGCCGTCCCGCTCGGTTTGATCGGCGTTGCATGGATGCTTTTTCTCACCCACACGTTTCTGAGCATCCAATCGATGATGGGGATCATCATGATGGTCGGCATCGTGGTGAGTTTCAGCGTGCTGATGGTCGATTTCGCCAACCGCATCCTAGCCGAGGCCGCTGAGAAAAATGAGCGCAAGACTCCGCGCGACGCGATTGCGGAAGCAGCCACGATTCGTCTCCGTCCAATTCTAATGACCGGCCTCGCCGCAATTCTCGGTCTCATGCCGATGGCGCTTTTTGGCGGCGCGAACATCCCGCTGGCTCGCGCGGTAGTCGGCGGAATTCTTGCCGCGCTCGTTCTCGTGCTTTTCGTCGTGCCGGTGCTCTACGTCTTGTTCAAACGCGAAAAAGCGGTCGCGGTTTCATGAAAAATCTTTGTGCCGTTGCGGTCATTGTTGCTGTGTTTGCTGTTCAAAGCGGCTGCGAATGGTTCCGGCCGCAAACCCCAGCGATGTCGGTGCAAACAATCCGTCCGAAACGTGGACAGATCGTTCACAAAGTCACGCTGCCTGGAAATGTGATGGCATACCAGGAAGCGACGCTCTACGCAAAAGTCGCCGGTTATTTGAAAACCATCAACGTGGACAAGGGCGACAGCGTAAAGGAAGGCGAGCTGCTCGCCGAAATCGAAGCGCCCGAGATGCTGGCGGACCTCATCAAAGCGAAGGCGGAAGCTGAGGCGGCGCAGCTTGATTACAAACGCGTGACCGACGCGCAGAAAAAAGCTTCCGATTTGGTGGTGCCGCAAACTGTGGACGCAGCGAAGGCGAAGTCGGGCGTGGCGGTTGCCGGCCTCCAACGTATCGAAACGCTGCTCAGTTACGCGAAAATCACCGCGCCGTTTTCCGGCGTGATCACGAAACGCTGGGTCGATCCGGGCGCGCTCATTCCCGCGCCCACGTCAAGCAGCACGTCGAAAAGCGGAGCCGTGGTGACGTTGATGGATTTCAGCACGGTGCGCATCGACGTGGCGATCCCGGACACTGAGGCGCCGTTCATTAAGAAAGATTTGCCGGTGAAGGTGACCGTGAATGAACTTCCCGGCCGCACGTTTCAGGGCACCATCACGCGTTTTTCCTACGCGCTGGATGAATCGACCAAAACAATGGCGACCGAAATTGAAATTTCCAATCCCGATCTCGCGCTGCGACCGGGGATGTGGGCCGCCGTCGAGATCGAGCTGCAAAAAAAAGAAAACGCGCTGCTTATTCCCGCCGAAGCGCTCGTCATTGAAAAGAACAAGAACAGCGTTTTTGTCGTGCGCGACAAGAAAGCGCTCAAGGTCGCTCTCACCACCGGCTTCGATGACGGCGTAAACGTAGAAATTCTCAAAGGCTGCGGTCCGAACGATGCGGTCATTGTTGCGGGCAAACAATCCGTGACCGACGGACAAAAGGTTCAAGCGATCGAAAGCAAATGAAGCGCTGGTGTTTCGCCGTCACGATCTTTGGCGCACTCGTCCGGTTCGCTGCTGCGGCCGAACCAAATGGACGTGCGGAATCGCTGACGATCGATTTGCCGACAGCCCTGCGGCTGGCCGGCGCGCGAAACATCGACATCCAGCTTGCGCGCGAAAAACTGGCCCAGGCGCATGCGGAGGAGGAGAGCGCGATTGAGCGATTTTTTCCGTGGATTGCGCCCGGCGTCACGTATCGTCGCCATGATAACTTGATCCAGAACACCGAGGGCGTAATCGAAGAAGTCCACAAACAGAGTTACGCGCCTGGCGGGACTGTTTTCGCGCAAACCGACGTCGGCGACGCAATTTTCAAATCGCTCGAAGCCCATCAGCTTACAAAAGCAGCTCGCCACGGTCTCGATGCGCACGCGCAGGAGACGATCCTGACTGCGGCGCGCGGATATTTCGATCTCGCGGCGGCCCACGAAGCGGTGGGAATCGCGCAGGAAGCCTTGCGTGCATCGACCGATTACGCGGTCCAGATCGATCGCGCCGTGAGCGCCGGTATTGCTTTTAAGGGCGACGCCCTGCGCGTCAAAGTTCAGCAACAGCGCGACGAAATCGCCCTGCGGCGAGCGCAGGAAAATGTGCGGCTCGCTTCCGCGAAACTCGTCCAGATTTTGCATCTCGATCCAACGGTCGAGCTAATGCCGCGGGATGCGAGCGTCGTGCCGCTATCAATTGTTTCTGCGAAGGAGCCGCTCGGCGATCTCGTCTCGCAAGCTTTGGCGACGCGCCCCGAGACGCAACAAGGCGCCGCATTTCTGAGCGCGGCTCAACATGCCAAGAATGGCGCGATTTACGGTCCATTGATCCCCGCCGTTGGTGGCCAGGCTTTTTTCGGCGGACTCGGAGGCGGAAAAGACAGCGAGACCGGACGCTTCGGCGAATCCGAGGACTATGTGGCGCTGCTCAATTGGCGCATCGGTCCCGGCGGCCTCTTCGATTTCGGAAATATCCACGCTCAGCAGGCACGCGTGCGCGGTGCTGCGCTCACGACCGACAAAGTGATCGATCAAGTCGCGAACGAAGTCATCACCAACCGGACGCGCGTCCAATCGCTCGCCGATCAGATCGCGACGGCAAAACAATCGCTCTCCGATGCGGCAGAAGCTTTGCGTCTGGCGCAGAAACGTAAGGAGTTCGGCGTGGGCGTCGTGCTCGAAACAATTTTGGCGCAACAGGAATTGTCCCGTGTCCGGAACGATTATGTCAACATCGTCGCCGACTACAACAAAACTCAGTACGGGCTGTTGCGTGCGCTCGGCCGGCTTTCCACGCCAACTCCGGCTCTTGTCAGCAAACCGAGGAGCAGTTCGCGGTTTTCGCCGAAGTAATTTTCGTCCGCAGGCTGGACGAAAGATCAACAATCGAATTGCGAGCTTTTCAGGAATAAAGCGATCTGCTAAAGCTTCGCATCAAGATGATCGAAGGTGCTCGCAAGGAAAGCATCGTCCGCCAGCGTTATGCGGCGGGAGCAAAAGAACGCGCGGGGAAACTTTGTTGTCCGGTCGATTACAAGCCGGAATATCTCGCAGCAATTCCACGAGAAGTAGTCGAGCGCGATTATGGCTGCGGCGACCCTTCCCGCTATCTGCGCGAAGGTGAAGTCGTGCTCGATCTTGGCAGCGGCACTGGGAAAATTTGTTTTATCGCCGCGCAAATTGTCGGACCAAGCGGCAATGTCATCGGCGTCGATATGACCAACGAAATGCTCGAGGTCGCGCGCCGCAATGCGCCGATTGTCGGCGAACGGATCGGTTACGCGAACGTCGAATTTCGCAAAGGCCGCATTCAGGACCTTGCGCTCGATCTCGAACTCTTGGATCGACAACTCAAAAGCAAACCAATCGCCGATGCCGCTTCATTTCTTGCCGCCGACGAGCTCGCGCAAGAACTGCGCGTTAAACATCCATTGATCGCAAGCGATTCGATCGACGTGGTCGTTTCCAGTTGTGTGCTCAATCTGGTCGAGCCGAAATCAAAACGACAACTCTTCGATGAAATCTTCCGCGTGCTCAAGAAAGGCGGTCGCGCTGTTATCAGCGACATCGTCAGTGATGAAGAAGTGCCGGAGGAAATGCAAAACGACCCCGAACTTTGGAGCGGCTGCATTTCTGGCGCCCTGACGGAAGAAGGTTTTCTGGCCGCGTTCGAGAAGGCCAGCTTTTACGGAATTCAAATTCTCAAACGCGATGTCGATCCGTGGCGCACGGTGCAGGGAATCGAATTTCGTTCCGTCACCGTCGAAGCATTCAAAGGAAAGCAGGGCGAATGTTTCGAGCGCAACCAGGCGGTAATTTATCGTGGGCCGTTCAAGGAAGTGGTCGATGACGACAATCACCGAATGGAACGCGGCCGGCGCTACGCCGTTTGCGACAAGACCTACAATCTCTACAAGAAAGCTCCATATCGTGAGTTTTTCGAATTCGTCGATCCGATTGTCGATGTTTCGTTGAGCGAGGCGAAGCCGTTCGATTGCTCGCGTACATCGCTGCGGCATCCCAAAGAAACGAAAGGCCAGAACTACGACGTGACCACGGAAGCGAACAACAAATGTTGTGACGGCGGGAGCTGTTGCTGACTCCAAGGCTTTCGCGGTTATGATTTTCGTTCTGCTTTTTTTTGCCACTTGCTTTCTCGCCTACTCGAACGGCGCGAACGATAATTTCAAGGGCGTCGCCTCGCTCTTCGGCAGCCGCACGTGCAATTATCGCACAGCGATTTCGTGGGCAACGGTCACGACCTTTGGTGGATCGATCATGTCGATCTTTCTCGCCCCAACCCTGCTCAAAAAATTCAGCGGCAAAGGCATCGTTCCAGATCATTTCGTCGGCTCAGAATATTTTCTACTTGCTGTCGCGATCGGCGCCGGCCTCACCGTTATCATTGCAACGCTGACTGGATTTCCCATTTCAACTACGCATGCGTTGACCGGAGCGATCATCGGTTGTGGTTTCGCTGCGGCGGGGCCGCATCTCAACTTTTCAGCACTTGGTAAAGGGTTCGTCCTTCCGCTGCTGCTTAGTCCTGTCCTTGCCATGGCAGTCGCAGGTTTGCTGTATGTGTTTTTTCATGGAGCGCGCATCGCGCTGGGTTTGAAGAAGGAGTGGTGCGTTTGCATCGGTGAAGGCGAACGCGTCATCGCCATGCCTCAACCGAACTCCTTGCTCGCGCTTCGCGCCGTTCCTTTTCCGTCGCACTTGACCGTCGATGAGGTGGAGAACTGCCGCGAACGCTACGGCGGTAATTTCCTCGGCTTCACTTCGCAGGAAGTTATCGATGCCGCGCATTTTCTGAGCGCGGGAACGGTGAGTTTCGCCCGTGGCTTGAACGACACTCCGAAAATTGTCGCGCTCCTCCTGTTGTGGAAATCGCTCGACATTCGCTGGGGATTCGCCGCCGTTGCAGGGACGATGGCCGTTGGCGGGCTGCTGAATGCGAGGAAAGTCGCCGAGACGATGAGCAAAAAAATTACGACGATGAATCATGGGCGGGGCTTCACCGCGAACTTAACGACCGCAATTCTCGTCGTGCTGGCGAGTTTGTTCGGCCTGCCCGTTTCGACGACGCATGTTTCGGTCGGTTCGCTTTTTGGAATCGGCCTGACCACCGGAAAAGCAAATCTCGGAACAATCAACGCGATCGTGCTTTCCTGGTTGATCACGCTGCCGTGTGCTGCAGTTGTCGGCGGCGCTTTTTACTGGCTCACTCATTTTCTCCGCTCATGAATCGATTCGCTGAACGACTCGCAGCCGACGGTCTCAGTCTGCGACACACAAGAACAGAGGTGTTGCAGGTCAATGTGGGCAAGCTTTGCAATCTGACGTGCGTGCATTGTCATGTGAACGCAGGCCCAAAGCGTAAGGAAATCATGACGCGCGAGACAATCGACCGGATTATCGAATGGCTCGCCAAGACCGATATTCCCACTGTTGATCTTACGGGCGGTGCGCCAGAAATGATTCCGGACTTTCGCTATTTCATTGAGCGAGTGGAATCGTTGCAACCGCATCGACACATCATCGACCGCTGTAATCTCACGATCTTGCTAGAGCACGGTTACGAAGACCTCGCTCCGTTTCTTGCAAAAAATAAGGTGGAAATTATTGCGTCAATGCCGTGTTACTCGCCGGAAAACGTGAACGCGCAACGCGGTGAAGGAGTTTTTGAAGGCAGCATCGCCGCTCTGCAAATGCTTAACTCTTTAGGCTACGGAACTGACCCAGACCTGCCGCTGCATCTCGTCTATAATCCAGTGGGCCAGTTTCTACCGGCGTTGCAGTCTGAGCTCGAGAGCGATTACAAACGGAAACTCAAAGAGCATTTCGGTGTTGTGTTTAACAACCTTTACACACTGGCAAATCTTCCAATCGGCCGATTTGCCAGTTATTTGCGCCATAACAACAAACTCGACGAATACATGGAGCTACTGATTCAGGCGTTTAACCCCGCGACGCTTGATGGTTTGATGTGCCGTAACACCATCAGCGTCGGCTGGCGCGGCGAAGTTTACGATTGTGACTTCAATCAGCAGCTTGGAATGCAATGGTCGGACAATGGCGGCAACAAGCTGATGTTTGTTTGGGAGATTGATGCGCGGTCACTCGAAGGGCGTGAGATCATGACGGGTAATCATTGTTTCGGTTGCACCGCGGGCGCCGGCTCCAGTTGCGGCGGCGCGATTGTATAAGTGGATCGGCGTCTCCGAAGGCGATGGACGGCTTCTCAGCTTTTACATACAACAACAACCTGTGCCGTCATCGGCAAAATGAACTCGTTACCTCTCGCATAGCGCTGCATTGCGTTTTCGATCGCAACGCGAATCTGGTCTAATTTTTCTGGCGACTGGCGCGCCAGAAGTCCTGCAGTGCGCACGCCTGCATCGCGTTCTGCTTCGAAGAAATAAGACGCAGTTGGAAGATGCCATTCCACGGCACGCGTTTCATAGCTCACCGAGGTGCCATCAAATCCGGCTTCCTCAAGTACTTTACGGCACTCTTCGCTCTCACCGAAAAGATAGTGCGGCGGCCCTTCGCGTAGGCCGACATCCAAATCCGCGTGCGCTTGAATCGCGTCATTCACAATCTTAGCACCGGTGTTCTTCTCCGGCCCGGCCCATACGGTGAAACCAAGTCTGCTGCCAGATTTCAAAACACGACATGCTTCCGCACATGCCTTTTCGGGATGGGACACATGGAGCAAACCGAAGTTAATCAAAACCCGATCAAAACTGGCGTCTTCAAATGGCAACTCCTGAGCATCGCCTTGGACAAATGAAATATCCGGGAACATTGGCTTCGCGATTGCGACCATTTTTTCTGAGAAATCGATTCCGGTTGGAACAGCGCCCGACTCTTTCGCTGCGGCAGATACATAACCGGGACCGCACGCCACATCCAAGACCAACATGCCTCGTGAGACTCGGGCGGCGCTGATCAGATGTGGAATAAACTGCCGCGTTAGCGACGACCATACCGAATCATATTTGTCCGCGACGCGTTGCCAGCCTGCGTGCTCAAAGGTGGTAAATGCGTCTTGGCCCCCTTTCATCTTGCAATTGTCGCGTTATCCGCGCGATCGCAACATCTTTCCTCGATAGAGCGGCTACAGCTACTCAAGCGGAAATTCGATTGGTTCTTCTTCCTGGCGTGGAACGAGCTTGTTTAGCGCAATGATCCGCGCGCAGGTATTCCAGCGGAGAATTGCATCGTCGTGACCTGGCGGGCGAAGTGGTTCGGCTTTTTCGAACCAGTTCATGGCCTGACGCAAAAGGTCGTACGCTTGAAACCGACAATCCGGCGTGTTCTGCCGCAGTTTCATTTTTGCGCGACGTTCCGCCACGATTCCAGAATAATAAGCCCGCTCATATTCCGATTTGAGCCGTGCCAGTAGTTCTTTCGTCTGCGTATCGCTGACGCCGTATCCTTTCTCGAAACGGTCGGTCAACGCCAGCAACAGTGTGATGATTGCGTGCTGATTTTCCGGATCGACATGGAGTATATCAAGGCAAATGCTTTCGGCTTCCCCTGGTTCATTGAGCAAACGGTAACGCTCCGCCTTTTCCAGCGCGGCGGGGATTGCGTCTTTGTGGAGTCGTTTTAGTTCGCTCATGCTTTTTTAGCGATTTAACAATTTCTTCAGCAATCGCCAGAACCAGCCCAATGGATCGTAAAAGTCGTCCACCACGCGTTCTTTTAAGGGAATAATCCCGTTATCCGTGATTTGAATGCTTTCCGGACAAACCTTGGTGCAGCATTTCGTGATGTTGCAGTAGCCGATTCCCTGTGTGTTTCGCAATTCTTCGATGCGATCTTCAGTATCGAGCGGATGCATCTCCAATGCGGCAACGTGAATCAGAAAACGTGGCCCGATGAACTGATCGTGCATTTGGTGATCGCGCAGCACGTGGCAAACGTCCTGGCAAAGAAAACATTCAATGCATTTTCGGAATTCCTGCACACGATCAATGTCCTCCTGCCACATGCGCCAGGTACCGTCTGGCGCGTCGGGAGCTCGCGGTTTGAACGGCTTGACTTTCTTTTTCACTCGAAAATTCCACGAGACATCTGTGGTCAGATCTTTGATGACCGGGAAAGCTTTCATCGGCTCGATCGTCACGGGTTTGTCCAACGGCAACTCGCTTAGCCGCGTCATGCACATCAGCTTCGGCATGCCGTTGACTTCCGCCGAGCACGACCCGCACTTTCCTGCCTTACAATTCCATCGACACGCAAGGTCAGGCGCTTGCGTCCGTTGAATGTCGTGGACGGCATCCAGCACTACCATGCCTTCTGTGCATTCGGTCGCGTAATCACGAAACACGCCGCCGTTCGCGTCACCGCGCCAGATCTTGAAGGAAACGTTCATCGATTCTTCTCGATCACCTGTTTCAAATATTCCGGCATTTCCGGCAACGGCTCCAATCGGATTTGCATTGAGCCGTCAGCCGCTTTTGATGCAATCGTGTTCACCTTCGCAAATCGCTCATCTTTGTCTGGATAATCTTCGCGGAATTGCGCGCCGCGACTTTCTTCTCTTTCCAGCGCAGTCAGCGCGATCGCCTCCGACACGATGAGGAGGTTCGTCAGGTCAAGGGCAGTCTGCCAACCGGGATTGTACTCGCGATGGCCAATTACGCCGGCGCGATTCGCGCGCTCGTTCAACTGCCGCAGTTGCTTTAGCGCATCTTGCATTTCCGTTTCCGTGCGCACGATCCCGACGTTGTCCTGCATTAACTCCTGCAAATCTTTTTGGATTTCATACGGATTCTCGCCGTCGTTTCGGTCAAAAGGTTCGAGGGCTTGTCGTGCGATGACGTCCACCTGATCTTTGCTGATGTCGCCTTGCGAATTTTCCCTCGCAAACTTTGCCGCGAATTCGCCCGCGCGTTTTCCGAACACCAGCAAATCGGAAAGCGAATTGCCGCCGAGACGATTCGCGCCGTTGATCCCTGCTGCGCATTCCCCGGCTGCAAACAACCCGGTCAGGCGCGTCATTTGCGTATCGGGATCAACACGCACGCCGCCCATGATGTAATGCGTTGTCGGCCCGACTTCCATCGGCTCGTCGGTGATATCAATATCGGCGAGTTGTTTGAACTGATGATACATGCTCGGGAGTTTCCGCTTAATGTGTTCGGCGGCGTTCGGCATTTTTTGTTTGATCCACGAGATATCGAGATAAACGCCGCCATGCGGACTTCCCCTGCCCTCCTTTATCTCGCGCACAATGCAACGAGAGACGTGATCACGCGTTAGCAACTCGGGTGGACGGCGCGCGTCTTTGTGCCCTTGGCAATAGCGCCAGCCTTCCTCCTCGTTATCTGCAGTGTGGGCCTGATAATTTTCGGGGATCGATTCGAACATGAAACGTTTGCCGTCTTTGTTGAGCAGGATTCCGCCTTCGGCGCGCACGCCTTCGGTGACCAGAATCCCCATCACGCTCGGTGGCCACACCATTCCGGTGGGATGAAATTGAACGAACTCCATGTCGATGAGGTCTGCACCCGCTTCGTATGCCAGCGCATGTCCATCTCCAGTGTATTCCCAACTGTTACTCGTGATTTTGTAGGCCCGGCCGATGCCGCCCGTGGCCAGCACCACTGCCTTAGCTCCGAAAATTTTGAAACGGCCCCTTTCGCGCTCATATCCGAAGGCGCCAACGACGCGGTCGCCATCTTTGAGCAGCGAAAGAATAGTGTGCTCCATATGTACGTCGATGCCTTGATGAACGCCATGATCTTGCAATGTGCGGATCATCTCGAGGCCAGTGCGATCGCCCACATGTGCCAGCCGCGGATACTTGTGCCCACCAAAATGTCTTTGCAGAATTCGCCCATCCTTCGTGCGATCGAAAACGGCGCCCCATGCTTCAAGCTCGCGCACGCGATCAGGTGCTTCCTTCGCGTGTAGTTCGGCCATGCGCCATTGGTTCACGTATTGCCCGCCGCGCATCGTATCGGCGAAATGCACTTTCCAATTATCGCGCTCATCGACGTTGGCTAGCGCCGCCGCAATTCCGCCCTCGGCCATTACCGTATGCGCTTTGCCAAGAAGCGATTTGCAAACGAGTCCAACACGAGCACCGGCGGCCGAAGCTTCAATCGCGGCGCGCAACCCCGCGCCGCCTGCGCCAATCACCAACACATCGTGCTCGAAAGTTTCATAGTCGGGCATGGTCAAAAGTTAAAAACAGTTAGAAGCGTTACAAAGTTACGACGTTACAAAGACAAAGCCTTTTAACTTTGTAACATTTTTGACGAATCACTTGCGGCTACAGAAGCCGCACATCGTGCCAGATTCCCATTGCGCACAGGCGCACGTAAAGATCCGTAAAGCCCACCCAAAACAAGCTCAGCCACGCCCACAGCATGTGGCGGCGATTAAAACAGGTCACGCACGCGTACGCGCGAAAGCATGTCGGCGCGCGGGAAAATTGGTCCAGAAATCCGCCAGCCAGATGTCGCAGCGAGTGACAGCCGAACGTGTAGCCACCCAGCAAAACGACGTTGATTGCTAGCACAATCGTGCCGATTCCAATTCCAAATCCATCGGGAAACCACAGTGCCTTCCAAACGTCGATTGATAGAACGATTAGAAAACAAAGCGCCAGATACAGAAAATATCGGTGCACGTTCTGCATGATGAGTGGGAAGGAACGCTCACCCCAGTAGCTGTTGCGCGGTTCACCGACAGTGCATGCCGGCGGATCGGCCCAGAACGCTTTGTAGTACGCGCCGCGGTAGTAGTAACAGGTAACGCGAAATCCAGCGGGCGCCCAAAGAACCAAAAGCGCAGGTGAGAACAGGAGCCAGCCTGGCCACCAGCCAGGTTTGGGTCCGAACCAACTGTGTGGCGAATCGCCGAAAATTTCCGGCGAATAAAACGGCGAGATGTAATTGCCGACGAAATAATTCCTGCCCTGAAACGCCGCCCACGTCGAATAAACGATAAAAACCGATAATCCGAGAAAGACGAGCAGCGGTTGCACCCACCAAATGTCGGCCCGCATCGTTTCGCCAAATGAACGGCGTGGTATCGCTGTCGCGCCGGTCATTCGCTACTGGCCCCTTCCACCGGCAGTTTCGCTTTTTTCCACGCCTCCCAACTCCCGGGCACATTCCAAAGCTCATTGAATCCTTGCTTCTTTAAGATGCTTGTGGCGATGCTCGCGCGATAGCCGCTCCCGCAATAAACTGCCGTCGGCTTGTCGCGATCCAGCTCACCCATTCGCTTGCCAAGCTCGGGTACATAAATGTGAACCGCGCCGGGCACATGACCCTTTTTCCATTCACCGGGCGAACGCACATCGACGACCTGCAAGGCAGACTTTCGATCGTTCAGCTCGTGCACGCTCATCTGCCCGATTCCTTCCAGCGGAAACCCCGCTGCGTGCCAGGCTTTCATTCCGCCGATCGAATAGCCGGCGAATTTAGTATATCCGGTCCGAACAAACAAACGCACGATTCTTTCGAGCTCTTCGTCATCCTCGAGCACGAGAAGAATCGGCTCTTCAGGATCGAGCATCCAACCTGCCCAAATAGAAAGAATGGGTGTGCCGCCGATGTTGAGCGCGCCTGCGATGTGACCGCCGCCAAACGCGAGCATGTTGCGCACGTCGACAAGGACACCAGCCTTTTTTTCGATCGCTTCCTTAAAAGCTTTGGGCCTAAGGGCTGGAACGCGTGGAAGATTTCCAAGAACTTTCGGCCCTTCCGCGTTCACTTTTTTCATGATCGGATAGTAATGCGGGACCGGGGGCGCGGTTTTAATCGCATAATCGGTGAAGCTTTTCGCATCAGTGAATTGCAGGAATTTATTGAATTTGCGCTCGTAACCGATCGTGCTGCTCAGCCGCGCACCGATATCGGCCCCGCATGGTGAGCCGGCGCCATGATTCGGATAAATCATCACGTGATCTGGCAGGTTCAGATAAAAATCCCGCAGCGTGCGGAATTGTTGTTCGGCGAGCTGCTTGGTGTGTTTTTCGCCTAACAAATCCGGGCGCCCCGCAGAAGAAACAAAAAGCGAATCTCCTGTGAGCACTGCCCACGGTTCGTCCGGATGATCAGCCTCAGCCAGCAAATAGGAAATGTGCTCTGGCGTGTGGCCCGGAGTATGCCGCGCCGTCACGAGCACTTCGCCAAATGTAAATCGATCGCCATCTTTTATCTTCTCCGGTGCAAATCCGTACTCTGCGCCGCCTTCTCCACTGGCGTAAATTTTGGCCGATTCAAGTCGCGCACAAAGTTCGCGCGAACCACTCATCAGGTCGGCGTGAATATGCGTCTCAAAAATGTGCGTGATGGCCACGCCGGCTTCACGCGCCGCCTCGATGTAAACATCGCAGTCCGCGCGAGGGTCAAACACAGCTGCGATTCCTTCATCGTCATCGCCGATCAGATAGGAAAGCTCTGCGATCCCTTCGGTTTGAATAGTTTTAAAAACTAGCGACACGAACGGACTTTACGGCAAAGCCGCGGCGCAGTTCAACAAGATCGGCAAACTGAGCTTCCCCGGAAATCAAAACATCACCGCACCTCTACCGCGATAGGCAGAAGATGATTGATCATGTAATTGCCGTGGTCGCGATCGCGCTGCGATGGTTGTGTTCGACCGAATGAATCGGTCGCGCGAGCGATTAGCGTTTGTTTGCCAGCCGCGGCAGGCGTTTGCCAATTGAATTCCCAAAGTTGCCATGCATTTGGTTTCGGTTCCCCGAGCAATTTCGCCTCACTCCACGTCGATCCGCCATCCGTGCTCAGTTCCACCTTTGCGATTTTGCCATCGCTTGTCCATGCAACACCCTGAACACACACGAGAGAATTTGCCGGAATAATCTCGTCTTGTGACGGCTTCGAGATTTGAGCTTTGACCTGCATTTTGGTCAGCGGCGTCAACTCAGCGATTGCCTCTCGCCGCTCCCAGTAGGCGTAATCAATCGTCTGATAATATCCGGTGAACGGTTGATCCGCGACGATAATGCGCTGGAGCCATTTGACGGATGCCATGGCGTACCAGCCGGGCACAATCGCGCGCACCGGAAATCCGTGTTCCGCCGGTAGATCGATGCCGTTCATTTTGTAAGCAAGCAACACGTCGCGCCGCGCTTTTTCCACAGGAATGCTGCGGGCAAATCTTAGCTCGCCAGGCGGACTCTTTGGATCTTCGAGCACGCCGCCATCCGCCCCTTCTAAAATTATCTCAGACGCGTTTGCTTTCACACCGGCTCGATCGAGCAGGATTGATAATGGCACCCCTGTCCATTCCGCTGTGCCGACCGCGCCGAGGCCCCATTGCACGCCTTTTACTTTCGGTTCGAGAAAACTTCGATTATTGCCGGCGCATTCCAGCGTCGCCGGGATCGTCTTCCATTCTAAGTCGAGCAGCTCTTCGTAATTGATGGCGAATGGCTTCTCAACCTCTCCTTCGATGCGCAGCCACCATGCATCTCTATCGATCGAAGGAATTGGAAAATGTGTGCGAACGTAAAACGATTCAGTGGGCGTGATAAAGCTATCGAGCTTCTCAAATGGCGTTTCTAGGTTAAGCGGCGCTTCGCCGCGAATGATCCTGCCATCGCGCAATTTGATGTCACTTTCTTCCATGAAATCTTCGCAGGTCTCAACTCTACAACGCGGCGAGTTGCGCGTCACCTTCGGCCGCGCGCCGAGTATGATTCATTACGAAGAGCCTCCTTGACCGTTTAGCCCCAAAAGTCAATGCGCGGACAACGCGAAAGTCTTCATGCAACCATCAAAAAGCGGTTCAAGCTGCGCCTGGAACTCGGCGGGCGCAGTGCAGGTTACAATGATCTTTTTGTTGTCCGGCCCCTGGAAAAAATACATCGTCTGCGCGAGATCGACATCGTTCACCTTGTTTTGCAATTTTGCCTTGTAAGCCGGCGTGTTTGAGTCGGTCGTAAATTCCGTGCTTACAACCTTTGCTTTCACCGCGCTTTTCTTCACCGGTTGTATGTTTGCGTCCAGATAAGCGCGCAGAGTCCCGTCGTACGGTTCAACGGTCGTAACCATGTTGCTAAACAAGCCGCTCGATTTAGGCGCGGCAATCATCACTGCTTTGCACGGAGGCGCCGGTCTCCTTTCCCAACCTTGCGGAATGCGATGACTGTAGTCGTTTTCAGCGGACGTAAACGTCCCGCCAATCTTTTGAGGCGCTGGTATAGAGTAGCCGGAGGGTTCTGAGACGCCCTTGTTAAATTGCTTGATAACGAGAAACAATCACCACCAATGCGACAACCCCGATCAACACACGTAGAGCCGATTTCATGCAGGCGAATTTATCGCAAGGAACACCTTCGCCGCAACTTTCAGGATGGCCTGGTTCGCGGCGCTACTGATTCGGTGAAATGAAAACGACCTTGTGCGAAAATTTCTCGATGCCGGTTTGTTGAAATTCGTCGCCAGAACTCGATGCGCCATTCCCGGACCGCCTCTACATACGGCATGCGGCGCGCGGGCAAGCCTCCAGCTTCTTTGACGAGTTAAAGCGGCGCAACGTTTACAAGGTTGCGATCGCGTACGCGGTGATTGCGTGGTTGCTCGTTTAGGTCGCGACACGTCACCACTCTTTGAAATTTCCCGCTTGCTCGTGCATCTCTATCAGATTGCCCCGTTCATCGTAAACACGAGTCATAGCATCATGTGTCCGAAGTCTGACGCTCTTGCAGTCGGTGCCTGGTACGTCATCGATTTTCCACGTGCCGTTCTCGCGTCCCAGAATCACTCAAAGCCCTGCAGTGAACGCTTTCTCCTGTGAACGTGACTTAAGTGGTCTCGAATCGTCCCAGTACGCGCCAGATTTTTCGGGCAACACACCCGGCTTTTCGCTAAAGCGTAAGGAATGGCGGAATACCAACCGGCATCGCACCGGCCGATCGCGCAGATGTTTCGTCGCACGGCGGGCGCGGCGACGAATTTGTGCGTGCGGCTCGGCATTCCTCCCGATGCGATTTCGTACTTGTCGATCCTGGCCGCGCTGATCGCGTCGGTGTGTTTTTGGCAATCGGGCAGAAATCCATGGCTGTTGATTGTCGGGCCGCTGTGCTGTTATCTGCGGCTTTGGTTCAACATGCTGGATGGCATGGTTGCGTTCGCGGCGGGCAAGACCAGCCTGCGCGGAGAGATTGTGAACGATCTGCCGGATCGAATTTCTGATGTGATTATTTTCGCCGGCTTGGCGCACAGCGGCCTGATGAATCCCGTGATTGGCTATTGGGCGGCGATCTTTTCTTTGCTCACTGCCTACGTGGGAATTTTCGGGCAAGCGATCGGCGGTCGGCGTGAGTTTGGAGGAATCATGTCAAAGCCGTGGCGGATGGTTACACTGAGCTTGGGAGCCTGGACGACGTTTGTTTATCAATCTCGCCAGATCGGCTTGCACGACCTGGGGAAGCTGACAATCCTCGATTGGACTTGCCTCGTCATAATCGCGGGGTGTTTGCAAACCATGATCGTTCGCTTGAAACGAATCATGGCCGCACTTCAAGATCGAGCGAGATGATTTCCCCGCGGACGGCGCTGCACGATCCGGTTTTTCGCGCGTACCTTATTATCGTTTCTGTTTCACTTGCGCTTGGCGGCGCGATTCTTGGTTTCCTTCGCTGGGGATTAAAGAAGGAGCTCGGCTCGATCTGGAAAACCTATCGTTCGTGGCTTGTTATGGCGTCGATTGGACTACTCGTCGTTTTTGCGGGGCGGGTCCCCGTCATTGTTGGGGTGATATTGCTTTCGACTTTTGGATTCAAGGAATTCGCACGCGCCTCCGGATTATATCGCGACCGGTGGATGGCGGGCGCCGTTTATGCGGGCATCGTTGCGGTCGGCATTGCAGCCTTGATGCCGCCTCCGCGCGGCGAAGGGCCCGGCGCGAGCTGGTATGGCTTCTTCATGGCCGTGCCGGTTTTCGTTATCGCATTGATCCTGCTTATTCCAATCCTGCGCAATCGCGCACGCGGCCAGTTGCAAAACATGTCGTTGAGCATCGTCGGTTTTATTTACATCGGCTGGATGTTTGGACATTTGGGTTTTCTCGCGAATCCGACGAATGCCTACGGATTTCTTTGTTACGTTATTTTTGCGACCGAATTGAATGACGTCAGTGCATTTACGTTTGGAAGATTGTTTGGACGGCATCCGCTTCGCAGCGAAATCAGTCCGAAGAAAACGTGGGAAGGCGCGCTTGGCAGTCTGGCGGTTTCGATGGTTTTGCCCTGGCTGCTGTGGTTCTCATTTCCATTTTTCGGCGCGAAGCAACTGGTTCTTACGGGCTTTATTGTCGAAATCGGCGGATTGCTCGGGGATCTTTCTATCAGCGTGATCAAGCGAGACATCGGAACCAAGGATATGGGGGCGGCAATACCCGGGCATGGGGGAATCTTGGATCGCATCGATAGTTTGATTTACGTTGCGCCGTTGTTCATGCACATGGTGAGATTTTACTACGGCTTGCGATGAAGACGCGGCATTACGATTGGGCATGCGACGTCGACCAACCATTGTTTGATCGCTTACGCCGATTTCCGCGCGAGCCCAACATGCTAGTTTACGGAGTGCGTGCGCTGGTCGCATTGATCATCCGCAGCTGGCTGCGCATCTATCACCGGTTTGAGATCATCGGGCACGAAAATCTTCGGACAAATCGCTCGCTTGTCATCGTGGCCAATCATTCCAGTCATCTCGACACGCTCTGCCTCCTTGCCGCGTTGCCTTTGCGCAAATTGCATCGCGCTTTTCCCGCCGCGGCCGCGGATTATTTTTTCCAAAGCGTGCCGCGCATCCTGGTCGCAGCGGTGGTCACGAATGCGCTCCCCTTTGCGCGACGAGTTCGCGTTCGCCGGAGCCTCTCCATCTGTTCGGAACTTCTCAGCAATCCCGAAAATATCCTGATCATCTTCCCGGAAGGCACGCGATCGAAAACAGGTGAGACCCGGGAATTTAAATCGGGAATCGGCGCGCTGGTCGCCGGGCGCGACGTCATGGTTCTGCCCTGCTATTTGCAGGGTGCTTTTAACGCGTGGCCGAAAGGCCGCCGTTTGCCGCGTCCCAAAAAAGTTCGACTCATTGTCGGTGCGCCTCGCAACTATTCGTCGCGCAACGCAAACAAGATCGACATGTGCACAATTGCAGCGGAATTGCATCGCGCCGTGAAAGAGTTGGGAGAAACCAATGGAAGCCATTGAGCAGGCGATGAAGAGTTGGGACGGCGCCGAGCTGTTCTATCGCGAATGGATTCCTCACGAAGCGACCGACAAGGCTATATTGCTCTTTCATCGCGGCCACGAGCACTCCGGCCGGTGGCAGGAAACAGTCGATCTGCTCGCGCTTACAGACATCGCCGTTTTTGCCTGGGACGCGCGCGGTCACGGGCGATCGCCGGGCGAACGCGGCGCCGCGAATAATTTTGCGGACGTGATCAGGGATGTGGACGCTTTTGCGCGCCATATTTCCGAGCGCTACGAGATTCCAATCGAGAACATGATCATTCTGGCTCACAGCCTTGCCGCGGTCAGTGTCGCGGCCTGGGTGCACGATTACGCGCCGCCGATTCGCGCAATGATTCTGGCCACCGCCGCGTTTCACGTGCAGCTTTACGTTCCCCTAGCCATTCCCCTTTTGCGAATGAAGCAAAGGCTGTTCGGCCCAGGCCAGGTGAAGAGTTACGTCAAATCGAAGCTTCTGACTCGGGACAAAAAGCAGGCCGCGCAGTACGACGCCGATCCGCTTATCTTCCGGCAAATTGCGGTCAATGTTTTGCTTGACCTTTACGACGCGGCCAATCGATTGGTCGCGGACGCTGGCGCAATCCAAACACCGACGCTGATGATCGGCGCCGGTCACGATTGGGTCGTCAGGCTCAAGGCGCAGCGTCAATTTTTTGACCGCCTGTCGTCGCCGCTGAAGGAAATCGAGATTTATCCAGCCGCTTATCACGCCATCTTTCATGATCAAGATCGACATCTGGTTGTGGACCGCGTGCGTAAGTTCATTCGCGAACGCTTCGCCGAGCCGGCGACTCGCCCGTCGCTTTTAAACGCTGATCAGGTTGGCTACACCCGGGATGAATATGAGCGGCTAAAGTCGCGCGGCGGAATGAAGTTTGCCGTCGCACGCGCCGGACTGAAAGCGGCAGGCCGCTTGAGCCGCGGCGTAGATCTTGGCTGGCGAAGCGGCTTCGATTCGGGACTTTCGCTCGATTACGTTTACGAAAATAAGCCACGCGGTGCGTCAGGCGTCGGCCGTCTGATCGACAGGTCCTATCTCAACAGCATCGGCTGGCGCGGGATTCGGCAACGCAAGGCGAATCTTAAAAATGCGTTAAGGAAGGTAATCGAAAAGCTTCATCACCAAGAACTGCCCGTTCGCATTTTGGACATTGCTGCAGGAGCGGGCCGATATGTCATCGAAACGATGCACGAGCTTTCAGATATTTCGATAAGCGCCACCCTGCGCGATTACGAACAGGAGAATATCGATGCGGCGCAAGCTTTGGCGCAGGAATTCGGACTGGAAAATGTAACCGCGGAACGAGGCGACGCATTCGATCGCGATTCAATTGCCGCAATTGCGCCCCGCGCAACGATAGGAATCGTGTCGGGGCTTTACGAATTGTTTCCGCTAAATCAAGCGGTCCTGAATTCGCTACGCGGCCTTGCCGGAGCAATCGAGCCGGCCGGTTATTTGATTTACACGAATCAACCCTGGCATCCGCAGGTCGAGTTTATCGCGCGCGTTTTGCGTAATCGCGAGGGCCAGCCATGGATCATGCGCCGCCGAACGACGGCTGAAATAGACGAATTGGTGCGCGTGGCCGGTTTTCAAAAAGTGGCGATGGAAGTGGATCAGTGGGGAATGTTCACCGTCTCAATCGCACAGCGCCCGGAGCCTTGACCATCGCGTGCAAGTCTCGCGGTTCAAAGCGTTCGCGGTTTCTGCGGGATTGTCAATCTTGTTTCTGGTCGTTTACGGCGGCTGCAACTGGATCACAGGGCAACGCGGTCACGTCGGCTCATTTTATTTTCAATGGGAGCGCGCCATCCCATTCGTTCCTTTCATGATTCTCCCCTACATGTCGATCGACTTCTTCTTCATCGCGGCTCCATTCCTTCTACGAACGGACGAGGAGCTGCAAATCTTTTCGCGGCGAGTCGTAGCCGCGATTCTCATTGCCGGTCTTTGCTTTCTGCTTTTCCCGCTGCGCTTCGCTTTTCCGCGTCCTCACGCGAGCGGATGGCTCGGCGCGATCTTCAATTGGTTTCGCGGAATGGATGCGCCCTTTAATCTTCTCCCGTCGCTGCACGCCGCGCTCCTGTTGCTCCTGGTCGATCTTTACGCGAGAAAACTTCACGGCGTTTTCTTTTTCGCCGTCATGCTTTGGTTCTTTCTCATCGGTCTCTCGCCATTGCTCACTTACCAGCACCACGTCATCGACATCGTCGGTGGTTTTGTTCTCGCGGGATATTGCTTCTATTTTTTTCGCGAGCCTCCGCTAACCGTGCCATTCGTCGTGAATCGCCGCATCGGTTCGTACTACGCAACGGGAGCGGCGGTGCTCTTGATCTTGGCCGCGATGTTCTGGCCGTGGGGCGCACTGCTTCTTTGGCCGACGATCGCCCTCGGCATCGTGGCGATTGGATACTTTGGAGCCGGTCCAATTGTTTTTCGGAAGACGAAAGGGAACTTGCCCTGGTGCACGCGGTTTGTGCTGGCGCCGTGTCTGCTCGGTCAATATTTCTCGCTGCTGTATTATCGCCGTCGATGCCGCTGTTGGGATGAAGTGACACCACGAATTTGGATCGGCGGCAAACTGCGCGACGGTGACGCGACCAAAGCTTTACGGTCCGGCGTGGCTTCAGTGCTCGATTTGAGCGCCGAGTTTTCCGAGGCGAAACCGTTTCGCGAAATCAATTATCGAAACATCCCCGTCCTGGATTTGACTGCTCCCACCCAGGCGCAGCTCGCGGAGATGGGCGAATTCATCGGCAATCAAGCTCGAAACCATGTCATCTATGTTCACTGTAAGATCGGTTATTCGCGAAGCGCGGCCGCGGTCGCCGCCTATTTAATAATGAGTGGCAAAGCGAATACCGCGAAAGAAGCCCTCGCCATCATTCGCCGGGTTCGACCGTCCGTTGTCATTCGGCCCGAGGTGATCTCCGCCTTGTCCGAATTTGAACCTCGACTTCGCCCTTCGCCCGTTGGTGCGGATTCTTTCTTTCTCGCCTCAGATGGTGGCGTTCGTTCATAATCGCGGGAATCCTATGAGCTATAACGAACTGATTCAGCTTTACTTCGAGCGCTCGAACGCGATGCAGCAATACTGGAACCTCTACGTCATCATCGTTGGCGGTGTCCTCGCGTTTTCCTCTCTGCGCAAACAACCCGCCGCCGTTACCACCGCGCTGGTCTGTATTCTATTCGGCTTATTCGCTTATAAGAATATCGATGCCATGAAAGATACGACCGCGCAACGCTTTGCTGCCGTTGAAGCGATCAAACAATTTGATTCTGGGAGTATCACCGCCACTGCCTCGACCCAAGTGCGCGGCCTGCTCGAGCCAACTCTTACGCCCGCTACGTTTGGAAGCGTAAAGGCCACGCACATCGCCAGCGACCTGCTTACCATCGCCGCACTTTGCGCGATGGAGCTTCGAAGAAGAAGGCTCAAAGCAACTCCCAGCACGTCCTGACGCGCGCTAGATCTTTGCGCAGTGCGCCTTCCACCAGCACGCCACAGTAAACACGGGCTGTGTTGCTGTGAACTCTTCAGTAACGCTGGGCTATCGCCGGCGCCACGCTGACCGGCTCTTTGAAATCGCTTGCGTGCTCGTGTGTCTCGATCACCTTGCCCGCTTCATCAAAACCTCGAACACGGGATCATTGCGATCCACTGAAAAACATCGCGGAGCTTTGCGGTCGGTTTGCCATACTACTGATAAATAAAAAGCCGCACGGTTCGGAAACCATGCGGCTTTTATTCTTAATATCGCAGCCGCGCAGGCTCAGTCTAGAACGACCACGTGATCAACCATGCGCAAATCGCCCGTGTTTACGTAATAAACACGCATTCGTGTCCCGGGCTTGATCGCGGTTTGAACGACTTCGCCGGCCTTGTTCAAAACGTGACCAGGTCCGTTGAGGGCATAACTACTCGGATTATTCGAGCCATCCTCACGAACGATGAGCGTTTTGACAGGCTGATAGCTAGTTGCTGCGCCTTCCTTGGTCGTCAGTTTGAGGGCCGTTCCTGTTACTGTTATTGGTTCTGTGGTTGTTTGTTGTTTATGCGTCGAACTCGTCTGCGCAAATGCCAGCAGGGCAATTAGCGTGAAGATAAGAGTGATAATTGTTTTTTTCATGATGCCTCCATCTTTGTGTTAGTGGTTAAACAATGTTTCACTGGGCAAATTCTGAAGCTGGTTTGAATTGAACAAGAGCCACTTCGTGTTTTTGCCACAGCCCACTTTCGCTTCCCTCGCAGAGCAAAGGAGTTGCCTTACATAATTGAGACCATTTGCGATCAACTGATCACGTTTCGATTTTTGTCGACGCGCCTCATTAAAGCTGGGCAGCGTTGCCTTGAATCAGGATCTTGTCAGTGACTTGTTTCGTCGACACCTCTGCGATTCTGGCGAATGCTTTGGAGATGGGCGGGAGTCGGCTGCCGATTTGGGTTCAACCATTTCCTGCGTTGCAACCTCGATTGTAGGCAAGGCGACGCAGTTTCTCAGGAATCGTGCCCCCCCGGTGGATGTTTACAGTTAAGACTGAAACACCGAGGAAGGGCTAATATAGTCCCAGCGTCTCGACCGTCGCTTCATCAATGGCTCCGGTAATTTGCAAGCCGTAATCGCGCTGGAAATTCGCAAGGGCCGCTCGCGTTTCAAGGCTTAACGAGCCTGTTATTGCTCCAAAATAGTAGCCTGCATCTTGCAAGGCGGTCTGGACGTTCGCGATTACCTCGTCGGGGAGTAGATTACTGTAAGTATAGATCGGCCCATCGTAATCGTAATAGCTGTTGAGAGGATCGTAGCCATAGGCCGGATACCAGTAGCTTCCGTCCAGAAAATAGTATCCGATGCTGACGAAAACGATCGCGTCACAATGATCGTGCCACCAGTTGCGATCATGCCACTCGTGCCAATGACGGCGGAATGCATCGGCATAGCTGGGTTGATCATTTCTGTTGCGCCATTTTTTTGTTGCCAGGTCTTTTGGTGCTTCGCGCGTCTCTAACTGAGGTCCCGCCGCCGGATCGTGGGTCGTGACATGTCGTTGGGCATCTATCGCAGCGAGTGTTCGATTCTCAGTTCTGAAGCCGCGTCGATCGCGCATTGTCGCCAAAGTGCGCAATTCGCTTTCACGTATTGCTGGATCAAGGGTGATTGGTTGCTGAGTTCCGAAGCCGCGCCGTTCATGGATTGCTGGCAAAGTGCGCGATTCTCTCGCACGTGTCGCTCGATCAAGCGTGATCGCTTGTTCGGCCACCCGCGCACTCTGCTGAGTCCTGAACGCTGCAAACGTGGGATTCAAAGTCCGCGTTGGCGGCGAATAATTCCGCTGCAGATTCGCTCCCGGCTGAGCGACGACGCGAGGCGCGGATGAGCCGACAATGCGAGGGTTGAAACCCGTTGGTCTTGGGGCGACATGCGCTGCCATTGACGTGTTCGCAATCGGCCTAGCCACTGGCGCGCTACGACTAGTCACCGCGCGCGAAGAAACATTTTGCACGCTCGGGTTGATTACTTGTCCAGCAACGCTAGGAATGCTTGCCGCGAAAGCCGCGATTAGGCAAAAGGTCAAAAATTTAGACTGTTTCATCAGGTGCTCCGCCCAATTCAACATCACAAATGTCTCTTTGTTGCAAACTTTGGTTTTTAACTTGTTGCAACCGAATCGCTTTCGAGATTGGATGCCGGGACTGTTCATCGCAAAAATCCACCTGGCAGGTTGCAATCCGCGATCTGAAATTTACAATCTGAGATCATTTGCTGGGGTCTTAGCTCAGTTGGTAGAGCGCCTCAATGGCATTAATGGCCGGTCGATATTCTCAAATAATCCCGACTCGCTCTAACGCGCTCAATCATAGGTAAACGGCCAAATTCGCGTCGTCCCAAATTGTGCTCAAGTACGCTTAAAAAATTCCATGAGTGGATAAAACGGTGGATAAAGACGCCAAACCGGGTAGAGCGCCTCACGTGTTTTGACTGGCTCTCCCGCCTTTCAATTTGTGCGCTTGCTTTCCAAACAACGATTTCCCCCGCTTTGCCAAGAATGCGCTAGAATGCGCATTGATTGGCAGACGGTAAATGATGCGGCCTTATGACATCGCCGATTCCAGCACATGTTTACGAAGTGCGGCGACGTATCTCACGTGAGTGGCTTAGACTTCTTTTGTTCGTTGAAATTGGCCTAATCGCCACGTAATAAGCCTGTTTATCCGTATTCTTATTCGGGAAACGTGTTCATTAATTTAGGCTCGAATCTCCGTCGCACTCCCGCTAAATTCGGCACAATTCGCGCCGTGCAGCCTTTTAATCGCTTTCCCCTCGCAACGGCAAGAAATAGATCGCAAGATGCAGTCTAATTCTCGTTAGGTGTGAGGACAGTCGTTGGTTCGCGATGCCACAGCTGATGATGAGATTGCTGACCATCTTTGGTCAACAGCGACTGTGTCGCCAGAGGTGCTGGGCGCAAGACTTGCGCGCGTCACCGTTGCCGATGTGCCGGGGGATCTACGTCCCGACTTTCAGCGATTGTACGGAAAAAGCGTTCCGCCAGATCGGCTCGTCTTCGATGTTTTGGAGGCAGATGTTGCACGGGCATTTGCTGAAAGGGCCTAACCATGCGATGCAGACATGTGGTTAGGTCAAGGATAACTGCGTAACACATAAAGTTTCTTCTGCACGAAGTCCGCTCTGTTGTTGTAGCCGAAGGCAGTGAGAGCAGCGGGGCCGATTTCAGTGGCGAACTTGCTGAGCTTTGTCTGGAGTGTGTCGAGTCGTTCGAGTGTGCCGATCGCGTGTCCCATCATGAGGTGCCAGAGCGCAACGCAGAGCTTTCGCGCGACGGCGACGGCCGCTTTGTTTCGTCCGCGCCGTGCTGCTACTGCCAGTCCCCACTTCTGCAGCGGATTATTTACTTCCAGGAGCTTCTTGCCTGATTGGATGAGTAAGGCGCGAAGCGCTCCTCTTCCATGCCGCTTGAGTGCTCCGCTGCCTTGAAAGTTGCCGCTCTGTGAGACGCTCGGGTTGAGGCCAAGGTAGGCGACCAGCTTTTTACTGTGTGTGAAGCGACGCACATCGCCCACCGCCGCTACCACCCCGTAAAGGGTAATCAGATTGATGCCACAGAGTCGGCTCAATCGTAGCAGTGCTTCCTCGGCCACGATCTCCTGGGCCATGTGCCGGCGCAGCATAGTGCGACGCGCGCGCGCTGCCAAAAGGCTCCCGTGCAATTGTTGCAGCAACATCCTGCGCGCCGGCGTCCACTCCCGCACTTTGAGCAGACGTCCAATGGCGTAGGGATGGCATAAGCGGAAGCCCTTCTCCAGACGCACACAATGTTCGTTCAACATCGAGCGCAGTTGTTGCTTGGCCCGGGTCGATTCCTTTACCACTGCCTGATACGCACTGAAGATCTCGCGCCGCTCCAGAGTCTTTTGATCTGGTTGCCACACGATGGGTGAGAGCGCGCTCAAATAGATCCGCGCAATCTTCACCGCATCGACTCGATCGTTCGCGCAGTACACCTTACCCACCTTCCCCGCACGATGACTGTCCAGGATCTCCACCTCCCGGCCGATCGCCCGCAGGCGCGCCCCCACCGCGAAGGCATTGCCGCTGGCTTCCAACACCAGCGTGTCTTCTGTGCTTGTGTGACGCAGCGCCCACTCTTCCAATCGCTCCAACTCGACCCGCGTTGAAGTGCTCGACACCACCGCGCTGGCCGGATCACGCCCTTCCACTACTGCTTCCGCGAAACTGTCCGGGTGCACATCGAGTCCCACCACTCGACCTTTGTTCTTCATCATGATATTCCTCCTGGTTGGTTGTTATGCTTCACTCTCTCGACCCAAGGCGTGGCTGGCTTCTGACGAACTCTCTTCACACGCAGACATCCGGAGCTGAGCTTCACCAAATAAAGTTGGCTCACTCCATGAGGGTTCATCCGTCAGGCTCACTCAGCCTTCAATCGGGGAAGTCCCCACTGCATCGCTCGAGTCCTGCCGGTTCGTCTCGCGTTGGTCCTCTTTTGCAAGTCCCATCGCGCGATTATCAGAGCGTCCGGTCACGCCTCGCGTCGAGTCCACAAAACCACATTCCCTCAGCCAACGCACATTTACGAAATCCGCCCACGTAAGGATCATCGCGGCGTCGATCTAATCTTCGATGCGCTGCCATTCGGGCGCTTGTGGTATGGCGAGCCGAACGCAATCAGCAACGCAGTCGATTATGCGAAGTTCTACAGCCGATCGCATGACGCCGTCATTCGCGTTTTCGATGAACTGGGCAACGTCATCGAAACGCACGAGCACGCGGGCGAGTTCAAAGAGTGGTGAATGCCTGCCCTTAAAGCTCGACGTCCAAGGATTCTTCACCCAATCTGACCAAGGACTGTAGGACCGCCATGAGCACAGATGAACCTTTTAGGACTGACTATGAGTTTTTGAAAGGAGTCGATTATATTTTTGTGTCCCTTGACCGGAATCTATCCGGCGAAGAATGCCACGAACTTGCAGAGAAGTATTTTGAGACTCATAAACAGATGACTTTGCCCGGACAGGTGTTGCTTGTTGATTTGCGCCCGGCGTACCGGAAACCATTAGCTGATGTCACGCCCCAATTCCGCGCGGTTTCCAAAGGCCATACTTTCACGCCACAGCGATGAGCATCGGCACGTATGGCGAGCCGGACGCAGTGAGCAAGGCAATCGGCTACGCCAAGTTTTTCAGCCGTTCACATGACGCCGTGATTCGCGTTTACGATTCTGCGGGCAACGTGATCGAGACGCACGCGCACGCTGGCGATTTCCGCGAATTCTAAAGTAAGAACAACAGCAACCGCGAGACTGTCCGCATCCGTTTTACTAGCGGCATGACCTCTCTGAGCGTCGAGGAAATCCTCGGCTTTGAGGTTTGACCTCCCTCGCAAAACAACAACCAAGAAGAAAAAAACAGATGAAAAAGCTTCTCTTAATCGCATTGATGGTAAGTGGATTGGCTTTCAACGGTGAGGCGCGCGTGCAGGTGCCTGATTCCTGTCGGCAGACTGCACAGGACACCTTGACATCCTGTCGGAACGCAGCCCAGAGTGATTATTCGCTCGCCCTGGCGAAGTGCGACAACCTTGCTGATCCGGCCGCACGGGCGCAGTGCCAGAGCCAGGCGTCGACGGATCTGAATGACGCACAGCAGACCTGCCAGGAACAAAACGACGTGCGGATCGCAGCGTGCGACCGGCTCGGCGGAGCACCGTACGACCCGGTGATCGATCCGTCGAGCTTTGTCCCGCAGGTCGATAATCCTTATTTCCCATTAACGCCGGGCACGACCTTCATCTACGAGGGTCAGACCGCCGAGGGTTTTGAACACGATGAGTTCGCCGTCACGCACAATACCAGGGTGATCCAAAGCGTCACGTGCGTCGAAGTCCACGATACGGTCACTGTGGACGGCGAACTGACGGAAGATACGCTCGATTGGTTCGCCCAGGATAGAGATGGCAACGTGTGGTATTTTGGCGAAAACACCCACGAGCTTGAGGATGGCTTGATTACCACCATTGACGGAACCTTCATGGCTGGTGTCAATGGGGACAAGCCAGGAATTGTCATGAAAGCTCACCCGGCCATCGGCGACTTTTACCGTCAGGAATTCTCTCTGGCCAACGCCGAGGATTTCGCCGAAACACTCAGTCTCACCGAGTCCGTCACTGTGCCGGCTGGCACGTTCCACAACTGCCTGAAATCGCAAGAGACCACGCCCTTGGAAACTGACCTCCTCGAACATAAGTTCTATGCCCCGGGCGTTGGAAATGTCCTAACGGTTGATGCCACAACGGGAGACAGGGAGGAACTCGTGCGGATCAGGAGAGGTCGCTGATCGCCGAATCCACTAGACGGCAATCACTCCAACTCTGTTAACATCGATATGGCCGCTTCCTTCAAACCCGACGGTTACTCGACCGTCTCACCGTACCTTATTGCTACAGGGGCCCAGAAAGTCATCGATTTCCTCAAGCAGGCTTTCGGGGCTCGTGAACTGCGACGCTATGACATGCCCGACGGGTCCATCATGCATGCCGAAGTGCGAATCGGGGATACGGTGGTGATGGTCGGCGACGCCGGAGACAATTGGCCCGCCGTCCCAGCGCATCTACATGTGTACGTTGATAGTGTGGACACGATTTACGAGCGAGCGCTCGCGGCCGGCGGCGTCTCAGTCCAACCCCCCGAGCGCAAGGGAGACGATCCGGATCGTCGGGGTGGTGTGAAGGATCCCGCTGGCAACACATGGTGGATTGCCACACAGGTGGCGCGATAGGCGCTGTTAATTTTATCAACGGGCCGCGTAAGTCGCCGATTCTAGCTTCAGAAACCCAGTCAGCTTTTCATCCGCACGCACAATGAAGCGTTCGCAGCCGCGATGCGCGTCAGCAATCCAGATCGTTCGCCCGCGAGAATCCACGGCTGATACGTAGCCCTAAACTCCAACGCACGTCGACCAATTGGATCAAACGAGATGCATTGTTGTCAGATGCTGTTTATCGATTACGCCATAGGCTGGCATGTTGTGGTCGCGCTCGTAAGCGCGAATAGCGGCAGGCTTAGTAGCCGTCTCATACGCCGATAAATTGCGAGGGCTTTGTTCCATGCGAGTCTCCTAAATGCTGCTTTATCGGAAATCAACTCTGGCTGTCTTGCTGGCGCTGATTTTCTTTT
>Ga0209156_10000587_pt1 | contig 31030 bp, 39 predicted proteins | sample GraSoiAngelo_124_FD_185881 | JGI IMG/M metagenome (GOLD analysis project Ga0209156, IMG submission 185881) | Grasslands soil microbial communities from the Angelo Coastal Reserve, California, USA - 14_0927_05_20cm (SPAdes) (version 2) | ecosystem: Environmental > Terrestrial > Soil > Grasslands... | reverse complement strand
GTCGTATCTGGTGCGCCGTCTCCTTGAAAATACCTCTAATGAAGGATTCTTGCGCGCGAAGTTCTCCGAGCATGTTTCAGCAGCGCAGTTGCTGCGCGATCCGCGTGATCTGGTCAACGGCGCTGTCGCAACTTCCGTCATCCTGGGCGAAGTCGAGGAATCCCGCAGCGGCAGCTTTAAGGTAACTCCCACGGAATCCCTCGACTTCGCTCGGGATGACGGAGCGGGCCGCAACGGCGCTACGCTCGAGATGCCACCCGGCGAGACTTACAAAAATGCCTCGCTGACAAATTTCGTTCATCTCGAGTCCCAGGAAAAAATGCGGACGGCTTTGCGCGAAGTGCGTGCGCGCTTCGGACAGAAGCATCCGCTCGTCATCGATGGCAAAGAAGTTTGGACTGACAAATTGCTGCCCTCCCTGAATCCGAGCTGGCCAGATCAAATCGTTGGTTTAGTTGCCGAAGCCGGAATTCCCGAAGCCGAGAGCGCAGTGAAGGCGGCACGGCATGCCTTCCAAATCTGGGGACGCACACCCTTCGAAGAACGCTGCCAGTTGCTTGAACGCGTGGCTGCGATTCTCGATCGTCGACGGTTTGAACTCTCCGCGGTCGAAGTGTTCGAGGTCGGCAAAGCTTGGGCCGAAGCCGACGGCGACATCCGCGAAGCGATGGATTTTTGTCTGTTCTACGCGCACCAAATGCGGCTGCGCGGAAATCCGCGTCTGACCCAACACGTCCCCGGCGAGGAAAGTTACCAGCATTACTGGCCGCGTGGCGTAGCCCTCGTCATCGCGCCATGGAATTTTCCCGTCGCGATTCTCTGCGGAATGGTTACCGCCGCGCTCGTCACCGGCAATACCGTGATCATGAAACCGGCCGAGCCTTCGGCGATCCTCGGAGCGCTGCTGATGGAGATTTTCCAAGAAGCGGGAGTTCCGCCGGGCGTTCTCAATTGCCTGCACGGCCGCGGGTCCGTCATTGGCGCCTATCTGGTCGACCATCCTGATGTGGAGATGATCGCCTTTACCGGCTCGCGGGAAGTCGGTCTGCGAATATGGGAATCGGCTGGCAAAACCCGCCCCGGCCAGCGGGAACTTAAGCGCGTCGTCTGCGAGATGGGCGGCAAGAACGCGATCATCGTCGATTCCGATGCCGATCTCGACGAAACGATCGTGGATACAATCTATTCCGCTTTTGGTTATCAGGGACAGAAATGTTCCGCCTGTTCGCGCTTGATTGTGCTCGAAGAAAATTACGACCGCGTGATGCAACGGTTGCTCGCTGCCGCTGCCAGTTTGCGCGTTGGCAATCCAGAGGAACCGGGAATTACTGTTGGCCCCGTCGTCGACGAGACTGCCTATCGCCGCATCCAGGAAATTATCGAGCGCGGCAAAATCGAAGCGACGCTCGCTTTCCAGGCGACCAATGTTCCGGACAAAGGCTATTTCATTCCGCCCAGCATTTTTACCGGCGTAAAACCGGAAATGACCCTAAGCCAGTGTGAAATTTTTGGGCCGGTGTTGAGTGTGTTGAAAGCGCGCGATCTGGACGATGCGATTAGAATTGCCAACGATACCGATTACGCGCTCACCGCCGGATTCTTCTCGCGCAGTCCCGCTAACATCGAGCGGATCAAAGCGGAGCTCGTAGCCGGGAATGTTTATATCAATCGCTCCTGCACCGGCGCAGTGGTCGGCCGTCACCCTTTTGGCGGATTCAAAATGAGCGGCGGGGGAACTAAAGCCGGCGGCAGCGATTACCTGCTCAACTTCCTCGTCCCGCGCGTCGTTACCGAAAACATCATGCGCCATGGCTTCGCCCCCGAAGCCACACCCGAATATCGAGCCGAATTTCTCTGGCCGCCGCAATAGGCGGGCAAAAGCGTCTGTCTCTTTGCGGCGTACGCGACTCCGGTCCGCGGTAACCGTTGTTTAATCCAGCGGGTGACCTTTGAGCAGCAGTTTCACGACCGTCACCACCATGTAGCCGACCGGCCAGGCGGCGGTGAGAACGACGAGCGCGAAGACATACATCTCTTTGGCTCTTTCACGCGCGGACTCGCGCAGGAACTCGCGCGTGAAATCGTAAAATTTACGCTGATCGGATTCTCCCTCATCGCCCGGGGCGGACCAATAGCCACGCCACCCACCCATGTCCGAGTGAAAGAAATAGGCCGTTTGCGGAAACCGGCGCTTTCTGATTTCGCACGGACTTTTCGGTCTCATCGCCTGCGATCCTCAGCTTGAATTATTCCAAAGTATCATATCACACGCAGCTTTAAAGTAACATGAAGAGGATTGAGCTTGAGAAAGATTCCAACCGCAGCGTCGCGCCAACATTCAGTTTTTCATCCAGCGAACGATTTTGTCGTGGGCTTCGGACAAGACGCTCACATGGTCCGCGCCCTCAACCGGAAAGAAGTCGATGAAAGGAAATTTTTGGGCCAGCTCGTGGCCCATCCGCACAGGGATAACTTCGTCCTTTGTCCCGTGAAAAATCGCGATTTTTGCCTCCGGATTGCGTTTGTGAATTTCAGCAATGCCGGAGCGGTTATCGTAGTTCTCGATCAGCAGACGTGACAGAGGCCCCCCAATCCGGGCGGCCTCTTCGCGCAGAGTGGTGAAGGGCGAGATCGCGACAACTCGCTGGACGCGATGGCGCGCTGCGAAATCGATCGCAACCGCGGAGCCGAGCGAATGACCAATCGTGCAGAGTCGCGATTCCATTTCTTCCTCGGAAAGAGCGAGCCGTTTCGCCAGCGCATTCAGCGCGGCGTCGCTCGAAACCCGCGTGCTCGCGATGGTAGCGTAACCCTCGCATTGTCCGTAGCCAGGATAATCAACAAGCAGGAATGCATCATTAGAATTTGGGTAGCCCGCCAGGATCGTCGTCCAGTCGAGTGCAAGAGAACCGTTGCCGCAAAACGCGATCCAAAGCCTACTCGGCAATCGTCCGTTATTTCGTGCCGGGACATAAAACGCCGTTTGTTTGCCGAACGGCAGCAGGTACGAAATTTCTTCGCCGTTCGGCGGTAGCGCCCGTGCGTAATCCGGGTCGTAGGGGCGCGGATGATAAACCAATGAGTGCTGCTTGAAATAGATCAGGGCGATGAGCAGGAAAACGATTAGAAAGGCCCCAAGCAATCCGCGCATGAGAATGCGGGTCGCACGATTGCGTCGGGAAACGGGTCGATGCACGTGAAGGCAAGAACGCCTTCACGACAATGTCGAGCAAATCGATTCGTTTCGCGATAAAATCGATTTTATCGATCGCCTGGAATGCTTTTACTGCCAGTGACCGGCGACCCAGGCCCACCCGCCGGGATGGCGCACCCAGCGACCCTCAACCCAGACCGCGGCCGGTCTCGGACGCGCAACCCAATGGCCCGGCACCCATGCATAGCTCGTGCCAGTCCATTGCCAGTAGCCGTTCGTCCAAACGTAGCTCGGCCCTGGTGCAACGGTTCTCGTCTCTACCCGAACTGGCGGCGGGGCTTGAGTAACCAAAACCTCTCGCGTAACCGGTCGGGCCACAGCGGGACCAGTGGTCACAGTTTCGCGCGTCACTTCAGTCGTGGTCGTCACAGGGGTTTCCGCGACACAGCCAGCTAAGCCCAACAGGGCCAGCAAACAAAAAGGCATTCTCATATCATTCCTCCTCTTTCAGTTCGTTTTGGCTGAACAATTCGGCTTTATTCTCAGAGGCGAAGACCTTCAGTAGGTAACGGAACACAGGCCGCTGGCCCGTGCGGCCAGCGGGAGTTTTTCCCGCTCCTGCTTCGGACCGGTCTCAGCGGAGCAAAACTCCATTGGGTGCATAGACTGAAAAGTCTGTGTCCTTAGCTTGCGGGCGGCATAAAAAAGAAAACGCAACGACACAAGCGCAGTCGAGCGCTGCTCCCTGCCGTCGCAGCTGCGGGTCACATCCAATGGCACAAAACCGAATCTCATCCGATGATCGCGCATGCTTTACATCGTCGCGACGCCAATTGGAAATCTCGGCGACATCACCCTGCGCGCGCTGGAGGTACTGAAATTGGCTGACGCGATCGCGGCGGAAGACACACGGCACTCTGGGATGTTGCTCAAACACTTTGAAATCAAAAAACCGCTCGTCAGTTTTCATGAGCACAATGAAGCGATGCGCACTGCGCAATTAATCGAGCGGCTCGCTACGGGAGAAAACATCGCGCTGGTGACGGACGCCGGGATGCCGGGGCTGTCCGATCCGGGAGCGCGGCTAATTCGCGAATGCATTCGGCGTGATCTCCCCTTCACCGTTGTTCCCGGCTCGTCTTCGATCCTGACCGCTTTGGTAGGTTCAGGATTTGAAATGGAGAAGTTTTGTTTTCGCGGATTTCTGCCGGTGAAAAGCGGGCAACGCGAACGCGAATTGCGCGCCGCGAATGAACGCCAGGAGACAACGATCTTTTTCGAATCGCCATATCGATTAATCAAAGCGCTCACTGCCGCCATCGACATCTTGCAAGACCGGCAACTCTGTGTTGCTCGCGAGCTGACCAAAAAATTTGAAGAGTTCCGACGGGGGAGCGCGGCCGGACTATTCGCGCATTATCAAGCGCATCCGCCAAAAGGAGAGATCGTGCTGCTGGTCAAAGGAGCGGCGGGTTCCTGATTATCTGTCTTAGTAGCTGCCGCCGTCCTGAGCGGCAGACCCGAGAAACTCTGCCGCCAGAGATGCGGCAGCCACATCAGCTACGCTTTCCGTTTGCCAAACCGGTGCATTTGTGGGATTTTGCGCGGCTTTTTCCCCAGAGAGAAATCACTCATATGGCCTTTGCAATCATCAAGACCGGCGGCCGGCAGTATCGCGTCGCGCAAGGCGACACGATCGATGTCGATTTACTGGAGGCCGAGCCGGGCAAGCAGGTGGTGATTGCTGATGTCTTAATGCACGCCGATGGCGACAACGTCAGCCATGGCGCGCCGATCGACGGCGCGAAGGTGACAGCGGAAGTGGTTGAGCAACGCAAAGACAAAAAAGTCGTCGCCTACAAATTTCGACGACGAAAAGGTTACCACCGCACGGTGGGTCATCGGCGCAAGCTGACCCGGCTGAAAATTAAATCGATCAGCGTCGGCGGAAAGAAAAGCGCAAAAAAAGAAGCGGCCGAATAGGAATACGATTAAGAATAAGATTACGAAGAAGAACCCAATTAAGCATCATTGATTAACCATCAACCCTCGCCAATGGCTCACAAAAAAGGACAAGGCAGCGTAAAGAATGGGCGCGATAGCGTCAGCAAGAGGCTGGGTGTGAAAAAATTCGGCAGCGAGCTGGTCGTCGCGGGCAACATTATTGTGCGGCAGCGGGGAACAAAATTTTTGCCGGGGAAAAACGTCGGGCTTGGGCGCGACTATACCATTTTTGCGCTGGTCGATGGGAACGTGCGCTTCGATCGGGCGGGACGACGAGTGAATGTCGATCCGGTGGCGGCGAGGTAAGTCTGAAATAGGACTAAGCTTTGAGGTAGCGCAACGGGATCCCTCGACGTAGCTCGGGATGACCAAAGAGTACGGGACAACTATTGCCCAAATCATGCTGTTTGTTTTATAAAAGAAAGTTCCTCCATGAAATACAAGACGTTCATTCTCTTTGGCGCGCCGGGTAGCGGCAAGGGCACACAGGGCAAAACGCTCGGCAGTATCCCGCGTTTTTTCCATTGTCCCTGTGGCGATGTTTTCCGCTCAATCGACACCCGCACCGATGTCGGCAAAGCTTTTCTCGAATATTCGAGCAAAGGCCAGCTCGTGCCCGACGAAATCACGGTCGAGCTCTGGAAAGAAGCAATCGACGCCGCGGTCGACGCTCACAAATTCAAACCCGATATCGATACGCTCGTGCTCGATGGGATTCCACGAAATGTGAACCAGGCAAAAATCATGGAGCAAATGATCGACGTGGAAAAAGTCTTCCATCTCGCATGCCCGAATCGGGAGACCCTATTCGTCCGGCTGAAAAAGCGCGCCTTGAAAGATAACCGGCTCGATGACGCCAATGAGCAGGTAATCCAAAAACGCCTCAACATTTACGAAAACGAATCCCGTCCCGTGCTCACCTACTATCCAAAAGATCGCATCACGGTGGTTGACGCGATGCAGCCACCCGCGAAGGTTTTGTTCGACATCCTCGCCAGTATGAACGGCGTCGATGGGCATCGAAATGAGTCAGTTTGAGAACTTCACTGCTTCCAGCCTTTATTGCGACAAATGCAAAGCGGCCATGCCGGTGCGCGAACGGCTGCTGCTAGTTTTGCCTGACAAAGAACTGTACGATTATCTCTGCACCGGTTGCGCTTCTTCGGTCGGATCGCGCGAAGTCACGGCCGGTGAAAAAATGATGGCGCAAGCGATCGCGGCGCAACAGGCGCGCCGAGGAAGGCGGGTTCCAATTTCTCTGCATTCCTAACAAGAATGCGGATTCTCCTTATCGGCACCGGTGAAATCGGCCTGCCGACATTGCGGATGCTGCACGACTGGCGTGACCACGAGTTGGTCGGCGTAGTCACCCAACCCGATAAACCAGCCGGACGCGATCAAAAACTCACGCCATCACCGATCAAGAAAGCGGGTCAACAATTGAGTATTGCAGGTGCAACACCTGAAAGTAAACTCGGCCTGCCCGTTTTACAGCCGGAAAAAATCAAAAATCGGCAGTCAATTGATGCTATTCGCGCACTGACGCCGGATGTGATTGTGGTAATAGCTTACGGACAAATTCTTCCGCGCGAGGTTCTCGAAATTCCCAAAGTTGTTTGTCTGAATTTGCATGCCTCGTTGCTGCCGCGCTGGCGCGGCGCCGCGCCGATCCAAGCCGCCATTGCGGCGGGCGATCGCGAAACCGGAATCACGGTCATGTATATGGATGAAGGTCTCGATACCGGTGACATCCTGCTTCAGAGAAAAGTTGAGATCGCACCTGCTGAGACTGGCGCTTCCTTGCACGACAAGTTGGCCCAAATTGCACCGGCAGGGTTGGCTGAGGCAATCTTGTTGCTGGAGAAGGGAAAAGCGCCTCGCCTTCCGCAAGAAAATGAACTTGCAACTTACGCGCCCAAACTCGAGCGCGAACACGGCCGGATCGACTGGACTGAGTCGGCCGATGTCATCGAAAGAAAAATCCGCGCATTCGATCCCTGGCCCGGCGCGTTCATGAAGATCGACCATCGCAAGTTGAAAATCTTTGGTGCTACAATTGTCGATCGCAGGGGCAAGCCCGGCGATATTTCGCGAGACGAAAATGAATTGATTGTCGCTGCCAGGGAAGGCGCGTTGTCGTTGGGCGAAATTCAGCTTGAGGGGAAACGGCGAATGAGCGCTGCGGAATTTTTACGTGGGCATTCCCGAATCGCTCAGCTGTAGCCCCGGTCGCTGGCCGTGCCCCCTCTCCCGTCTACGGCTGCCTAAGCCGCAGCAGCCAGGGACCGTGGCGACAACAGAGCATTTTTGTTTTCATTACACACACGTTTGCGGCATCTTGACGCCCAATGCAGACGGAAGCTGCCGCTTATGAACGTATCGTGCTCAAATTAAGCGGCGAGGCGCTTCAGGCGCCCGGTGCGCGGGAAAATATTTCGCCACAGGTCGTCCTCGCGATTGCCGAGCGAATTAAGGAAGTGCGCGATCTCGGGGTGCAAATCGGTGTGATCATCGGCGGAGGAAATATCTGGCGCGGAACTTCCGCGGCCCATCGCGGAATGGACCGCACCACTGCTGATTACATGGGAATGCTCGCGACTGTTATCAATGGCCTGGCCTTACAAAGTGCCTGCGCCCAAATCGGAGTGGAAACACGAGTGCAAACAGCGATTGAAATGAAAAACGTAGCGGAGCCTTTCATTCGCGGGCGCGCCATCCGCCATCTCGAGCTCGGGCGCGTTGTTATTTTCGTCGCCGGCACCGGCAACCCCTATTTTTCCACCGACACCACGGCGGCGTTGCGTGCGAGTGAGATCGGCGCGGAAGTGCTTCTGAAAGCAACCAAGGTCGATGGCGTTTATGATTCCGATCCGAATAAAAATCCAAACGCAAAGCGCTACGAACAGGTGAGCTACACCGAGGCGCTGAGCAAACGTTTGCAGGTAATGGATTCGACCGCTTTCAGTTTGTGCATGGACAACAAGATCCCCATCGTCATTTTTAACATGAACGAGCCAGAGAATATTCGCAATGTGGTGCTGGGGCGGAAAATCGGCACCGTGGTTTGCGATTAAGATTCGGCCGCGCCAAAATCTTTTATGAGTAGCGACGACATTCTTCTCGAAGCCGAAATGGCAATGGAAAAAAGCGTCGATTTCATGGTGCACGAATTCGCGGCGGTGCGGACCGGGAAAGCATCGCCCGCCCTAGTAGAGAATGTGGACGTGCAGGCCTACGGCTCGGCCATGAAACTCAAACAGCTTGCCCTCATCACCGCGCCAGAACCGCGCTTACTCGTGGTGCAACCATTCGACGCTGGAACGGTCCGCGACATCGAGAAAGCGCTCAACGAATCGCGTATCGGCATAACGCCGTCGGTGGACGGCAAGATTATTCGCCTGCCCATCCCGGAATTGTCGGAGGAACGCCGCAAAGATCTGGTCCGTTCGCTGAGCAAGATGGCGGAAGAAGCACGCGTGCGAGTGCGCGCGAATCGGCGCGCTGCCCTGGATGAAGCGAAAAAGCTGAAAGCCGCGGGCGGCCTGACCGAAGATGGGATGCGCGACACAGAAGGCGAGGTGCAAAAATTGACGGATCGTTTCGTAAAATCGATCGACGATCATCTCGCGCGCAAAGAAGCCGAGATCATGAAGGTCTGAGCCTCTTCCTCTACCTCTTAACCTTTCTCTTCTGTCCTTAGAATAGAGGAAGAGGAAGAGTTACAATCTAACCAAATCGATTAAGAACTGGCACCAGAGATAGATCATCCCGCGCCAGGAATACTTCACTACGTCTTTCGCCGCGGGTTTGAGCACCCCTGCCCGGACATTGTGCGCAATCTGCTCGCGCAAATCATTTTCAATGTCGGTTTGCATCCGTTCGTCATCGAGAGCGTCGAGCGCGCTTGTCTCGACGGAATGACTCCGCAGAAATTCGCGATGGCTTTGATAAAGCTGCCAAAATGTCTGATCCGGCCGCTGGCGATTGATCCGAAACTGTGGAGTTAGTTTTAATCCGTAAGACAACGGATAATTCCAAGTCGTCCAAATCTGGCCGTCTTTCGCGCGCGAGGAAATGCGCAGGTAATAAAAGGAAAGATCGTGTTGTTCGTTCAGGCAAATTGTGGCCTGGGCGCGATCGTCGGTCTTATAGAACAACCTGAAAAATTGCCGGTAGTCTTCCCAATCCCAGCCGGCATCGTTCACGTGAGCGAAGCCTTCATTTTCGATCTCACGACTGATCTCGTCGAGTGCAGGAAACAAGCTGGTGGAGGGCGGACTTTTGGGCCGCAACCGTTTTTCTTTGGGCAGCCGCAAGGTGCGAATGCGCGTGAGGATCTCCAGCCACGGCAGGAAAAGCCAGGCGGCCGCCCCCGCCGCCCCCCAGCCGGCGTTCCCGGTGATGAAATAAACTGCCAGGAATGACGCGATCAGAATTCCGAAGGCCCCGAGTTTTTGCGCCAGCGAAGTTTGATAACTGCGCAGAGCGACACTGAGAACAGCAACCCCGAGGGTGAGAAAAAGCCCGAACAGCATTTACGGTTCGATTTGATGCTCGTCTAAGAATTTCTCGAGCTGATCGACATCGAAATTTGCCAGCACTTCTTCGCCGGCTACCAGCGTCGGGACATAACTTTGATCGGAAAGGTCCTTCATCTCTTCGTAGGCGGCCCGATTCCGGCCGACATCGACCTCGGTGAACGTATAGCCGCGAGCTTGCAGAAAATCCTTCGCGTCGAGGCACCATGAGCACATCGCGCGGCTATAGAGTGTGAGGTCACTGCTCATAAACAACCAATGGTAAAACAACGTCTGTACCGGCGTCAACCGACCCGCTAATAAGCTTTGGCCCAAACCACTCGTTTCTCACTCGCTTGGCCTGTGAAAATGCAGCGCCCAGGTTCGGAACCGGACACTGGAATGCAGCGAATTGTAACTTTGAGGTCGTTTTTTATTTTCTCTTCGATTTCGCGCGAGCCATTCCAATGCGCCCAGGCAAAGCCGCCATGAATTTCCGGTTTCGCTGGATTCTTTGGCGTGAAGAAATCGTAAAATTCTTCCTTGTTGTCGATGGTGCGGGTATTGGCATCGCGAAATTTCAGCGCTCGCTGGTAAAGATTTTGTTGGATCGATCCGAGAATTTCCGGCGCGCGAGAAATGAATTCCCCTGTTACCATGAATTGTTTCTCTTTCACTGGCTGATCCCGCCGGCTCAACTCTACCGAATTTTTTTCCAGGTCGCGCGGGCCAAGCTCAACTCGAATCGGGACACCTTTCTTGATCCATTCCCAATTTCTCACCCCGCCACCGAATTGGCGTCGATCGATTTCCACCTCGAGCGCGAGATCGGCGTATTTGTTTGCGCGAAGCTGGGCTGCGAGTTTGTCGCAAGCTTCCAATACCTGGCCCCGCGTTTCTTCCTTCGGCGTGATCGGTAAAATCACAATCTGGGTCGGAGCGATTCGCGGCGGCAAAATGATTCCATCATCGTCGCCATGCGCCATCACCACGGTGCCGACCATACGCGTGGTCATCCCCCAGCTCGTCGTCCAGCCAAATTCCTGTTTGCCTTCGCGGTTCTGAAACTGAATACCGCTCGCGCGCGCGAAGTTTTGTCCGAGAAAATGCGAGGTGCCGGCCTGGATCGCTTTCCGGTCCTGCACCATTGCTTCGATCGTCATTGTTTGCACCGCGCCGGGAAATTTTTCGGCTTCCGATTTTTCGCCGGCAAATACCGGGATGGCGCAATGATCGCGTGCGAATGTTTCGTAAACGCCGAGCATGCGCTGCGTTTCCTCGCGCGCTTCGGCTTCGGTCTCGTGAACGGTATGGCCCTCCTGCCAGAGAAACTCGGTCGTACGCAAAAACAGGCGCGGCCGCATTTCCCAACGCACCACATTGCACCATTGGTTGAGCAGGATCGGCAGATCGCGATACGACTGCACCCACTTGGCGTAACTCGCCCCGATGATCGTCTCGCTCGTTGGCCTGACCACGAGCGGCTCGGTCAACGGACTCGAGGGTTTCATTTTTCCCTCGGCGTCGACCTCAAGCCGTGAATGGGTCACGATCGCACATTCCTTGGCGAAGCCCTCGACGTGCTCAGCTTCCTTCGCGAAATAACTCAGAGGAATAAAAAGCGGGAAATAAGCATTACGATGTCCGGTCGCGCGAAACATGGCGTCTAGTTGCCGCTGCATGTTTTCCCAAATGCCGAAACCCCATGGGCGAATGACCATGCAACCGCGGACGTCGGAAGGCTCGGCTAGTTCCGCCGCTCGGATGGCCTGTTGATACCACTCCGGGAAATCCTGTTCCCGAGTTGGCGAGATGGCGGTTTTTTCAGCTCTTGTCATAATTTCGGATGCTATTGGCTAAGATCGAAGCGCGAAAAATGATTCTTCGATTTGCGCCAAAAATAGAGGAGAGCAAATTTCATCGGGCCCGCAACTTTGCCAGGGCTTTTGGGTTATACTTCTCAGTTATGAAACGTCAGGTCTTGGTCATAGCTCTGCTGGCCGTTTTACTGCCAACGGAGGGATTTGCCCAAGGACAACGAACGGTTTACGTCAGGCGTGGACGGTTTGCTAGACTGTCGATGGAGGAGCAGGCAAAATTGCGCTCGGCGCATGAGAGGGCAATGCGTGATCCGGCGTTGGCAGCAACGCGGCAGCGGTATGAGCAAGCACGCAACGAGTTTCGCGACAAATTGCGCGAGGGATTGCTCAAGGCTGATCCTTCAGTGCAACCGATTCTGGAAAAAGTGCGCCGCAAGCGGCACCGAGATCGGTAATTAAAACGAATTCTGTGCGTCGCTCCCGCGCGCAAATCTATTTTCCGCGTAGCCATTGGCGAAATCGATACTACAAACGCTGCCGAATCTGGCGTGCGGACCGTAGGCTGCTCCAGCCACATTGTAAGTAGGGTTGAAAATGTTTTTGCGATGGCCGCGACCGCGCACGCCGTCATCAACAATCAGCGCCAGCACAATTTCACCCGCAGTATGGCGACCGTACGCAATGTTCTCCGCCCAGCCTTGAGTTACGATGCCATAGCGACTGATCCGATTTCCGGGATCGCCTCCCTTGCTGCCGTAGTGTCCCGTTGCACCTCCAGCCTGTTCACGACAATGATCAGCAGCAGCCAGACATAGACCGGCCGAAAGCGCGAGCGGTGGTTGCGGCTTTGCGCGACGCAAAAATTGTATCGCGTCATCGAGAGCGCGAACGCCTTCGTGTGTGCGCATCCGAACGTTGCCCGGCAATAGACAGACACCACCGGAATAATTCTGGCGCGTTTGTTCGAGCAGCGTCGCGTAAAGCGCCGGATTTTGTCGCGCCAGGTTCATTTCATGAATAATTGCCGCGGCTGTGACATGATCGGGAACTGTGGCTGATGAATTCGGGTCAGCGGCAAATAAAAACGGTGCCAAGAGCGAATAAGCGAGTGGTAAAAAGACAGGGAAACGCATTATAATTTCTAGAAAGCATCCTAGGTGCCACCTCCCTTGCCGGTGAGGGGATCGTGAAGTCGATTCGGCCGCCAGCAAAGTTGACACCCCCGGCCGTCGCCCTTAGTTTCCGTGCCTTTTCCCGCCCGTGATGAAAACGTTCTCAGCTAAAGCCGCCGAAGTTCCACGCAAATGGTGGATCATCGACGCGAAAGATCAGGTGCTTGGCCGTGTCGCAGTCAAAGCTGCGACTCTCTTGCGCGGAAAGGAGAAAACCGTCTTCACCCCGCATGTCGATACCGGCGATTTCGTGATCGTGGTCAATGCCGACAAAGTGCGCGTCACCGGGAAAAAAGAGGAGCAGAAGACATTCATGAGTTTTTCCGGTTACGTTGGCGGTCATAAATCGGAAAACGTCCGGGCACGACGAGCCCGCCATCCAGAATTATTAATCGAGCGGGCGGTGCGCGGAATGATTCCGCATAATCGACTTGGCCGCTCGGTTTATCGGAAACTCAAAGTATATCGAGGCGATGCTCACCCGCACGCCGCGCAACAGCCGGCGCCGGTGAAATTGCGCTAGCAGAAAATAACATGGCACCAGCTCAGGAAATCGTCGCCACCGGTCGTCGCAAGACTTCGGTCGCGCGTGTGCGAATGACCGCGGGCAGCGGTAAAATCGACATCAATGGGCGCGGCTTTGAAGAATACTTCCCGACCGCGCCGTTGCAGAACACGGTGTTACAACCCTTGCAAACAGTGAAGCTGGCGAACGCCTACGATATCTCGATCAACGCTACCGGTGGCGGAGCCAGTGGTCAGGCGGGCGCGGCACGCCTGGCAATTTCCCGCGCTCTCTTGCAAGTTGATATTAATCTGCGGGCCACTCTCAAAGCCGATGGCTTGCTCCGACGCGATCCGCGCATGAAAGAACGCAAGAAATCCGGGCAGCCTGGGGCACGCAAACGCTTCCAATTCTCGAAACGCTAATCTTGTAGCCGCAGCTTCGCTCGCGAATCGGAACACAGACTTCCAGTCTGTGCGCCCAGCGGAGTTTTACTCCGTTGCGTCCCGCTTGCGAAAGTCCTGAGGCAGCGGTTTTGGAAACCCGCTGAGCGCAACGGCCAGAGACCTGTGTTCCGTATCAGCCGCCGCCACGTTGCCTTTTAGCGCGCAACTTTAATTACGGTTTGGCGCTCGGCGCCGGCGGCTGTTTGGCGGGCGTGAGCGATGGAGAATTCAGAGCAGGCGGCGCCGTGGGTAAAACCTTCATCGTTGGCGGAACGGTAGCGCTTGCAGACGAGCCCGGTTTGGGTGACGCAACGATTGGCGGGGTTTGTGGCTTCGCCGATTTCAAGAGCGTTCGCAGCAACTGACTGGCTTCCATTGCCGCGTAGCTGTCGCGATATTGTGTCATGATCGTCTCGCAGATGCGCCTCGCATCATCGACCCGGTTTTTTTCCTGCAAGATGTGCACCTGCTCAATCAACGCCATTGGGGCATTGAAACTTCCGGCATTAGCCGATGCAATTTGTTGGTAAGTCGCGAGAGCTTCGTCCTGTTTCCCCATCGATTCCAGGTTCGCCGCCATCGCCATTCGCGCTGTGCTTGCCAGTTCGTGCTGCGGAAATCTCTCGAGGAGTTTCACGAGCGTTGCATTCGCTTCCGCATACTTCGATTGCTTTCGTTCCTCCCCGGCCAGTAACAGATAGGCAGAGGCAGCAGCAGCGGTGTCGCCATAGCGTTTGATTACTTCCTCGTACGCCGCCTGCGTTTTGGCCGCGGCAAATAACGTCGCCGCGGTGGCTTCGCGGCGATCCCGGTAGAACCGATAACCTGCAGTGGCGAAAATCGCGACAATCGCAAGAACAAGCAGGATTGCGATTTCTCTGCGATATTTGAACCAGAAAACCTGCGCTTCGAGTGCGGGGTCGGTGCTGAGTTCTTTGGCGATTGGCATGCGATTACAGCGGGCGAGTTTATGCCACGCGCCCGCACCGCCCGCAAGATCGCTACTTCAACTCGTTCCGCAATCGCATCAAGATGGGAACTGTCGTCAGCACGCCCACGGCGAGAAGGGCGAGGCCAGCGCTGCGTCGTTCCTCCTTTTCTAAAGCGTTGCTTAAGAGGAGACCGATACCAACGCCGAGCGCGCCGCGCGTCATCGCGATCAGCCCAATCTCCGGCAACGTCAAAGTGATGCGTTTCGCACTAATATTCATGCAATCTGCTCCACACTTTAATTCGCATCCGACGCCCGCGTGCGGTTCGCTGTGCAAGCATAGGCACAATGTATTATTTTTGGGGGAAACGGAGCGATCGTCGCATCTTGAAAACGGATAGCAATCGAATCACGCGATCTAATCCCCAGACCGAACACCGACGGCTGCAATCGCTCCAAATTCGCCGTGCGAGAAAGGAAGATCGTGAGACGATCTGGCAAATCTTTCACGCCGTCGTTGCCAAGGGTGATACTTACGTCTTTGACCCGAATATTTCACGCCGCAAGGCGCTGGCCTACTGGCTCGGTCCGAAGACGCGCTGTTACGTCGCTCTGTCCGATCAAGGAATAGTTGGCAGTTACATTCTCAAAGCCAACCAGCCCGGGCTTGGATCGCATGTCGCTAATGCCGGCTTCATGGTTTCGCCATCTGCCCGAGGTCGCGGAATCGGCCGAGCCATGGCTGAACATTGTCTGCACGAAGCTCGCCGTCTCGGTTTTCGGGCGATGCAATTCAACTTCGTCGTCGCTACCAACAGAACTGCGCTGCGCCTTTGGAAGGATCTCGGATTTAAAATCGTCGGCACGCTGCCAGACGCTTTCCGACATAGCCGGCGCGGGTTTGTCAATGTTTATGTAATGTATCGCAGGCTTACGAGTGTGATCTAACTCTCGTTAGATCTTACTTGGTCAAGGAACGGGCATAAGGTAGCTGCTGCCAATGTCCTCGCAATAGAATCCAGGCTTCTGGCACTAGAGATGGCGACAGCTACATCGTAGCAGCGACAGCATGTTTAGTGCTTCTTTTTCCGGCCACCCTTTCTCCCGCCCTTGCGAGAGCTCGCTTTGCTCCCCTTCTTGCCGCGGCCACTCCCGCTCTTTTTGCCGCCGCCGCTCTCCTTGTTCACGGTCGCCCAGGCACGGCGTTCCGCTTCTTTCTTCGATGTGCCGCGCTTCTCGTAACCTTCCTCAATGTGCTCTGCTTTTCGTTTTTGTTTGCCGCTATATTTCGATTTGCTTCCTCGAGCCATAATTCCTCCCCTTTGCTGAGCATTTCGGCGCGCGATGCGTTTTTGGATTTATCGCTAGTTCCCCCGCCATACGCGCACGGGGCGCGAATGGCGCGAACCTTTCACGAATGAACGCGTTCTATAATTTAATTGATCCGTGCCTCGGTTTGGGTGCGCAACCTAAGGATTTAACCTTTCTTCAAATCTCGCTTCGCGGGATCATCGTTTTCCTCGCGACCCTGGCGATGATTCGAATTGGGCATAAGCGCTCGCTCGCTCGCAAGACAGCGTTTGATGCGGTGCTCATTGTTATCCTGGCGTCGGTCCTGTCACGCGCCATTAATGGTAGCTCGGCGTTTTTTGCAACCATCGGTGCCAGCGTTGTCATCGTCCTAGTGCATCGCTTGTTCGCGTTCATCGCCTATCATTCGCACTGGTTCGGTTGTCTCTTGAAAGGCCGCCCGGAGGTGATTGTTGAGAACGGCAATCTGATTCTAGCAACGATGCGACGGAATCATATTTCCGAGCACGATCTCGAGGAAGATTTGCGTCTCGATGCCGAAATGGAGGACGTCTCGAGGGTAAAAGTCGCACGCGTCGAGCGCAGCGGCGACATCAGTTTCATCAAAAAATAGTTGTAGGGCGTCCGTGTCGGACGCCGAATTGAAGCACGGCATTTCACAGAAACGCTCTACAATTTCGCGTATTCGCAATTAAGGTCCGACCGTGACGCGGCACGACAAGCTTTTCATTCCCGGTCCGGTCGAAGTTTCAGAAAAAACGCTGGCCGCCTTTTCCCGGCCGATGATTGGGCATCGCGGCGAAGCCTTCAAAAATCTCTACCGCGAAATTCATCCCCTCTTGCAGAAACTGTTCGGAACGAAGCAGTCCGTTTTCCTTTCTACCTCGTCGGCCTGGGGCGTGATGGAAGCGGCCATCCGCAACGTCGTGCGCGAGCGCGTCCTCTGCTCCATGTGCGGCGCGTTTTCCGATAAATGGCTCGATGTCGCGCGACGTTGCGGAAAGGAAGCGGAGGCGTTGCAGGTCGAATGGGGCAAACATATCGATCAAAGGGCAATCGACCGCGAACTGGCGAGTGGGAAGTTCGATGCCATTACCTTGATTCATAACGAGACCTCGACAGGAGTGATGAATCCCTTGCCAGAGATCTGCTGCACCCTCGCCAAATATCCCGATGTCGCGCTCATCCTCGATACCGTCTCATCCTTCTCCGCTGTCCCGATCGCGATGGATGCGCTCGGCATCGATGTCATGCTTACCGGGGTCCAAAAAGCGCTCGCCCTTCCACCAGGATTTTCTCTTTTCAGCGTTTCCGAAAAAGCATTCGCCCGCGCCGAAAAGCAAAAAGATCGCGGCTATTACTTCGATTTTCTCGAATTCAAAAAACAGCAAAGCGAATTCATGACCCCGAGCACGCCCAGCATCGGGCATATTTTCGCGCTCCAGTCAAAACTCGAAGAAATTTTCGGCGAAACTTTGCCGACGCGTTGTGCGCGTCACGCCCGCACTAACACGCTTGTCCACGACTGGGTGCGTGGACGAGGTCTCGAATTTTTCGCCGAAGAAAACTTTCGCTCCTTCACTCTCACCTGCGTCAAAAATAATCGCGGCATCGACGTGGCGAAACTCGTGCGCGACTTGCGCGAAAAACATCATCTTGTCATCGACGGCGGCTACGGCAAAATCAAAGGCCAAACCTTCCGCCTCTCCAACATGGGCGACGAAACGGAAGAAACGGTTGCGCATTTGCTCAGCTGTATCGACGATGTGTTGTAGCGGCGACTGTCCTCAGAGACAGACGTTGCAATCGCGTAACGAGCACAACTCTACCAAGGCTACACACTTGCAGATGTACGCTTCGATTCCTCAATTTCCTTGCACGCTGCTTCGATTCCGGCGCGGTTCTTCTAACGGCAACAACCGATGAAACTCGATTGAGTTGCCGCCTCGCATGTGCCCCGCTCGTTTCAATTGTTAAAGGTCATCCACAGTGTCCTGATCAGTCGCTCATGCTCTCGGTAACGCCACACTCGCTTCCTCCGCCATCTTTTTCGGCTCAGGAATTTTGCGGAAAATCATCCAGACACCGGCGAGAACGAAACAGGCACCGAGAAGCGACCAGGCCGACAAGCGTTCGCCACCGAGGGCCCAGCCGAGTGCGATCGCGCCAGGCGGCGTGATGAGCGAGATGGTTTGCAATTTCGTCACCGACATAAGCGGCATCAGCCAGTAAAGAAGCAAAAAGGTGAGTGATGATCCGACGATCGCCAGATAGAGGAGGCAGAAAATCGCTGTCCCGGTCCAATGAAAACGCGCCGGGTTGCCATCTACAATAAATCCGATCGCCAGCAGTGGCACGGTGCCGAAAATCATTTGCCATGCAGCCATCATTGCCGGTGCGAGCTCCATCCGCCGCGATTTCAGCAACACATTGGAAAAGGCTGCACTGGCCGCGCCGATGGTGATCCCGAGGCCACCCAGGAACGCGAGCCAGCCATTGAAACTGAGCAGGCGAGCGCAAATTAACGCGACCCCGCCGATCGACACAAACGCGCCGAGCAGGCGCTGCCAGCGCAACGGTTCCTCGGGCAAAAGCCAGTGCGCGAACACCATTCCGAAAATCGGAATTGATGCCTGCAAAATCGCGGCCAGCCCTGAAGACACGTACAATTCGCCCCAAAACAAGAGCACATAGTTGATTGCGAACATCAGCACGCCGGTAAAAGCGAGCACGCCATAATCCGATCGGCGCTTTGGCAGCAGACGGGTATGCCCAACCGAAACGGCGATCAAGGCAACGATCGCGATCAGAAAGCGAATCGCGACGTACGAGATCGGCGGCAAATCGCGCAGGCCGACTTTAATCGCGAGCCACGTCGAGCTCCAGACAATGCAGAGCGTCAGCCACGCTGCCGGAATTCGCCAGTCAATCCGCCTTGTCGTTTCCGATTTTCCCACAAACATTCAGCGATACTCGCGGCGCCCGGATGAATCGTAAAGCGCTGCTGACCTAACATCGCCCCGCCAATTGCGCTGCGAGACGCGATTCGAATGCGATGGGGTTTACCTTGGCAAATTTCGTTACCCTGCTCGACATCGGTTGCTGGGCGGTTTGCTTTTGGTGGATGCATCGCATTTCGCAACGCCAAGACATCGTGCTGAAAGAGCTGCAACAGCAGGCGCACAGCATCGAAGAACTTTCCAGGGAAGAACGCGAAATCCTCAAACAATTGCATCCGACGGTGCAGAAGATCGACGAGAACGTTGATCAGGTGAAAGAATCGACACAAGGTTGATCAATAACTCATCGACAAATAAAGCGAAGGGCGCTCCGTTTCCGAAGCGCCCTTCATAATTGATGGCGGTAAGCCGAATTCTGTCCGGCTGATTTCTCAACCGGGACGATCATTTATCTCAACTCACTTCCGTGAATCGCCCGCTACGCTTGCGCGCATCGTGGTGCGACGATACCCGGAGATCAACGGACCGGCTGTCCTCCTCCTGTTTTGTCTTGCACCGCATGGGGTTTTTCCTGCCGCGCGAATTACTTCGCGCGCGGTGAGCTCTTACCTCGCCTTTTCACCCTTGCCTGCACTTTTCTCAAAGAACCGGCGGTATCTTTTCTGTGACACTTTCCGTCGCCGCAATCTAACAAATGCGACGCCCGCGTTCTTTACGCGGCACGCTGCCGTATGGTGTTCGGACTTTCCTCTAGGGAGCCTCACGACTCACCAGCGATCGTCTGCCATCACACACAATCTAGCACAACCCGATAATCCGTAAAAACGGGACTGAAACCGTGGCATACAGCTATGCAGTTCCTGTTGGGGAACCGCTCCCGATTGCCATGCAATTCCTCGGCAGGCGATGCGCCTGGCCCTACAATTTCCGGCTCGGTCGCTTCCTGGATGAAACAATCCGCGCTTATCGTGTCGTCCGCGGCTTATTTCTTCTCCTGATTTGGAGCGTTTATCGTTTCAAACCAATGCGCCAGAAAGAACTTTTTCTCCGTCGGCAAAAATGTTTTCGAGGGAGCAATGATCGGACGCAACGTCGTCGTCATTTGAAAACAGACCAGGATAAAGATGACGCTCCAGATCCTGAAATGACCTTTGCTCCGCGCACTAAGGAAACGGGCCGTCGCGTCGATAAAGCGTAAGCCGAAACGGATGCCTATTACCCAAAAAAGCAAATGAAGTGCCCCCATGAAAGCGATGGAGTCGGTTGATTGCGAAAAAATCCACGCCACCGGTGCAAAACCGATCAACAAAATCGAACTTAAACAAACGGCCGCGAAAAGTGCGCCACAAACACTGCGCAGTTGTGCGTCAATCCCGCCGAGGCAGGTGAAAATGTATAGGCTCGGCAAGCAAATCAGCATCGCCAGCAAAGTACCCCCTCCGAGCTTGGCTGGTGCGATCCACATTTGCGCCCCGCCCGATTGCGCGCCGACAACTGTTCCATAAATCGCAATGCCGATGATCCCGAAAAGAAGCAGCCAGCCAGCCAGAATTGGCGCCTGCTTTTGATGCAGCTCGTGAACAACGCGTCCCGGATGCTTCAACAAACTTTCCAGGAGCCTGACTGGGTTTTCTACGTTCGGCATTGGCTCGAAGACGAAATTGTTGGCGAATAGTGGTGGTTGCTTTGATGGAAGTGGTGGTGGGTTCATATTGTTTCGGTTTTGGTTTTTTGTCAGAAAAAGAGATGTCGAAACGCACGCCAGACTGCTTCGTAGAAATTTCCGCGAAGCGGATCATCGCGGAGAAATTGCACGGCCAGACCAGGCGAGCCGATGAAGGGCCGCAAATTCCAGGCGAGTTGCGCCCCGAGAAAAAGATTGCCGCCGAGCCAGCTGAATAGAATCGCGCGGGCCGTCGCGTCGCGGCCGGTCATTCTTCTCAGCAAGTCGAGCAAGCGCCGATTCGCCACGATCCCGGCGAAGGCAATGGCGAAGACATGCGTGAGCAACATCATGCTGTGGCCGACGATCGCGTTAGCCGATTCAAGCGGCGGCGCGTTGTAGAGAACAAAGAGCGTGACCGGACTGAGCGCGCCGAGAATCACGGCTGCAATCGCGAAACTCATCAAAATTGCGAGCGCGGTTTGCTTGAAGGAAAGACCGGAACCGAAAAGTTGCGCAAGCATTCCGTTGACCGCGCCGTTGCCGATGCAAGTCAGGAAAATTAACAGCGGAAATTTGAGCGCAGTGAAAACTGATTGCAGCGGAGCTCGCCAAAGCCCGATGGTAGCGCCGTAAACGGACGAGCCGACGACAATCGCCAGGCAATAGGTGGCAAACCAATGCAATCCCGGCTTTTCCAGTGAAATCGCGCTGACCTCGCCGCGTAACAACGTCTTGAAATGTTCAATCATGGAATTCTTCGAGCCGCTGACGTACGGCCTCGACTGTTTCCGGCAGGGTGGAAGTTCCGCCGGTGAGCCCGACCACATTGACGCCGCGAAACCATTCGGCCTCCAATTCTTCAGGACGTTCGATATGCAACGCTCTTTTGCCGGCGGCGCGACAGGTTTCGACTAATTGACGGGTGTTGTTGCTCTGGCGGCCCCCAACGACAACGATTACGTCCGCCATCTCGATCAACTTTTTAAGCGCGAGCTGTCGATCTTTCGTCGGTTTGCAAACTGTGTCCGCGAATCGAATTTCAGCGCTTGGATGCGCGCGTGCGATTTCCGCGACCAGCACGCGAACACGATCGATTTGTTGCGTGGTTTGCGAAATAATCCCGTAACGCGGTCGCGCTGGCAGATTCCGGATGTCGGCGGATTCGTTGATGACAAAGGCATCGGCAAAATCTCCGACCAAACCGCGGACTTCGACGTGGTTGCCCAGGCCGATCACCACCGGAAAATAACCCGCCTGCACCAGTCGCTTGAGTTGCTCGTGCGCATATCGAACAAGCGGGCAGGTGCCATCCGCGACAACCAAGCCGCGCCTAGTGAGAGCTTCGCGCCGCCGGTCCGAAGTGCCGTGGGCCGTAATCATGACGCGGGAAGTTTGCGGAGCGCGATCGGAAGGTTCTTCGCGAATACCCTGAGCGCGCAAATGCTCGCGCACGATCGGGTTGTGCACGAGCTCGCCGAGAATGGTGAGGGGTGCTTCCCGGGCGAGCGTTTCCGCTTGAGCGATGGCGTCACGGACGCCGAAGCAGATTCCAAAATGTGCCGCAACAATGATCTTCATTCACTTTGTGTCACAAAGCTTTCGGGCAAAAATTTTTATTTCCTTCCCGCGCTTTGTCATTCCGAGCGAAAACGCTAGCCCGGCTCGGACCGAGGAATCTCTTATCTTACCCGAGAAAATAATTAGAGATGTCTCGACTGCGCTCGACATGACAAAAGTTGTTATTTTCTGCCGGCTTTCACAATTTGCTCCAACACCCGCAAATACTCCTGAAAGGCCGAGCGCCCCTTCGCCGTGAGGGCGTAGCTCGTTTGCGGACGATCCCGAATTTCTTTCGTTACCGCCACCAATCCCAGTTTGTGCAAAGTCCGCAGATGAGTGATGAGATTGCCATCGCTCATGTTGAGTTCGGCTTTGAGATCCTGAAACGACCAGGCCGGCCGCGTCGCCAGCAAGGTCATGATGGAAAGCCGACCCTTCTCGTGAATCGCTTTGTCGAGTTTGTCGAAGTCTGGCATTTTTCATTTGCTGCCAGCCCGTACCGGCGAGTTCCAGACGCACACCGCATAAATCAAATGGTAGAGGCCGAAGGTGACACCCATCGCGATATTGGGAACCAGCGGTGTGGCGTAATATTCCAACTGCCGCGACGCCACCATCATTGCCGCGGCCGTCATCAAAAAAGCCCAGCCCAGAAACACAAGCGACCGAGGTGCGAAATGCTGAGTGGCGATTAAAGCCAGCCCATAAAATCCGATCCAGACGCGCACCAGCAGAAGTTCGTTGTCGAATTCATAGCCGTCGTAAAAAAACCAGATGGTGGTCGCAGCCGGAAGCACGAGGCAGGGCACAATGGACCGAAGCGCGAGTTTCATCGACGGCGAAATAAAAGGCCGGCCATCGTGCTGCGCTTTTCGCCAGACGAAGAACGTGTTCAAGGCAATGACAATGGCGAGTGCACTCAACCAGAGTAAAGCAAAGCCACGAGTAGAAATATGACGCATCACTTCCGGCGCGTTCTCCGCCCAATGATGCTCACGGATCCAAATGATTGCAGTCAACGCAATCGCGATCACACCGCCGGCCAGAGCGGTCGGGGCGGAGATAGCGCGATAAATGGTGGCGCGCTCCATCAAGGTCCGAATGACCCGGAGGTGTTCCTCCGCACGGTCGCGTTCATTCATTAAACTACTTTGTATTACAAAGCTTGAAGGCGGGCAAGAAAAATTTTGGTCATCCCGCAGCGATGTCGAGGGATCCCATTGCGCTTCCTTTACGTTTGCGCGGCGGGATCCCTCGACTGCGCTCGGGATGACGGAAGAGGCGGAGCTCGCCTTATAACGGCGATGGCACGTTCATCAGAAAGATCACGATCATAATGAGCCCGATAAAGAGTTTCGCGATGACGCCGGCCAGGCCACCCAGAAATGTGCCCCAGCCCGCGCGACCAGCTTTCATGACTTCTTTGCCGCCAATAAGTTCCCCTGCGATCGCGCCGATCACCGGGCCGACAAAGAGCCCGAGCAACCCAAAAAATAGTCCGATGAGCGCGCCGGCTACGCCGCCAATCAGACCCCATTTTGTCGCGCCGAAGCGTTTCGCACCGACGTAGCCGGCAGCAGCGTCAATTGCGTACGTCACAAACGTAAGGGTCAGCATCGCGAGGAGCGCGCTCCAGCCAAGACTGCGATCCGCACCCAGCGTCAGGCGGTGAACCACCGCCGCAGCCAGGATAATTGTCGTTCCTGGCACGATCGGGATTACCGTTCCGATCAGTCCGAGAGCCATCAGCACAATCGCAAACAGCCACCAAAACGCTTCCATGGGATTGGTGAATCGTGATCCGTAAATTGTGAATCGGCAATTAACGATTCAGCCGACTTCTCGATCTTATTTTGACCGGCTACATGTCGATCCTATACTGAAATTCTGCCATGCCACTCGCTGTTGGAACAAAAGCTCCTGATTTCACTTTGCCCACTAAAACGGCAGATGGACCGAAGCAGATCACATTGAGCGAAAATTTCGGCAAACGAAACACTTTGCTCGCATTTTTCCCAATGGCGTTTACGAGCACCTGCACCACGGAAATGTGTGGTGTCAGCTCCGACCTTGCCGCCTACGCTGAGATGAACGCGGCGGTGTATGGAATCAGTGGGGACAATCCGTTCGCACAGGAAGCCTGGGCCCGGAAGGAAGGAATTATGGTGCCGCTCTTGAGCGACTATGAACACAAGGTCGCTCGCATCTACGACGCCATCTATGAGTCCTTTCTTCCGCAGATCGGACTTGGCATGAGCGGCGTGCCAAAGCGCGCAACCTTTGTGATTGATCGTGCTGGTATAATTCGATACGTCGATTGCAACGACGACGCGCGCGTAGTGCCCGATTTCAACAAAGTGAAAGCGAAGCTGACGGAACTAGGATGAGCGACGGCAACATTTGTCATCCCGAGCCGCGCAGACAACGCCCGTCCGGCTCGGACCGGGGGACCTCACAATCGGAGTTTGAACCACTGATACACGTGTCGTGTGAAGTTGTGAGAGATCCTTGGCGTCCGCTCAGGACGACAGATTAGCAAATGAACAAAGAATTTAAAATGCCTTTTGTCATGTCGAGCGAAGTCGAGGACATCTCTAACCATTGGCTTTGAAGAACAATTAGAGATTCCTCGACTGCGCTCGGAATGACAGAAATTGTAAGGTGAACAACGAATTCAAGACCCTGCAAAAGTTTGACGTCGGCAATGGGCGTGAAGGATTTTTCCATTCGCTGCCAGAATTAGAAAAGCAAGGCGTCGGAAAAATCTCACGATTACCGATCAGTATTCGCATTGTCCTCGAATCGGTATTGCGGAATTGCGACGAAAAAAAAGTGCGCCGCAAAGACGTCGAGACTTTAGCGAACTGGAATGCCAGGAAGCCTGCCAACGAAGAAATCCCATTCGTAGTTGCGCGAATTGTTCTTCAAGATTTCACTGGCGTGCCGCTGGTGGTTGATCTGGCCGCGATGCGCAGCGCGGTGCAAGTCATTGGTGGCGATCCCAAAATCATCGAGCCACTGGTGCCAGTTGATCTGGTAGTCGACCACAGTGTTCAGGTTGACTTTTTCGGGTCAGCCCAAGCATTGCGATTGAACCTGGAAATGGAGTTCAAGCGTAATCGCGAGCGCTACCAATTTCTGAAATGGGGCCAGCAAGCTTTCAAAACTTTTCAATTGATCCCGCCCGGCATCGGGATCGTGCATCAGGTCAACCTCGAATATCTCGCGAAGGGCGTTTTAAGCCAGAAATCAGAGGTCGGAGGTCAGAGATCAGAAATCTTTTATCCTGATACTTTGGTTGGCACTGATTCACATACCACCATGATCAATGGGCTCGGCGTTGTCGGCTGGGGCGTGGGCGGAATTGAAGCGGAAGCCGGGATGCTCGGGCAGCCGGTTTATTTTTTGACGCCCGAAGTCGTGGGGGTGCATTTGAGCGGGCGCTTGAAGGAGGGCGTCACTGCAACCGATCTCGTCCTGCACATCACCCAGATGTTGCGGGCACAAAAGGTAGTTGGGAAATTTGTGGAGTTTTATGGCGAAGGCGCGGCGTCCTTGCCAGTGCCCGATCGTGCCACCATCGGCAACATGTCGCCGGAGTACGGCGCGACCATCGGCTATTTCCCAGTCGATCAGGAATCGGTCAATTATTTGCGTGCCACTGGTCGCACTGACGAGCAGTGCGCCGCGTTCGAAAATTACTTTCGCGCGCAGCAAATGTTTGGCATGCCGCGCAAGGGGGAAATCAATTACAGCGTCGATCTGGAACTGGATCTCGGCCAGGTCCAGCCGGGGGTAGCGGGGCCGAAGCGGCCGCAGGATCGAATCAATCTCCCCGAGCTCGGCCAAACTTTTCGCTCGCTTTTGCAAAAGCCGCTGAAGGACGGCGGTTATGGAAAAGAAAATGTCGATCCAGCGGTGAAGCATCTCGTCCAATTAAATGGAAGCGCGCCGCGAGATGGCGACATGCCTGGGATCGATCCAGGTGAAGAACTTAATAAAGCCGAAATGGTGACGAACCGGCCAACTCCCGATCCGGCGAAAGATTTGAAAGGGGCCGATCCATTTCATCATGGCGAAAGCAAGATCGGACACGGCAGCGTTTTGATCGCGGCCATCACCAGTTGCACAAACACCAGCAATCCGAGCGTGATGCTGGCGGCCGGTTTGCTGGCGAAAAAGGCGGTCGAGCGCGGGATGCGGGTCGATCCCGCCGTTAAGACTTCGCTCGCTCCAGGCTCGCGCGTGGTTTCGGATTACCTAACCAAAACTGGACTGCAACCGTACCTCGATCAGCTTGGATTCAATCTCGTCGGATATGGTTGCACCACCTGCATCGGGAATTCCGGCCCACTTCACCCCAAGATCGAGAAAGCGATTCATGACTATGATCTGGTCGCGGCCTCGGTCCTTTCCGGAAACCGCAATTTCGAAGCGCGCGTTCATCAGAACATCAAGGCGAATTTCTTGATGTCGCCCCCGCTGGTGGTCGCGTTCGCGCTTGCGGGCCGGGTTGATCTTGATTTGACGAAAGAACCGATCGGTAAAGACAAGAACGGAAAAGAAACTTTTTTGCGCGATCTCTGGCCGAGCTTGAAGGAAGTGCGCGACGCCATGCAGTCCGCGCTTACGCCGGAAGTTTTCCGCAAACTTTATCGCGATTTCGCCGATCAAAATCCGAAGTGGAATGAAATTCCGTCCAGCACCGGTGACATTTACCTATGGGACGAGAAGAGCGATTACATTCATGAACCGCCGTTCTTCAAAGATTTCTCGATGGAGGTCGGGAAGATCGAAAACATTATCGGCGCGCGTGCCCTGGGTATTTTCGGAGACTCAGTTACTACCGATCACATTTCGCCGGCGGGGGCGATCAAGGCGAGTTCTCCGGCGGGTCAGTATTTAATGTCGCGCGGAATCAAGCCGGAGGATTTTAACAGTTATGGCAGTCGGCGCGGGAACGATCTGGTGATGACGCGCGGCACGTTCGCCAATGTACGGATCAAGAACCTGATGGTGCCTGGAACGGAAGGTGGGGTAACGAAATATTATGGTCCTGCCACCGGAACAGCGGCAGTTGCGTCGGGCGAGCAGATGTCGATCTATGACGCGGCGATGAAGTATCAAAAAGAGAATGTGCCCCTCGTCATTCTGGCTGGGCACGAATATGGGACTGGTTCATCGCGCGATTGGGCGGCGAAAGGAACACGATTGCTCGGGGTCAAAGCGGTAATTGCGGCGAGCTTCGAGCGCATTCATCGATCGAATCTTGTCGGAATGGGCGTGCTGCCGTTGCAATTTCCCGAAGGCACAAATGCGCAGACGCTGAATCTGGATGGTTCGGAAATTTTTGCGATTACGAGGTTATCCAATTCAATTGAGCCCGGAAAAACAGTGACGCTGGAGATCGAGCGGAAAAACGGCGAGCGCGATTCAGTTCCCGTTAGGTTGCGAATCGATACCCCGATCGAAATCGATTACTACCGCCATGGCGGGATCCTTCAGTTCGTCCTGCGGCAGTTGCTGTCGCGGGCGTGAATTGAGCAGCGCAACCTCGCACATAACCTGAGACATATGAAAAAGCTGCGCGTGGCAGTGTTGTACGGCGGCCGATCAGGAGAACATGAAGTTTCGCTTCAATCAGCTGCCTCGGTCATTAACCACTTGGATCGTGATCGCTTTGAAATCGTGCCGGTGGCGATTGACAAGCAGGGCCGCTGGCATCTCAACGACGTTTCTCTGATCCAGGGGAAAAAATCTCTACCGGTTTTCAAAGATGCGCCTAGAATCGTCCTTCCGCCGGACTCGGCAACCACGGGCGCTCTGATTTCGCTGGGCGGGAGCGGAGAGGCAAAGGCAATCGATGTGGTTTTCCCTGTCATCCATGGGCCTCTTTGCGAAGACGGAACAATCCAGGGGTTACTTGAGCTGGCAGATGTTCCATACGTTGGATGCGGAGTGCTCGCATCCGCAGTGGCAATGGACAAAGAGGTGGCAAAACGACTAGCTCGCGATGCTGGACTCCCAATTGTGTCTTATGTGTCGCTGAGGCAGGAGCACTGGAGGAAAGAAAAGCGGCAGGTGGCAGAACGGGTTGAGAAGAACCTTGGATATCCGGTCTTCGTCAAACCGGCGAATCTCGGATCGAGCGTTGGCGTGCAAAAGGTCAAAGAAGCCGGTGACCTAACTACCGCTCTCGCAAATGCGTTTCAGTACGACGTGAAAGTCCTTGTCGAAGTCGCTGTAGATGCGCGCGAGATTGAACTTTCGGTGCTGGAAAATCCGGATTCAGGAGCCGATCCATTGGTTAGCGTTCCGGGCGAGATCGAACCGAACCATGAATTCTATTCTTACGAGGCAAAGTATCTCGACGAAAAAGGCGCGGCACTGATTATCCCAGCGAAGCTCGACGCCGACCAGATTCGACGCGTGCAGGACATTGGGAGAAAAGCTTTCTTGAGCATGGAATGCGAAGGGATGGCTCGGGTAGATTTGTTGCTCGATCGAACGAGCGAAAAACTCTTTTTCAATGAGCTGAATACGATCCCGGGCTTCACTTCGATCAGCATGTATCCAAAGTTATGGGAAGCCTCTGGGATTAGCTATACCGAGCTTTTGTCGAGGCTTGTGGATCTTGCAATATCGCGGCACAAAAGAAAGAAAGCGCTTGTAAGAGAGTTTCATGTCTAGAATAAAGGTTCGAAGGTCAGGATCGGCCACTTCTCGTTGGGGCGATATCCGATCGCTCGCCGCAGCTATTCCTCTGGCTGCACTCGATAACGCACCGCGATTCTTTCCGCGTCCGGCACCGGACTAAGATCAGTGCGTTCCGCAGCCATTATCCACTCCGACCATGCTTCGTCTTCCTTGCGCGGTTTCGCCCGCAACTTGAGCTTAATAAACTGGCCGGCGCCTCCCTCGCCCTCGATTGAAACGAGAAGATCCCGATTGAAGGTTTGCGAGAGCAACGATGCCTTCCCCGGAACAAAAACGTAGCCATCCCGAGTCGCACTCTTGTCGTAATTAAGCAGCGCGTAGCTATTATCCCGGTTGTTAGCATAAAGACTGGCGTGCAACGTTTGCTCGCTTTGCTGGACCGGCAACTTTAGGGCCGGTGGAATCTTAAGTTCGAACTCGAGCGCAAGTGTTTTGCCATCCAGTTTGGGTGGATGATCGGCACCGAGATAGAGAATACCCGAAACAAGCGCGGTCAGGCCGATCGCAATTCCGAGTGCAATCCCCTGTGCTTGGGCAAATCCGCCGAATCCCGTTCCACGATGCCGCAGAGCGACGATCAATCCGATGATGAAGCCAATAGTGAGACCGAACGGAGCTAGGGCAAAGAAGATCAGCATCCCGCGCCCACCCTCGAAATTAGAAACGTGATAGAGCTCGGTCAGATACAGCGAAGCCACGACCGAGAGAACCGCACCCGCTATCGCCGTCAAAAACGCGATCACGACGACGCGCAGCGTTTTCATTCTAGAAGCATGCCCACCAAGCGCCGTAATTGGCAAGTATATTTAGACGCACGTAATGATTGTAGGCCGTCCCTGCGAGACGGCAGAATTGACAGCGTCTGACGAGACGTCGTCCAAGCTCCTTTCGTGTTTAACAGGGCCGCAGAGGCAAGTAATTAGTTGGACGTTCTTCGACGCCGAAAGCTTTCGAGGCTCAGAAGCGCAACCTAAAAAGACTGGGCTTGGTCGCTTGAATGCTGGGCGATCGCATCGGATGCCGACGAAGTCACGGGGCGGTTGTAGTATTCGGAATACTGGTAGTAGTAATACTCTGGCAATGAAGTATCGACAAAGTTCAGGATTACGCCGGGCACGTTAACCTGGCGGCTGTAAAGTAGTTCGAATGCCTTCTTCGTGAGCCGAGCCGAAGTATAAGAAAGCCGGACGACGAGCAGGGTGGCATCAATCTTTGGGGCGAGGCTGGTAGTATCATCAGCCGCCAGCACGGGCGGGCTATCGATAATGATATAATCGTATTGGTGATAGATCTCCTTGAGGAATTGGTCGGTGGATTCACGGAGCAAGTGTTCACTCGGTTGCGCTAAAGCTTTGCCGCGCATCAGCAGGAACAAGCTCGGATAGGCCGTGGGCATGACAACCTCCTGCCACGGTACCTCCTGCTGTAATACCTCCGAAAAACCAACGCGTGAATTACTGCCGAATTGTTCGCGTAATACGCCGCGGCGCAGATCGCCATCGATCAAAAGAGTGCGCGCTCCGGAAAGGGCCAGGGCAATGGCGAGGTTAGCCGAGACCGTGGACTTACCCTCGTTTGGCACCGCACTGGTCACCAAGATGGTTTTCGGGCGAGGTCCTGCGTACGGCATAAAAAGAATGGAGGAGCGAATATTACGGTAGGATTCGGCGAAGATGTGCCGGGGATCGTCGGGTTGCAGCAGCGCCATTGTGCCTTTGACTTTCTCCTTCGGAATCTGGCCAACCACATTCTCCGAGAAATGACGCTGAAACTCACCATAGGAAGCCATGCGATCGTCGATACGATCGAGCAGAAGGAGAATCATAGTCCCGACCAGAGCACCGCCGCCAAAACCGAGAAGTAAACTCTTTAGTAATCCCGGGCGAACGGAAACCGGTGATGTCGCCGGTTCCATAATGGAGATTTGATCCCCGCTGTCGACTACCTGTGATACATCAACTGACTTCAAGTCGTTCGTTAGCCGGTCATAAAGGAGTTTAGAGCGATCGACTTTGCCCTTGATACGATTGAATTGTGCGAGGCGGTGACTGAGGTCGAGCGCTTTTACTTCCCATTCCTTGACGTTGCCCTGCAAGTTTTCCATCTGTTTGCCAATGGATTTGCGCCGGGTTTCGAGCTTCTCGACGGCGTCGGAACGGAAAAGCTCAATCAACTTCTCCTGCTTAGAGATTTCATCGTTTAGCTTGATGATTTTGGGATGCTTCGACCGCAGGTCTTGGGAAAGAGTGTCGCGTTCTGCTTTGAGC